>Ga0310691_10001270_pt1 | contig 39322 bp, 40 predicted proteins | sample 176DNAGHGlowgp2_FD_203887 | JGI IMG/M metagenome (GOLD analysis project Ga0310691, IMG submission 203887) | Sheep rumen microbial communities from Palmerston North, Manawatu-Wanganui, New Zealand - 1766 DNA GHGlow gp2 (v2) (version 2) | ecosystem: Host-associated > Mammals > Digestive system >... | reverse complement strand
CAATTAGGTATTTTGCGTCTTGGCAGACCGCAAAATTTTAACCTAATTGGAGCGCTTTGACAACCTCACCGCTATAAGCTTTACTGAACCCCGCGTCTAACGCGGGGTTTTCTAAATACAAAAAAGCACCTACCGTTTCGGATAGGTGCTAAAAACAATCTGGGGCGGACGAATTTATGCGCAAAAAGTGTCCGGTGGACAGTTTTTGCCATGAATTTTCAGCTGTTGTTAGTTTGTGCCCAAGCGTAAGCTTTAGGAGCACAAACGTTACAACAACTTGTCCGAAGTGCTGTTAATAAGCGCTAAAGCGCGAATTTACGAAGCAAGTAGGCTCGAACGCAGGGCGAGCCTCATCGTCGCATAAAAAAAGCACCTACCGTTTCGGATAGGTGCTAAAAACAATCTGGGGCGGACGATGAGGCTCGAACTCACGACAACCGGTACCACAAACCGGGGCTCTACCAACTGAGCTACGTCCGCCATTGCCAAACCACTTTTACAGCTTATATTAATAAAGTCAAGCGAAAACTCAAAACAAAAATAAAAAAATTTTTTCCTATTATAAACTAAATTAACTATTTATTTTACTTTTAAGATATATTATACTATAAAACCATGCGATGAAAGGATGTAAAAAATGAACGCTGTTAAGACTTTTAGTCTGGCTTTGTTATACTTAGGATTGACCGCCGTTACGGCTCAAGCAACCGACACTTCGTCAATTGTAATAGATGCCAAGAGCGGTAATGTTCTCTATTCAAACAACGCCGAAAAATTACGTTATCCGGCATCCTTAACTAAATTAATGACTTTATATATAGCTTTCAATGCGCTTGAAACCGGCAAATTAAAATTAACCGATAAATTAAGAGTATCCGCAACCGCCGCTTCGCGCTCACCTTCCAAATTAGGTATGCCTGCCGGCTCTTATATTGATGTTAAAACACTGATCCATGCTTTAATTGTTAAATCCGCAAACGACTGCGCCACAGTTTTAGCTGAAGCTCTAAGCCCGACAGAGGCTGACTTTGCCGTTTTAATGACCAAAACTGCACATCGCTTGGGTATGCACCATACCACATTTAAGAATGCATCAGGGCTCCCGAACTCTGCACAAAAAACAACCGCTAAAGATTTAGCCATATTAGGTGCCGCGATATATCACCACTTCCCGCAATATTATCCGTGGTTTTCTATGACCGAATTCCAGTATAACGGCATGACCTATAAAACCCACAATTATCTTTTAAACGATTCGCTTGGAACTGACGGCATGAAAACCGGATATACCGCCGCATCGGGCTTTAATATCTTGACTTCGGCTCAACAAGGAAAATATCGTGTTATCGCCGTAACCATGGGACATAAAAAGGTTAAAGAACGCGATGAAGATATTTCTAAGATGATGGAAATCTCCTTAAATCATATGCAAAAGAACAGCAGTGTGAACACCGCAATCTTGAAAAACGCTATTAACAGTTCACTAAAGAGCACCAAGACCAAAACCGCGTATAACACCACTGCCAAACGTCATCGCTAAGAAGATATGTTTACCCCCAAAGCACATATTATAATTATAGACGGAGCACTCGGCGCAGGTCGTAAAATGTTTGCTTTTGAGTTGGCACTGACTTTATTATATAATGCACAAAGAACAGCCCTTGTGTTAGCAGACGATTCGCCGCTACGTCAAGCAATTCAGAAAAGACGCGTTTTATTGCCGCAACTTTTGACCCCTGAAATTATCAGCCGCAAAGATTTTTATAGCGAAGCAAACAAATATAATGCCGTCATCATCCCTGAAGCAACCATGGCAGATGAGCTTGCTCTAACAGCTTCAACCTATATCACTATTATACCGCAGAGCAAGCAATCTGCACAAAAATTCGCAAAAAAGCTAACCTACATTAACAGCGTTTGGGAGTTAAAAAAGAAAATTGCTGCCACCTACGGAAGAAGCTTGAATTGGATTATCTGCGAAAATAATTTAAAAGAAAAAATCAGCGATTCTCCATCGCCGGAGTTAGCACAAATCTCACGCACTTACGGTTTTAGAGTATCACCGCCCTTAAACCGCCGCATAGCATACCAAAATAATATCACCGGCATTTCTGCACAAGATAAATCCCTTCCTTTATTAAAAAAAGACCTCACATATGATGATATTTGTGCCAAAAGAGAAATAACAAAACTTGCAGAATTTATTTTTAATGCATAAATATAAATCATCTTTACAACACTTACTTTTTGTTTTATGCTCTGCCGCAAGAGCAAAATAATTATTGATGAAAGACTGATATGATAAAAACTGTTAAAACTACACCTTATTTAGATCAAAAAATGGGTACCGCCGGCTTAAGGAAAAAAACCAAAGAAGCGCTCAAACCCAATTATGTTGAAAACTTTTTACAAAGTATTTTTAATACGATTCAAAATCTCAACCAAAAATCATTTTTGGTTGGCGGAGACGGGCGTTACTATAATAAAGTCATTATCCAGAAAATCATCAAAATTGCCATTGCTAATCAGGTAAAAAAGTTATACATCGGTCAAGACGGCTTAGTGTCCACACCAGCAGGCTCGCATATTATCTTAAAAAACAAATTAGACGGCGGACTTGTATTAACCGCTTCGCATAACCCTGGCGGTATAGACGGCGATTTTGGTATCAAATATTCCACCTCCACCGGCGGACAATGCCAACCGCATGAGAGTGCCGCTATTTATGAGCAAACGAAAACCATTACCGAATACAAAATCGCCGATATACCTGATGTGGATTTATCCGAGCTCAAGACTTATAAATTTGAAAACACTGAAATCGAAGTCATAGACCCTTATGTCGATTATATTGAAATGATAGAAGGGATTTTTGATTTTAACAAATTAAAAGAGCTTTTAACCTCTGATTTCAGATTCGTTTTTGATGCCATGAACGGCGTAACCGGTCCGTATGCCCGAAAGATTTTTGAGGAAATTCTAGGCGCACCTCAAGGCTCGGTTCACAATGCCATACCTAAAGAAGATTTTGGCGGACTACATCCTGATCCGAATTTGATTTATGCCAAACATTTGGTTGATTTAATGTATTCTGATAATGCACCGGATTTTGCTGCGGCTAATGACGGCGATGGTGACCGTAATATGATTTTAGGTAATCATTTCTTTGTCAGCCCCAGCGATTGCTTGGCAATAATAACCGATAACTACAAATTAATACCGGCTTATAAAAACGGTATTTACGGTGTTGCCAAATCAGCCGCAACATCAATGGCTGTCAAAAAAGTAGCAGATAACCTGAAAATCGGCTACTATGAAGTCCCGACCGGATGGAAATATTTTATCAATCTGATGGATTCTAACCGTATCACGTTTTGTGGTGAAGAAAGTTTTGGCACCGGAGCAGCACACATTCGTGAAAAAGACGGTATTTGGGCAACACTCTTTTGGTTAAGCATTGTTGCAGACTGCAAAAAATCTGTTAAAGATATTGCCCTCACCCATTGGCAAAAATACGGCCGTAACTATTATCTACGTAACGATTATGAGGGAATTCCCCAAGAAATCGCCGATAAATTAATGAAAGATTTGGAAGATAGCTTACCCCGCTTAACCGGTAAGACCTTTGGCGACTACACCGTTTCAGAAGCTTATCCGTTTATCTATAACGACCCGGTTGATCACACTTCCACTAAAAACGGTTTGATTGTGCACTTTACTGACGGCTCGCGCATTGTTTATCGCCTATCCGGTACCGGCACCAACGGCGCAACTTTAAGAACATATATTGAAAGATATGTAACCGATAAATTGCTTGAAAATCCCGAAGAAATGTTGCATGAATTAAGTAAAATCTCACGTGAGATTTCAGATGTAACCAATCGCACCGGAAAACGTAAGCCGGATATTATAACTTAATCTTAATATAAAGAAGAGGACTGATGCGTAATAGAGAAACAATAACCCGTCCCGATAAAATACTGGAAGAGCGCCTACTGTTATTGGTGCTGATGCTGACCGCAACCATTATCAGTATCGGTTTTCTTTTTGCATACCCGACATACTTACGACCGATTATCCTATTTATCTTTATTTTTAGTATCTTAAGCATATTTTTAGCAATTACCATATTGCAATCAAGTGAAACGGCAATTTTATATGGCGGACTGGCAAACGAAATCTTAAAAAACCGCAAAACCTGCTACATAATTGTCAACACTGCCGGAAAAGTCGTTTTGCAAAACGAACTGGCACAAAACTTTTTGTCTGAAACACCTATATTGGCTTTTATTGAAAAGCATTTAGTCAACAACGAAGCCAATCGCTTAAAACTAAAACAACTGCAATCATCAGCACAACACTTCAAAACCGATACTGAAGAAATTTCCCTAAGAATCAATTCTTCTGCCATTTTCTCCGGTGATGAATGGTATCGTATCACCCTGCGCCCGATTAGTTTGCAGCCCAAAGATGACATTGATGCATTAACCAACCGAGATAAGAAATACAACGTTTATCTCCTGTGGAGTATAGAAAATATTACTTCTGAAAAAACCATGGATACGATTTTCCAAGAAGAACGGCGGGCTTTTTATAACTTCTTAAATTTTATGCCGATTGGTCTTTATTTGCTAAACTCCAAAGGCAAAATAGAATATATCAATAAAACGCTGTGCCTCATCTTAAACAAACCGGAAGAAGAGTTATTAGGTAAAGATATAAACACTTATCTGCCACATAACTTAACCGGTGAAGAACGCCTGCATAATGCCTGCACACAATATATCTCTTACATAAAAACCTCCGGAAAAATCAAAGAATATTTGGTTCGTGTAGATACCTTTAAAGAAGGAGAAGAAATTCAAACGCGTGGTGCGGTTATCGGGGATATTCCGACTAACGCCACCTTGAAACAAAATTATGAACGCGCCGCCTCTGAGGTTAACAGCATCTTCAATTTATCTCCGTTTGGCATGATGATACTGGATTTGGATTTAGTTATCAGACGTGCCAACCTTCGCTTTACGGATATTTTGGGTATTAACTCCGCATCACAATTGCAAGACAATTATCTGACCAATTATTTGGATGAAGACAGTATCGCTAAAATAGAAAAACAAGTCAAAATTTTTACTTCAGAAAACGGACAATTGCAACCGGCTTATTTTGATTTGAGTATTAAGAACAAGAACAAACAAAAAACCTTACGCTTATACATCTGCCCGTTATTCAGCAGTTCTGTTCCGCTAAAAGAAAACATTAAAGGAATCATCTTATTTTGCTTAGAAACAACCGAGCAAAAAAATCTTGAGACACAATTTGCCCAAGCTCAAAAAATGCAGGCTTTAGGACAACTTGCCGGTGGCATGGCACATGATTTCAATAACCTTTTAACGGCCATGATCGGCTATTGTGATTTACTGCAACAACGTCATAAAACCGGTGATTCATCCTATGCAGACATTATGGAAATCAAGCGCAACGCTGTTTGCGCCGCAGAACTTGTGCGTCAACTTTTACAGTTCTCAAGGAAACAACCTTTACAACCGAAACTACACAACATCACCGATATTTTATTAACCTTTACACCACTACTTAAAAGAACCGTCGGCGAACAAATTATGCTCAAATTTTCACACGGCGAAAACCTTGATAACATCAAAGTTGACAGTGTGCAATTCTTACAAGTGGTAATGAATTTATGTATCAATGCCAAAGATGCCATGAATAAAAAAGGTATTCTGATTATTTCTACCCAAAAAGAAACACTGTTAGAGCCATACCAATTTGGTGCCGAAACGATTGAAAGCGGCACATTTATCCGCATGGATATTACCGATACAGGTTGCGGTATTCCGATTGAAAATATGTCGCGCATCTTTGAACCGTTCTTCTCCACCAAGCAAAATATTGTCGGTTCCGGAACCGGATTAGGTTTGGCCACGGTTTATGGTATTGTGCGCCAAATGGAAGGCTTTATTAAAGTCAAAAGCACAGTCAACGTTGGCACAACCTTTTCCATTTATCTTCCGGCATACCCTGTTGAACCGGAAACAAAAAAAGAAGAAAATATCTTACCTAAACAAATATTAAATGATAAACGCGGTCGTGCTGTTTTAACACCGGAAAAAGCACCAGTTCCTACCCAAACCGAAAACAAAATGGTATTGGGATTAAACCTATCCGCAAAAGATGAAGCACCGGAAAAACCGGAAACCATAGAAAATACGCGAATTCTTTTGGTTGATGATGAAAACTCCGTTCGCACTTTTGCCCTGCGCGCACTTCGTAAAAAAGGCTATGATGTTGTTGGTGCCAGCTCTGCTGAAAATGCACTCGAGATTTTAGATACAGATAAAAACTTCCAACTTTTGATTACGGATATGGTTATGCCCGGTCTTAACGGAATAGAGCTTTCCAAGCAGGTTTTAGAAATGTTGCCTGAGATTAAAATCATTTTAGCCTCGGGTTACTCGGAAGATATCTTAAAAGGCGAATTTGCAGATGTGGAGCACTTATCTTTTATTCCTAAACCGTTCAGCTTAACCGATTTGACTCAAAAAGTTTATGAGGTGATGAAAAATCAATGAACGCACCTTATAATGAAAAGACCAAACAATATCTCTTAAAATTTGACCTGAATGCTTATTTCGGTGAAGAAGATTTTTTAGTCACCTCTTGCAACAAACTGGCTTATCAAACCATTAAATCTTGGCCTTATTGGCCTCATTTTGCGCTAAACATTTTCGGCCCCAAGAGCTCAGGCAAATCACACTTGGCGCATATTTGGATAAACGAAGTGGAAAAGTTCATCCCTCGTCCGGTGGAAATTCCAGTTATTCGTGCCGAAAATATTAATATGAAAAACATTCATAAAATTGCCGAAAATAACAATTATTTGGTTATTGAAGATGTCTCTTCAGATATCAACGAAGAAGCATTTTTTCATCTCTACAACATGTATAATGTTCCAGAACATTTTATTTTGTTTACATCAACAATCCCTTTTGCCAAATTAAAATTGAAATTGCCGGATTTACGTTCACGCCTTAATACAATACCGTCGGCAGAAATTCTATTGCCCGACGATGAAATGTTAACGGCTTTGATTGCCAAACTGTTTAATGACCGCCAAATTATCATCTCACAAGAAGTGCTGAATTACATCTTGAATAACAGCGAACGTTCTTTTGAATATATCGCGCGCTTAGTAGATGAAATAGATAATCTCTCTTGGACATACAGCCGCCAAGTGTCCATTCCCCTTGTTAAAGACGCAATTACTAATCTAAACAAAAACCAACAAATGGATCTATTTATATGACCTCGCATTATAATCAAAACATCAACGGTTGGATAATCCTTGATAAACCGCAAGGCATAAGTTCCAACCAAGCTCTCCGCAAAATACAATATCTGTTACATGCCAAAAAAGCCGGACACATCGGCACATTAGATCCTTTTGCAACAGGCGTCCTCCCTTTGGCATTTGGCGAGGCAACCAAACTGATACCTTATTTAGAAGGAACGGAAAAGACTTATGATTTCACCTTAAAATTCGGCATCGGCACCACCACTGATGATATTGAAGGAGAAATTTCTGAAACTTCTGAGGTCATCCCTTCAAAAGATAAAATCTTAAACATATTACCGGAATTTACCGGCAACATCACCCAAATTCCCCCCAAATATTCCGCCATTCATATAAATGGCGAGCGAGCATATACGCTTGCCCGCAAAAATGCGGAATTTGATATTCCTCCCCGCCAAATTACCATAAAATCACTAACCTTAAACGCATATAATTCAGAGCTTGGTGAAGCGAAATTAACCGTTACCTGCTCTAAAGGTACATATATAAGAACTTTAGGCCGCGATATAGCTAAAAAGCTCAATACTTGCGGACATTTAACGGCGCTTCGCCGCACTCAAAACGGATTTTTTGACCTTTCACATACGATTTTACTGGATAATTTAAAAAATATATTGTATAAGAACGATGGAGTTTTACCGCTTCTACCTGTTGAAACATTTCTGTGCGACATCACGGTTATCGCTTTGACAGAAGCGGAAGCTCTTAAGCTAAAAAGCGGGCAAACCATTGATTCTGATAGATTTAATATCAAAAACAAACTCAATGCCGCCTGCTATAATGATAAGCTTATCGCCCTGGTTGAGCTTGAAGATAACACTTTAAAGCCGATTCGGGTATTTAATATTTAACAACAAAAGAAAAGGAAAATAAGATGTCGATTACAAATGAAAAAAAACAAGAAATTATTGCTGAATTTGGTGCAAAACCTGGTGATACCGGTTCTCCGGAAGTTCAAATTGCTATTTGGACTCACAGAATCAACAATTTGATTGAGCACTTTAACACCCACTCAAAAGATTTACACTCTCGTTTGGGTTTAATGAAAATGGTTTCGCGCCGTCGTCACTTGCTTGACCACTTAAAGGCAACAAGTGAAGAAAGATATCAAACATTGATTAAGAAGTTAGATTTACGTAAGTAAGAGATGTTTGAAACAAATAGCGGGGCAATGGGGCTCCGCTATTTGCAAAATCCTAGGCATAATGCTTAGGTGAGGAATATAGTAAGGAAAGGTAAAAAATATGGTCAATTGGAACGTGTGCCGCAAAGAAATAGAATGGGGCGGCCGCAAATTAGTTTTAGAAACAGGTAAAATCGCAAAACAAGCAACAGGAGCCGTTCAGGCAACTTATGGTAACACAGTTGTTATCGCCACGGTTGTTGCTGCAAAAGAAGTAAAAGCAGACCAGGATTTTTTCCCTTTAACTGTTAACTATCAGGAAAAATATTATGCCACGGGTAAAATCCCCGGTGGCTTTATGAAGCGTGAAGGCAAACCTTCCGAACATGAAGTTTTGGTTTCTCGTCTTATTGACAGACCAATCCGTCCGCTGTTTCCTGATGCGTTCAAAAATGAAGTTCAAATCATCTGCACCACTGTTGCACATGATAAAAAAACTGACTCCGACATTTTGGCAATGATTGCCGCTTCTGCAGCTTTAGCTGTATCCGGCATTCCGTTCTTAGGCCCGATTGGTGCCGCCAAAGTTGGTTACATCAACAAAGAATACGTTTTGAATCCGACAGTTGAAGAGTTGAAAAATTCTGAATTGGAATTAACCGTTGCCGGTACCAAAGACGGCGTATTAATGGTTGAATCGGAAGCAAACGAGCTTTCTGAAGAAACAATGTTAAACGCAGTTATGTTTGGTTTTGACAGCTTCCAAAAAATCATTGATATGATTAACGAATTAAAAGCCGAAGCAGGTAAAGAACCATGGGAGGCACCTGTATTTCCGCCGGAGTTTGATGCACTTTATGCTCGCATAGAAAAAGATTTCCGCGCCAAATATGAAGAAGCATTCAACGAGGTTGATAAACAAAAGCGTAGCACACGTTTAGGTGAATTGGCTGCAGAAGTTAATGCCACCATTGACCCTGAAAATGAATTGGAAGTTCGTTATTCTTTAGATGCTATTGAGAAGTTAATGCACTCTGTTATGCGTGAAAAGGTATTAACCACCGGTAAGCGTATTGACGGACGTGACACCAAAACCGTTCGCCCGATTACTTGCGAAGTTGATATATTGCCGACCACACATGGTTCAGCATTATTCACCCGCGGTGAAACTCAAGCCTTGGTTGTAACCACCTTAGGCACCGGCGAAGATGCACAAATCATTGACGGTTTAATGGACGAAGCTCGTCAAGACTTTATGTTAAACTACAACTTCCCACCGTTCTCGGTTGGTGAATGTGGTCGTTTAGGTTCTCCGGGGCGTCGTGAAATCGGTCACGGTAAATTAGCATGGCGTGCTATTCACCCGATGATGCCGAAAGAAAAATCAGAATTTCCATACACCGTTCGTGTTGTATCGGATATTATGGAATCAAACGGTTCATCATCTATGGCAACCGTATGCGGCTCCGTTTTGTCCTTAATGGATGCCGGTGTACCGTTAAGAAAGCCTGTTGCCGGTATCGCTATGGGCTTGATTAAAGAAGATGACGGCCGTGTAGCTATCTTAACCGATATCTTAGGTGATGAAGATCACTTAGGCGATATGGACTTTAAGGTAGCCGGAACTTCTGACGGTGTAACCGCACTTCAAATGGATATTAAAATCACATCTATCACCAAAGAGATTATGAAAAACGCTCTTGCTCAAGCACATGAAGGACGTATTCATATCTTAGGTGAAATGGCAAAAGCCTTGCCGGCACCGCGTGCAGAGATTTCACCGCGCGCACCGCGTATTATATCTATCAAAATTCCGGTAGATAAAATCCGCGAAGTCATCGGCACCGGCGGCAAAGTCATCCGTGATATTATTGAAAAGACTAACACCAAAATCGATATTGATGATGACGGGACGGTAAATGTTGCCGCCGTTGATAAGAAAGACGCGGACGCCGCGCTTGAAATCATCAATGGTATCGTTGCTGTTCCTGAAGACGGCAAAAACTATCATGGTGTTATCACCAAAATTATGGACTTTGGTGCATTTGTTCGTTTCTTAGGCACAACCGAAGGCTTAGTTCACATATCCGAAATCAAAAACGAGCGCATTGCTTCTGTTTGTGATTTCTATAAAGAAGGTGACAGCATTTGGGTTAAGTGCTTAGGCACTGATAACCGTGGCAAGATTAAACTCTCTGCCAAACGTGTTAACCAAGAAACAGGCGAAGACGCTTAAAGCTCATAACTTGAAAAACAAATTAAGCCGCCCGAAAGGACGGCTTTTTTATTCAATACTATAATTCTTCTCTCAAATATTCTGGTGGGATATAGCCGTCTTTTAAGACAATCAGATAATGCCTCACAACCGCATAAAGCAAATCCTTGGCTGCATCAACTTTTTCCCACGAGAGTGGCGATAAATCAATTTCTTCAGGCTTAACCTGATAAAACCGTTCATTATACCCTCCGGCATCAGAGCCGCTTTTACACCAAATCGCCTCAACCAAATCGTCTTTGAGCAAACCATCAAGCTCAAATGAAAACAATGTTGAGCGGTCAACAATTGCTTTTAACACTGCATCATTACCCTGCCATTTTATCGGCTCGGTCAAACACGAAATTGCCCGACTGCGACCGGCAAAAGTTTTATCAAGCCAAGCTAATATATCCTCCCTTTTCTCCGTTCCGGCACGATGAGCATAAGCCTTCAAATCACGCAGTCCTTTAGATATAGAAAGCAATCCGTCTCTTAAGACCGTATTTTCTTTTGGTGCATAGTGATATAACCGCATAAATGATTACTCCTTATTTTGAATTTCCCATAAATGTTGAAATTCTCCACCACGTGCCAACAACTCCTTCATTGTTCCCTCTTCAACAATCTTTCCTTTATCTAAGACAATAATCCGATCCATTTCTTTTAAGGTGGAAAGGCGGTGTGCTATGGCAATCACGGTTTTATCTTTTATCAAATTCTTCATTGCTTTTTGAATATATTTTTCCGCCTCACTATCAAGTGCCGAGGTTGCCTCATCCAAAATCAAGATCGGACTATCTTTTAATATCGCACGCGCAATTGCCACGCGCTGACGTTGTCCGCCCGAAAGTTTAACCCCCTTTTCCCCGACTTTGGTTTGATATCCTTTAGGTAAACCTTTAATAAACTCATCCGCATAGGCTTTTTTAGCCGCCGTTTCCATTTCATCTTGCTTAGCGTGCAAATCTCCATAAGCAATATTCTGACTGACTGTGCGATGAAACAGCGCCGTATCTTGCGGAATAAGCGCTATTGCATCATGTAGGCTTCCTTGTTTAACCATTGCAATATTTTGCCCATCAATCAAAATCTCTCCTGATTGAACATCGTATGCCCGTTGCAACAAGTTAATGAGCGTGCTCTTACCGCTTCCGGAAACACCCACCAAACCGACTTTTTCTCTTGCCTTAATCTTAAACGATAAATTATTAAACACTTTCTTCTTATCATAGCCGAACTTAACATTCTTAAACTCTATCGCACCACCGCTTACCTTTAACTTTTTAGCCTTTGGCATATCCACAATTTCATGCTTAACCACAAACGGTGCCATTGCCGCCTGCAGAGAACCTAACATTGCGTTAAGAACACTAAATTTACCGGCAATATTGGAAATCGTGGACATAATCGTATTCATCAACATCAAAACCAATGTTACATCACCTATACTGATTTCCTTAAAATACCACAATTTAATCAGTAGCAACATCGTGCTTATTTCAAACAAACACAAAATTGCTTGTTGAATACGCAGATTATCTTGAAATTTACTCAATGAAGCAAACTGAGCCAATTTAGCCTTATCAAAAATTTTCTTTACAAAAGAAATTTCATATACTTCGCTACCACTTGCCTTTATATTGAGCGCATTGCCGATACTGTCTGCCACCACACCGTTAAAGTCATCATGCAGATTATTAGCAATTTTACTTAGCTCACGAACCTTAAAACTCATTTTATACGCAATAAACGCCGATATAGAACCGAATACAATAACCAACAACAAAAACCATAAACTAATGCGACCAATGAAAAAGAAATTTATAAAAATCAGAAAAACATTACTATAAAGCTGAGATATAGCGCCATGAAACTCTGTTGCCTTCATCGCACAATTCATCACTTTTTGTGAAAGCTGACCGGTTTTTTGTGATGAAAAATAGTTCTCTGAATGCCGCGCCAAATAATCTACCGCAAAAAGTTTAATTTTAGCATCCATAAAGTTTCTGACATTATTAGCTTCCAACACCTCACGCACCATCCGAAACACCGATTGCCCGATATATGAAGCAAATATAAGTGCCAAAAACCACCACATGTGCGCCCATTCAAACTCACTTGGCGTAATTTTAGCAAAATAATCAATCATTTCTGAGAAAAACACGGGCACATAGACTTTCATCAGTTGCAAACCGAATGCCAACGCCACACCGACAAACGCCCATTTACGGACGCCATACAACGCTTCCCAAATAAACAATAGCGGATTATGAGGAACTTTTCGCATATTTGGTATGTTCTCAAACAATTTCATCGTCTAGTCCCTTTTCTCCAACTGTTGCATTTTCCATAACTTCGCAAATTTGCCGCCTTTTTTATGTGCCAACTCATCAAACGTGCCGGATTCGGCAACTTTTCCCTTTTCAAGATAAATAATCCGATCCATATTCTTCAAAGTAGAAAGCCGGTGCGCAACGGCTATCACCGTTTGCTTACCCATAAGATTATCTATCGCTTTAGCAACAATACTCTCTGATTCGCTATCAAGCGCTGATGTCGCCTCATCTAAAATGAGTATCGAACGATTACGCAATACTGCTCTGGCAATCGCAATCCTTTGCCGCTCACCGCCCGAAAGCTTGCACCCTCTGTCACCGACCATTGAGGCATAGCCATCAGGTGTTGCCATAATAAAGTCATCGGCACAGGCAATCTTTGCCGCCCGCTTAATTTGTTTATCCGTTGCCTCAACCCCATAGCCGATATTATCCCTTAAGCTCCGATGAAACAAAACCGTTTCCTGCGGTATAATCGCCAAATTCTGGTGCAGACTGGTTTGTGTTACTTTTTTGATATCCTGCCCGTCAATCAAAATCTGCCCCTCATCAATATCATACGCACGTTGTAACAAGTTAATCAGCGTCGTTTTACCGTTACCGGATAAACCGACAATACCGACCTTTTCACCGTCTTTTATCTTTAGATTAAACTTATCAAAAATCCTTTTCTGCTCCGGATAGGCAAACCCGACATTCTTAAACTCAATCTCACCTTTTTTCACTTTTAGCGTTTTCGCATCAGATGCATTTTCAATCTCATGCGGCGTATAAAATGGCTCAAGCCCTGCTTGAATATACGAAAGGTTATTAGCGAGCCTGCGATAATGAATACACAACTCCATCATCCACATAAACCCACCGTTTAAGGTAAGTAACACAAACACAATATCGCCGACATTGATAAGTGCCTTGCTCCATAAATACACCGCAAAAGTAAGCATACCAACCGAACATAAATGCACAAAACACCCGACACCAGTATAAGAACTAAACCACACCAGCATTGTCCTCGCCTTAAGCCGAATATACTGTTGCAATAATATTGATAAGCGCTTTTTCTCATAATCTAAGCGATTAAACTGCTTAACCAAACGAATATTGGCAATCGTATCCACCAGCCAACCGGTATAAAGAGATTCTGATTTACCCTGCATATTATGAAGCCTGTCGCTCGTTTTATTAGCATAATAATTAACGATTGCAACAATCATGGCACAAAAAACAAACAACACGCCAAGCCACACATTAATCATCGCCAGTAATACAATTTTGGTGCCGATATCGCTTAAAAGAGACCAAAATTGCGTAATAATTGCAGAAAATGTTGATTGCAACGTATTAACCTGATTGGTTTTGGCAAGCAAAGTTCCGGTTTGCTTATTTATAATATAATTGACCGAATGCCCGAAAATATATGAAAGTGCCCGAATATAAATGCGTTCTTGCACCGGAAAATAGAGATGCTTTTGCCGATACATCAACGCCTGTTTTGGTAAAAAGATATTGATAATATCTGCAAGCACAATAAACCCGACAATCCACAATACCTGATGCAGAGCTTCTGCTGTTACTCCTTGTTTAATGCTTTCTACTAACCGGCTAAACAGCCAGTTAAGCAGATTATAAACACCGGTTTCGGCAAAAACCAAGAGCAAACACACCACAAACGCCCACTTAAACGGAGCGATACACTCTTTTAATAAATATTGCCATGCAGTTTTTGGAAACGGTTTCGCTTGCATAAAATTTCTTCCTTTCAATAAGGAAGAATACCAACTTTAAATTAAAAAAGATTTAACCTGCGATCACAATTCGCAATCACAATCCGCACAGTCATCTTCTATCTGTATAGTGCTATGCATGATGTTAAATTGCTCGGCAAGCAAAGTTTTAACATCAACCAACAAATCTCTGCCTTTGCAAGCCTCAATATGACACTCCAAAGAACTGTCATGCTCGCTCACACGCCACAGATGAATATGGTGCACACCTTTAACTCCCTCAACCTTTAAAATCGCTTTTTCAAGCTCTTTTAAATCCACATCATCAGGCGCCGCATTCATCAGAATATGCACAATATCCGGAAAAGAAATAATCGCCTGCAAAATCATATAAACGGCAATACCGATAGCAACCATTCCGTCAACCCAAAAGACATTAAACCACATCACGCAAAATCCGGAAATAATCACCCCAAAAGAACCCAAAGCATCGGCAAAATTATGCAAAAAAACCATTTTCATATTGCTGTTATGCGCCGCATGATGATGAGATATTTTGGCCGTCGCCGCGTCAATAATCAGCGCCAAAACGGAAATAACAACAATCATCGCCCCGCTGATAGGTTCCGGCTTAACCAAGCGAAAGATTCCCTCAACCAATAAATAACTCCCTGAGATAAATAATAAAATCAGATTAACAAAACCGCCGATAACCTCAGCACGTTTAAACCCGTATGTATATTTCTCCGTTGCCTTTTTATTCCCGATTCTAAAGGCAATCACCGCAATCAGAATAGATAAAGCATCAGAAGTATTATGAAGTGCATCGCCGATAAGCGCCATACTGCCGGAAACAATACCGCCGATAAATTCCACCGCCGACAGCCCCATATTGATAATAAACGAGATCAGTAATAATCTGACCGATTTTTCATCCACCGCCTCATGGTGATGATGACAATGCTTATGCGCTTCCATCCTCCTCAGTCCTCATAACGATTAAACAAAGCCAAAAGCTCGTCTATCTTTTTATCTTTCTCTTTATCGGTTGCAAAAGATTGTGCCACACAATGCTTCAGGTGGCGTTCCAAAATTCGCACTTCCACCGACTTAACCGCTGAACGCACTGCTCTGAGTTGGCTCAAGATTTCAGGACAATAACGCCCCTCTTCTATCATTTTTTTAACCCCCTCAATCTGTCCGGAAATACGGTTGAGCCGCGGAATATCGTCTTTATGACAAGGGATATTCTTTGTCATTTTAACCTCTATTTATGATGACAGCAACATTTATGCTCTGTATGCTCTTGACAATCGCACTTCTCGTTACAATCACATTTTTCATTGCCTTTGCATTTATCCCCGCAGCAACATTCCTTGCCGTTTTTACCGCATTGACAATCATCACCGCATTGGCAGTTTTCACAATGACAATCAGGATTATTACAATTTCTGGCCATATCATTTCTCCTAAAAAAAATTAGACTGGATATACATATACCCCCTATAAGTATATTTGTCAAGGGGGAGAAAAATAAACTTTTTTATTGTTTCTTAATCAATTTTAGTATAAAACATCATTCAGATGCGGCTTTCCGCATCTAGCACCGGAGACGGTGCGGGGACTTACAAAATCCTTCCCTACGCGGTATTGGATATATACCGTTAGTTTGCCGTATAAAAAATATGCGGCAATGCTTATATCCCCGATTAAAATTTCGGTTTTGGTCGGGGAGCTTTTAGCGTATATATAAAGGCTAAAAGAGTCAACTCGTAGGGATGATTTTTGTACTCCCCGACCGCCTTATCTCTAAGGTGGTCGTTTTTTTATAAAGGAGTCAAGATCATGAAAAATTTTTCTACACTTATTTTATTAGCTTTATGCAGTTGCACGTTTATACACATGGAAGAAAATCTACAGAGATTGGTCGGCACGCCGATAGAACAAGCTTTTGCCACACTAGGATATCCGGATGGTAGTTTTAGAGTGCGCGATGTTGATATATATACATGGGGACGCTCTCAATCTTATTCTTACGACTTACCGCAAACCGGCACGACTTACGGCAGTTTTAACTCCTTTAATTCACCTTTTCCAACTTATTATCAAACAACCACAAATTACAACACACATCATACAGGCACATCTAATTGTAAAATAAAAATTGTTGCCGACAGAAATGGTATGATTATTCACACCGAATATGACGGAGATTGGGTAGCTTGTGAAGCATACGCCGACCGCTTAGCAAGATATTGATTTTATAAAAGACCTCGCTTGGCTATTAGGATATAACACAAAAAGCCGGACTGCTTTAGTCCGGCAATTAAAGAGCACATAAATTTTATTAGCCTTAAAGATTATTTAACGGTAACAACATCCACGTCAATTTTCGGGGTTTCGGCAAAATCTTTATCCACTTCACCGATAATTTCCACTCTATTTTCGGGAGTTACTTTAATGCCGTGCCAATCTTCATCATCAATTTCAACAACGACCTCTCCGGTCGCATCCTTAAAAGTGTATTTTTCATCGCCTAAACTATTGATAATGTTTCCCTGCAAGACAACCTTTGCTTCATCATTCAAGGTCAGAGCTTCCTGCACGGTTGTAAGAGCTTGCGGATTAGCATTCGGACCAACAAAACCGCCTGCAGTCTGTGCATTTGCGATATTCATTGAGGCATATACGGCAAATAGTGCTAAAAATGTCTTTTTCATATCAAAACTCCATAATTTGTTAGAAACACTTAAAAATAACAATCAACACACATATTGTCAACAAATACGACAAATAAATTTTATTTCAATAAAAAGCGCTCTCATATTTCGTTTTTTTAAGGAGAGAAATTCTGCGAAATAACTGCAGTTTCTTCTAGGCACGATAAAGGCGAAAAATTTGAGATGGATGGAAGCTAATATCTAACTCAAGCCCCGGCGTTTTTAAGGAGAGAAATTCTGCGAAAACGCTTACTTTGGGGCAATAGAGGCGGAAAATTTGAGATGGATGGAAGCGAATGTCCGGTAGCAAAAATTTTAGTTTACAAAATGGTAAATGAATTTTTGCCATTCCGGCTTCCATTCGCAATCAGACGCTCAAATTTTACCCTCTATTTTCTTATTTCACCGACATACATCCCCATCTCCACTGCCGCTCTCACATACACACTATTAGCATCAAGCTTTGTAGTGCCGCAAGCAACAACATCAGAAAGGGAATATGTTTGAATTTGATCCCCCTCAAGAGCGACCATAACATCTGTATGACCTTCTTTAAGGAGTTCCACCGCACGTGCACCGAAAGCACAAGCCAATGCGCGGTCAAAAGCAGTCGGATCACCGGCACGTTGAACGTGACCGAGCTTGGTCACACGGGTTTGGAAACCGGAATATTTAGCATTAAGCGCGGCGCTTAAATATTCGCCGATACCGCCATTGATTTTTTCGCCGATAAGATTTGTGGTATTAGAAACCATTTCACCGGTTTCGGTGCGAACACCTTCGGAAACAACGATAATAGCATGGTTGCGCCCACGAGCTTTAATGCTCTTTAATTTGTTAACAATACCGTCAATGGTATAAGGGATTTCCGGAACCAAGCAAACATCGGCAAAACCGGCAACAGCAGAGTGCATAGCCAAATGGCCGGCATCACGCCCCATAACCTCTAAAATAAGCGCACGCTGATGCGAACGAGCCGTTTTCCAAAGAGCATCTATTGCCTCCACACAAACTTCACAAGCAGAGTTAAAACCGACAGAATATTGTGTTAATGGTGTGTCATTATCAATTGTCTTCGGAATACCGACCATTTTAACGCCGGCATTATGGCAGTAGTTGCTGACAATGTTCATACTACCGTCACCGCCAACCACAACAACGGCATCTAAGCCAAGCTCGGCAACGCCTTTACCAAAACGCTCGGAAACCACTTTTTGCGATTCCATTTTAACGCCCTTATTAAGCGAGCCGAGATACGATCCGGCAATCCGCGGCCACGGCGTATCCGCAAAATTATTTTCGGTCAACACTTCATACGAAAGAGGTGATTCGGTTAAACCGTCTGTACCGTTATGAATACCGTAAACTTCCCAACCAAACTTTGCAGCCGAGCTGACAACTGATGAGATGACTGCATTAAGACCGGCGCAATCGCCGCCACTTGTTAAAATACCGATTTTTTTGATTTCTGTCATACTTATAATTCCTATTTTTTCATAAATTCATTCTTGTATTTCACATAGATACCTGATAAATAAAAATTTACCAGCATATTTTTGCTTTTATCACTATTTTTTTCAAGTTTTTTGTGCGAAAACGCTTGCAATTTTACCAAAATTGTAGTATAATGCGCGTGAAAAGAAGGAATCGCGGAATTAACCGCAAACTTTAAGGAGCAACAATACGATGACTAACATTAGTTCTTTCAACAAACTTCAAGTCCAGCTATGCGAGCTAAAGCTTGAGGAAAGACGTGTCAAATCAGATATTGCAAAATTGGTGAAAAACAAACAAATGATAGATTTTTTCCAAGCTCAGCAACTAAACAAACAAAATAAAAACGTTAAAACCAAAATCCAAAAGCTGGAAAATATCATTAACCCGAACATAATCGCCTAATATAGCATTAAGTTTATGACAAACAGCAAATACATATTTCCAATCACCATTGTATTTGCTGTTTTTATTTTGCTTGGAGCCATTTATACCCTCTTTATCTATAAAACCGATTACCTCAATATTTACGTTGTGTATTATAAGCCGGCACCATTAATTAAAACCGACATTTTTACGCCCATTCAGGGCGGGAGAAAAATTGCCGCCACGCCCTCGCGCCAAGGCACATTTAAGGAAGAAGAGATTACGTGGTTAAAAAACAATATGATTGGTGATGACACCGGCGATAACATCTCTGAGCTAAACCGCAGCTTTGCTGAAATCACTGCGCTTTATTGGATATGGAAAAATACCACTGCGCCCTTTGTGGGAATGTTCCATTATCGCCGTTTTTTATGTATCAATAACAACGCGCATTACCCGATGGTGGAATTCCCCTCCATGCGCTTTAGGCATTTGGGCTTAAACCACCTTAAAGGATTCGCAAAAGAATTTCTGCACGACTTAGAGATGGAGAAAAAATACATTCTCCCATGGTTTGCAACCCATGATATTTTACTTTCTGAGCCAATCAACCTCACTAAAGACGAAGAGCCGTTAACAGCTTATCAACAATATGCCAAAGAGCACGTAATTTCTGACTTAGATAAGGCTTTAGAGATTATCAAACAGAAATATCCCGAAATGTATGATTTTGCCGTTGAAACTCTAAACAGTAATGAGGGCTTTTACCCGACCAATATGTTCATCACCCGCCGTGAAATCTTAAATGATTATGCGATATGGCTCTTTAGCATATTATTCCCGATTTATGAGGAGATAAAAGATGAGGTGAATGCTCGTGATACAGAGCAGAAGTTAGCATTTGCCTACCTCGCTGAACGGTTGTTTACGATCTATTTCCGCTATCAGGCAAAATATCACGGATTAAGAATAAAAGAATTTCCGTTTGCACTTGCCTCAAATTTCTTCACCCCGCCGTCGGATGCGCCCTTTATCACCCTAAAAACACCTCAATTCGAGGATATTTTCATTGACCAAAAAGACGGGCGGATTTGTAGCTTTAACAACGAATATCGCAATTGCGGTAAGTTTGAATTCCTTCCCCAAAACCGCCTCAAAATCCGTTGGGATAACGGTGATACGGAATATTTTAAACACCTGCAAAACAATGAATTTATTTTAAAAAATTAGCAAAACACCCTCTTTCATTAACTAAACTTAAACATTATCTCTGCTAGGCTCTTACCATATTTCAAACAAACATCTCATTTTTGGACAAAGCTTATGCATGCAATCAATTCGCTTATTGTTGACTTGACGTTAATCACCATCTATGCCGGTATTACAACGCTTTTATGCAAAAAATTCAAACAACCGTTAGTACTGGGCTATGTGCTTGCCGGTATCTTGGCCGGCCCATATTTTAATATGTTTCCGACCGTCAGCAATAAGGAAGATTTGACCTTATGGGCAGACATCGGTATTATCTTCTTGCTGTTCGGTTTAGGTTTGGAATTCAGCTTTAAGAAAATGCTAAACGTCGGCAAAGCGGCAATGATAACCGCTAACGCCAACATCCTCTTCATGTTGTTTGTTGGCTATAACACAGGACTTCTTCTCGGTTGGTCAACCACAGACAGCTTTTTCCTAGGTTCTATGATATCCATGTCATCCACCACCATCATCATTAAAGCCTTTAACGATTTAAACATCAAAAAACAAAAATTTACCGATATTGTTTTCGGCGTCTTGATTGTGGAAGATTTAATGGGAATTTTAATGTTGGTGTTACTCCCGACCATTGCCATGGGAAATTCCATTAACGGCTCTGAACTGGGGCTAAGTGCCTTAAAACTCGTCTTTTTCCTCATCTTATGCTTTGTAACCGGCATATACTTAGTTCCAACGTTTTTAAGCAAAGTTGCTCCGCTACTAACCGATGAAATGCTCCTCTTAATCACAATAAGCTTGTGCTTTGGTATGGTATTGCTTGCCACCTCATCAGGATTTTCCTCCGCATTAGGCGCATTTTTAATGGGCTCAATTTTATCTGAAAGTGAGCTTATCGGACGTATCGAAAAGACCATCCGTCCGTTAAAAGATTTCTTCGGTGCGGTATTCTTTGTATCCGTCGGCATGATGGTTGACCCGATGATGTTTATCATTTATGCCAAACCGATATTTGTGATTACCGTCATTGTATTGGTAGGCGTTGTGACCTTTGCAAGCCTCGGTTTTGTCGCTTCCGGACAAAACTTAAAGACCGCCATTTCCGGTGCTTTTTCATTAGCGCAAGTCGGTGAATTTGCTTTTATTATTGCATCATTAGGCATGAGCATCGGCGTGCTGTCCGATAAAGTTTATCCGATAATCGTTGCTGTATCCGTTATCACCACCTTTATCACCCCGATGATGATAAAGTCTGCTGATCCGGCTTATAAATTCTTAAGCAAACATCTGCCCCAAAGCTGGATTGCTTATATCAACAAATACGCCTCTGCCGCCACCGTTACCCATAATGAAGAACGCTTATGGAGTGCCTTATTTAAGAACTATCTTTTACAATTAACCCTCTTTTCGGTTATTTTATACAGCATTATTGCTCTGGCTTTAGCCATTCGCCCCTACATCCGGACAATCATCCCTTATCGAATTCCTGCCAATATTCTGATGACAGCTTTAACCTTTTTGTTTATGGCACCATTCTTAAAAGCTCTGTTGGGTTGGGATATCATCACCACCAAATTTATCAAAGATAAACTGCAAACATGGCTACCGACCAAACCCCGCTCCGAAAATAATGATAAAGAGCCGTCACGAGCCACTGCCGCTGTTAAAGCAGCCTACTCTGCCATTGATGAAAAAACCGGACAAATCCGCAATTTTTTTAATAACAAAACACCCACGTCAAAAATCTATTACAAACTTTGGATGGCAAAAAAAGCCAACCGCTTGCCATTGATTATCCTCACCAGTTTTAGGATTTTGGTATCATCATTCTTTATCGTCACTGTGGTACATAAATTTTTGAGCGAAAACCCACGCTTAACTTTTGCACTATTACTGCTAACAATTTTCTTTGTATCCCGATCTCGTTGGCTTTTAGATCAATACTTAAAGATAGAAAACCAATTTTTAGAAAACCTCAAAGGCCATAATCCTGAAGAAGAACCTGAACAAGGTGAATAATTATTATCTTGTTGCCCAAATGGCAGGATAAATACTCTCCCAACCTTTATCATGTGAGGCATCACCGACCACACTGAAAACATCGGTTGCATGCACATAACACTGTTTGAGAGACTTTATCATCAATGTTGGCGGAATAACCGTATCCTGTTGCCCGACATAATGTCGTTGCGGTATCGCACAAAAAGTATCCAAATAATCGGTTAAACTGAGAGATTCACTTAACTCCGGAACATTATGATAAGCTGTCCATGTCCTATGGTCAAGATTACCGCCGATAGTTATTACTTTTTTAATATGCAAATCGGGTTTAGTTGCAGCAATAAGACCTGCCACCTGCCCACCGCCCGAAAAGCCGATTAAAATAATCTCACGTCCTTTGGCAACTTCCTTTACGGCCAAATACATAGCATCAATCACTTCCGGTGCAAAACGAGCGGTCGTCCAATACTTTTGTTGGCATATACCTTCTTTATTAAACTGACACGGACGTGCCAGATACGCGACATTCGGATTATAATCCCTAAATGCCAAATCTCTGACTAAAATCCCCCTTGGTGTCGGATCACGCGTCGGCTGACCGTAGGCATCAAAAGAACCGCCATCGCCCTCTATATAAATCTTAACCGGAGCCGAAGGATTCTGTTCCTTTACCCATGCAGAAATAACAAACTTACCGGTATCAAGCCTTTGTGAGCGAAAACTGTGTGGGACATCAATATGCTGATATGTTACACAACCAGTTAACAATAAAATCGCAAAAAAAAGCTTGAAACACCGCATTATATTACACCTTTTTCTTTAAGTTTATCAACATACGGCATCATCAAATCATCTGCTACTTCATTTTTATCAAAACGATCAAAATAAGCTTTCAAATCGTCCCCAAACGTATAATAATCCGCACGCCCTCGGGCAACTTTTCGATTATAAAACTCTTCCCATGATTTAATCATGTAATGATTAACTTGCACTTTTGCTGTCGGACAAGATATCCTGTCTTTTCCAAACTCTTCTTTATTTTCATTAACCCATTTACCGCATACCCACATATAATGAGATCCCCAAGCAGTAACTGTTCGCGGATTAAATATTGATTTAGGCGAAAACATCGGCTTTGCCTCGTGCGCCTTAAAATTGGCCAACACACCGCCAACCGGCGTTTTCTTATGCTCGGAACTTCCATACATCATCCAATGAATACTTAGCTGGCTGCAATCAGAAAATTCTGCCATAAACTCTTTTAAATTCTTACTTTGTTTTAAGACAATAAATTCATCTAAATCAAGCACGGCCAACCACTTCGTTTCATGACCGAAATGCTTGGAACAATGTTCATACGCAACATCCTGCATATCACGACCCGGAAAGAACAAATAGGTAATAAGACCGCTGTCAATATAAGGCTTAAGAATTTCTTTGGTATTATCATCACTTTCGTTATCATACACATAAAAATGTTCCACACCGATAAGTTTATGATATTCTATCCACTCTTTTAAGTATGGCCCCTCGTTCTTAATAATACATGCAATAGAAATAAAATACGGAAATTCTTTTTTCTCAGCTGTTTCACGAGCGCTTAAAGCCGCCAGCTCTTTATATTTTTTAATTCCGACTTCTGACAAGCATATATACATCTGCTTACGCTTAAGCTTATTTTTCTCTAAAAACTTAAACAGCATTTTATAAAAAATTTTCCTTAAACTCTTCATCAACACCTCATCATAACATTATGCTTTAAGTGTAACAGCAAAAAAACAAAAAAGCAGTATTATAATTTGCTTTTACACAAGCTTAAAAGCTCTTGCAAAATAAACCTTAAAACGATAATACTAAAGAAAACGGAGAAAATTATGGAAAAAGTTGTCAAAGTCGGTGTCGGATTATACATTTTTAATGAAAAGAACCAAGTCCTTCTGGGCCTAAGGAAAAGCGCACATGCAACAGGCACATGGTGTCCGCCCGGTGGACATATGGAGTTTGGCGAAACAAACGAACAAACAGCTGTTCGCGAAGCCAAAGAAGAAACCGGACTACAAATTGAAACCAAAGACATAAGCTTTGCCGGCGTTACTAATGATTTTTTCAAAGAAAGCAACAAACATTACATCACCTTGCACATGTCTTGCCATAAATTCAGCGGCACACCCAAAGTAATGGAACCTGATAAATGCGCCGAATGGCGATGGTTCGATATGGATAAATTGCCCTCCCCTTTAATGCTCCCTAATGAGAACTTCTTAAAACAACATAAAGAGAAAATTTAAACTAAAAATCGCTCTTACATAAGAGCGATTTTACAATAGGCTTGGAGAGTGCCGGTGCTAAAAGTGACGTCGCGAGCGCGGTTTACAAAATGAGTAAATAAGCGAGCGCCGACGCTTTTATGACCGGTGCTATACAAGCTTCCTTATTGGGCGGTGCCGAAATTCTGCAAATTCTGTATAATCGTCGCCGCTGTCGATTGCGATTCTTGGCTGATACCGGCTGACTGCAAAGCAAGCTTTTGCATACAAGTTGAAACCAACTCATCAGACATCGCAGAAATTCCTTTAGAGAACAGTGTTCCGGCTTGGAATTTAGCAGTTGCTTCGCTGACCAAGCAGGCGCGCATTCTCGTTTTTACCGAATCACCGGCATTGGCCGTGCTGTATTTAGAAACAGTTTCACAACCACTAAGCATAAATAGTGCTAACAAGCAAAATAAAGTCTTTTTCATTTTTCCCTCACAAAATTATTAAAACATACTACCTATACTGCACACTGCCAAAACTGTCAAACATTTTTCTGATAAAGACGCTTGATTTTAAGCACAAACATGCTATAAAGAAGCTAATTTAACAAATCATTCTGGCTTATGAATTTTTATGAAAAACCGCTCTCTGAACTCACAGACGAGCAATGGGAACAAATTTGCTTAAAGTGCGGAAAATGTTGCATGCTCAAATACTCCGATAACGGAGTAATTCACTTTTCTAACCGAATATGTAAGTATTTTGATCTAAAAAAGGGTATTTGTTCATGCTACAACAAACGCTTTGAATTAACTGACAGCGAGTGCAAAAAGGTAGATTTGCAACTGTTAAAAGAGAATTTAGAGCTTTTGCCGCCAAGTTGTGCATATCGGCGTCTCTATGAGGGGAAAGGCTTACCGCCGTATCACCCGCTATTAACCGGCAATCCACAATCGGTAATATTAGCTAAGCAAACGGTAAAGGCTTTACCTGTCCATCTGGATGGGACCCAAGAAAAAGCGGTGATAGCCCTCTTAAGAACAGCGAAACAACAAAACTGGAGCGATGACCGATTAATGCAAAATGCAAGGAAAGTTTTTGAGAAATACGATTTACAATGGCTTGAAACTTATCCTTACCCACCAGAAAAACCGGCTACATAGCCGGTTTTTTACACAAATTTAAGAAAAAACAAGTATGCTTTCACATAATATTATCGGAGGCACTTATGTTAAAATATATGGAAAATTTATACGAAGTCAGCGTTAAAAGAAAAAACGCCTGTTCCACCAAAAATAACGTGATGTATGTAAAGTGGGCTTTTCCTATCGCCCGAGGCGGTCTTAATCCGACTTATTCTGATAAAATAAACAAAACCACCTTAAAAAACATTTTAACAGAAACACAGGACTATAGAACCGCATTACTCTCTTCAGTAGAAAATTTACATAAAAAATATCCGACTGAATTAAGGTTCGTCGAAAAAGCAATTGTTTACGGCTTAGAGCAAAAGACGCCTTTTGCCACCACAAAAAGATTAACTTTTCAAACTGTCAAAACCAAAGATGATTTAAGGTTATGGGGAAGAATAGCCTCAAAAATATACGACAGCTGGGATACCGATTCGATTTATGAATCATTTAAGACCGATTTAGGAAAAAAATACGCCACCTATTTTATCTTTTACAAAGGAAAAACACCTGTCGGGGTATCTCAAGTCATTCGCGGCGGCGGATATTCTGCCGTTTACTGGATTGGTGTAATTGAAAAACATAGAAAACAAGGTTTTGGAAGAGAAATCACCGCACAAACCCTTAATCATGAAATAACCAATAAACGCACCAAATTCCTTTTAACCGCCTCAAAATTAGGCTTAATCATCTATAAAAAACTTGGTTTCAAACCTATGGAAACCATTTATGAATATGAGCTGAAAAAACATTTATAAGAGAATTATCATGTATATATTCAGAAAAAGCACTCCTACCGACAAAGCTGAATTAGAAAAATTATTCAAAGAAAATTTTGGTTTATTTGCCATAAACAACGGGGCATTAAATCCGACCAAAAATCGCTACTGGATAGCCGAGTATAATAATAAAATTGTCGCAGCAACAGGAATCTTGCCGATTAAAAAATCGGAATATAACGGCTATGAAATAACTTGGACATGCACTAACATTAAACACCGCAAAAAAGGATTGATTGTAACAATGCTTCAAAAAGCAGAAGCAGAATTACCGCAAGATCACAAACCGCTTTATTGCAGCTGTTGGCGCCTCAAAGACAATAAAGAGATAAACTTGTCTTCGGTCATGAAACATCTTGGTATGCACTGCCTGATAAAAGAGAGAATGAAATTTAAATACCCACACAACCGCTCTTGCTCGGAATGTATTTATGCGCAAGAAGGTTGTTATTGCTATTGTGATTTATACATAAAAGAAAGATAAATCAAACCTCAACTTCGGCAACCAAAAACGGGTGGTCAGAATAAAGCATCTCTTCTTTAGCGCTCAAAAGTTTAAAATCTTTTGTCGCCAGCACATACTCAATCTGCGTATCGTATGGATATTTCGGCTGATACTTCTTGCCGTCATAATTAACCAATGACTGCATTTTCTCACCTACACATAGCTCCGGAAAAGCCTCTTTAATGGAAATACCGACAGTATTAAAATCCCCCATAATTAAAGAAGTTTTGCCTTCCGGCATAAGCATATCCGCCCATTGTTTACGATATATGGCAAACTCTTCATCCCAAAAATGTTTATTAAAGTGCTGAAACGGAAACATGTGCGTGTTAATAAGCTGAATTTTTGTATCTGAACTAAGGCGTAAACCGGCTTTTTGAATATATTTGTCATGCATCACCCAATAATCGCCATTCGGACGAATAGTCTCTATTCTGGGATTTGCCAATTTTAAAACCTCATAATCTTCTATCGGAAATTTAGAACAAATAGAAAGTCCGTAATATTTATCTTTAACAAAAAACGCCTTTTCTCCAACAAGATTCTTATAATAAGGTAACTCACACGCCTTAGATATATCATTAACAAACTGACTTTGACCATAAGGCTCATCAATCAAGCACTCTGCCATACATAAGATATCCGGCTTTTCCTTAGCAAAATATTCTGCATACTTTTCCGGATGAAAACCGGCAAAAAGATTTTCTTTTTTCTCGTTATACCCGATATGTATCATCCCTTGGATAACATTGGCAAAAATTATTTTTAACTTCATCTTCTTTTATACCCTTTATAAATTAGTGTAATATTGCTATAAAGCAAAAATATTTTCAGCATTATCATCATTACTCATTATAACAAAAACATTCCTACTTACCAAATCAAATGCAAAAAAGCATTTATATCCTTCATTACTTCCGCTGTGCCAATAGATATTTTGCGACAATCTTACACCTAATGTATATTTAAAATTTTTATTATCTTCCTTGCAATCAACAAACGGAGTCAAAATATTATGCGCAATCGGTGCCGATATAATTTGAGATTCTCCATAATACCCTTTAATTAGTTCCTTCAATATTTTCAAATATTCACAAGGCGTTGTCCATAATCCGGCAGCTATTGCTTCCGGATAAAGATTCCACCCATTTTCTATTTCTTTACCATCTATATTATGCCCAACAGCACAACTTTTATCCTTAAATATTAAATCAAATGTTGTATTAACCAAATTTAACGGGGTAAAAAGTATTTTATCTGCCAACTCATTTATTCGCTTTTGCGATAGCCTTTCAAAGTATTCTTGCGCAAGACAATAACCGCCGCCGGAATAAGAATATTTTCCAAATTCCAATGATTGCGAAATAGGTAATGAATTTGCACCATCCATGCCATGTATAATTTGTTTTATATTAGGAATTTGTCCTTTTTTATATCCTGCAAAACCCGAAACATTAATTCCGCCACAATGAGAAAAAATATGCTTTAAGGTGGTTTCTTTAATAACAGGAATTTCTAGTTTTCCACTCAAAGAAAAGTCTACTTCTTCGTGCTGCATTTCTAAAAATTTTAAGCAAACAATTACGCCAACCAACTTACTGAGAGATGCCGCCTGAAATTTAGTATCCGCCACAAAATTTTGTGTTGTTCTATTAGATAAAACTTCAAAATTTACATCATTACCAAAATCATAAGCCGCCACACATCCCAGCAAATTCAAACATTTATTACTTTTTTCGTTCCATATATTAACAATATCCATTTTTCTCACCCTCAAAATAATAACTATCCTAAAGCTGAATTTTCTTAATTTCAATCCCCAACATACCGAATTACTTATATTATAAGGATAAAAAATGATTTGACAGAACAAATAAACAGATATAACTTCCACCGGATTTTATAAATTAAAATGTATATTATGATGAAGCAAACAATTACTATTAAAGACATGCGACATGCAATCATGTATGTCAGCAAAGGGAACGATTGTGCAGCTAAAAACCTGCAAGACGCTTCTGATGAACAGTTGCTTAATTATGATTTTATTCGTGATCTGAACATGGGTAACATCCGATTAACCAACGTCCTCATTGAGCTACAAAAGCGTCACAGCCTGCATTTACCATTTGAACTTTCTAAGTTAGTTCCGGACAATCGCGTCAAATCTCTTTTAGACACCATTAACAAATATCTCAACGAGGCCTCGGCACTTGGTCTGGCATAAAGGTTATATGGTTTAAAAAGTGATATTGACTCTTTTATCAAAAAGCACGGCAAGAACATTCTTGTCGTGTTTTTTTGATACTCTGATTTATCCAACCAATAAAAAAAGAGAACCTTAACGGCTCTCTTTTTTTATTGGTGCGCTAGGCCGGAATGACTAAAAACTTTCTTCAAAAGTTTTCTTAACGCCGACCTTGCTCGCTTGCTTTTCGGCAATCGGCGTCTGATATCCGCCTGCGAGCTACGGTTCGAACCGGCACCCGTGCCGCTTCGATATACTGTTTATCCTACCAATAAAAAAACAGGGAATAAATCCCTGTTTTTTTATTGGTGCGCTAGGCCGGAATCGAACCGGCACGGGATTGCTCCCAACAGATTTTAAGTCTGCAGCGTCTACCAGTTCCGCCACAAGCGCAAAATCAATCAACAGAAAACCTTATACAAACAAAAAATTATAATTGCAACATAAAACTTGTATTTTTTTTAAGCCTTGAGTAAAATTCAACCGTTAACGCCGTGCAGCGCACCGTTAACAGCTTAAAAAACAATGGCATATACGGCAGAAACTGCGTTTCGGTATATGCCTTATTTAAGAAAGGTAATTTGATGAAAAAAACAGAATTAGGGGTAGAATTTTCTACCGATAAGTTTGCGGAAATGCCTTTTCGTAAACTTGTACCCAACATTGTGACCATGCTGGCGCTATGTTCGGGAATGACATCCATCCGCTACGCAATCAGTGAAAACTGGACCAGAGCGGTTCTCTTTATTTTTTTAGCGGCTCTTTTTGACGGCCTTGACGGCCGAGTCGCACGTATGCTAAAAGCCTCATCAAAATTCGGCGCTGAACTCGATTCTCTAAGCGATTTCATCAGCTTTGGCGTAGCACCCGCAATACTGATGTATCAATGGTGCTTGTTTGATTTGAAAAAAATCGGTTGGTTCTTCTGCCTGCTTTTTGCAATGGGTATGGCCCTTCGTTTAGCCCGCTTTAATACCATGCTTGAAGATGAAACCGTTCCGCCATATTGGTCACATTATTTTACCGGCGTTCCCGCACCTGCCGCCGCCGCCATGGTGATTATGCCGATATTGCTGGGCTTTGACTTAGCTGAAACCAAACCCTTTTTAAGAACTCACGTCTTTTGCAGTATTTGGATGTGCATCGTATTTTACTTGGAAACCAGTCGGATTCCGACGCTTTCTCTTAAAAAAGCCAAAATTAAACCTTCAATGGTGATACCACTATTGGTTTTTGTTGCGATTGTTGCACATTTCTTATTTACGCAAACTTCGCTGACATTAGGTATTTTAACCGCATTATATGCGCTGAGCATTCCTTTTTCTTGCCTAAGCTTTTTACGTGATAAAAAAGCCTATGAGCAAAAGGTGCAAAAAAGCCCTAAAAATGCTTAAATAAAAACTTGACTCTTATTAAAACAAGACCTATAAGTTTATCCGCTGATGACACCCCTGGAGGTTATCGGCGGTTTTTTAATTTGAAATAAGGAATAAAAACATGTCAGAAATTACATTTAATGCAGTTTTGCGTGAAAAAGCAGGTAAGGGGGCAGCTCGCCAATGTCGCAGAGAAGGCCGTGTTCCTGCTGTTATTTATGGTGGTAAAAAAGATGCTCTAAACATCAGTTTGCATCCGGTAGAGTTGGAAAAGGCTTTAGACTTGGCTGATTTCTATAAATCCGTAATTACTATCGCTTTAGATAAAAAGAGCGAAAAAGTTATTTGCAAAGACGTTCAGTTTGACCCTGTATCGGATATGCCGATGCACGTTGACTTTATGCGTAAATAATAAAGGCAATAAACAATGTATTTAGTGGTTGGTCTTGGTAACCCCGGAGAGGAATATGCCTTAACCCGCCACAATATCGGTTTTATGGCGGCTGATTTAATCCACAGCCGCTATAATTTTTCACCCTATAAAGCAAAGTTTGAAGGCTTATTGGCAGAGGGTAATATAGACGGCGAAAAAGTTCTCCTCTTAAAGCCGCAAACATTTATGAACCTTTCCGGCAATTCGGTTGCCAAAGTCGCCTCTTTTTATAAAATCCCAACTGAAAACATTATCGTTATTCACGATGACAAAGACTTGGTTTTAGGCAAAATCAAAGCAAAAATCGGAGGTTCGGCCGGCGGACATAATGGCATAAAAAATATTGACTCTCACCTAGGTTTAGAGTATAATCGCATCCGTATCGGGGCCGGATCACCCCAAGAACACCACACAGATACTATAAGTTTTGTCCTTTCTCGTTTTTCGAAAAAGGAAATGGAAGTTTTAAGTGAAAGGCTGGATTTTGTTGCTGCCACCATTAATGAACTAATCAAAAAAGGCATTGCACATTATTCAAACCTTGTCGGTATGCATAATACCAAATAGAAGTTTTTTAACTTATTTTTATGTTTAAGATATTTATTATGAAAAGTTTTGCAAATGACATCTTGGAGCAAAAACGCAAAAGAGAAGCGCCGCTCCCAACAAAAGAAGAACTTCTTGAGCAAGCAATCATGGAATTAAAGGCAATGCTACCCAAAAATCCGCAGCTTGCCGCCAAGAAGAAAAATGAAAACCCTGCGCTAACAGATGAGCGCGAATGCATGCTGAAAGCAGTTCTTGCCGATATTGACCGCATGCATCCGGAGCAAGATGCGGGTTTTATTGCCCACATACCGGATATGCATCTCTCATGGAGCGCAATGGCCACAATCTGCAAAAATTCCAGCTTGTTGGAAGTCTATGCAAAGGTCATCGCTGACATTTACAAAAACGCTCATACCATTGAGCAGGAGCACATTTGGTTAGCAATGGATAGCGAACCCCTCATCAAGCAACTGTCACTCGGAGGCATAGAGTGGACAGATTATGCTAAGAGGAAAATTGAGAGGCAGTATCCCAAGGTGTACCAAAGGCTGTATGCTCCTCAGCCGCCTATGGGTTTCTTCGTTTGAATGACAGGCTTACCACTCACGTGGTAGGCCTTTTTCTTATCCATTACACTTTATTTCTGTTGCAATTAAACAAAATATCGCCTATAACCGCCCATATAACAAATATATATAATAAGGAGCAATCAAAATGGGATTTAATTGTGGTATTGTTGGTCTTCCAAACGTTGGCAAATCCACACTTTTTAACGCACTAACACAAACTATCGCTGCCCAAGCGGCAAACTTTCCGTTCTGCACCATTGAACCGAACACCGGTCGCGTAGCCGTGCCAGATGAACGCTTGCAAAAATTAGCAGATATTGTACACCCCAAAAACATTGTTCCGACACAACTGGAATTTGTAGATATTGCCGGACTCGTAAAAGGCGCCAGCAAAGGCGAAGGTTTAGGCAACCAATTTTTAGCCAACATTCGTGAGACAGACGCAATTATACATGTTTTACGCTGTTTTGAAGATAGCAACATTACGCACGTTGAAGGTTCTGTTGACCCGATTCGCGATGCTGAAATTGTTGAGACCGAATTGATGATTGCCGATTTGGAATCTTTAGAAAAGCGTTTTGAACAAACCAAGAAGCGTGCACAAACCGGCGGAGATAAAGAGGCCGCTGTTCGCGCGCGTGTCATGGAGCCGATTATCAATGCCTTAAGAGAAGGCAAACCGGCACGCACCGCCGCCCCCTCACCTTTGGATAAAGATGACTGGAAACAATACCAAATGCTCCAACTTTTAACATCCAAGCCTGTTCTGTATGTCTGCAATGTTGATGAAGAAAGCGCCGCCACCGGCAATGATTTTTCAAAAAGAGTCTTTGAAAAAGCCGAAAAAGAAAACGCTAAAGCGGTCATTATTTCTGCGGAAATAGAATCAGAAGTTGCCCAATTGGAGAGCGATGAAGAAAAACAAGAGTTTTTATCAGCCCTAGGCTTAACTGAAACCGGCCTGACCAAAATCATCAAAGCAGGCTATGCGCTTTTAGGCTTAGAAACATATTTTACCGCCGGCCCGAAGGAGGTCCGCGCTTGGACTTTCTTAAAAGGCTCTAAAGCACCGCAATGTGCCGGTATAATCCACTCGGATTTTGAACGCGGTTTTATCCGTGCCGAAACCATATCTTATGACGATTACATTAAATATAACGGCGAACAAGGCTGTAAAGAAGCCGGCAAAATCCGCTCCGAGGGTAAAGACTATATTGTCCAAGACGGTGATTTGATGAATTTCTTATTTAATGTTTAGCCATGGATTTCTTAAGGCGTAATCATATTTATCTTGTAGGACTAAGTTTATTAGCTTTGGCTAGTATCTACTTTAATTGGAATTGTCCGCCACAATTTGATGAATCACACGCTTGGAACATTGCCAAATATTTATCACCCTTACAAATTTTTGAGATAACCAAAACTGAAGGTCATCCGTTTTTGTGGTATTATCTTTTAATGCCATTTGCCAAAACGGATTTTATCTATCCTTATTCACTCTATGCATTAAATTTGATATTATTCCTAGTGGCATTCTTTATCTTTTATCGGTTTGCCCCCTTTCCCACTTACCTCAAATATCTCATTACCCTATCCGCACCATTTTTACAATTATATTCCAATTTTGCCCGTAACTATACCTTAACCATACTCTTTTTATTTGCCACACTATCCCTCTATAAAGAGCGCCACAAGCATCAGATTCTATACCTCTCTTGCATTATTTTATTGGCAAACACACATCTCCTGGGTTTATTTATGGCTTTACCTTTAGGACTGTTCTTCTTCTGTGAAACCATTAAAATTGCCCAGGCCAAAAATTTTATACCGCTTTTTATTACCCTAAATTTTGGTTTATTGGAATTGGTGCTACTCCTCTTACAGTTTTACGGTTATGACCGTGCGACCGCCACAGCCACCCCAACATTTAACACACCTTATGCCGGATTGAACAAAGCCTTTTATCCCTTAAATGCACCACTGTTTTGTTTGCTGATACTTTCTGCTTTATACCTGCAAATCAAACAAAAATCTTATATTTCCGCCTTATTTTTAATGATAACCACCGGATTGCAATTATTCCTTTACACTTGTATCTATCAAGGAGGCATCCAACAACATCATTTTCTCTACATCAGTCTTATTGCTTCTTATTGGCTGTCTTTAGTATCCACGCCTCACAATACAAAAAAACTCTATCTTCTCCCGTTGACGCTTATAAGCTTTGCATTGATTTTTAACCCATACTCATCTTATAAAACCAAATATTTGCAAAACTACCAAAATAACCTCAAAAAAAGCGCTTTGGCCTTAAACCGATTATATCAAAACAATCCAGCAAAAGTTATTTTATTTGAACAATTTGACTCCAACATTATCCGCCCATATTTAAACAACAACATCACGCTTCTAAATCAGCAAATGACCGATTTTAGCGATTTCAAATCTTTTCAACGCTTTTTAATATGGTTCCAAAAAGCCATTCAACCTAAAGACATTGCTGATTATATCAAAAAATACCCAAACACCTTGCTCTTCCGCACGTGCGGAGAACAAAACTATTACAATACTAATCTGATATTTACCCTAAAGCACTACCTTAACAGAGCTTATTGCCTATACGAAATCAAAGTTAATTAGTGCTCATCCAAATACTCTACGGCATCCATTGCTGCCTTAGCACCGCTACCGGCAGAAATGACAGCTTGCTTATACTTCGGATCCATAACATCGCCCGCAGCAAACACACCTTCAATTCCGGTGGCAGAACTTTTTTCTTGAGTAACAATATATCCTTTACTGTCTAAAATAAGATTGCCCTTAAAAATTTCCGTATTCGGCTGGTGCCCAACCGCAACAAATATACCTTCAGCATTGATTTCTTTGCACGCATCGGTGTTAACATTTCTAATTCTTAAACCGGTAACCTTTTTAGGTTCATCAACACCCAAAATATCTTCAACAACCGTATCCCATAACACTTCAATTTTGCGATTCGCCAACACTCTGTCTTGCAAAACCTTATCGGCACGAAGTTGATGACGACGATGAATAAGATAGACCTTTTCAGCCAATGTTGCCAAATAGAGAGCCTCTGCCACAGCCGAATTACCACCGCCGATAACCGCAACCGTTCGTCCGCGATAAAAGAACCCGTCACAAGTTGCACATGCCGACACACCATAGCCCAAGTATTTCTTTTCAGATGCCAAATTAAGCCATTTTGCTGAAGAGCCGGTTGCCACAATTACCGCGCGCGCTTTATATGAATGCCCGTTTTCAGAACTGCAAATAAACGGTCTGTGCGCAAAATCAACTTCAACAATATGGTCGGTAACAAACTGCACACCGAGTTTAATTGCTTGTTGTTTCATTTTATCCATCAGTTCAAAACCGCTGATTTCCTCAAAACCGGGGAAATTCTCAATACTATTTGTCATCGTCAGCTGACCGCCCTCTTGATTACCCGAAACAATCATCACGCTGATACCGGCGCGCGCCGCGTAAATCCCTGCGGTATATCCGGCAGGTCCGGAACCTAAAATCAGCAAATCAGCCGTATAAAGTGCCATAGTTCTCTCCTAATTCAATAGTTTTAATGTTTTTTCACGCAACTGGCTAACCCTGGTTGCTTTATTTTTTTCTCCAATCAGCTCATACAATACAGTCAACCGACTGCAAACGTCAAGAGTATCCTGATACTTAGCATAAAAATTTTTATCCTGATAAGTTACAAAATCAAGAGCTTTTGCCAGAAACTCTGCTTTTATATAGGGATTTTCGGTATTTTGCGCAAGCCTGACATAAACCGAAAATTTATCTTCCGCATCATAATTTTCTGCTCTTGCTTTTTCTAATCTGACCAAAGCATCTTCATCATCAAGATACAAATAAATATTTTTCAGTGCACTCAAGATTCTGTTTTTCTCCTCAGGCTTTTTTGCATATAAAAGCGCCTGATTGTAATACTCTGCCGCCAAAAAATATCTGCCGTTATTTTGTCCGTGCAATGCATCATTACAATATATATCGCCTAACCTCAAATCTATTTGATACAAAACAGAGCAAACCGTTTCCGAATAGGGCTCTTTTAATTGCAGAAATCTCATGAAATAGCGGAGAACAGCGCTATATTGCACTATTTTTGCCTCATCGGAAAGATATGCTTCTCGCTCTCTGACCATCCGATATAGGCGCAAAAAATGCTTTTCCGCGCTGTTTTTTTGAACCACTGTTTTACCTTGCATGAATTAAACGCCGCAATATTTAATATACACCACCGGTATGCAGGCAATAATCCTCATTATTAAGCGCATATTTTTTATGCACCGGACAATCCATACATTTGCAACCGCGATTTTCATGAATACAATTACTTTTATCCATCGCACAAAACAATAATTCCCAATGTTCATCATTATCTATCCGCTCTGCCACATCTAATGGCGTATGCATATTATTTTTTATCTTACAGGTCTTGGTATATGACGGACAATTTAAACATTGGCACTCATGAGCATTTTCAACTGTTTTATCAACACGCATATTTATTCTCCTGAAAAATTGAACCGAAAAATAAATATGCTCTGTTTTGACTTAAAACAATTATCCTTTGGATTAGATACGAATAAACCGTCCCTCTGTTATAGCTGGCAAAAAATAATTAGTGATTTTGGGCAGAAAAGAAATTTTATCAACTCTGGCAAACATCGGCCCCTGATAACAGGATTTAATCATTTTATTGATGTTATCTTCTTCTCCTCGCATTAAAATTTCTACACTGCCGTCATCTTCATTTCTGACCCAACCGGAAATACCCCCGATACGCTGAGCTTCATTGACTGCCCAACGCCGAAATCCGATACCTTGTACACGCCCATCTATTTTAAGATATACTTCTCTTATCATATTGCTCACAAAGTTCTGTTAATTTTTCCCATATGTCATTTTGCCTTTTAACAATTTCTTCAGTCTTTCCCCAATCTTTTTGCTGACAAAGCTCCTCATAAAAAGCTAGATCAAAAACCTGCCTCAAATTAAGGATCTTGTTTCTCAACAAAATTGCAAGCAAAACTGAACGCAATTGTTTACCAACTTGATAGACAAACACCACATCATCTGATGAGAGTTTTTCTAAATATTGCTTAACCCTGTTATTTTGTTGCACATTTTGTGGTAAAACTTCTATCCCTTGCGATAATACATACACTGTATTTAAAACGTCGTTTAAGGATTGAAGTGCCGATATAACTGTTTTATCATTTGGCAAAAACAACAATGTATCCGTTGATGCAAAAGAGACGAGCTGATTTACCAACTCGTCTTTTTTGACATCGGATAACGTAAAACGACCTTTATTGTCCATCTTTTTTCTTTTTACCTGAAAACATATTCAACAACCCTTTTGCCGTATCCTTAACCATATCAACACTATCACCTAAAACTTTACCTGCATCATCGGTTGTTGATTTTACAAGGTTATCAGACTTAGGGAACCTATCTTCATAACCGGTATTTTTCAATGCGGTATAACACGGTGAACTATCATTTTCCATAGCCATTTGTGCCCCTAAATAAACCGGACCGGTCATCGTTGCACCAACCACATTTTTAACCACATTTGCAGTATCAATACCGACTGTTGGCTTTTGCAATGTCCCCGTAATTTTTACCAAAGAAGAAAGTGCTTTAGCAATATTTGTATCTGTCAATTTGCCACTGAAAGGTTTAATACTTAAGCCTAATTTATCATTCTTCAAATTGACATCACCGTTGGCAACCACGGTAAATTTATCAGCATTAACTACAATGCCGTTCGGAAATTTAGCTAAACCGTCCTTAACATCTGCCCGAACCACGGCACAAGCCAAATTCAAATCGTCATTACCTTTCGTAATTTTAAGTGTATTAAGCAATTGAGAAATAATATCGCCTTTCATCATTCCGATATTACCCAAATGTAATGCAGATTTATCAACAATCAAAGCAATCTGTCCGGAAAGACTGTCAACCACCTGAGCATATGTATTTCCTGCTCCGTTTAATCTGATATACAAATCAGTATCCCCGCCGTTAACAACCCGAAACATATCACTTTGAGCATCAAGAACATTCATCAATTCTAACAAATTAACCTTAACCATATCCGCATTAAGTGCTAAAGTTTTATTTTTTGCAGACAATGTCGCATCAGCTTTAATATTTCCCTTAGCCAACTGTCCCTGCAAAACTTTTAAAACAGCCACGCCGTTATTAACCTTTGCATTGACTTTTAGATTATTTAAGAGCGTTGCATTGTTGTTAACAATTTTAGCAACACTGATATCTGCATCAGCATTGACTGATGACAAAGCATCATAAGGAATAACTTCTGCCGGAACCAAAGTTGTAGCTTTTGCTTCACTTATCAAAGAAATTGCCCATGCTGATTTTTGTGATTTTGCAAAAGAGGCTATATCAATTTTATCAGAACTTAACACAGCCTTTACAAACGGTACTTGACCATCAAGCTTAGCAATCACATCGCCGGTAATAACGTTTCCGGCCATTTGAATACTCTTAATAACCGCAGCTATTTCTTTCAAATCGCCTTTAACTTGCACCTCTGCCGATTCGTTATAGCCACTGTCTTTGCCAAGAAAGCCTTTAGCGTCGATATTTCCGTCAAAGCTGATATCTTTTAAGACATGATACAACGCTAAATCAGTTGTAATCTTAATCCCCATTACTTCCAAATCGGCTTTAACCGGATAAGCCTTATCTGTGTTAAGTAAGGTTAATGCACCAACCGTACCTTCACCGGCATAAAGCCCGTCA
>Ga0310691_10001269_pt1 | contig 39325 bp, 37 predicted proteins | sample 176DNAGHGlowgp2_FD_203887 | JGI IMG/M metagenome (GOLD analysis project Ga0310691, IMG submission 203887) | Sheep rumen microbial communities from Palmerston North, Manawatu-Wanganui, New Zealand - 1766 DNA GHGlow gp2 (v2) (version 2) | ecosystem: Host-associated > Mammals > Digestive system >... | reverse complement strand
AATATGCCGACTGGAACTCACAGACAAAGATAGGTTATGGCTGCGGAAATAACAGTGCTGCTGAGAATGCAGGCCTTACAGATGCCATGACTTACCATACGGGTACTGATGCCGCAAACAGAACAACATATGGTCATACCCAGTACAGACATATAGAAGATCTCTGGGGCAATGTATACGACTGGTGCGATGGTATCTATTTCTCTACACAGGATGTGAACGCTATCAGGAATCCTGCGAATTTCTCAGATACCACAGGCGGCACAAAGATAGCCACAAGACCTACCACATCAGGCGTAGTAACAGAATGGACGATACCCGCACAGGAAGGATACGAAGGCTGGCTGTATGCAAAAGAAGCCGTTGCTGACTCAACCTACAGCACATACGATTGCGACCACTGCAACTACAGCGCTTCGGGCGTGGTGTTGCTCGTCGGTGGTTACTGCAGTCAGTACCAGTACCACGGTTTGTTCTACATGATCGACGACTCGGTTTCGCACAAGCACACGGGCATCGGCTCCCGTCTCCAAAAATTACCCGCATAGGGGTGAATTTTTGCAACGCAAAAAGAGGGGGCAGCATGCCCCCTTATTAAGCTTTACCATGCAACAATAAACCATTCATCAGATTTTGGCATTTCCATTCCATAGGTCGGTGTTCCGGTCGGGTGGCGACCACTGCAACTACAACGCTTCGAACGTGGTGTTGCACGTCGGTGGTAACTACAGTCAGAACCAGAACCACGGTTTGTTCTACATGAACGACAACTCGGTTTCGAACAAGAACACGAACATCGGCTCCCATATCCTTGTTTAGGGCTACAGGCCCGGATTTTGTATATAACCATGCTACAGTCCCTCATCTCGGGATTGCATATAGGTCGGGAATTGGATTTGGCACACCTCTTGGTGAAGATCGTGTCGACAGGGATGGGGTTAGTACTCCCGAAAGGGCGAAGGAAAGCTTCATAGACAACAAGGAGATTACCCTGAAATGAAGAGAGTTGGGAAACTTAAAGAAAGGCTTTTGTCTGACGAAAACCTTGGGCTTGCGATAGACACAGTCAACAAGTCACACAGGTGGGTAGGAGGACATCACCCTAATAAGAAAGTGATGTATATCGAGGCCAAAAGGGAAGAACATATAAAGAAGCTCAGAAAGATTATAGAAAACGGATTCATTCAGAAGCCCACAAAGGCAAAGAAAAGATACGACCGGAACGCAGGCAAATGGAGAGATATACATGAACCTGCGCTGTGGCCTGACCAGTACGTGCACCATGCTCTGATACAGGTGATTGAGCCTGTAATGATGAGAGGAATGGATTACTGGTGCTGTGGGAGCATCAAAGGCCGTGGCACTCAGCATGGCATAAAAGCCATGAAGAAGTGGATGAAGAGAAAGAAAGGCATGAAATACTGTGCTGAGCTTGATATCAGACACTTTTATGACAATCTTAGCCCTGAAGTTGTGATGGACAGGATGAGGCATCTTATAAAGGATAAGTTCGTGCTAGACCTCTGCGAACGCATCCTTAAAGACGGAGTGCAGATAGGTGCATACACAAGTCAGTGGTTTGCAAATACAGCACTTCAGCCTATGGACCAGATGATAAGGGATATCGGAGACATAACATATCTCAGATATATGGATAACCTCACCCTCTTTTCAAACAGAAAGAAAACGCTCAGAAAAGCGGTAAAAAAGATAAGTGGATGGCTTATTGAACATGGTATGGAACTCAAAGGAAACTGGCAGGTTTTTCCGACGAAGAGCCGTCTCCCTAATGCGATGGGATACAGATATGGAAACGGATACACTCTCATACGCAAGCGAGCTCTTCTGACAATGAGAAGGGAGATAAAGAAATACAGAGTAAGGAGGAAAAGACACCTACCAATAAGCCCCGGAATGGCTTATGCCATCCTGTCGAGGCTCGGAAGACTCAGACACTGCAATAGCAGGAAAATATACGAATCATATGTACCGAATGGAACACAGAAGTTTCTTAAAAATATCATAAGAGATTATCAGAAAGGAGAACTCACAGAATGGAATACGTTATTGGAACAGTTCAGAGAGGAAAGAGCCACCGCATAATCTTAAAGACAAAGGATAAGCAGCATACTGACCTGGAAGGAAGGGTGACTCTTAAGCAAAAGAGGGGCAACACAACTCTAAGGGACACCTTCACGGTAATTCAGAAATACCAGACAGGAAACTCCACAGACGGATATGCCTATGACTGGTATTACATCGAAGACCACTATTGCAATGAGGACAGGTCAGACGAGGTAAGGGCTGAGCTTGAACAGACAGTCACAGACCTTGAGATCGAATCCATGGAACAGGATCAGGCTATCACAGATAACGAGATAGCCATCATGGAGCTTCAGGAAGCAGTTGAAACCATCACAAGCGCAACATAAAATCGCAAGAACGTGCGAATAAGTAAGAATAAGTAAGAATAAGGAGGATTAAAAGCTATGGCACAGGAACATTCAAAACTTTTTGAGAAGTACAGGTCAAGGTATGAGAGAGGCGGCTGCACCAAGGCACAGCTTAAAAGGATAGTAGCGCTTGGAGCCCTTACAGCAGAAGAGTATGAAGAGATCACAGGAGAGGACTACGAGACATGAGAAAACAGGAACTTGAGAAGAAGGTCAGGGAGCTTGAAACAGAGCTGGCAGTCACAAAAGTAAAGGCTAACACAATAGCTGCACTTACAGACGTCACGAGATTACAGGCGGCGATAATAGACCATCTTTACATGGTTCTGTGTACGGTAGACGGGGGTATGGTGGACGACAATACCCTCGCTCAGATGAAGAGGGCAGCGGAGATAACAGACTATTACACATAAGGGAGAACGGAAATGACAGAAAATATCATTATTGCTATAATCGGTCTTTTGGGAGGCGGAGGACTGACAGAACTGATAAAAACCATACTTGGGGTGAGGTCACTCAATCAGAAGATATCTGGCCTTGAAGCGAAAATCGACAAGAATGAGGCAATAGCGGCAAGAGTCAGGATCCTCCACTTCTCAGATGAGGTCATGCGCAAGGTGAAGCATTCACATGAGTCCTTCGACCAGGCTCTGGAAGATATTGACGTTTACGAGGACTACTGCGAGAAGCACCCGGAATTTAAGAACAATAAGACGGTTCTTTCAACACAGAGGATAAAGAGCATTTACGACAAGTGCATGGAGGAATGTAATTTCCTTTAATGGGAAGGGGTGGCCATGGGTAAGAAGATAAGGACAAAAAGACAGTGGCTCTGGGAGTTCATTAAGAGGATCGTCATCATAGAGACCTACATCTACGTAGCATCGATGACCTATAGCGCGGTCATGATATGGTTCTATCCGGACAGTACGGCGATAGTGCCTTTCATGGACAACTCAACGAAAGTATTCCTTACTACGGTCGTGTGCTATGCGATCAAGGCAGGATTTGAGAACGTCACAAAGATTAAGAACAATCCCAGGAGCGGAGACACGGAAGAATTTTACAGAACGGAGGGTATGGATAATGAATGAAGTAACATTCGAGATAGTTAAGATAATAGTGAGCGCGGTGGTTGCGATCATCGTGGTACTCGTGACAAAGGTAGTGATCCCTTATATTAAGACCTTAAAGATGACAGTGGAACAGGAGCTCATCTTCACTGAGATGCTTAAAGCTGTCAAAGCCGCAGAGCAGACGATAAAAGAGTCGAAGCAGGGCAAGGCAAAACGCGCCCAGGTAATTGCATACATTACACAATGGCTTAACGATAAAAAGATAAACATAACAGAGGAACAGGTGAGCAACCTCCTGGAGTCCTGCGTATTTGATATAAACAACCCTGACAAGAAAGAGGATGACAAGTCATGACATACATACCGGACGCAAGAAAGAAGGAAGTGAAAACCGGTGAGGAGAAAGAGCCCAACCCTTACTACGAAGGAAACCTGGCAGAGAAGGACAGAGAATACATCAGAGGGTATGACTATGCTGTCAACGGAGTATTCAAGACCATGTTTGACAACATAGGAGAGTACAACTTTTCAGTAGAGGGTGAAGACATGGAGATGGGGAGATTTCTGTGTAATCATCCTGAGATACGTCAGAAGATGCGTGAGGTATTTGAGTATCAGTTTGAGCTGGAAAGGAACGAGATCGTTGTAGCCATGATCGACGGATATAACGAGAAAGCGTGATTTAATCGCAAGAAAGTGTGATTGAATCGTATGATTATGTGATTAAAACCTGCAAAAGTGTGATTCATTTTCAAAAGTGGTACTTTTTGTGCCAGATTTGGAAATGAATTAAAGTTTTTGAGGCTGAAAAGTTTAATTCATTCCAGAAAACAGTAGTTTTGGAATCATAAGGAGGTGTATATGGGAGCAGTATATATAGACGTATCCCAGTACAACGGAAAGATAAATTGGGACATGGTTGATGCGGACGGAGTGTTTATCCGTGTGGCATACAGGGGGTATTCAGCAGGGGTGATTAAAGCTGATGCAATGGCAGAGGAGAACCTGCAGGGAGCAACAAAGGCAGGCATACCCATTGGCCTGTATTTCATGAGCCAGGCAGTGTCAGAATCGGAAGCTGCTGCAGAGGCTCTTTACTGTCTGGAGATCACAAAGCGGTATAAGGTTGTGCTACCCATAGTTTTCGACTGTGAGTATTCCGGTGAGAAGGACAAGAAGGGAAGGGCTGACAACCTCACCAAGCAGCAGAGAACGAACATGATAAGACGCTTCTGTGGCACCATAAAGGAGGGCGGATTTAAAGCCGGGGTTTATTCCTCAACCTCATGGTACACATCGAACCTCATGAGCACTCAGCTTAAGGGAAAAGGATATTTCATATGGTGTGCACAGTACAATAACGAATGCAAGCTGAAAGTCATTGACTGGCACCTTTGGCAGTACACCAGCAAGGGCAGGGTGAACGGCATAGGGACATTCGTTGACCTGTCAAAGACAAAGGACGGGAAGAACCTCACGGAAGTACTGAAAGAGGATAGCCCGAAATCTTCGCCAGAAGCCCCTCAGACGGCTTCAAATCCTTCGGAGAAAATATACGTTATAGACGAAATAATGAGCCTGAGGAAGTCTGAGACGAAAAATGCGAGGTTCTACATCGGGGATAAGCCAACAAACTTTAAGCCCTACGAATTTGCCTGCCATAACGGAGCGGACACAATCAAGGTGGATGGACGGCTTGTAAAAGTCCTGCAACAGATCAGAGATCACTTCGGAAAGCCGGTAAGCATCTCATCAGCATACCGGACAGCTGCCTACAACACGAAGGTAGGCGGAGCTAAGAACAGCTATCACGTAAAGGGCATGGCTGCAGACATAACCGTGACCGGAGTGAGCAACAGGGATGTTGCAAAATTTGCAAGCACCATAGCGAACGGAGTAGGACTGTACAACTACACAGGCGGATTCGTTCATGTGGATGTGAGAGGATCACGCTACTACTGGCAACAGGACAGCAAGAACTCGAAGTACTACACCGTGGCAGGCTTCAACGAGGATAAGAACATCAGACCTGTCCTGAGATACAACGACAAGGGTGACTACGTGAAGGAGCTGCAGAACCTTCTCGGAATAAAGGCTGACGGCATATTCGGAGCAAAGACGGAGGAAGCCGTAAGGAAGTTCCAGAAGAACCACGGACTGACAGTTGACGGAGTAGTAGGATCAAAGACATGGTCGAAATTACTCAACAGGTAATCTGACTGCTCAAACAGGGAAAACTCATAAGATATTAGTGAGTTGGATTAATAGTTGGATTAATAAAATAAAAGCCCACAGATAATGCGGGTTGAGGGGTTCTAGCAAACGTGTCCGATTCCCGTTGCCAGCTCGCCCTTAAATCCAGTATTTATCTGGGTTTAAGGGTTTTTTATTGCTCTAAATGAGTGGTCTTTGAGTGGTCTTTTTTGTAATTTCAACCAAAACATGACCGAATTACGTCAAGTTTCGTGTCTTTCTGAACAGCTCTGATGTAGTGAAGAGTAGTGTTTTTGTCCACATGACCGGCTGCATACATTACAGTTTGCAGATCACCACCTGTTGCTCTTGCGAGTTCCGATACACTCCAGAAACGAATCTTGTGGGATGAAAGATATGGAACACCTGCCTTTGCAGTGATAACCTTCAAATGGTCATTAAAATGCCCTGTATTGAGCGGATTGCCTTCTTTAGTACAAACTATATGTTCATATACTATCGACTGCTCTTTGAGACATTTAAGAACAAATAATGCCCTATCTGATAAGGGAATGACTCTTGCACCGCGCTCTCCACCTTTGGTGTGATTTAATTCTACAGGATGGTTTTTGCCATCTGATCCTTTTCTGAGAACAACCTCTCGTGAGATTTTTATTGTTTTCCCTCGAAAATCAATATCACTCCACCTGAGAGCCTTAAGTTCACCGATCCTAATACATAAGCAGAACATAAGCTCGATACCATACTCATATCCAGATTTTTTGCTCATGGATGCAAGTACATCAAGAATCGCATCTCTGTCCTCGTTGGTATATCTGATATTGCTGTTATCAACTGCTTTGAATTTCAAATCTTTACAGTTTAGTGACCTGCTCAGGTTATCGGTTACAAGGTCAGATTCAACAGCCAGATCATAGATCATATTCATTATGCTTTTTACATTGTTGAAAGCTTTTCTGCTGAGAGTTCTTCCAGCACAAATAGTTTTGAAAAACAGCTTTAACTCTGATGCCTTGAGCTCCTTTATTGACTTGGCAGAAATATCAGAGCATGCATAATATTTTTTCCAAAGCTGGTTATAACGATCAACAGTAAGAGATGAAGTGTCAGGATCTGAACTTTTGTAATCTATAACCTTTTCATAAAGATCACTGATTGTATCTGAATACTCACCATATAGATAGGTGTAAAGCTTATCGTAAGCTTCCTGCTCGGATTTTGCGGTGAATTTGCTTCGATCATCCTTTCGTAAGGACTTTGGAATCCTTATTTTATAGGCGTCATTGAACTGGTCATATGTGACAAATTTGCTTCCTTCTTTTTTGTACGGTAATAATGCCTCCTTTACTCTTAGAATGCGTTGTTTTGCTAAATATTGATTCTTCATATCGTCAATTTCAGCACTCTCATTAAGCAACAGTCTATCATTTGATATCGATTTTTGTCTATCCATAAAAAACTCCATACGTAAAGTTGATTGGTTACGTATAGAAAATGGGTTTTTTTTCAAAAAATAAAATGCGGCAGCCTACACGGATGAACGTACTGATGAAACTCATTCATCCATAGGTGCAGAACTGACAGACCAGAAACGGATGATACAGTGGATAAAGGATAATATGTTCTACAATATCCTCTACACGACATCCATTGACGGTTCTACCGTGATCGATTCCAGTGAGGAGAAAAAGAATTATCTTCCCGGTACCAACGGATATGTGGGTGACAGTGATACTTTTGGTACAACTACTGGTATAACCAGCCAGATATCAGGTGATGCCGGATGGAAAGACAATGTAAAACAGAAAAGCGTTACTCTTGTCAGGGATGAAGAGTTAGTTACCACTACTGATGAAAATGGTGATGAATATGCAGCGTCCGGTGATACTGACGGGCATAAAAATGATAACGAAGGCGGTATAGTAACTGTCCCAAGTACAGATACTGATAAAAACGGCCGTTATGATGACGGAGACAGTTACATAACAAAGTATGCTTATACACGTACAGACTCTACTTTTACACTGCCTCAGATCGACCATAATTATTATCATTTTCTTGGATGGGACCAGACATACCCTGACGACGGAGTAACTCTGCCCGGAAAAGCTGTTCTGGAACAGGGTTCTACAGGAGACCGTCTGTACACAGCCTACTGGAAAGACAATCTCATGACTGTAAATCTCAATGCCGGACATACTGACGGCAAACATAACAGCGCGTGGGCTGCCCTTAATAAAAACATCCAGCCAACACTTGGAACGACGCACGGAAGTAATGTTTCTCTTGATGCAGATGGAACAATAAGGATCGATGACAGTAAAAAGATCCATATAGCCGGGGCACAGGACAAGATTGATCTTGAAGATGGAAATGATGCTTCATGTATCAATCTGTATGTTCCTGATTATCGTCTCGTACCGGGCATGGAATGGAGCACAAAGGATAATTCAAATATCGACAGTAACCACACTTCAAATAATGATGAGACCACCTATGACCAGTCAAAGACGTATCATTCAAATATATTTGATGATAAAGCTCTCAGATATGATGATGCCGATGTGACTTTATTTGCCAACTGGGAAGCTAGGGAATATACAATAACCTATGATGTTGGAGGGACCATTGCAGCAAATGTATCAGAATCAAATGCAAGCGCAGTTGAACCATCATGGGTATCAAATACGACCAGCTCAAACATTGACGGCGATATGCATTATGATGTATCTGAAATAACAGGCAGCTATAATGCTTGGAAAGCTACTCAGCTATATACAGTTGAGACTACAGGGAGCCTTCCTAAACCTGACAGGAATTACTATACCTTTGAAGGCTGGTATGTAGACGGTAAGGGCTCAAAGAAGGTCGAAACCTATGAAGACCTCATAAAATACAGGAGTAATGATGACCGTAATATAGAGCTTGTTGCGGAGTGGAAACCTATTGAATACGAGCTTACGTATAGTATAAGTGCAATTCCTTCTTCAGTGATGGATCTTACTTATGACGGATATATAAAAGGCGAGTCAGCGACTACGAGCACGAGTATTCTTGGATCAAAAGTTACATCAAGGTCTGCAATCAATGAGACATTCACAGGAAAAGATTCTAAATCATACACAATTAATATCAGTATCGAGGCAACCGGGAATCTGGCAGAGTCACATACAGATTATATAGACGATAATGGAACGCAGTGGATATGCAATGGCAGCAATATCACCACATATAAACAGCTGTTTGATATCCTCTCTGCTTATGATAACCTGTCTGCAACAATTACAAGATCCCGTGGAAGCAGCACCCATCCTGCAACAAAGTTTTATATCGAGTATGACTTTGGTACAGCCGACTGGAGAACTGTAAATGTTAATTATAATACGAGCACATATAACATTCCTGCTACACTTAATGTATCAGGTGCTGCATGGGCAGATGCATCATCCCTGCGGGCAATGGCTGCCTCCGATATGATAGCACAGTTCAATCCGGGAAATATTACACCAAGCTTAAATGGTGGCACATCAACATATGGGAAAACAGATAAAAAAGCATTTTCGGTCCTGGATCTGGGAACATTGCCAGTGCCTTCTCTTACATGTCATACATTTAATGGCTGGTATGAAAAATCAGAAAACAGAACTGTTTCAGCCTATACAGATTTAAGGACCTCACTTCCAAAGACAGGTTCAAAGACATATACACTTCAGAACGGTTCCTCGGGAAAATGGGAAACAGGGACCCATACGGATACATCAAGGTCATATGCCAAGACCTGCGTGAAGAAGGGCGTTACGATAACTTACTGTACTAAGTGTGGAAATGTAAAAGAGATAAAAGATGATGGATATCTTTCATCAAATGGCCAGCATGATTTCAAAAGGCATACTCACCTTGTAAAAGATACCTCAGGCAATATTACAACCTATAGGGTAAGTGCCAGCGCTCCCAAGAATGCAAATGCTGTATATGGAGGAACGGGAAACAGTAATGGCGCGTACAGTGAAGCGGTGCCAATAACACTTGGAGGAGCAGGAACCTGTTATAATGGCGGCGAGATGACAGTACAACACATACATTCAAGTGCTTGTTTTACCGGTCAGACAGCTAAGACAGAAACTATAACAATAACTATAAAGAGCGATGGCTCGGGTAGCAGTTATGCAAATGAGCAAGATAAGTTAAGAGACCGAATAGAGATGCTTGCCCATAAGTACTGCATACTTAGTGTTAAGAAAGATACCGGCGGTTCAGGAAGTTCAGGCTCGATGGCTATCTGTCCTAAGTGTAATAAGAAAACATTTAATACAAGAACAGGGGAATGCTCAACCTGCGGATACGGAGGCCACAGTTATAGTGGCGGAAGTTCAGGTAGAGAAACAGGCAGCCGCACGGAAGAATATATAGTAACCTATTACGACAGCTGCAGTAAGGGATATAATCCCAGCATCTGTAGGCATACAGAGTATGAAGGTTCAAGCAGAATAATCGGATTATATAGAGCATACCGCCTGTCCTGTAATCAGCGCTATGACCGTATGTGCTTTGCCGATGGACATGACATCTATACCTGCAAAAACTGTGGAGAAAAAGAAGAGCGTGGATATGCACCGGCTTATGGCAGTCATAACATGGCTGCAGAAGATTGGGGTTCATGTTCAACAGGAATTTACCACCGTGACTACTGTACAAGAGGAGATTACTCAAATACCACTAATCTTGGTGCAACACATCAGTACAAATGGGTTACAACAAGCACCGATTTACAAGTTGGTGCAGGCTACTGGAATGGCTCAGGTGCCGTAGCAAATGGCTGGGTTACGGATGGTTGGCTTTCAACACAGGCGAAAGCAAGAGAAAATGTACAGGATATCATTAAAAAACGCCTCAGTCTGGGTTCAAGACCTTCACTGACTCATAAGAGCTATAATGGTGCTTGGGGTACTAATAAATTTACAGATGAGGGCCATCTCCGTGTTGAGCATGGCGTGTATTTCAAGGAAATAACCAAAAATAAGAAGTACAAATACGTCCATTATAATCTGAGCCAACGCTTAGACACGCCTAAAGTCACGGACACTAAGTGCTCCGATAAGTTCCATATCGCATCCCTGCACGAAGATATTATCGAGTATAAATGTTCAGTATGTGGAGCAGAAGGTACGGCTCCATCAGCACCGTCATTTAACTTTGATACAGGTTATCTACAATAAAAATATAAACTTGTTGTCTCACGGGTGTGACAGCCCGTGAGATAGTATGATAAAGGAGTTGATCAAATGAATATTCAGAAATTAAGAAAATCAGTTTTTTCGAGCATTGCATCCGTATCCGCAATAATACTTTCCTGTGGCATTATGGCAAATGCTGCAGAAATTGGCCCACAGGACGAAAAAAGTGAAGAGGAAAGGCTGGAGGAAATAACCGAAACCATGGAATCCGGAGATAAGAATAGTCTTCTGAAAAATGATTCCCTGGGGAAAAATATAAGCATATCAGTGATCGTCCCTGAAGATAAAGACTTTGTAGAATCCACAGAGTATTTTGTGAAAGCAAATACTACTGATATGGAGCACGTAAACTGTGGTGACAATGAAATGTATGCAGGATCCGGGATCTCGTATGATGAAAAATCAAATACTCTCATTCTTGATGGTTTTGACCATCCGGATTATCTGGTCTCCTGTAGTTATGTAGGCCCTGCATTCAGTATAAAGGCTACCGGTGACAATACTTTTGACACACTGTATATCAATGGTTCTGATTCTCATGGAGACTCTGATGAAATGTGCTCTACTGTGATATATGGTGACGGCTCGCTCACTCTTAGCGGAGCCATGGTGGTGACCGGTGATGCGGGAGAGACCTATCTCACTATAGAAGATGACCTGTCACTTGATGTGAAGGGAAAGACGGTCCGCGCAGACCGTGGACCTGTTGTAGTAGAACTTATGAGCAGTGACAGGACTCCGGTTAAAGAAGAGTATTATAAGAACTGTCTTACACTAAAAGGAAAAACAGCGAGGATATCCTTCAAAAAGCAGGACAATGACTCTTATGTATCCATGCTGACATATATCGACCAGCTCCGTTATAAGAACAGATGACGGATCTGGTATTATCCCCACAAAAAAACAGCGCATTTCGCGCTGTTTTTTGCTAGGTAAATTGACGATGATAAAATGCTTTCATACAGTTTATCTGTTGGTATAAAACCATGAACTTGTATATGCTACATAATTGGTTCCTATGCTGTCTCCACGGGAATATTCAGAAACCTTTGTTTTGTTTCCCTTAAAAACAAGTAGTTTTTTATAATGCTTTTTTGGATATTTCGTTCCGGCAGGGTCGGCACAGTCAACTCTGATATTTCCATATACAGTAAGCTTGAAACTGTTTTTGATTGTAAGCTTTGTATTGTCTCGTCCGCCACAAACCAAAATACCACAAAAGCTGCCTATAAGAGGGTCTTTCCACTGAGCTTCATTTTGGGGAGTATCACCATTCCTGTGAAGTGTCAGTTCACCACTGCCTCCCATAGTGACTTTGCAAGAACCTGCAAAATGTTTACCGCGATACAGTGCGCTGCAATCAATACAGTTAAGTTCATTTACACCTTCAGAATTAATCTTGAAATCTGTTCCTACATACTTGCAGTATAGATCTGTATCAGGCATGACACAGTTTTTAAGTGTCAGGGTATTCTTCTTTTTGTTATAAGTTATGCCCATCTCCTTAAATGTCTTTTTTCCAGCCTTTTTTACTTTTCCATTCTTTACAAGCCAGGTGCGAGCTCCGTCCCAGTCATTCTTGGAAGTAGTATATATATTTATCTTCTCGTTCCCTTTAGCCTCAGCTTTTATAATGCTCTTCGGCACAATCCCGGCAAAAGAAAATGTAAAGGCCATTATCACAGCAAGCAGCATGGCTGTTACAGATATTTTTCGCTTATTCATTTTATTTTCCTCCTTATATTTTCCATTTCAAACAAGCTTTAAAAGTTACAGGCTTAGTATGAATAAAATTTATAAAAATAAAATCGCTATATGAATGTATATATTTTATCAGACAGGAGAGTGCATATGGGATGAAAAGATATTAAAAGTATATAAAATTTTATGGATATTTTTGGACGGTAATGCCTCAAAGAAGGTCGAAACGTATCATACTTGACATTATTCTTAGTAGTAGTTTCTGTTTTATAACAACTGCCATCTTTACCAGTATGAGGTATCTCAACTTTATTATGAGACCCTGCATCACCTTCCCATGTCCCCTGGCCTCCTTTATAATATATCAGCCAGAAAACCCATTGGTCTTTAGACCGTGGGATGAATGGCGTCAGTTTTAGCAGTCTTCATTTTACTATAATAATGGTATTTCAGTAAAATATATAGTATAATATACATACAGGGAAATTTTTTCCCGAGTCTTCAGAAAGGGAAAAACTGTATGTATCTTACTGTAAAACAGCAGGTCAAACATCTGTCAAAGGATGATTACAGGTCTGTCAGGGAACTTTGCCACGCAGCCAAAAACCTTACTAATGAGGCTATCTATAACGTTCGTCAGTATTACTTTACTGAAGGCGAGTTTCTTAAATATGAGAAAAACTACACACTTCTTAAAACAAGTCCAAACTACAGGACACTGAACTCTAACATGGCACAACAGATACTCAAGGAAGTTGACGGAAGCTTCAAGTCGTTTTTTGGACTGTTAAAGCTGGCAAAGCAGGGCAAATATGCGTTTAAGGACTGCAAACTGCCGCATTATCTTCCCAAGGACGGATTTACAACACTGGTCATAGGCTTTGTAAGACTAAATGGTAACAGGCTAATACTGCCATTCTCCAACAGTTTTAAGAAAAACCATAAGGCTGTAGAGATCACCATACCTCCCATACTTGCAGGCAAAAAGATCAAAGAGATACGTATCATTCCCAAAGCAAAGGCAAGGTTCTTTGAGATCCAGTATATCTATGAAGCTGAATACACTCAGGGGAATCTTAACACCAACAACGCACTTGCCCTTGACCTTGGGATAAATAATCTCGTGACCGCAGTGTCAAGCACAGGGAAGTCCTTCATCATCGACGGAAGAAGACTAAAATCCATCAACCAGTGGTTCAATAAAGAGAATGCACGTCTGCAGTCCATCAAGGATAAACAACACTTTGGCAAAAAGACTACCAACAGACAGAAAACCATCGCAAGGGACCGTAACAATAAGGTCAATGACTATATGTGCAAGACTGCACGAAAAGTCATTGATTACTGTATATCAAATAACATAGGAACTCTTGTTGTCGGATATAATGAAACATTCCAGCGTGATGCAAACATGGGTAAACGCAACAACCAGACGTTTGTAAACATCCCGTACGGGAAGCTTCGTGACAAGCTTGAATACCTGTGTGAGCTGTGTGGGATCACTTTTGTCAAACAGGAAGAGTCATATACTTCCAAAGCATCATTCTGGGATAAGGATGATATTCCCGTCTATAATAATGACAACCCCAAAGAATACCAGTTCAGTGGCAAACGTATCCACAGGGGTCAGTACAGGACATCATCCGGTATAACTCTGAATGCTGATGTAAACGGAGCACTTAATATCCTGCGTAAAAGTAGCGTTGTGAGCCTTGAGGCTCTATACGGTAGGGGCGACGTGGACACGCCCGTAAGAATAAGGATTACGTAAGCAATCAGACTTCTTAAATAGAGCCGTAAGGCTCTTAGAAGCCACGTACCTTTAGGTGCGTGGTAGTTCACCTGTACTATAATTTCGTGATTTTTTAAGCTTATAACTTCGGTGCGGGATACGTTCTTTTTCTGTGCAGAAAATTTAGTTCTTTCCGCATATGATATACTTAAGACATGAATAGTGATCTGTCTTATCTGTTAAAAAAAGCAGAAATCAAAAAACTAAATAATATGGACCATATGAAAGAAGACACTGATTATATTGGGCTGGCTCTTGATAATCTTTTAGAAAATGATATAACGCTGAAAGATAAATTAGAAGGATCAGCTAAATGGATTGATGCCATTACATCTGATTTTCCTGAAATGCCTATGGCCAGAGCTGACAGATGGGAAAGTGTTTGTTTTCACAAAGCAGAACAGGTATATTATAGCTTTCTGGTTTCTGCCAACAGTGCTCAAACTGCAAAGCTGGCAAGGGAATACTCCCTGCTTGCAGGGCAGTTTGCAACTTTTATATTCACGAATTCCCCACTGGATAAGCCTGCAGATCCCATTCATGACATTGATGTGCTGGATTTTACTGGTCTGATGGGGATTGAATTTATTTTTAATAATATAAAGCAATTGCATGAAGAATGGGCAGATGCATTTTCACTCAGAGACGTAAAAAAGATGAATGAGATTTCTACAGCAATGAGTGTATTTACTTTTGAGAGAAGAAAAAACGGAGGCGTATCATAACGCCTCCATTGCATTGTACAGGTCAATAATGGAATCTCCTGCAGATGATGGTATTTTTGTATAATAACAAAATCCCCTATTGACTAAATCCGCAATTAATTCCAATTCGGCAGACCTGTCCCCATTACTTGCCAATATGCATTTCTGCTTATACTTGGCAATTAGGTACGGATGTACTTTCAGCCAATTCACAAATGCCTTGGTAAGATAATGATAGTGTGACTCAAGTTCGCCCATATTATAATCCTCCTTAATTAAGTTCAAGCAAACATTGAAAGTCACTACATAATATGAACAATTTCATAAATAATAAAATCAGTTATATATGAATAATAAGTAATACCATGTCTGTGCTTTGGAATAATATATCTTTTCAATGTGATATGCTGTATATGATAAGTCAGATAATCATTTTTACAGGATGAATCCAGATATAGCCAGAGGTATAATATTATATATAAGTAGTGTATTAAAACTGACGGAGTTAACTGAGTATCTATATGCGGAGGAAAATCGATGTATCTTATGCATAAAGACAAACGGATAATACATTTTGACGATAATTTTAGCCATGTATCCATATTGGATGCAGGGCTTGTTCCTTTCCGTCTTAAAGACAGACTAAAAACAATAGACGATAAATACTCAGAAAAAAATATATATGATACAGTTCAGAACAACCTTAGTGTTCTTACAGATTATTTTTCTTCGAGGATGCTCACACTGTCTCGCTCAAATGCAAAAAAAATATATGCATTTCTTAATATCTCACAAGCGGCAGGTATATATGAACGTGCAAAAGTTGCTGTCAGATGCAAAGCTGTGTCCATGTCAGACTGTTACTGGGTCAGGCCTGATGACAGCTCCCTTAAATGGGATGAAGTCAATGTACGCAATAATCCGCTAAACAAAGTACTTGAAACTATTGCTCTTCATGGACAGATCCCCCCTACTTTAGATGGATATGCAAGAACTCCTGATGTACCAAATCCTGAAATCTCAAATTATGGAACATCAGGTATGGCATGGAAGCGCGAAGATGGAGAAACTTTTTTATATAAGAAAAACTCAAGGTACGGGCATGAAGCTCAGATAGAGATTGCAGTAAGCAGGATCTTGGACTGCTTTAATATTCCTCATGCAAAATATCTTCCGGCATCAGATTCATATGACAATAATATGTGCAAATGTAAAAACATAGCAAACGAGAATTTCGATATGGTTTCTGCGGAAGACGTAAAAATATATTGTGAAACCCACAATCTGGATTTTTATGACTATGTCATGAGCATTGACAGTGAAAATATAGCGAAAATGTGTGTTGCAGATTATCTGCTGTCAAATTCAGACAGGCATGGAGCTAACTGGGGTTTTTATCAGAATGCAGAATCCGGAGAACTTTTGTGCTGCCATCCGCTTATGGACCATAACCATGCTTTTGACGAAGCAAAAGATGATCCCGATGGGATTGCAGGTTATCATGAATTTGGAAATTCCAGAAGAGATGCAGCTTTAAAGATGCTCGGGCAGAGTAATATAAAATGCATGGCGCCCGTACAAAGAAAAATGTTCCTAAATGACAACGATTATCATTCCTTCATGAAAAAGGCTGTCGAGCTGGGGCTTTATCGGGAAAAACGGCTTTCGTTATCCCAAAAGATCATGACCGGTATAACAGGAAAAAAGTATGAGCTTTTTGAACCTGTTGAAATCAGCCAGAATGATCAGGAAGAACAGATGGATGCTAAGGATGTTTTTAAAACGGGCGATAATATCGAAAAAAAATCTTATGCCGCCTATAGAAAAAACACTGTCAGATGCTCATGATGAGTATGTCAAGAACAGACAGATATCTGAGCCTGAAACCAGTAAAAATAATATATGGTAAATGAACAGACATCCCAGATGAACAACTCCTACCTACTTGACAAAGGCTGTTCATTAGCTGGGTGCTGTTTTTCTGTGTTGAAATCCACTTTTTGCATGGAACTGAACATTCTATTGATGCGTGATTTCGTGAAAAAAACATATTTTTAAATGTGCCTTTTCGTGATGCAACACCATACAAAAATATGAGCCGTACCCTTAAGGTACGACACATATCATAAAAGCGTGAACCTCCCCGCCCTGGCTTAAGGCCAAGGACGGGGTGTGCGCTTATGGCTTAATTTACTGTTTCATCATCAATTAGTATGTAGCCCCACAACGTGAGCATCTGTGCTGTGTCACCTGCCCCTGTGTATAAGGACATGTCTTTGCATAACAACTATACCATGCATCACCGGCATAACCGTCAGTAAAGCATGTATAGGCTATTTCAATGATCTGAGACTCCGAGATATTGTAGCCACGATAATCATATCTCTTTCCATGATCATCACTATTTTTTACAAAATAGCTACTATAACCCTGATTGGATGCCGGAAGTACCGCCCTCTGCGCAGCTTCGCACGCCGACAAGGAACTATATTTGTCACCATCATCATATTCATGACATAGGGCGTAATAGTACGCCGTACTCGAATAACAACCTCCTATGGTGTAGTTATGACTATGTGTGGCAGATACATACCACGCATGTCCAAGAGCAGCAGGCTTTGTATTATCGGTAGAAGATACGTTCTTTTTACATCATTTTTCACCATAAAAAATTTTTCTTTCATATTATCTTATGTAGTTTGTTGGAATCTGTCTGAAAAAAGAAAGGTAGTAAACATGGCCAGACAAAACGAAGTAAGATTATACGGTTGTCTTGCAGAAGCACCCAAGATAACCACAGATGATAAAACCGGTGCTTACATACGAGGAGTATTCCATATTGCGCTCGTAAAACCACCAAGAGAGACAGGTGAAGAAGAGGAAAAAGAGCAGATCAAGTATGACTGGCCTCTTGTATTGTCTAACGACCCAGATATGATTGCGCGTATGTCAAAACTCAAAATCTATGACATTGTAGAGATAAAAGGAACCTACACTACAAGAAAAATTACAAAAAATTCATTCTGTAAGAATTGTGGTGCACAAAACAGGATTGAAGGTAAGATATCATACGTTGACCCTGTATTCTTAGCGAAAAGAAATCCCGGAAAGGAAAGTCTCACACAGAAAGAAGCCATACAGGAGATAAAAGAAAACAGGGATATTTCCAACAATATCTTTATTATGGGTAATCTTTGCAGTGAGGTCAATTATTTTCACAACGGAAGGATACAGACCAGTGCATATCAGATCGCTGCAGACAGGAAGCGCTTCATAAAAAGTGATTCCCCGGAAAACAAAACAGATTTTCCGGTAATAAGATCATTCGGGAAACAGGCAAAGCTTGATTCTATCTGTATTCACAAAAAATCCCTGATATTTGTGGAAGGCTACCTGCACTCAAGGGAATTTGAGAGGACATCTACCTGTGAAGCCTGCGGAAAAGATTATCAGTGGAAAGACAATATAATCGAGGTTGTCCCTTTTGCTGTCGAGTATCTGGCGGATTACATTGATCCAAACAATGCGTCTGAAGCAGAATCCCAGATGGATGCACAGAAAGGTGAAGATCTTCTTAACAGGATACTTGGATAAGAATGTAATACTCATATATACAAAACAGCGCCCCGAGAGGCGCTGTTTTTGTCTGTTTGTCGCAAGACCAATCAAATACCATATATTCCCTGCTTAGAACAACACTACTAACAATTTGCCTTTCACGTTTTTTAAAGGTATATAGGGATCTTCCCATAACCTTGCATCGCCTGACACTTCCCTGTTGTCGCCAAGCAGGAATACATATCCTTCAGGAACTTCGTAAGTATCCTCTGTATATGACGATGTGTATGTCCCTTCTGGCAGATAGTCTTCTTTGAGTTTTTCTCCATTAACGTATACCAGCCCGTCGCGAAGCTCTATCTTGTCACCGCCAATCGTGGAGAAAATAGCATATTGGATAGCAAATATAAATCATTCACATGGAAAAACTAAGAAGCTTCCATACAGTAATATTACAGTTGACATCAGGTTATATATAATGGCAGTGTTACACAGAAAATTTATGCTTTATTGCCTGAGTTGTCTAATGCAATTCTTAAAGGACGATGATGCATCTTCATTCAGGGGACTTAACACATATCCATCAGATTTTGGGAGAGATATTATAATTTATTGCATTGGAGATCAGTACTATATTACGTTGGAGATGTAATAGGTATGATTATATGCTTTATAAGGTATCTGATAAAATATAGGTCTGTTTTTTATTTTTAAATTTAGAATTATGAAAAATCAAAAAGGCAGTAAACATGCGGCTTTTTACTTTCTGATGTTCAAAAATGCCGTACCATATAATACGGTATTTGAAAGATTTTTTTGCTTTGATTTTATTTTTGGTTTTTTCTTTCATTTTACTAATGCATATATATGAAGGTTATGTGCCATCTGTGGGATTATCCACTATGTATTAATTATATTGCAAATGGGAAGAATATCAAAAGTAGAAAAAGCAAAAAATACAGAAGAAGTTAAGAGATTATTTGCAAAACATTCATCGTTTTGGGGTATCGATAAGATCAGGTTAAAGAATCTTGTTCTCAAATCAGTAAATCCGAGGAAACTTCTGGCGCAAACAAATAGCTATATCACCATAGAAGGACACACAGTATATTCTGGTAGCGGGAGGAGGATATCCATATATCCAATATTAAATAAGGGAACGGATCTAGGCAACTGGAGATTAGATAGCTTATCTATCAGAGATCGTGTCATACCTGGCGGCTTAATAATACAAAGAAAGTTAGGTCAGACAGATTGTGAGCTCACCCTGACACATGAAGGTCTTAATGTGGCAACATCATCAATTGATGAATTGCATAAGCGCCTAAGCGATGTGATTGAATATTTAAGGCAGGAATACGGAATCATTCTGATATCTTCGTATTCAATAATTCAAGAGATGGAACTTGCATTTACTTTTGCATGTGATGGTAGATTGCCAATATTAGCGAGAAGATATCTGCTTAAAATCATGGCTGATCGCGACAGCTATTATGTAAGCTATGAGAAGGCAATGCCAAAGGATGATGATGAGGCCGATATTGCCACAATATACTTAAATAGCACACACCGCAAAAAGAAGGAAATTGTGTCTATCATATACGATAAGACAAATGAAATCAAAACAAAAATAAACCAATTAGGAATAAAAATATATAGATTTGAAATGCGATTTCAGAATCATGATGTTATACGTGATTTATTCAAGACTATGGAATTTGGAAATAAAACAGAAAATCCACTTACAGAGGAGCATATTACAGCATATTTAAGAGAAATATTATTACCGGATATGCTGCTCGAATATGCAAAGCTATTCTCGGAGTCGATACAGAATGCCAATAATCTGTTAGAAGAGAAGAAACTGGGAAATAATCGCACCAATATAGAGACAATTGCAGCATACTACTCAAAAGTGACTGAAGCTTGTCCAAAACATGTACTGGATGAGGAAGCGTTTTTATACTGCTCTGAAGGGGGAAGCAATGGCGCTAAAAGGACATGGAGAATAATTGAAAAAATCGAGAAACTTGGGGAAAGTAACAATGACGAATATGATAGTCAATTATGCCAAATGCACGGGTGGATGATTGAAGATATAATTAATCTTATGTTGGATGCAAGGTGTTATGCAGAACAATATGGATATGGAGCACCCCAAAATGATACGGCTGATATTACCAAGATGTGTAGAGAGACAATTTCTTATAGTAAGGCAACCAAAAAATTAGAGTATTTAAAGTATATTAACCGGAAGGGTAAGCCAAGGCTTAAGGCAATAATGAGTCTCAAGAACGATCTATCAAAATCAAAAAAATCTAGGCGATAATTTGATATATTTGGGAGATTTAGAGGAAAGCTCTAATTGTATATTCCATCCTGTTTTGTTACAATGAAATTGAAAAAAGCAGTTGGGAGAATAGAATTGTCAAAATGTAAAGAAGTTAACAAGAAACCATTTGAAGAACTGACAATTACTGATAATTACATGTTTACGACAGTCATGTGTAAAGCAGAACGTGTTAAGCCTTTACTTGAAATGGTTCTTAATAAAAAGATAAAGAAAGTCGTTTTTGTCGAAGCAGAAAAGACTCAGGAAACAGGATATCGCTCCAGAGGAATCAGATGTGATGTCTATATAGAAGATGAAGAAAATACTGTTTATGATGTTGAAATGCAGGCATCAAAAAAGCGTCATTTAGGTAAAAGATTCAGATATTATCAAAGTGCTATTGATGTAGGTATTGTTTCTAAGGGAGAAAATGTCGATAAATTAAAAACAAGCTACATCATTTTTATAACAACATACGATCCTTTTGATAAGGGATTATACGTTTACCCCTTTGATACAATTTGTACATGGGATCCAAGTATAGTGATGAATGATGCAGCTACTTGGTATATACTTAATACTACAGGAACAAAAGATGCCAAAGGACATGAGGTTAGCGAAGAAATAAAAGAAATGCTTGCCTATATGAATGGAAGTGCACCAGAATCAGACTATGCAAAAATGCTTGATGAAGCAGTTAAAGATGTAAAACGAAGCGAGGAAAGGAGGCTGGAATATATGAGTATTAATGCTAATGTAGGTGATGAAAGAGAAATTGGTGATTATCGTACATATGTCAATCAGATACGTGGTAATGACGGATTGCTAACTGATGAACAGATGCTCGCTTTTATGCATATTGATAAAAAAACGTTGGATGATATCAGACTTGTAATAAGCCAGCATCCTGACTGGGACGATGATGATGTGGCTGAGGAAGTCCTTGATATGTCAGATAAAGCATATGTATAAAAAAGAAAAGCTCTCAACGTGAGGGCTTTTTCTTTTCAAAAAAAATGACAGATTTCGAAAATCTGAGTGGTCTTTTAAGTGGTCTTTTTTTAATGGAGTGCTGAAAAACCTCCTTTCCATGCGGTTTGTGGGACTGGTTAATAATCCGATTCCCGTTGCCAGCTCGATAAAAAAGAGTCCCTCAAAGCTTAGGCTTTGGGGGATTTTTTACACAACAAAATGGTATAATATAGTTATGCCTAAAAAAGATCATTGTTAAGAAGTATAAGGAGACTATATATGTGCGATGTTAAGAAATATAGTGATATATATAAAGAAATAGCAAAATTAAATCCGAAAGATACTTTGCAACTTGTTTTAGAGAGTGAAACAGAAGAAGAAAAAGACTTTTATGAGATGGTCGGAGACTTTTTGCTTCAGAAAAAACAGAAGGAAGTAATCGAAAGGAATCTTTATTGAATATATGAAGAAGTACACACTTATAGCAGGTGTTAATGGAGCTGGAAAAACAACTTTGTATCAAATGGATCCAGATCTTAAGTGAGAATACAGAGTAAATGCAGATGAGATACTTAAAGAGTCTGGCGGTGATTGGCGTAATCCTCAAGATGTGTTTTCTTCTGGAAGAAAAGCTTTTGAGAAGTTAAACCAGTATTTTGAAGGAGAGGAGAGCTTTAATCAAGAGACAACCCTTTGTGGAAACACTGTTTTTCGGAATATAAGACGTGCAAAAGAAAAAGGATTTCTTATAGAGATGCATTATGTAGGCGTAGCAAGTGTAGATATAGCCAAGGAAAGAGTTGCTAAGAGAGTACTTGGTGGAGGGCATGGTGTAAATGAATCGGATATAGAAAGGCGTTATGAGCAGTCATTGAAGAACTTTTGGGAAATCATGCCTATGTGTAATCTTGTGGCGGTTTATGATAATACGGATAGTATTAGAAGATTTGCTATTTATAAAGATGGAGTTCTGGTAAGGAAATCTCATAGGGTACCAGAGTGGTTCAATCTGAAATAGATTATGAAAACTCTTAGTGGTCTTTGAAGTGATTGGGAAATTGGTAATCATAGTGTCACTCTAATTTTATTTGTGTCTATTGGAGAATTATGAGGGAGACATTATGGTATAATTATTATAAATAGAAATATGAAAGAGTTAGAACATGGAAATAAAAATAAATGAAATCATTATTCCAGATGACATTGATTCGTTACCGGATTTTGATTGCTTTGACTCAGATGAGTGCAATGAATTAGTAAAAGGACTATGCGGGTATGTCTTATCTGAGTCTTCAAAAGAGATAAATAAGTATAGATATGGTGAAGTGGCCATTTCCTATAATACTGATAATGGAACACAAGCTACAATAAATGGTACATACCATCATATAGAACTTAATGAATTGTTGAATCCTTCGGCTAGATATTTTAACGACATCATAAGAAATTCTTCGTTCAACAGTGTGATTATTGTACATAATCATCCTAATAACCAGATTTTTTCATTTCAGGATGTAAGACTTTTTTATGGAAATGATTCGATTAGTGCCATTTTGGCCGTTGGGAACACTTCAGATATCTTCATCCTTGTAAATAATAATGTGGATGTGATGTCAAGGCGCAGGCTATACGCTCATATGGTTCGTATGAGGGCGGAAATTATTAAGAATAATTCAGGGATAAAAAGCTATCAGGTTGAGGATGCATTAAACCAGGAGGTTATGAGACTTCTTAGTAATCCAAAAGAATTATCTGATGAATATGGATTTAAACTGATTCATAAAAATAGAAAGAGGTGATTTTATGTCATCAGAAAAGGAAAGATGGGAAATACTAGATAAATTGGATATGGGATATAGTTTGGATGAAGATAATTCAGGACAAGTGATAGAAGATATTATTGTTGATGACAAGACTTTCCTTGAAGCATCAAATGGTCTTTATAGTAGATCAGAATATATGCAGGCGAAAACAGATGTTGAATTGTCATATGCACTTATGCAGGATCCACCTGAAGGGTTGGTAGAAAAACTGCTTAAGGCAAAAAGGAATGTTGAGGATTATATTAATTCCAAGCGAATTTTTATTCCAGCTAAGTAATGAAGGCGAATTAAAAGTGGTCTTTATAGTGGCCTTTTTTAAGGCATTGCAATTTGACAGGAACGCATAGTTTCAAGTGCTGCAAGATGCTTCTTGGGAGTGACACCTGCACAGCAGGCAGGGTCTACAGATATTTTAACTTCCGGCATATAAGCCTTTAATATAAGCGCATTCGATACAACACATATGTCCGTGCAAAGACCGATAAGCTCTATTTCTATTTCTTCTTTATCGGCAATTTCCTTTATTTTTGATGCAAGCTCTGTTGAGCCAAAGGTGGGTTTATCAATTATAACTGCGTCCTTCAAAAGAGAAGCTATGCTGCTTTCAATCTCCCAGCCTTTGGTTCCGATGAATTGAAAGTGAAAACGCGCTAAGCTTGTTCTGTTTTACTAATAAGTTTTTGGTATAATATATAGGAAAAGTGATCGCTTTATTTTGTAGATAATACGTGTTTTTTAGTAATTGCAAGAAGGCAATCATCAAATGGGGAAAACAGCTATGAACTACAAATATCTATATGTCGGCTCCTATGCAGCTAAGGGGGAGCCGGGAATATATCTTTTTGATTTTGATCCTGAAAATGGAAAAGCAGATCTTAAACGCACCTTTAGTGAGTGTGATAATCCATCATTTTTATTAATAGAAGACGAGGCTGTTTATGCGGTAAATGAACTGGAAGAAAATAGCCGCATAACAGCATTTAAGAGAGATGCCCTAAGCGGAGAACTCACCAAAACAGGGGAGCTTGAAACTGATGGAACCTATGCCTGCCACATTGGGAGAGTAAAAGGTACAAGATTTTTATCAGTGGCCAATTACGGTGATGGCAGATTTGAAGCAGGGAGTCTTGTCACAATAGATGCTTCCGAAGACGGGAGTGACATGAAGATCTGCTCAAATATTCGCTTATCCGGTGAGGGCTTTTTGAATTCAACCAGGCAGGAGTGCTCGCATATCCATTCTACTAAGAATGACCCGCAGACAGGCAAGCTTTACGTCGCAGATCTTGGCTTTGACAAAGTTTATGCCTATGAAGTAGATGAAAAAGGGCAGGCTATTGTATCCGGAAGTGCCATGCAGATTGATCTTTCAAAAGGTGAGGGCCCCCGGCATTTTGTTTTCAGTGATGATGCAAGATACGTATATATAGTTGCTGAGATGGGCAGCAGGGTATTTGTATATGCCAAAAATGAATCGGATAGTACCTGGGATTTAAAGCAGCAGATAAGCACCATATCGGATGACTACCGCAAGATGATGGGAAAGACAGGAAATAAAGAGGTTGTGGAGAACACGGCTTCTGAGATTGCCTTTTCCCATGATGGAAGGTATCTGTATGTTGCAAACAGGGGAGAAAATACCATAGTTTGCTTTGAGGTTAATAAAGCAAGCGGAGAACTTGAATTCATTAAGCGCTTTGACTGCGGAGGAGACTTCCCGAGGCATTTTTGCATAACACCTGATGATAAATATATGGTAGTTGCAGATCAAAACAGCGGAAACATTGCCGTATTTAAGAGAAATACAGAGACCGGCGCATTGGAAGATAAAACATGTGACTACGAAATAAAAGGCGCATCTTTTGTAGGTTTTATATAAAAACTTTTTATTTGGGGGACATTATGAACGCACATATCGAGGATATGGAAAAAGAATCAAAAAAATCTTTTATTCTGCGGGCAGGAGCCTTTGAGCAGGAAGGCAGCAGCATTGATGAGTATGCTGTAATAATAGAAGGGCTTCGTGCTCATTATGACAACTATGAGCTCTACTTTATGCTGGGGTTGTATTACAGATACAGAAATGCCAATTTATCCTATCTGTGCTTTGAGAATGCGCGTCATTACTGCGATGAAGAAGAGGATGAAAATTTAATAAAAAATGCGATGGAAGGGCTTGCGGACAGGGCTAAGGTTCGCAATACTTCCATAGTTATTGTATCCTACAATGATTTTGAACTTATGCGTGAGTGCATTCGGGCGATAAGAAGATATCAGCTCGAAGAGATAACCGAAATAATTGTTGTGGACAATGCTTCTTCTGATGAGGAGCTGCTTGATTATTTAAGGCAGCAGGCTGATGCCGACGAGCATTTTATACTTATCGAAAATGAGAAAAATGTAGGTTTTCCTGCCGGCTGCAATATTGGTCTTGCTGCGGCAAGCCCGGAAAATGATGTGTTTTTCCTAAATAATGATGCAGTGCTGATGCCCAATTCCCTTTTCTGGCTCAAAATGGGGCTCTATTCAGATAAGAGAAACGGTGTTGCAGGAGCTGTTTCAAACAGTGCTTCATCGCAGGAGGTATCTGAAAAGTCAATCGAACCCTACATTGCCAAGGCACCTATGACAAGCACCAGAATGCTCGGCGCAGAAGACAAGGAAAACGATGATCCTCGCTGGTGGAGATCCATATCTTTGGACAGCGCCCTTGAAATATCCAAAAGCTACGCAAAGGATCACAATGTTCCTATGTGGAATCCTGTGGAAGTCAGGTGCAGACTGACCGGTTTTGCTCTGCTAATAAAACGCGAGGTCATAGGGGAGCTGCTTATTTGTTCTGAAGATAAAAAGGAAAAGAGAATGCTCTTTGATGAGCGCTTTACACCGGGATATTTTGAAGATGATGACCTTGGTATGAGAATGGGATTTCTCGGGTACAGGCAGGTGCTTTGCCACAATAGCTTTATTTTCCACTACGGCGGAAGCGGTTTTTCTTCGAATGCAGAAGAAATCGAGGACAGAAGATCGATTTTTTCGCAAAAGTGGGGATTTGATATCTGGAATTACACATTGCCGGAAGAGGATAAGATAAATGCTCTTCTTGTTGCGGAAAAAGAGCGAAAGATCAAGAAGCTTGAAGATCCTGAAGCCCAAAAGCTTTTGAAAAATGATTCCGCAGAACTCAAAATCTATAACAGGAATTTCAGAATTCTGGATCTGAGTGCAGGACTTGGTGCTACGCTTTCTTTCATAAAATATATGGCTCCCGATTGCTATACAGCCGGGATAACACCTGCTGATGCGTTTGCTGCTCTTTCCTGTTTCATGGCTGATGATATCATATCAGGAAACCCGGAACTGGTTACTTTTCCATGGCCCATGAACAGCTTTGACTATATACTCGCGGGAGACGTAATAACTCAGGCATCAGACCCTGAAAAGCTCATAAGGAAACTGGAGAGTTATTTAAGGGAGGATGGCCGAATAATCTAAGCGAAAAAACGAAATAATTTTTCGCAAAAGTAGTCTTGAATTTGTATGTAATTTCGTTAAATATTTTGAAAAATATCAATTTTTCTAAAAATATTTTTCATTTATTGTCGAAAGGGTGGAAGAAGACGGACGGAAAAAAGTAGATACACGTCATTTTATGCTAATAAAATGAGTGTAAGAGCGAATTTCGTTAATATGTCCAAAAATCGCGTACAAATTTATTTAATTTTATTATAAAATTTAAGAAAAAAATAAGTGACGAAAAATCGTTTATACGTTATACTTTAACATGCTACGAAATAACGCAATAACATAGACTGGCAGAAAAGGAGGTAACGTGTAATGACTAAGGCTGAGATTTTAAAAAGGGAAATTTTGGCGCAGTATAAGAGTGTTAGACAGTTCGCGATAGATATGTCGATTCCATATAGTACACTTGTAACAGCATTGGATAGAGGAATAGAGGGTATGGCTTACGGCACGGTTATTCGTATGTGCGACAAGCTTAACCTTAATCCTGTTGATTTTTCAACTTTGGAAAAGGGAACCGATCTTGGAAATAAGATCGTTGAAAATCGCGTTATGCAGCAGTATATCAAGCTTAACAAGGTTGGACGTAAGAAAGTGCTCGATTATATGAGTGATATGACTGCACTTGAGAAATACCAGGCATAATAAAAAGACTACTGTTTCCCGGAGAAGACAATTCTCCGGGAATTTTTAATTGAATAGGAAATTTCTCCGAAATTCCTATTCAATTAAAAACGCTCCGCGAGGATGCGCAGCTCGCGGAGATGTATATAATTGCTTTGCAATACCGCTCGCGCGCGAGGATTTTGCAAGCAAAATCCTATTTTAGATATAGGAAATTGCTTTTCTATGATAGAATAAAATATGAGGGAATATGCATGAAATGGAGTGGATTTTTTAAGCAATGATTTTTTTAAAAGGCATTATTTACTTGATCCTGGGTATTATATCTTTCTTTTCTATATTATCAGATCATGATAAATCTTCAGAAACTGATCAATATGAAGAGATTATAAATGACTATCTTGAAAGTAATGACGGATCATCAACAGATGACTATACAGAAGCTGATGCCGGTTCATCTGAATATGGCTACACAGAAGCTGATTCCGAATCATCTGATTATGAATATACAGATTATTATGATGATTTCGATGACAAATATTATTTTTATAATGCTCACCATGGAAGTGCTGATACCCCGGACGGAACAACTGTTGTCGTAACAATTTTTGCTGACGATAAGGACTATGCATGGGATCCGGACTCAGACCTCGACAATGCTACTAAGTCAGATGTCAATCAGTATCTTAGAGTTGCAGCAGATTACCTTGAAGGCGTTGTTGCAAGCTATGGAAAAACCGCCAACTTTATAACGAATTTTGAAACATATCCTGATCTTAAATACACTGCTTCCTTTGATCAGCAGATGACAAAAACTGATGATGTAGACTATCCTGCATGGGAATATATCGATGATAATATTGATATGGAAGCAATAAAGACTAAATATAATGCCGATAATGTTATCTTTTTCATGGTGTTTAATACTGATGAAAAAAATTCGGCAGTTACCTGTACCAGAAACTGGTATGAGGGTATGGAATATCCCTATGAGATTGTTTATCTATACAATTTTGATTATGATTGTATAAACGGACCTGCGGTATATGCTCATGAGATGCTTCATGCATTCGGCGCACCGGATCTGTATACGGAAGATGAATTCTACAGAATCGATTCAACGGTTATTAGCTATGTGGACAGATATCTTCCTAATGAAATAATGTATACATGTACTGATCTTGATTCTTATGAATATACCTATGACCGTGTGACCAATGAGGTCACTGATCTAACGGCATACTACGTAGGTCTTACCGATCATAGCGAAGTATATGACGAATTTTGCCTTTCTGGAAATCAGCACTTCGACGAGTAATGATTTTTCAATGAAAAAATAAAGCGGTATGAGCCGCGCGAGGGGGATTTGATTATGAAATATGCGATCACAACATTTGCACTGATCATAACTCTTGTAGGAGGGTTTATTTTTGGTGCTTATTATATGTATAACAAATACAATCCCAGCGCTGAAACAGTGAGCGCTCCTGAAACGGCAAGTACTGAGCAGACAGAAGAACTTGATAATTCCGGATATTATGATGAGAACGGAAACTGGATTTTTAAATACAGTGAAGATGAGAGCGGATATAAAGGAAATGGCAACACAATTTCCTCAGGTGGCAAGGCAGTTGAAAACATCGATTTCCGCATCACAGGAACGAATTTTGTATATGAGGACGATGGCGCATATTCAGGATTCCATGCGGTTGTGACTGTTGAAAATATAGGCGGAAGCAATCTGTATCTTGGAAGAGACTCTGTTTTTGATATAGAGGACAGAAATCTTGAAATTGTAGATTCATATAATTATGTCCGCGCAGTTCCTGATGTTATCGCACCCGGCGAAAAAGGCTACTTCTATGTTCCCTATGGTCAGATCAAAACAAATGAAGACAGCGTGACTATAGAAGAAGGCGATTTGTCAGGAGACACACTTGATCCGATGGACGAAAATACTTTGGAGGGCAATTTTAACTCTGAGGAAGAAAATAAAGCAATTGATATAGAAGAACTTGAAGATGCTCTTAGCGGTGAGGAAGAAACCTCTGCTTCAATAAAAGATGTAAAAGTTGTGGATTTTCCCACTCTTTTAGCACAGGCAAATGAAGCTGACACGGATTCTTCTGAGAACAGCGAAAACAAAGAAGACGAAAATAAAGAAAATGAGAGCGCTCAGGATTCATCTTCAGAAGCATCCACAGAAGTATCTTCTGAAGGAGGCTCATCTGAAAACGGCGCATCGGATGCAGAAAGTACGGATGCAGAAAGTACGGATGCTGAAAAGTCAGATGCGGAGGCCTCGGACGCAGAAAAAACTGATGCTGATGATACAGAATCCGAGACAGAAGAAGCAGCTGAAGAAGATCCCGCAGCTACAGCGGGGGAAAGTGCCGGTGCTTCCGAAGAAGAAAAGACAGAATATAAGGGACTTTCTCTTTATAAGGTTCATGAGTACTTTATACTTCCCAATCTTGATGTGCAAAAATGTTCTAATGAACCTCACTCGGATTTTAGTATTACCAATATAATATATGGTAGTAATGATGCCGGATATTTTACACTTACCGGTGATGTATCCAATACAACAGAGGCAAATATAGATTACGTTCCTGTTACGGTTGTGGCGCTTGACAGAAGGGGAAATGCCATAGCTGTGGGCAAGGATTCCATAAATGATTTTTATTCGGGGGCAACTAAGAATTTTGGTGTAAGCTACATCCTGACAAGAGAAGAACGTTCTAATATTGTTCAGTGCGTGGTTTATGCAAGGGAAGCAGTAAATAATTAATGATGATAACAGGTTTTTTGGAGGGCTTTGCGAAGACAGTAGGTAGAGTGATCTCTGATATAGGAGGAACAGTCAGTTATCTGAATGTTGGTATAGTCGTTGCAATTATTTATGTTGCGCTTTATGTGTCTTATGTTTTTGTATGTCTTATTATCGGAAGGGACAGAAGATACAGGAAGGGCCATGCCACATCCGTATTTCTTCTTCTGATATATGTTACAACTCTTCTTTATCTCGTATTTATGAGCAGAGAAGTCGATCAATATGAAGGTGTAAATCTGATTCTGTTTTCCACCTGGGGAAGAACCTATGTAACCAGGGCTCTGTTTATTGAAAATATAATAATGTTTATTCCTATGGGAATGCTACTTCCAAGCGCTTTTAAAAAGATGAGAGCTTTTTCCAGGTGCATTCTTATTTGTTTTCTTCTAAGCTTTTTCATTGAAACAACGCAGTTTGTTTTCGGAATAGGTATCTTTGAGCTGGATGACATCCTGACAAATACAACCGGAGGAATTGTGGGATGGCTTATATGGAGGTCTTTTTACGCTTTTATGCGCCTCTTTATCAAGGATACGGAGAACATGAGACTTAAGTGATTTGTTACAAAAACTTGACGAAAACGTAAAAATGGGTTAATATTTTTCTCCGTGGGGAGCAGTTTAGCTCCCTTATTTCTTAATGTGCCGGTTGTGATTGTTTTTTTGGAGATTACCGAGTTCAATATGAGTAAAATGATAAAGAAAATACTGCACGGAACAATAAATCCATTACTTATAACTGTTTTTTCGCTTTCAGCGCTCGTACTCACAGTAGTATTATGCGTTTACGTGTATTCAGATACTATGCTTGAAAGAGATATGTCTGAAGGTGAGGGAATAGAGTCGATTGCAATACAGGCAGAAGCAGCTACTGATTCTCAGGTAGTTAAGACGAGTACTGAGGAGAATCTTTCTGCGGCAGATGACGCCGAAGCTATTTCACTTGAATATACTGACGAGAATAAAAGTACGTCTGATTATACAATAAATGTATTTGACAGTAATGAAACCTATTATGCTAATACACTTGTTAATGTCAGGAGCGGTGCAGGCACCGGATATGATAAACTGGGGACTATAGGAAGAGGAACTGATATCACTGTTACCGGCCTTACGGATAATGGCTGGTATCAGGTTCTCTACGATGGCGTAGCAGGATACATAAGTGCTGAATATCTTCAGACAAGCGCTCCCGGAACAGCTTATATTTTTGCAGGTGATTCCAGAACGGTTCAGATGAATATGGCTGTTGGAACAAATGGAAATAAATGGATCGCACAGGTCGGAGAAGGCTACAAATACTTTGCAGGAACAGCGGTTCCTCAGATTGATGCGGGCATCGGTGAAGGAACTGTTGTTATCATCAATTTCGGTGTAAACGATCTGTACAATGTTGATAAGTATGTAAGCCTTGTTAATTCCAAGATAGATTCCTGGATCTCTGCCGGAGCTACTGTTTATTATGCAGCAGTTGTTCCTGTAAGCAATTACCCGACAATAACCAATGCCGATATCGAAAGCTTCAATGCCAAATTAAAGAGCGGCCTTGACAGCAGGGTTGGATGGCTTGACGGATATACTTATCTTACTACCTGCGGATTCAACACAAACGATGGTCTGCATTATGATGCAGCAACTTACAAAAACTTATATTCATTCTATATGAGTAATCTTACAGTATAGGATTGTATATAGTATAATAATGATGTATAGGGCAAAATTTACTTTTGGTCTGTGCATCATTTTTATTATGTAAATAAAGAAGGATTTGTGATGGTTTCCATAAAAGATGTCGCCAAAGAAGCCGGCGTAGCAATATCAACTGTATCAAAGGTCTTAAATAATTATCCTAACGTAAGTGAAGAAACAAAAGAAAAAGTTATGGAGGCTGTAAACAGGCTTAATTTTGTACCCAATCAGGTTGCAGCTGCACTTTCTTCCAAGAAATCAGGCAGGATCGCCCTTCTTATAAAACTCAATATGAAGACGCAGGCGATCGACGAGATCGATATGCAGTACATTTCGGGCGCTATAAGCATGGCAAGAGAAAAGCAGCTGGATGTAATTACTGTCTTTTATTCCATGATAGAGAAGATGAGCCTTGATGAGATGAGGAGGTATTTTGCATCTCAGAGCATCAGCGGGATCATCATCTTTGGAATGAACAATGAAGATAAGGTACTGCTTAAGCTGATTGAGAGCCAGACCTTCAAGATAGTAGTTGTCGATTCTCCTCTTGTAAATGAGAGCACTTCATGCGTAGGCATCAATCATTACCAGGCGCAGATAGATGTTGCGGAAAAGACAATAAAAGAAAACATGTGCAGAAGCATTCTGTACATAGCAGGGATGAAGAACAGTTATGTAACTGAAGAAAAGATAAGAGCCATGAAGGACCTTGCTGCAAAAAGAAAGCTAAAGCTCTTTATAAGAAACGGTGATTTCTCGGAGCTGAAGGCAAGGCAGTTGACCTTCAGATATGCTAAAAACAAGGACATAGTTGTATGTGCCTCTGATCTTATGGCTATCGGAGCCATGAAGGCACTGATCGAAATGGATATATTCAGACCGGTTTGCGGATTTGATGGCATCATCCTTATGGGATATGTCGGAAAACAGATGAATACGGTAAAGCAGGACTTCGCCAATGTATCAGCTGAGGCAGTTCGTGAACTTAACAGACTTCTTAATGGATCTAAGGGCAGAAATGTGCGCCTTCCCCACAAACTTGTAAGAATGAAATATGAAGATATCATCTGCTGAATTGCGGCAGATGATATCATTGTAAAAAAATCATAAAAAATTAATATTTCAGCTATTGCAGAAAACGTTTTCCTATGATAAAGTATATGTAAATTGAGAGAAAACGTTTTCTGCCAAAAAGGCAGATTTGATTGAAGGGAGAAAAATATGAGTCAGCATACTAACCTGCAGAGAGATGTTCTTGTTACCAATATGGAAGAACAGCTTGAGACAATTGCACAGGAGAAATTTGGCAAGAGCTTAAAGGAATGCTCAAATCAGGAAGCATACGTTGTACTTCTTGAGGTTACAAGCCGCCTTATGAAGGTAGCAGAGATCGAGGGAGGAGAGAAGAAAATCTACTACATCTCAATGGAATTCCTCATCGGTAAGCTTTTATCAAATAACCTTATCAACTTAAGAGTATATGATAAGGTAAGTGAAATCCTTGAGAAGAATGGTAAGAATCTTGCAGAGATAGAGGAGTGCGAGCCTGAGCCTTCACTTGGTAATGGTGGTCTTGGAAGACTTGCAGCTTGTTTCCTTGATTCTATCGCAACTCTTGGGCTCTCCGGAGAGGGTATCGGACTTAACTATCATTTCGGTCTTTTCCGTCAGGTATTCAAGGATAACCTTCAGACAGCAGAGAAGGATTCCTGGATCGAGAAGGAGTCATGGCTTGAGAAGACAGACACTACTTTCGAAGTAAACTTTGGTGACAAGAAAGTGGTTTCCAGACTTTACAATATGAGTGTTGTGGGTTATGACACCGGTGTTAACAAGCTCAGACTTTTTGATGTTGAGACAGTTGATGAGAGCCTTGTTAAGAAGGGAATCAGCTTCGATAAGGAAGAAATCGAGAAGAACCTTACACTGTTTCTTTATCCCGATGATTCTGATGAAGCAGGTAACCTCCTTAGAATCTATCAGGAGTATTTCCTTGTAAGCAATGCAGCTCAGCTTATTTTAAGAGAGCAGAAGGAGCATCAGTATGATCTCCATGAGCTCAACAAGCACGCTGTAATACAGATAAATGATACACATCCTACAATGATCATTCCCGAGCTTATCAGAATCCTTGTTGAGGATAAGGCATTTTCTATGGATGATGCTATCGACGTGGTATCCAAGACCTGTGCATACACAAACCACACAATCCTTGCAGAGGCGCTTGAGACATGGCCTCTTAAGTACCTTGAGAAGGTTGTTCCACAGCTTGTTCCTTACATCAAGGAGCTTGATAAGAGAATCCGCGCAAAGGTTAAGGATCCTGCAGTTCAGATCATTGACAAGGATAAGAGAGTGCACATGGCATTTATCGACATCCACTATGGCTTCTCTGTAAACGGTGTTGCTGCTATCCATACAGACATCCTCAAGAATTCAGAGCTTAATGATTTTTACAAGCTCTATCCTGAGAAGTTCAATAATAAGACAAATGGTGTAACCTTCCGCAGATGGCTTCTTTCATGTAATCACCCGCTTGCTGATTTCATCTCAGAGAAGATTGGCGACGGATTTAAGAAGGATGCTAACAAGCTTGAAGATCTTCTTAAGTTTAAGGATGATCAGGAAGTTCTTGATAAGATTGCAGACATCAAGTTCAAGAAGAAGGAAGAGCTTGCTGCTTACCTTAAGAAAAAAGAAAATGTTGAGGTTGATCCTAACTCAATCTTTGATATTCAGGTCAAGAGACTTCATGAGTACAAGCGTCAGCAGATGAATGCTCTTTATATCATTCATAAGTATCTTGAGATCAAGGGCGGCAAGAAGCCTGTAAGACCTATCACATTTATTTTCGGAGCAAAAGCAGCTCCTGCATACGTGATCGCACAGGATATAATTCACCTTATTCTCTGCCTCCAGCAGATCGTTAATAACGATCCCGATGTAGCTCCTTACATGAAGGTTGTTATGGTAGAGAACTACAACGTAAGCTATGCTGAGCGTCTTATCCCTGCATGTGATGTATCCGAGCAGATCTCACTTGCGTCAAAAGAGGCATCAGGTACAAGTAACATGAAGTTTATGCTCAACGGAGCTGTAACTCTTGGTACAGATGACGGCGCAAATGTAGAGATCCATAACCTTGTAGGTGATGACAATATCTTTATCTTCGGTATCAGCGCTGATGAGGTAATTGAGCACTACAAGAAGGCTGACTATGTATCAAAGGATTACTACAAGAAGAGCAAGGTTATAAAAGAGGCAGTAGACTTTATAACTTCCAAGCAGTGCCTTGCAGTAGGTCACAAGGAAAACTTAAAGCGCCTTCAGGATGAGCTCCTTAATAAGGACTGGTTCATGACTCTTATAGACCTTGAGGACTACATCAGAGAGAAAGATCTTGCTTTCGCAGAGTACGAGAACCGTGATAAGTGGAAGAAGATGATGCTTACCAACATTGCAAAGGCCGGCTTCTTCTCATCTGACAGAACTATCGAAGAGTACAACAGAGATATCTGGAAATTATAATAAGTATTTTGGCTGAATTTAGCCTGGATATTGGATGCATGGATTGCATGGATTCGATGCAAAAATTCCGCAGATTTTAAGGATCTGCGGAATTTTTTTACATTAAATGATTTAAATAATATAAAAGGGCTTTGAAAAAATGAGAGATCATCTTTTCAAAGCCCTGTATTATTATGATGATATTGCCTTATGATTTGAAGAACTGCATTTTCTCATTAAATCGTTTTTTTATGGATGGTGTTTATTATCAGAATTGATAAGTAAACTGATGAAGATTGTTCATTTAATATGTTATAATTTTCTTAGCTGTTCCTCATTTTCATGAGGAAATAATAATAATGTGACAATTAACAATAAAAGGAGGATGTGTCATGGCACGTAAGGTAGTTTTAGCAGGTGCATGCAGAACAGCAATCGGTGTTATGGGAGGAGCATTAAAGGATATTTCAGCTCCCGATCTAGGAACAATTGTTATTAAGGAAGCTTTAAAGCGTTCAGGTGTTAAGCCTGAGCAGGTTGATGAAGTATATATGGGCTGCGTAATTCAGGCTGGTACAGGCCAGAACGTAGCACGTCAGGCAGCAGTTAATGCAGGAATCCCGGTAGAAGTTCCTGCTACAACAATTAACGTACTTTGCGGTTCAGGTCTTCACTGCGTAAACCTTGCTGCAAAGCTTATCTCCATGGGCGATGCTGATATCATCGTAGCAGGCGGTACTGAGAATATGTCTCGTGCTCCTTATGCTCTTCAGAATGCAAGATTTGGTTATCGTATGAACAATGGTGAGCTCATTGATACTATGATCAAAGATGCTCTTACCGATGCATTCGGCGGATTCCACATGGGTATCACTGCTGAAAATATCTGTGAGCAGTGGGGACTTACAAGAGATGAGCTTGATGAGTTTGCTGCTAACAGTCAGCAGAAGTGTGAGAGAGCTCAGGCTGAGGGCAAATTTGATGAGGAAATAGTTCCTGTAGAAGTTAAGGTTAAGAAGGACACAGTTCTTTTTGCAAAGGATGAAGGACCGAGAGCCGGAGTAACAAAGGAGAGTATCTCTAAGCTCCGCCCTGCATTTAAGAAGGACGGTATGGTAACAGCTGCCAACTCTTCAGGTATTAACGATGGCGCTGCGGCTATCGTTGTTATGAGTGAAGAGAAGGCTAAAGAGCTCGGAATCAAGCCTATGGCTACATGGATCGCCGGTGAGCTTGCAGGTGTTGAGCCCTGTATCATGGGTATTGGTCCTGTTGCTGCTACCAAGAAGACTATGGCTAAGGCCGGATATCAGATTTCTGATTTTGACCTCATTGAAGCTAACGAAGCTTTCGCAGCTCAGTCAGTAGCAGTAGGAAAAGAACTTGGATTCGATTTAAATAAGCTCAACGTAAATGGTGGAGCTATCGCCCTTGGACATCCTGTAGGATGCTCAGGATGCCGTATCCTTGTAACGCTTCTTTACGAGATGCAAAGGCGTGATGCCAAGAAGGGCCTTGCAACACTGTGCGTAGGCGGCGGTATGGGTGCAGCCTGCATAGTTGAAAGACAGTAATATAGTAGAATTTGTCCTCCCTGTGGAAAACATGGGGAGGACATTTACTCAAAACACAATTTTGAGGAGATTTTTTATGAAGGTTAACTTAAAAAACGGCTTTGGTCCTTTGGATTTTGATGAGAATGGAAAAATGTTTTCTATTTTTCCTGAAAATATCCCCTATGTAAATGAGGATGAACTTCCTGAAGACATGGATTACTGCGTCTATGTGGATGCTGAGCTTGTCGAAGCTGTATGTAACGCAGGCCTTGATTTTGAGGAGTTTTTGCGCGCAGATTACGAGGGCAGAAAAGAGATGCTTGAGGAAGCCGGTGTAGATCCTTCTCAATATGATCTTGAATTTGACAGTCAGCTTCGTGAAAAGCTTGAGGAAGAAGGTCTTCTTGAAGAGTATTATCTTGACCCTGATGATTTTGATGAGGACTATGAAGATGATGAAGATTACGAAGACGACGAAGACTATTATGATGAAGATGACGAGGATGGCGAAGACGACGAAGACGATGATGATGAAGACGAATATGGCGATGACGAAGACGATGATGACGATTATAACGAGCCTGAAGGAGACGAATTCTTTGGAGATTTGTGATGGAAATATCGCATTTTTCAATTTTTTGAAAGAAAAATTAAAAAAAAGCTTGCACAATCTGTTAGCCTATGCTAATATTTCATTGTTAGCAAAGACTAACACAAATGACATACATAGTCATAAGAAATCTCCTACCTGAAAAAGCCGCGTCTTGCCAACGCGGCTTTTCTATATGCATGTATTAAAAAATGAAAGTGGGAAATTATTCTTCGTAGGTTTTCATAATGCTTCTGACTGCTGTTTCAAGTTCAGGCATTAGTTCATCAAGAGGCATTGGCTGATTGTATACGATAGAGCTGTAGCCTGCGGAACTGACCATTTCTACTATGAGGAACATCATTACCTCATGGTTTCTGTATTTTACATCTGAATGGTCAAACATGCTCTCTATTATTGATAAGAAGTTCTCATCGTCTTCGTCGCTGTAATTTGTTACGGCCTCTTTAAAGAGAGCCCAGCTAAGATCCTTATATATTAAAGCTATGAGCTTGGGATCTCTGCTTAGCTCAGAGAGGATATGTTTTACCATAAACACAACCTTGTCTTCAACGCTGGAAACATGTTCATGCATCAGGGCAGCGTATGCTTTTCCGAAAAGCTGGCTGGATTTCCTGGCTATCAGTCTGTTCCTTATATCATATTTGTCTTTGAAATATAAATAGAATGTTCCCTTGGCAACACCGGCCTTTTTAACTATGTCCGAAATGGAAGTCTGGTTGATCCCCTGGGAAGTAAACAATTCGAAGGAGGTGTTTAACAGAGAGTCTCTTTTTAGTTTTTTGTTGATATCCAATTTGCCCATAATATTTCCTCACTTTGGCAATTACATATTTATATTATTTTGGAAAAAATATCCTGAATGCAAGTATTTATCTCATTATTTCTATGTCCTGATATTTTTTCAAAAAAAAGATTGACCATCGGTCACTTTTGGAGTATAACATAAAGTGTAAAAAATGACTAGTGGTCATTTTAAAAAATATTAAGTGAGGAAAGTGTTATGAAAACTTTATCGAGGGCAATAGTAAAACTTAGATTCATTATACTGATTGCCAGCCTTGCGCTGATGGTTCCGTGCTTTGCGGGATTTGCAGAGACAAAAGTTAATTATGATATTCTT
>Ga0310691_10001268_pt1 | contig 39352 bp, 38 predicted proteins | sample 176DNAGHGlowgp2_FD_203887 | JGI IMG/M metagenome (GOLD analysis project Ga0310691, IMG submission 203887) | Sheep rumen microbial communities from Palmerston North, Manawatu-Wanganui, New Zealand - 1766 DNA GHGlow gp2 (v2) (version 2) | ecosystem: Host-associated > Mammals > Digestive system >... | reverse complement strand
TTTTTATGCAATGTTATTAAATGCCCCTAAAGGTCAGCTTAGTTTATAAACAACTTTGCCAAAAGTATTCAGATAATCTGCAAATCTGGACAGATCGATCGGTGTGCGGTACAGCTCTCCCTTTATGTAGCCGCAAGCCTCTGCAAAAACAGTACCTGCACTCTCAGGATGAGTGATGATATTCGCATCCGTAACATCCTTCTTGGATGCCTTGAATTCATCAGTGGTGATACCGTCTGCAAGTGCAGCTGCGATCGCATCTGACAATGCATAAGGATCCTTCGCGACAAGAGCCGGTGTGATGTACTGACCGGTAAGGATGTCACATGTTGATATCTCTGTCTTGTGCTCAACGATATCCTCACCTGACTTGACTGTATATTCCATTACAACTGACATCAATCTGCCGTTATATGAATAAGCATTTTTGATCTCTACCGAGTAGGGCGCGACAAGATAATTCTCGGGGTCTAATGTATACTGTGATTCACCCTCGCTCGAATATCTCTTGTACATGCCTTCCGCCTCCTGGTAGAAACCGTCATAGATGAGGTTAAGGGCAGTCTGTACATTCTTGCTGTCAGGGATCTTTACCGCAACCCTGTTGCCGGAGAATGTAGCCAATACCATCTCGTCTCCGTCAACATGATAGCTCTCTTCAAAATCCTCCGATAAGATCTCTACATCAGAGGTGATCTCATCAGTTGTAAGCTTCGACATGTCAACACGCTCAGGCATGGGTGTCGGAGTGGGGATCGGCGTAGGTGTTGCCGTGGGAGCGGGTGTGGGTACCGGAGATGCATCCGGAACGGAAGTATCCGTAGGATCAGATCCTTCGGATGTGGGCTCCGGAACCGGTTCAGACGGATCTGCCTCACTTGTTCCGTTGATGGCATGATCCACTCCTGCACCGAGGTCATTTATACCCTCTGCAAGCTCTTTGTAATTAACCGAGCAAGCGGCAAGTGTTATCGTTCCCAGGACTGATACGACAACTATCATAAGACCTTTGTTTGTTCTTACTGTTCTCTTCGACAATTTCTTCATGGATCTCTCCTCCTTATTCTGTTAGTAAAATATTGCCGCGCTTGAGACATGCCGATATGGCAAGTCCGCTCTTCTCTGCCGATCTTCTTATGAGTATCTTCCCGCTCTCTGAAGTCAGGAAGCACCCTGCCGTAGCAAAATCAGTCTTATCCCTTACCGGTGCGAAAGTCATCTTCAGGGGAAGCTTGACTTCCTGCAGCACACGCGTGGCGAAAGCTGTGACTGAAGCCCCGAACATCTCAGCAACTTTCTGTACCGCGTCGCTCTCGCGCGCCGATTGTGATACGGCTACCGTTGATACGGACCTTGCATCTATGCCGTGATTCTCGAGCGTTGAAAGAACAAGGATCGCCGCATACTCAGGATCGAGCCTTCCCGTAAGTTCAAGACCTACGCTGACGAGCTTGGGCACAAGGACCAGCGGGGGATTGCCTTCACACTGAGGCATCTTGGCGCATGTAATGAATATTGCCTTGGACGAGCTGCCCGACAGGGATATATATGATTGTATAAAAGACTCCTTGGTCTCACGTGAGTATCTGTTGACTTCAAAGATCATGGAATCTATGGCAGGTTCTGCAAAGACAATGGGAAGATCAGTATAGATGCTCACCTTCTCACCGCTCCTGATCATCGACAGATAAGCCTTGAGCTTATCAGGATCATTGGGTGTCATTCCATAGGAGTCGATCGCAGTCATCAGGTCGGGTGCTATATCGGCATTGCTTCCGAAGCTCCTGAAACACTTGGGGCCTAAAACATCGAGTATCTCCTGATATACTTCATCACAATCCGCAAGCGTGGAACCGTCACCCCGTCTGATGATTGCTGCAAACAGGCCGTCCGGAGATACACAGATAACAGGGAACCCGGACAGGGTTGGAGAGAAATTACCATTCAGTATCTCGATGGAGGCTTCAAGCGGAAGTATCATAACGATCACGGCATCCCGCTCACTCGCAGGAATAGGTAATCTTGATGCAAAGAAATCCGCGCTCTCTATCCATCTGCCTCCGATCTTGTCGATCAGACTGTCACCTGTCCTGACAGCTCCTTCGGATCTTCCATAACAAAGCAGATACATTTGCCCCTCCCGATACTATATAATGTGTATTCTTGTATTATAATATTCTTTGCTGAAATCAAGAAATTTTTTTGGATATGTGAGGATAATGCCATGAGAATAGTGATACTTGACGGTTCTGCAGCAAATCCGGGAGATCTGTCCTGGGGCCCCCTGGAGGAGGTCGGCGAGGTCGTAGCTTACGATATAACTGCGCAGGAAGACGTTGTGGAGAGAACGGCAGGTTTTGACTGCGCCATAACGAACAAGACGGTCTTTGACAGGAAAGTGTTGGAACAGCTTCCTGACCTGAAATACATAGGAGTCCTGGCGACCGGCTACAATGTCGTCGATACCGGATACTGCAAAGAGAGGGGTATCGCGGTCACCAATGTTCCGGAGTACAGCACTTTCGCTACGGCCCAGATGACCGTGGCGCATATCCTTGAACTGGCAGATAAGGTCGGACTTCACAACGGAGCTGTTCAGAATGGCGAATGGGTACGGTCGGAACAATTCTGTTTCTTTAAGGCTCCGATAGTCGAATTGTGCGGTAAGAACCTTCACATTATCGGACTTGGCAAGATAGGCAGAAGGGTTGCTGCCATCTGTTCGGCGCTTGGCATGAACGTAACGGCAACGCTGCACGGTGATAAAGGCGTTAAGGAAGTTGAGTGTCACGGCACGCATGTTAAGATCCTCCCGCTTGAAGAAGGGCTTGCAGGTGCCGATATCGTCACGTTGCACTGCCCTCTTACGGATGAGACAAAGGAGATCATCAACTCCGATACCCTGTCGCTCATGAAGGATTCGGCATTTCTAGTCAATTGTGCCAGAGGTCCGCTCGTTAACGAGGCTGATGTGGCTAATGCACTGAGGAACGGCAGCCTTGCCGGTTATGCCGCCGATGTGATAAGCAGGGAACCCATGCTTCCCGATAATCCGCTGATCGGATGCCCCAACCTTGTCTTAACTCCCCACATCGCATGGGCTCCGGTGGAGACAAGGAAGAGGCTTATAGACGTTGCAGCCGATAATCTCAAGGCATTCCGTGACGGTAAGATGCTCAACAGGATCGTGTGATACCGGTACAAATATCGAGGGCGCACCAATATCAATTGGCGCGCCCTCGACATGGAATAAGGGATAGATTGTGTGTAGATTGGCTTAATTAGTTCGAATCGTCTCGATTCCGCTTGTTCCAACTTGTTGCATAAAAGATAACATTTGCTTTTGTAGAGGTCAAGTCTATTTTATAGTAATCTATGTTAGATTTTTGTCCTATTTTTTAGACATCTGGACAGCTATGCCTGCACCGGTCAGGAGCAGGACTGCTGCCGTAGATACCGCTATCTCGTTTATGTTGGAAAGAGTACCCGATAACAGCTTGATCGCTATCCTTCCCTGATCATCGGTAACGAGTGCTATGAGATAGGGTACAAGGACTGAAGATATGATCTTAGCACCTATGAAAGATGTAAAGATGATGATCGCCCACTTCTGAAGGTAATAGACGGCAAAGCCGATCACGAGACCGAAGATCACGCATACTGCGATCGTAATGACCGGTGAATCCCAGGGGAGGCTTATGCCTATCGCCTTGGAATCGGAATACAGATACCACGCGCATATTATGGTGACTATCGCTACCAGAGCCTTCATATAAAGACCAAACGCCAGCACTCCGAGGGTGACGGAACATACTATGACCGTCACAAGTTCAGAATACTCCATATGCATGATGCTTATATCGTAGCCGGACAGGAAATCATAGAGGAGCAGGCCCAGATATGCACCGAGGCATGCACCGACAAGGCTGAGCGCAACCCTGAATATCCTGTATCCGGCAAAGCAGCAGATCGCGCCGCCGATCACGGACAGCAATGTCACTATGAGCATCGTCATATGTCTCTTGTCCCCAAAACCTCTCTATTAAGGATGTCTTCCACCTCTGCCACCGTTTTGGCACTGACGAGGTGCATCCTTATCTGCGCAGCTCCCCTGATACCTTTGATGTATGCCGGCATCACGCTCCTGAATTCCTTCACGGCGACTTCCTCCCTGATGACCCTGCACTCCTCTTTAAGATGACGGATGAGCATTGCTACCCTCTCTTCGGGCGTCGGATCATGAGCGTCAAAAGAATGATCTGTAAGATCCGATGCCAGCCGCGCGAACAGCCATGGATTACCCATAGCCTGCCGCCCTATCATTATACCTGCACATCCCGTTTGTTCAATAACTTTCTTGGCTGATGCGGTATCACAGATGTCACCGTTCGCAAAGAAAGGAATGCCATATGTTCCTGTCATCTCGGACAATACCGCAAGTTCATTCCAGTCTGCCTTGCCCGAATACATCTGTACCCTGGTCCTTCCATGAACGCAGATCATGTCTGCACCGCTGTCTAGTACGGCCTTCACAAGGTCACGGCTCTCCCCCGGTCTGTCAAATCCTATGCGGGTCTTGACCGTGACCGGACGCCCGTATCTTCCGGCAGCCATCTTTGCAGCCTTAACGATCTCCCCGGCCAGTTCAGGCGTCCTGATCAGAGCAGAACCTGCTCCCGTCTTGACCACCTTGGGTACGGGACAGCCCATGTTGATGTCAAACATCGAGACTCTGTTGAGGCGTTCATCTTCCATGATCGCCTTAATGGCGTAATCGAAATCCTCCGGATCGTTCCCGAAAAGCTGTATCGACGTGACTCCTTCCCCCTCCGGGTCGATCCTCATGTAACGGAATCCCTTATCGACCCCGGAGAATCTTACCGACCTTGCCGAAGACAGTTCGGTGGGACAGAATCCCGCTCCGAACTCATGACATATCCTTCTGTATGTGACGGTGGATGTCCCTGCCATCGGGGACAGACAGATCGGTATGTCTATTGTCACTTTGCCTATCTTGATCGGTTTAAGCATCAGTTTTTCCTATCATTTTTATACTTTAATTAATTATAGAACAAGAATACAATAAGAAAAGTATGTAGAGGTGCAGTTTATGAGTGATTGTCTGGTATATTTCTTTACGGGTTTTCTTGACAGCGGCAAGACGTCTGTCATCTGTTCCTGGATAGGCGGCGAGAATTTCAAGGATAAGAAGGTCGTCGTCATATCGACAGAAGAGGGCGAAGAAGAATACATCGAAGAGAACTACGAGGGAGCTGATCCCGTCATAATCAGCTGCGAGACGAAGGAAGTCGATAAGGCTCTTACTTTCGATATCGAGAAGAAGTATAAGCCTGACGTCATCTTCATCGAGTGGAACGGATCGGTATCTCCTGCAGAATTTTTTGATAAATGTGATGTCCCCAGAAGATGGGCTTTGGCTGCGGCCGTCGTCGTAATAGATGCGTCCACATATTCGCTCTACTACAAGAACATGCAGACACTATTTGCAGACTACTTCAGGTTCAGCGATACGGTAATATTCAACAGGGTGGATACGGACCGTGACAATATTCCGAAGCTCAGGGGTTCGGTCAAGAGTGTTAATCCCTCCATGAGCATCAATTTCTTAAGCGTTGATAACAGGATCATCCGTATCGAGGACCATCTTCCCTATGATCTCAATGCGGATCTGTGTGAGATCTCGGCGGACGATTTCGGGCTGTTCTATACTGATGCGCTCGATAACGTCAAGAGATATAACGGTAAGCGTGTCAGTCTCATAGGTGAGGCAATGATACTCCGCGAATTCAGGGGCAGGGCTTTCGTTCTGCAGCGCCAGGCATTCACATGCTGCGCAGCTGACGTCGGAGTCATGGGCATACTGTGCATGAAGGAACTGACTTCCAATTTCCCTGCCGGCAAATGGCTGAAGGTCACGGGAAGGATCAGGTATTTCGAAGATGAACAGAACGGTCAGAAGGTAGCAGTTCCGTGCCTCGATGTGGAGGACTATGCGCTTACCAGCAAACCGGAGAATGATATTATTTATTTCAATTAACAGAAGAGGTGATCATTTATGTCAACAAAGGTAGATGTTTTTTCAGGATTTTTGGGTGCCGGCAAGACAACGCTCATCAAGAAGCTCATAGCTGACGGTTACAATAAGCAGAAGATCGTTCTTATCGAGAACGAATTCGGCGATATCGGGATCGACGGAGGCTTTCTCAAGGAAGCCGGCATCGAGATCACCGAGATGAATTCCGGCTGTATCTGCTGCTCACTCGTGGGCGATTTCGGAACTGCACTGAAGCAGGTGATCGACCAGTATCATCCCGACAGGATCCTTATCGAACCTTCGGGCGTCGGCAAGCTCTCTGACGTTGTAGCGGCGATCGAACGTGTTGAGGGATGTGAGGTATGCGGAACCGTTACCGTTATCGATGCATCCAAGTGCAAGATCTACTTAAGAAACTTTGCCGAGTTCTATGAGAACCAGATCAAATATGCAGGAACGATAATCCTGTCAAGGACAGGCAACATCGCACAGGACAAGCTTGATAAGGCTGTCAGCCTTATCCGCGGTGTCAATGATCATTCACAGATAATAACGACTCCCTGGGAACAGCTGTCAGGTGAACAGATCATCAAAGCTATCGAGTCTCCCGTATCTGCAGATGACATGGCTGCTGCACTTCTCGAGGCAGCAGAGCATGAGCATCATCATCACCATCACGATCATGAAGAGCATGATCATGACCACGATCACGACCATGAACATCATCATGATCACGGTGAGGGCTGCACATGCGGATGTCACGATCACGATCATCATCACCACCACGCTGATGAGGTCTTCGACAGCATCGGATTTGAGACTTCCAGGAAGTTTACTAAGGAACAGCTTGAGACTGCTCTCTCCAAGCTTGATGATAATGTCGCTTACGGACAGATATTGAGAGCAAAGGGTATCGTACCCTGTGAAGACGGTACATGGATCCACTTCGATTATGTACCCGGTGAATCTGAGGTCCGCGAAGGCGCATCTGACGTTACAGGCAAGCTCTGCGTGATCGGCTCAGGTGTAAACAAGGAAGCAGTTAAGACACTGTTCGGTATCTGAGCAATATAACTATGAACAAAGCAGGTCTCAAGATCATCATCGTAGGTGCGGGCAAGATCGCACGCACCGTTGTAGCGCAGCTTGTTGAGGAAGGTCACGATCTGACGGTCGTTGATATCGATTCGGCTGTCGTTGATGAATTCACCCAGGAATACGACTGTATGGGTGTTGTCGGCAACGGTGCTACTTATGCAACCCTCAAGGAAGCAGGGATCGCATCGGCAGATCTTTTTATCGCGGTCACACAGTCGGATGAGCTCAACCTCCTCTGCTGTACCATCGCCAAGCAGTTCAGTGATGCTGCGACGATCGCCAGGGTAAGGAACCCTGAGTACAACCGCGAAGTTGGTTACCTGCGCAACAAGCTCGGGCTTGCCATGATCATCAACCCTGAACTTGAAGCTTCGCGCGAGATCGCGAGGATCTTATTCCTGCCTACGGCTCTCGAGATCAACTCATTTGCTCACGGCCATGCCGAGATGATCAAGATCAGGCTACCCGAAGGTAATATGCTCGAAGGCAAGTCGATAGCTTTCCTCGGTCAGAAGGTAACAAACGAGGTCCTCATCTGCGCAGTTGAACGTGATGGCAACCTTGTCATCCCTCACGGTGATTTTGTGCTGATGGCCGGTGACATCATCTCTTTCGCAGCGACAAGGAAGTCATGTCTGTCTTTCCTTAAGCAGATCGGATTTACGACAAAGGGCGTCAAGGATACCATGATCGTAGGAGGCGGCATTGCCAGCTACTACCTTGCAGACCAGCTCATAAGGTCAGGCATCAGCGTAAGGATCATCGAGAGGGATAAAGCAAAGTGTGAATTCATGTCTGAAGCCCTTCCCAAGGCAACACTCATCAACGGTGATGCGACGGACAGGAAGCTCCTTCTTGAAGCGGGACTTCATAATGCACAGTCTTTCGTTCCGCTTACGGGTATCGATGAAGAGAATATCATCCTGGCTCTCTTTGCCAAGGATGTCTCCAACGCTAAACTAGTCACTAAGATAACAAGGATCACTTTTACTGAGGTAGTAGACCAACTTGATCTCGGAAGCATCGTCTATCCCAAGTTCATTACCTCCGAGCTGATCCTCAAGTATGTCAGGGCTAAGATGGGCGCAAAAAACAGCAGCAGCAATATCGAGTCACTCTACCATATGTTCAACTCCAGGGCAGAAGCTCTTGAATTTACGGTCAACAGCGGTTCGCCCGTTATCGGAGTACCCCTTAAGGATCTGAAGCTCAAGAAAGATGTCCTGATCGGATTCATCTGTCATGATGATGCGATCATCATCCCTTCCGGCAACGACATGATACAGGATGGCGACAGCGTAATGGTAGTAACCACACATCACGGTTTTGCATCTATAGAGGATATACTGTCATGAACCTATCAATGATCAGGTACACCCTCGGTAAAGTAACTCTTATCGTCGGAATGCTCATGTTGATCCCATGCATATGTTCCGTGTGGTATCAGGAGACGGAGGGTCTGAGCTACATCGCAGTTTCAGGATCCCTGATGCTCACCGGATTCCTCGTATCACTCGTAAAGCCTGCCGATACTACCATCTATCTTAAGGAAGGTCTTGTATCAACATCCCTGTCATGGATACTGATGAGTCTGTTAGGTGCTCTGCCAATGACTCTTACCGGGGAGATACCAAATTACGTCGACTCACTGTTCGAGGCTGTGTCCGGGTTTACCACCACGGGTGCCAGCATACTAAGTGATGTTGAGGCATTGTCGCACACGACGCTCATGTGGAGGTCCACGACCCACCTGATCGGCGGTATGGGCGTGCTCGTTTTTCTTCTTGCCGTTCTCCCTACCAAGGGAGGATCACAGGTCAATCTCATGAAGGCGGAATCTCCCGGACCTGTCGTCGGCAAGCTTGTTCCCAGGCTCCGTCAGACAGCGAAGATCCTGTATCTCATCTACATCGGACTCACACTTCTTGAGGCCCTGCTCCTCATATGCGGAGGTTATACGGTATTTGAATCTGTTAATACGGCTTTCTCCACTGCCGGTACCGGAGGATTCGGCATCAAGAATGACAGTCTCGGAAGCTTTACCCTGTATGGCAAGTGGGTGGTATCGATATTCATGCTCCTCTTTGGCGTGAACTTCAACTTCTATTACTTCATGATAATGAGACAGTTCAGGAAAGGATTTGAAATGAGCGAGGTAAGGGTATATCTGCTCATTATCCTCGCGTCAACGGCTGTTGTATCTCTTAACATCTACAACATGTATCAGTCGGTCGGCGACACGGTTACCGATTCGTTCTTCCAGGTGCTTTCAGTCATGACGACGACCGGGTTCTCAACGACTGACTTTAACCTCTGGCCCACGACCTCGAAATTCATCATGTTCGCTCTGATGTTCTGCGGAGCCTGCGCAGGTTCAACCGGCGGCGGCATCAAAGTATCGCGATTCATTATCGTCTTAAAGTCCCTCAAGAAACAGATGGCTTCTCTCCTTACGCCTAAGACGATCAAGAAGATCCAGTCAGACGGAAAATCAGTGGAACATGATACAGTCCGTTCGGTAAATGTTTATTTTGTAGCTTTCACGGTTATCTTTGTAATATCAGCTTTTATAATCTCATTTGAGGGTTACGATCTTACCACGACATTATCATCAGTAGCGGCAACGTTCAATAATATCGGACCGGGATTTAATCTTGTAGGACCGACATGTAACTTCGGCGGATTTACGATCCTGTCCAAGTTCGTTTTTATATTCGATATGCTTGCGGGAAGACTGGAGATATTCCCTCTTCTGATCCTGCTGCATCCCATGCTCTACAAGAGTATCGCAGTTTCCGCGAAGAACGACTATATCGATCCTATAATCTCCAAGTGATATTGCTCATGTCTACAGGTTCCGTTGTAGGATCCACCACGACTCTGGATATTGATATGTATCCGTCTTTGCACGCCTGGTAATCTGATCCTTCCCTTCTGCATGCCTTCGAACTCACACCCCAGAACACTGATGTGAAATCACCCTTGTTGTCTTCCGTTATGTCAAGTTCTGCCTGACCGTCATGCTTCATGAAACAGCATGTGGTCTGCTTTACGCCCTTGTAATGCTCCGGATCGAAAGCGTTGATATTAACAAATATCCCCGTATCATAGCAGACATCTTCACCGATAATCGACGGCCTGGTAAGAGCCGCTAGTTCCTTAAGGTTCCCTGCGATAAATGAAGCAAGCGGACCGTAATCCCAATTGCTGTCATCATCCCAATCCTTGTCGCCCGTGATGTTCAGACTGACGGCGACCGCAGGTATGCCAAACAGTGTCGCCTGCTTAGCTGCACTGCAGGTTCCGGAATACATGATGTCCGTTCCGAGATTGGGACCTTTATTTATGCCTGATATGACAAGGTCTATCTTCGCGTCCAGGATATTGGCCTTCGTTCCGGCTACGATACAGTCGACCGGATTGCCGGAACATGTGTACCTGCCCTCACCAACCTTCTTATACTCAAGAGGAACGGAGATATGAACAGACATTCCCTTGCCGGATCTGTTGCCTTCCGGGGCTATTACAAATACTTTGTTGTCCACGGACAGTGCATCAGCCAATGCCGTGATCCCGGGTGAATAATAACCGTCATCATTAGTAATCAAAATGTTCATATCTTACACCACTTGCAATAAATAAAATTTAAGATAATCTGTCTCATCGATCGCCATAGCAACCGGGTGATCGGGTGCTGCCCGTCTCTCCTCGATAAGCTTCAGGCTCACTCCGGCATCAGATGCAGCAGACATGAGCATGCGCTTAAAATCCTCATTGCTCATAAAATGAGAACAGGAACATGTCGCAAGATATCCGCCCCTCGGGAGATACTTCATGGCTCTGTAATTGATCTCCTTGTATCCGCGTTTTGCATTAGCCGCAGTTGCCCTGCTCTTGGTAAATGCAGGCGGATCCAGAATGATCAGGTCATATCTGTAACCCGACTCTGATACCAGCCTCGGGAGTAATTCAAAGACATCCTCACACATGAAATCCATCCTGTCTTCAAGACCATTGATCTGTGCATTATGTCTTGCCATGTCGACCGCTGTCTGGGATACGTCAACACATGTAACATGCTCCGCACCTCCCATGGCCGCGTTAAGTCCGAACGATCCGGTGTGGGTAAAGCAGTCCAATACGGTCTTACCCCTGCTTATCTTCGCGACCTGGAGTCTGTTGTACTTCTGATCAAGAAAGAAACCGGTCTTCTGTCCTTCGGCAACATCTACAGTATACCTGATGCCGTTCTCACAGATCTCGGCCGTAGGATCATCATCCTCAGGTGTCTTATACCACCCCTTATACTGATCCAGACCTTCCTTGATCCTTAGAGCATTCTCATTACGCTCATATATTCCCCTGATGGCAACTCCATCATCTGCAAGGCACTTGACCAGAGCATCGTATATCCATTCCTTGACCTGCTCAGTGCCATAGGACAATACCTCCGCGGACAACAGATCACTATACCTGTCCACCGTAAGCCCGGGGATCCCGTCTGACTCTCCGTGGATCAGCCTGCAGCAGGAATAATCATCCCCCATGACAGTCTTCCTGTAGTCTAATGCATACTTAACGCGCCTTCCCCAGAATTCCTGTCCGAAAGTCTCATTCGCGTTATTACTTAATATCCTTATCCTTATCTTACTGTTCCTGCTGAGGAATCCGGAACCGAGATACTTACCGTTCGAAGACAGGACATCGACTATGCTTCCATTGGGAACATCATCCGGGATATCATCCGTGATCTGTGTATCATATACCCACGGATGACCTCTTCTTATAGCATTCTCAGCCTTCCCGGAAACATGAAAGCACTCATAATCCCTTGTCTGCTTCATACTTCCTCACCTCACTGATCAACTGCTTCACGACTGCATTCCTGCTCTTCCTGTTCTGGTCTATCCTGACATCACAGGCCTTGTAGTAGAGCGGCTCCCTCTCCATATAGAGATCCAGTACGGCCTTCTCCTTGTCCTCGTCAGACTCAAGGACTATGCCGCGCGATTCAAAATTCCATAATCTCTTCTTCAATGTCGGAAGATCGCAATCCAGGAATACGACAGTCCCCTGCTTCTTCAGATTGGCAACAGCCTCCGGATACAGCACGGCACTGCCCCCTGTTGCAACTACGGCCTTCTCCTCACCGGTCTCAAATCCTGTAAGGAACTTCTCTTCTTCCTTCGCGAAAGCATCCCTTCCGTACGTATCGATATACTCCTGCAGAGACATGCCAAGCTTCTCCTTCAGAAGATCATCAGTATCGATGAATCTCATATCACAGGACTCGGCAACAGATCTCCCTATGGTAGACTTGCCGGAACCCGGCATACCGATAAGGATGACTGATCTGACAAAACTGACACCGCCGTTGATAACCACATTCTTCATGTGGATAGTATATCATATGTCAGGTTATACTGTTCTCGTCTGCATATAAAAGCAGTCTTGCCCTCAAAGAATCAGCAATTTTATCTGTTGTTTTCCCTTGAAGATAATATGACTCAACCTCTTCGTTAATAATGTTGTAAAGTCCAAAATCTAAAATAAACACCGAATCAATCGAGTTCAATGCGGCTTCAAAATTACTCATGACCTGAGGTGTCACTTCTCTGTAATGCACACTTACATCAGCACCTTCTCCCTTTAACTCAAATAGTTCAGAGGCCAAAACACCAATGCAATAATCATATGAAGGGATTGTGTTAGGATCCTTCATATACTCAATGTATTCATCAAGCACTTCATCTGAAACAGGAAGATTATGACCTGACAACACAGACCTCTGAGCTTCATATGAAAACAAGAATTCAAGAAATTCAAAACACTCTTCTGGATACTTGGCACCTGAAGAAACAGCTGTCATACCCGTCACTTCTATTGGATGAACTACAGTTCCATAAGTCGGGTAACCTATGTAATTATAGTATGTATCATTCTTTCCATCAGATTGGACAACAAAAGCCGGCAGTCCTCCTATTATCCTATCAACTGGTTTATCGGATTCTATATCCATTACCAAACCCGAATTCTTCTCCTCTTGAGACAATCCGAGTTCAATCGATATTTCCAACGCATCCGTAAGGTTTTGTGCGCTTAGAAAACCCTTAAGATCAACCACTGACCTCAAAGGATACCCGATCAGGTTGCACATGATGTCGGTTGATCCAAATCTTCCTTTGTAGTTCTGCTGAAACAAAGGATCCTTGTACAGACTGACATCCTTTGATAATGAGTCATTATAATATTGAGAAGAACTGAACAAGCCCCTGAATGCAAATCCATTAAACAAGTAATAGCATTTATCGTTTTGTATCATAAGGTCAAATATGTTATCTCTTATCTTATCCTTAGTTAAGACCCTGCTTTCCTTGATGTACGGATTCAAATCAACAACTATTCCTTTCTCTCCCAAATAGTTATAATCCAGAGTATACCCATACAAAATATCAGGACCGGTTCCGCTCTGAAATTCCTTGATCAGCCTAAGATTACGCTTCTCACCATCTGTTGCTGTTTCCCAGTCATTATCATCTCCCCAACTGTCAATTGTCACATAATACTCATTTTGGGAGGAATTGTATAAATATGCTGCCATCACAAGACCTTTATCTCCGGTAGCATAATCTCCGGCAACCCGTATGATCTTACGTGCTTCAAGATCAATAGATTCATCTGATACTATTAGAACTATCTCATAGAGTCCGCCACCGTAACTCACCTCTTCTGCAAAAGTTGTTTTATCAAAGATCAGGAATCTTGTCACATTTCCTTCACTTGGCTTTATCAACATGTTTTTAACATATGCTATAGGTTCCTTACATCCCCTCTCAAAATCCAATTCGTAAAGATCACCATAATAGTCGGAATAGGTATATTTCCCATATTCTCCTACAGAAATAGTTGTGAGATTAAATGTTTCATTGTCACACACTTTTGTATAGGATCCATGATCAAAATCTAATCTATAGTAATCAATTGCTGACATAGTTGGATTTGTCATCGCTATGTAACTATTTCCATTCTGTTCAATGTAAGAAGAATGGTAAGTAGGCATTCCAATATCATCCAATGATATTGAATCCATGATCTTTCCATCTTCATTTACTTTTGCGATCATGGCAGTATTGATAAAAACAAATCCATCTCTACAAGTATTTACTACTCCGTTATCATTATCATATCCCCCTTCGAAACTCATTTCGAATTGAACGCTACCGTCGTCACTTAAAACATATACATCAGATCCATTACTCACAGCAACATATCTGTCACCAACTGCACAACAAGACCAAATACTAATATTATCCAAAGCAGTGTCAATCGGGTTTCCCGCTTTCAAAGTATAAGGATCAATCATTACCATTCTCGTATGCATGATATAATTATCATCTTCAAAGCTGGTCAACACACAATATCTATCTCCTAATCTAAAGATATCATCAATAATTCCATCCTCACCATTATTTCCTCCTACATCAAGAAATACCGACTCAGATCTAAATCCGAGAATATCAGCATTGGGGTTGCCGATCGTCTCTTCAGATTCATATCTGCTGTCTGTCGAGCAGGCTGAAAACAAGAATACGATCATGCAAATAAAGAACACGGATTTAGATATCCGATACATAACAAAACTCCCTTATTACCCCACTGCTAATCTTAATATCACAAACATAATATGGACTGTCCATGCTCAAAATACCCGGTAATTCAAAAACACTTCTATTATCGTATGTTATATAACCCGTTGCATCATCATTCGGCCTTTTGAAGAGAACTCTCGTGTCTTCATCTACCGGCATCCATCTAACGATATCGTATGAACTCACTGGACTTGCGTCTGACCCGGTGAACAGGTATCCCGGATATTCACCTTCATATAATATCCAATCACCGGAATTTGCACCATCTTCAAAAGTAACTTTTCCTTTATCAGATATACAACATTGTGGATGAACAAAAAAATAGTGATTGTTAATGATGACTATACCTTGATTTCTTCCGTAGGTCTCATTGCCACTTCTTGTTCCCTCGTGGGGACAAGATGGATCATCCCAATCATTATCTATACTGATACTGCTAACCTTTATCGAGGTATCATGATCCACATTTATAACGTCGCCTACCTTAAGTTTCGATATATCAGCATTACTCATATGATATAGCATATTTTTGTAGCTATTAAGTGCTTCAAAACTCACGGCAACATAACTGATACCGTTTTCTGTCTTATAGTATTCTGACGAAACATATATTCTGCCCACAAGTTCATCAGACACAGCCTTACCATCCCACATCTCAATATAGTTAGGATGCGATTCACAAGAAGCAAAAGAATTGTTTTTATCGCAAGAACACATTACACATGACACAACTAACAATGCTAATAATACATAGCACCGCATACATAAATAGAATCCTGCAATCGGAGATGAACTCCGATTGCAGGATATATTGTCATGACCACTTCTCAGTAATTGTTGCGCCATTTGAATAATCAGTCCAAGCTCCGTTCTACTCCAGTCTTTCTTACCAATGCGGGTTGCCATTTTTATTGCCGTCAAAACAGCTAACAATTACAACATATCACACAGGTTTTAAGTGTCAACGGGGCTAATTTTCTTTGAACAGTATTCAGTCTAAAACCCCAACAAACAAAGGATTTCTTATTGTAATCTTGAACATGTTCAGGATAATTCACACACACTGGTGTTATTTGCAGATCATATTTTAACTAAATTTCCCTTCAACATGTCTTTCCCTAAGATGAATAATGGGGTGATTTTACAAAATAAGTATGAATCTGGATCAATACCGAAAATTCAATTCTCTCACCAGAATCAGATTACCCTGCCACATACCACAATCTGTCAGTCTTCTTCATCCTGCCGTTCAGGTGCGCGCCGGTCAGAAGGTACTGCCAGATGTCATCACAGATCACTTCGATCCTGTTCTGCGGATCGATCCTGAGCTTCCTTATGTCAACGATGTCATTGGACTCATCATTCCGGTAGAGCACCATATGGTGCCTCGTATCATAAATAAGCATATTATCATAATCAGTCTTCCTTAATATATCATGCTTCATCACGGGAAGGATTATGTTCTTCGGATTGATGACCGAGGTAGTGACATCATTATATACCACAGGTTCAAATGACATGAAGTAAGACTGTTCCTCTCTGTACAGATCCAGTATCGCCAGCTGTATCCTTCTGATCATCTGATCATCATAGTCGTCTGCCACGCACGCACCGAACTTGACAGCCTTCGCTATCAGGCTCACGATCATCTTCTCCTTATCAGGCATCGCCGTAAGAAAACAATCCATCACCATCTGCTGCGTCCTCGCGCAGGCCCTCTCCCCGATAAACCTGTGCATCTTCCCGGCGATATCAAGATCGGTCCTTACATAACAGACATCGTGGCTGTATGCCGTTCCTTCGGCAACCATGATCAGTTCGGGAACTACCCTCAGATTAATGCACTTGACCGCCACGCACAAAAGGCCTTCATATGTTCCGTCGTATGCGAATCTTCTGTATGTTCCGCTCATGATCATTGCCCTCCTTTGTCTGTTGTGAGTGTATTGTATCACCTGAACTTATGTTTGTAAATTATAAGATGGGGCTAATAATCGTACAAAATAAAAGACCCGCCGGAAACCTCCGCCGGGTCTTTTGCTGTTTTTGTTATCTTACAGTCTGTCAGGGCTTGGGATAGCTGATCTGGTCAAGAACTGCGTCTATCTTGTCCTTATCCTTGTTCTTGCCGCTTTTTGCCATGGCGATAACGATCGTGTTGTCCTTCAGGAATACGCCGCCGTATACATCACCCTTGAAATCTCCTTCGGCTTCTCCCTCGCCGTCGACCAGGACATAACCTGTTGCTGCACTCTTGCTGTATGTCTCTCTGTAGTTACCGTCGAAATCCTTGTCTTCGATCATATCAAGGAAACTGTCATAGACCTCATCCTCGAAATAATCCGTTGCATCATCGATCTCTTCAAATTCGATGAAGCCATAATAGCAATCACCCTCTTTTGCTCTCAGAGTAGTGCGTGCATCCTTCTTGTTCACAACGGTATCATCTTCTATACTTATGTCACTGCTCTTAAGATCTGTTACTGCCTTGATCGCGCTCTTGTAATCTCTTGCAGTAATGGCACTGAAACCTGCACAACCCGCAACAGACAATGCCATTGAACCGATAAGAAGTACAGATCCGATGACCTTGGTAAAATTCTTCATAGCATGACCTTCCTTTGTATGTTATCTTTATACGGAAGTATTATTACACAAGGGTGAGATATTTTCAATGAGGACACTTACAACGCAAAAAAAGTGGCAGCCGTGGAAGGGCATCCTGCTTCAGGTTGGTGCTTTCGGAATGCTCCTGACGGCAGGTTCATTTCTTCAGAGGAATCTTGGATACATAGGACTTATACTGTCTGAGCTCCTTTTCGGAGTGCTTGCGGTAACATATACGCTCGCCAAGAAGACACCTCTCAAAGAAGTCTTCCCGGTCAGGAAACTGACTGTAAGGGACTTCTTCGGAACCGTATTCATGTGGGCAGGTTCCCTGGGGTTCGGATTCATAAGCATCTACCTTGCATCTGCCGTGCTGACGGATACTTTCTTCAAAGTCCTAAGCAGTATAAACGACGCACTGACTTTTCCTCACCCGCTGCTGTCTTTTCTGACCGTAGCGGTAATAGCTCCCATATGTGAGGAAGCGATCGAGAGAGGCGCGGTATTCTCACACTTCAGATCATGGAAAAAGGAATGGGCAGTCATGCTCATCATCGGTATCTTCTTCGGTATCATGCACACCGATCCGATAAGGTTCCTGAACACGACGATCATGGGTGCCGCAGCAGCATATCTGATGATAAAGAAGGATAACTTCCTCCTCCCCCTCATGCTCCATTTCACGACGAATGCGCTTGGCAGTGTGGTAGGTGCGTTCAGAGATGCGATAGTAAGCGAAGATGCTGTCAGCCAGTTAATGGAAAACTATGATCCCCTGATGTCCCTGGGTGCCGGCATGATGCTGTTCTGCGCAGCTCCGTTCGGCATCGCAGCAGGCGTACATCTCCTCTCTCCCCGCCGTGACCCGAATGCCACCCGCGAGGAGCAGGATAAGAGATTTAAGAAGCTGGAGCGCAATTATATAATCGCCACTGTGATCACATGCCTGCTGTTCATCGGTGGTCTGATCCTGATGATCACAACCCCTACATTCAATAAGATGCAGAGTGATATGATGTCGAAGATAGCAAACGGGCTTATTATCTGTTTGCTCTGACGAAGTCACAGGCTGCGAGGGCCGCTACTGCACCATCAGCTGCTGCAGTCGTAAGCTGTCTTACATTCTTGGTCCTTCCGTCACCTGCAACGAATATTCCTTCAGCACTTGTCCTGCAGTCTTCACCTGCAACAATATATCCGTTCTCCTGAGCCACCAGCGCCGCAAAAGGAGCTGCTGCAGGAACCTGTCCGATCGCAACAAAGAGTGCTGCCACATCGATCATCTGTTCTCTGCCGTCAGCCATGTCCGTAAGGCTGATCGCCGTAAGCTTATCCTCACCCTTGAGACCTGTTACGATCTTAGGCGTGATGATCTCGATCTTATCATTGGCTCTCGCCTGCTCGACCAGAGCATTCTCGGCTCTGAACTCATTACGTCTGTGGATCAGGAACACCTTATTGCACATATTGGCAAGATAAAGTGCATCTTCAACTGCGGTATTGCCGCCGCCGAACACTGCAACATCCTGCCCCTTGAAGAAGGCACCATCGCATGTGGCGCAGTATGATATGCCGTGACCTGTAAGACGCTCTTCACCATCGATCCCCATCTGCCTGTTCTTGGCACCTGTAGCGATGATGACAGCCTTGGCATCTTCTGATGAATACTCGCTCCTGACCTTAAAGCCGTTAGCAGCATCGCCCTCGATCGCCACGACCGGTTCCATCCTGAGTTCGGCACCGAGGTTAGTCATCTGATCATAAAGGTTCGTCGCGAAATCAAATCCGGATATCTTCTGTATCGCAGGATAGTTCTCAACCTCAGGCGTATTGACGATCTGACCGCCGTACATACTTGCTTCGTATACGACGGTACTCATCCCCGCCCTTCTCGCATATATTGCTGCGGACATTCCCGCAGGACCTGCTCCGATTATAACTATGTCTGCCATTATTATCCTTCCTCCTTAACGCATGCTTCTTCCAGGATCCTGTGACCTTCAGGTGATACCTTCCTGATCGATATTACCCTGCCTTCCGGGTTGATGAAGCAGTGTTTGCTCTTGCCCGTGCACCTTAACTCACCTGTTGCCTTGTCGGTTACCTCATATCTCAGGGTGGCACGCACACCGGTATAGTCGACGATCCATACCTTGATCAGAAGATCATCGTAGAACCTGCTCATACTCTTATAGTTTGCCTCTACCGAAACAACGGGACTAATTATCCCCTTCTCCTCAGACTCCTTATAGCCGATCCCAAGCTCATCGAAAAGCTTGATCCTGGCTTCTTCGAACCACCTGATGTAATTTGAATGATGGGCGATCGCCATCTGGTCAGTCTCATAGTACTGGACCTTGTGTTCATGAACTGTAATGTGTGACATGGTATTCATCTCCGTAATTTTCTACCCGATCTATTTTATAGTATCGCGATTAAAAAATCTCGTTAATTTTGTGGATTTGTCATAACGGAGCTGATGTGGGCAGACCGGCCATCTGAGTATGCAAAAAAACGGCCGCCCGCAGGCGGCCGATATCATGTTTACTTCTTGATCAGCAGTGACTCACCGGTCATCTCCTTGGGCTGAGGCAGTCCCATTATCTGGAGCAGCGTAGGTGCTATGTCGCACAGTCTGCCGCCCTCGCGGAGAGTGTATGAAGGATCATAGTTGTAGAGGATGAACGGAACAGGATTTGTGGTATGAGCCGTGTGAGGCTCTCCTGTCTCGTAGTTGATCATCTGTTCTGCATTACCGTGGTCGGCACAGATGAAGAGTACGCCATCCATCTGCTTGACTGCATCGACTGCAGCGCCTACGCACTGGTCGATCCTCTCAACTGCTGCGATAGCTGCTTCGAGAACACCTGTGTGGCCTACCATGTCAGGGTTGGCGAAGTTGATGATGATGACATCATACTTACCGGATGTGATGGCAGCGTCGAGCTTCTCGGATACTTCGGGAGCGCTCATCTCAGGCTGGAGATCATAAGTTGCAACCTTGGGTGAGTTAACGAGTGTACGGTCCTCATCCTTATTGGGTTCCTCGATACCTCCGTTGAAGAAGAATGTAACGTGTGCATACTTCTCTGTCTCGGCTATACGGAGCTGCTTGAGTCCGTTGTTTGCAAGATATTCACCAAGAGTATTAACGATCTCTTCCTTCTTGAATGCAACGAACTTGTTAGGGATAGTCTCGTCATAGTCCTTGAAGCATACATATGTGAGGGGCATGAAGCCGTTATGTCTCTTCAGGAACTTGATGCACTTCGGATCTGCCGCATCACCGGGCTGAGCCTCAATGTCGGAATCTGCAAAACAGAATGCCTTTGTTATCTCACGTGCACGGTCGGGACGGAAGTTGAAGAAGATGATGGAATCATCAGGCTTAACAAGTGATACGGGTGATCCGTCCTCGTTAACGATTACAGTAGGAAGAACGAACTCGTCTGTTACTCCTGCATCGTATGATTTCTGCATTGCTGCAACAGGATCTGTATCCTTGACACCCTCGCCGATGACGAGTGAATCATATGCCTTCTGGATACGGTCCCAGTTGTTGTCCCTGTCCATTGCATAGTAACGGCCGGACATGGATGCCACCTTACCGCAGCCGATCTCATTCATCTTATCGATGAGCTGCTGCAGATAATCCTTGCCGGATGCCGGAGGTGTATCACGTCCGTCGAAGAAAGGATGAACATAAACGCGGTCGAGGCCATTCCTCTTGCACATCTCGATCAGAGCATAGAGGTGTGTGTTGTGGCTGTGAACGCCGCCGTCTGACAGGAGACCCCAGATGTGAAGGTCAGAGCCCTTCTCCTTGCAGTTATTGATGGCGCGGAGGAGTTCCTCGTTCTCAAAGAAAACGCCGTCCTCGATGTATTTCGTAATGAGAGTGAGATCCTGATAGATGATCCTTCCTGAACCGATGTTCATGTGACCTACCTCAGAGTTGCCCATCTGGCCGTCGGGAAGTCCGACTGCAAGGCCTGATGCGAAGCCCTTCACATAGGGGCACTCGGAACGGAGCTTGTCCATTACCGGTGTATTTGCCATAGCAACTGCGTTTGCCTCGGGGTTCTCCGAGATCCCGTAACCGTCAAGAACCATCAAAACTACTGGTTTCTGTCTCATATAAAGTCCTCCAAAATAATAATCCGTACCTATTATAATATGCTTTCGCGAAAAAAACAGAGCTTTTGCTCATTTCCGCCGCCGTATATGTTAGCACAGACTAACAAGAAAATAAAGATGCATCAGATGAATCTGTTCTGCTGTGCATCGTAAGAGTAACCGATGGCTTCAAGTCTCGAAGAGATCTCTTCGGCGTCAACCCCCATGGATGAAGACAGTTCATCCAGCGAGGAGTAATTGTCGCGAAGCATCGTGTTGATATAGCTTAAGAGCATTACCGGGTCGTTAGGCATGTTCATGATCATACTCTCCTTTGTCATTGTCTCTACCTATATTAGCAAAAAATGTTATAAAATAGTTTTGTAAAACAGCTTTGATGATCGGAGACAGATATGCCGGAGAACAGTACACGCTATGTCTCAAAGCAGGTAATGAAGAAGCTTGGTCAGGAGTATAAGAGTCTTGCCAGGCTTAACATCATGGTCCTTGGCAAGACCGGTGTCGGCAAGAGTACCCTGATCAATTCCATCTTTGAAGACAAACTGGCAGAGACCGGGACGGGGCTTCCCGTAACAAACGATATATCGATGATCACTCAGGATGATGTCCCCCTCGTCCTGTATGACACGCCCGGACTGGAACTTACGGGAGAGAATGACTACGATTCCCTTCTGTCACAGGTAACAAAGCTCATCAAGGACAATTTCGAGGATAACATCCCGGGCAACGAGATCCACATGATCCTGTACTGCGTGAGCTGTGCCTCACATAGATTTGAGGAGGCCGAGGCCGATTTTCTCAGGAAAGTCACAGACGCCGTGAAGGCATATAAGGTGCCCATCATCGTTGTTCTCACGCAGGCTTTCTCCAGGGAAGATGCTGCAAGGCTCAGACAGGAGATCGAAGAGGAGGGCCTCCCCATAGCAGGCATCGTGCCGATACTGGCGGAAGAGTACGAATTTGATGAGGATCTTACGGTAAAGCCGTATGGCATGGATGATCTTGCAGACATGATGGATGAAGTCCTTCCGGAAGCGGTGAGGAATACTTTCGTGGCGCTCGAGACATCCAATATAGGGTTGAAGATCAAGAAGGCCAGAGTGGTAACGAATTCATTTACGGCTGTTGCTGCTGCAGCTGCGGGACTGTCACCGATACCATTTGTTGATGCGGCTGCACTGATGCCCAAGCAGATAGGAATGCTCGTAGGCATAACCATGGCTTTCGGATTTCCCGTGGATAACACGACTGTTCCGACACTCATAAACGGAACGTGGAATGCGATCGGCAAGGAGGCATGGGGCAAATCATGGAAGAGCAGTCTCTTCAAGTTCGTTCCCGGCCCCGGCAATGTGGTCACAGGCGCTGTTGCAGGCATCATAACCGAGGCTGTCGGCAAGACATATACAAACGTTCTTGCAGATGTATGCCGCGGTGAAGTAAAGCTTGAAGACGTTAACTCAGAAGGATACAAAGACAAGATACATGATATGTTCATGGAACTGGTGAACAGATCGCTCTCAAAACGGAAGGAGACACAAAATGGCTGATTACCTGACATCGGATGTCGTAGACAAGATCCTGAACTCAGTAAAGGAAGAATATGAGAAGCTGCCGAAGCTGAACATCATGATCCTCGGTAAGACCGGAGTCGGCAAGAGTACGCTTATAAACAGCATCTTTGGCGATTCGCTTGTAAGAACGGGCATTGGCAGACCCGTCACCTCTGATATCGTCAAAGTTGAGAAGAAAGACTTTCCTCTCGCGCTCTACGATACCCCCGGCCTGGAACTCACAGGCGACAACGCTTATGATTCATTGTCCAAACAGGTTATCGATGTCATCAGGGAAGGCTTCGAGAGCAGCGTAAACGGCAGCGGCAACGAGATCCACTGTCTCCTCTACTGCGTAAGTTCAGCCTCACACAGATTCGAACCATCTGAGGCTGCTTTTCTCAAGAAGATCGCAGATAAGGTCAAGGGATACAATGTTCCCGTGATCATCGTCCTCACACAGTCATTCTCCAAGCGCGATGCAGCAGAACTCCGGGGCGTGATCGAAGCGGAGAACCTTCCAATCTCATCCATAGTTCCCGTACTTGCACAGGACTATGAGATCGATGTCGACATGGTCAAGAAAGCATATGGGATCGATGACCTTGCAGAGATCATCGCGGAGATACTTCCGGAGGCCATCCAGAATACATTCATAGCACTTGAGAAAGCGAACCTCAAGCTCAAGATCAAGCGTGCCAGAGGCGTAGTCGCAACGGCTGCTGCAGGTGCTCTTGCAACGGGAGCCATACCCCTCCCCATCGCCGACGCAGCAGTTCTTGTCCCCGATCAGATCGCAATGCTCGCAGGCATAACATCAGCCTTCGGATTCCCGGTAGACAAAGGAGCACTGATGACCGTCATATCCGGCACGATCGGGTCAGCCGGCGCGACAGTACTCGGCCGCAATGTGGTATCAGGGCTCCTGAAGCTCATACCCGGTGCGGGAACCGTAGCAGGTGCGGTCGTATCAGGCGCCACTGCAGCGGCAATAACGTATGCGCTCGGTGAAGCATACGTTCAGGTCCTCACCGCAGTAAGCCGTGGCGAAATGAAGATGAGCGACATCAACACTGAGATAGGCCGGGAAGAGATCAACCGCATGTTCCTTGAGAAGCTCAAGATGAGAAGACTCCCGTCCGGAGAAGCGGAGGAAGAGAGTGAAGTCTTCAAGGATATCGGAGACGATTCAGAGGAGAGATGAATATAAAGCAAATTGGGTTTGAACGAACTGTAAATATGCTGTAAAAACAGGTATCTGCCGCATGTCAGCCTATTGAATGACCCCGGCATGTGATTGTATCATCAAAACATATTTACATTTGCGAGGTGCTTCTTATGATGCAAAAGACAGTTAGAAGGATTACAACGACCGTACTGGCATGGGCCTTTATCTTTATCATTCCGTTATCTGTCCCCGTCCGGACATTTGCTTATGACCGTCCATCTGCAACAACTGTTGCAGAGGCATCTTACAATTCTCTCCAGCCCGGCAAAAATGCCATAAGGATCGTCAAGGCGAAGAAGACCAAAAAGAAATATGTCTACATTCCCAGAACCGGCAAGTGCTACCATAAGAGATCCAAGTGCGGCAACATGCGGAAGCCATCCAAGGTTACCCTGAAGTATGCCAAGAGTCACGGATACAGAGCCTGCAAGAAGTGCAGACCTCCGAAGAAGTGACAGACTGAGCAGGTGGGCAGGTTATGAGCATCCTCTTTGCTGCATTGGCAGCATTTGCAATACATGAGGCTTTCAAAGATGATACCCCTAAAAGGAAAGAGGTTCCTGATAAGCCGCTCAAAATGGATTCCGGCAGATGCAGATCCGTCCTGAACGACATGTATGCAAAACTTGCTGTCTGCAGCTATATCGCATGGGCAGACGGTTCTCTGGCCAAGGAAGAAAAAAAGGATCTGGACTATATCTATAACGATCTGTACGACAGGTTCATGGACAAGGAATACGACGACTATGAGGACTTTGAGGATGAGATCTGCGAGACCCTGGATGAGATCCACGATACGCAGAATTTCAACTTCATAAAACTCGAGAAATACCTTCAGAATGCTTCCACTGAATCGATAGCCTCATTTCTGAGGCTTGCTGACGAGATCGCAGAGAGCGACGGACAGGTATCACAGGAGGAGAGGCAGTGCATCTATAAGATCCGCAAATATCTGTCCGACAGGACCGGAAAAGACTATACCGGGAGCCGGGAAGCCAGTAATTTTGATATGAGGTGCCCCGGATGTTATGCCACGATGGAATATGATCAGTACAATAACAAAGCTGTCTGTCCGTATTGCGGATATACCAGGGTGTTTGGACTCAGTACGCCCGATACATCGGGTGCTGCCGGGAAGCAGACCGGGACCAAACTGGTATTTGAATGTCCCTCCTGTCATTCCAAACTGACGGTACCATCCGGTACGAGCACATGTATGTGCGGAAAATGCGGTCAGAAGATCTCCTTGAATGTCAATACATAGAAGAGAACACAGCCTAATTGTCTGCATGGTGCAGACCATTGCAAACCCTTTATGTGATAAAAGATAATTACTAATTATCTTTATTACTGGAGGGGTTATGCTTGGTCTTATTCTTGCTGCTTCAGTAGCCAGAGCTGCAACACACGCTGCCGGCGATATAATCGGCAACGTAGTCTCCGAGAAGATCGCCGCAAATAATCAGGCAGCGATCGAGAGTCAGAGACTTCAGGAACAGATGCGACAGCAAATGCTGCAGCGCGACACTGTGATCCGTGAAAACACATTGAAAGAACTATACGCAAAGATGGCGATCTGCTGCTATATTTCCTGGGCAGACGGAGTCATCACTCCCGAAGAGAGACATAACATGAATGCTGTCTTTATGGAGATCTGCAATCAATTCGCAAATGACAAGAGAGTGGAACAGGAACTGACCAGGATATACGGTACACCTAACTTCAGTTTTATCAATCTTGAGAAATACTTGCGCAACACTACTCCCGAAGCTATAGCTTCCTTTCTTCAGGTCGCTGATGAGATCTCTGCAAGTGATGGCGATTCATCGGAAGAAGAGAGGCTTTGCATCTATAAGATCCGTAAATACCTGACAGACCGTACCGGGCAAAACTATATGGGACACAGCTTATCAGCAGCTGCGAATGTCGATCTAAGGTGTCCGGGATGTGCAGCAACAATGGAGTATCAGCCCCACTACAACCGTGCCGTCTGTCCTTTTTGCGGCAATGTAAAACTGCTCGGCGGTCAGGATTATTCACCGGTGCAGGTTACCGATCAGTTTACATTCCGGTGTCCTGTTTGCAGTTCATTGCTTTCTGCCACCAGAGGAACAACAAGGTGCATATGTGGAAAATGCAAGAGCGGAATAACACTGAACGGAGAGCAGCCATCCCTGTGGTAACGATCAGAAATGAGATGTCTCATAATGGATTCTGCACCGTGCAGAATTGTCTGCATGGTGCAGACCATCGGTATCTTTAAGTGTGCTATAAGTTAATCATGATTTGTTTGCTATTAAATAGCTTAAGCAAATAAAGGAGGTCAGATCTATGAGATGTATTAATTGCGGTTCAGATAACCCTGATGGTACAAAGTTCTGTGGTAATTGCGGTTCACTGCTGACCGGTATGAACATGGCAGAAACGGTTCAGCCCATAACCCCCATACAGCCTTCAGGCAATGTACAGCCTGTCACCGCACGTGCTGACGATCCGAATAACAGATCAATGAAGCACTCCGATGTGAACAAGAATATCGAATCATTGTGGATAATAGGTGCAATACTCGGTATACTTGCCATCTTTATAAGGCTCAAAGCAATGTCAGGAATACTCGGTCTTTTCAGTATCATCTTTCTGCTTATTCCGGGCCTGTACCTGCTTAACAAAAAAAAGGTTAAAGCAATAGTCATTCTCTCTATTGCAGGAGTGATCTTCTTTATAGTAGGAATAGGAATGCTTATTCCCGGCAAAAAGGATCCTGAACCGGCAGCTGCACCTGCAGTAACAGAACAGCAGCCTACAACTCAGACCACGATCCCGACTACAATAGCAACTACGACCACTACAACCGAAGCTACAGAGGAAACTGATGAACCTGAGGAAACAGAAGAGACTTCTGAAGAGGGTCCTTCTGATGATGATATCAGGAAGAAAGTTGAAGATGGAGACTATTCCCTCGTATCCAAGAAGTTTAAGAAGACCATGGATTCATATCTCAAGTTCATCGACAAATATGTTAAGTTCATGAAGAAGTATTCTTCCGGCAAGGGAAATCCTACAAAGATGCTCAAAGAGTATACTAAGATCTTAGGGCAGTATGAAGATTGGATAAACAAGATGGATAAGATCGATCCTGATGAACTCGGACCGGCTGACGCTGCATACTATGTCTTGATCATGGCAAAAGCCGAAGCAAAACTCCTTAAGATATTGTGACAATCATCCGGTAAACAAAAAATAGGAGTCTGTTCCACAGATAACAGACTCCTATTTTAAACCCGGTTTATCTTCACCCCAACTCCGCTTCCTCGTACTTGACCAGGAGCCTGTTGCACTCACCTACCGACAGCTTGTTATTCAAGCAGTAGATGATGATCGCATCACGTCTGTTCTTGGGGTATAGGATCGCATTGCTGCTCAGCTTTAAGAGCCTGTTCGTATCATCGATCGGGAGTTCTAAGGCAAGCGCGATGCTGAGTGCTTTGTCACGGCCGGGATTCCTTGTTCCGTCCATGATCTGATAGATATATGTTCGTGCTACGCATGATTTGCGCTGGAGGTCTGCTATGGAAATATCCCTCTCAAGGAGAATCGAATTTACCACTGATTTGAAGTCGGTCCTGACGCCTTCAAGGTCGGTCACATATGTGTCCAGAATCTGCGTATCATCAGCGTTCTTGAGGATCTTCATCAGTTCATCCGTATTGGCGTTATTAGTCATGTGGCAGCTCCTTAAAAATGGTAAAATACAATTATGTTAGACAAGAGTATCTACAAGGAATTATATCACTACGACGACAAGCATAGTCTTGTAATGAACGAGATAACGCACGATGTATGCTTCATGAAGACATTAGTGCATTATGATATTTCCGTATACCAATATATCAAGAATAATCCCAACAAATTCATACCGAGGATCTTTGATATCTTCGAGGAGAACAATACTCTTTATGTTGTGGAGGAATACATTCAGGGATCGTCATTCGACAGTGTGATATATGGAGGAAGGGTAACGGATCAGGTTAAGCTCAACTACTTCATAAATCTCTGTTACGGCATCAAGTATCTGCACGATGCTCCCAACCACATCATTCACCGTGACATCAAGCTAAGCAACATCATAATCGCCGAGGACGGTGATCTTAAGATCATCGATTACGATGCAGCGAAGGTCTATAAGCCCGGAGCGAAGAGAGATACGGTCCTCATAGGAACCGAGGGCATGGCGGCGCCTGAACAGTATGGCTTCAGGCAGTCTGATGAGCGCACTGACATATATGCGATCGGTATGCTGCTTAAGGAGGCTTTCCCCGGCAACAAAAGGCTCCAGGCAATCGCAGACAAGGCCTCTGCCTTTGAGCCGAATGACAGGTATCAGAACATAAGTGAACTTATAAATGATCTTAAGTCCGGACGCTGGCCGAAGACGGAAAAGAAGAAAAAAGGATTCTGGCCCATGCCGGGATTCAGGTCCGGCAAGACTTACAAGAAAGTAATATCGATCACATTCTGGGTGATCATGTCATTATTGTCGACTGTCTTTAACCTGTACAGGGGTGACGGAATCTATAGCTTTGTCGTGTATGCGGTATTTGTAATGTCGAGCGCATTTCTCGTGGTCGATCTCGTATTCGACTGGACCGGAGGGAAGTTCATCACGGCGCCGGGAACAGATTCGGACGGCCCGGCCAAGTATATCCTGCGCATATTATATGCGTTCGTCATCGTCTTCATCATGTTCATCCTGTTAGGGCTGGTAATAACCTTCCCGGGCATCATCAGACAGGCATTACAGTGATCCGTATCACAAAGCCTTTGTTATGGCATCCAGCAATTCATCGAACTCTTCGTACGCAGGAAGATCGGGGTTGTCATTCTTGATCTGCTCCGTGCTCTTGAAGAGGAATCCTGCTTTGGAAGCCTTGATCATGCCGAGGTCATTGTAGCTGTCGCCTGCAGCGATCGTATCAAACCCGATGGACTGCAGTCCCCTGACCGTCGTCAGCTTGGAGTTCTCGATCCTCATCTTAAAGCCTGTGATCTCACCGTCCTCTGCAACCTCAAGGCTGTTGCAGAACAGCGAAGGATAACCGAGCTTCTTCATAAGGGGCATTGCAAACTCCTCGAAAGTATCGCTCAGGATTATCACCTGCGTCCTCTCACGGAGCGCATCCAGGAATTCCCTTGCACCGGGCAGAGGTTCGATCCTCGATATGACTTCCTGTATCTGCGGAAGACCAAGGCCGTGCTCCTTCAGGATGCCTATTCTCCACATCATCAGCTTATCGTAATCAGGCTCGTCCCTCGTGGTCCTCTTAAGTTCGGGAATGCCGGATTCCTGTGAGAAAGCGATCCATATCTCGGGAACGAGAACACCTTCCATGTCAAGACATACTATATTCATATCAAAAACCTCCACCTAAGGATCATATACTTGCGTAGATGAACGAGCTCGCATTATATCCGAGACCGTACATACCAAATACTAACACAACAGATATCAGCCCGACAATGATGAGCCATGTAAGCCACGGCCTGTTCTCTGTAAGGGCAATGACCGATCTGGGCTCGTCCGTGTCTTTCGCGCGGAACTTGTAGAGATCTACTGCCGTGAGAATGAGAACAGATACACCCAGGACTATGTAGTTGGCAAGCGTCAGTTCGATCGCTGCCTCACCTGCCGGTGCCCTGAACATTGCTGCGAACATATCGAGCGCGTCAGGGACATCAGCCGCTCTGAAAAATACAAATCCGAGAAGTACGAGCACGAACGTACGGCATACCTGGAACAGCTTATAGGGAAGCTTATCACTCTTCAGTACGGGACGGATCTTCTCAAAGAGGGGCTCTGCGATCATGCCGGACACGATGTACAGGCAGTGCAAAAGACCTGAACCGATGATGTATTTCCATACGCCGCCGTGCCAGTAACCGATGGCTGTCCAGAGGATCACCATGGCTACGTAGATCGGAACCTTCTTGCCTCTCTTCTTGCCAAAAGCCTTCTTCGATATATCACCTATCTTGATGAGCGGTGCGCTCTTGAGGAGCGGATAGTAAAGATAATCTGCAAGGTAGTCACCCAGGGTGATGTGCCAGCGCCTCCAGTACTCCCTGATGCTCTTTGCGAAGTACGGGGAATTGAAGTTCTCCGGCATGTTGATATCGAGCAGTCTGGACACGCCTATAACGACATCCATGCAGCCTGAGAAATCGGCATAGAGCTGTATTGCAAAAGCAAATACACCCAGGATCACATATCCGCCGGTATACACCGTATGGTCACCATATACGGCGCCTACGATGACCCCTGCCCTCTCAGCTATCACGAGCTTTTTGAAAAAGCCCCAGCAGATCCTGATGATGCCGGTCTTAAGGTTATCCAAAGACAACCTGTGCTCGCGGTCGATCTCCGCTGACAGATCTGAGTAGCGGTTCATCGGACCTGACGTGAGATACGGGAAATAAGAACCGAATATGAAATACCTGATGAAGTTCTTCTCAGGCTCTATCTTGCCCCACAGGCAGTCTAATACATATCCGATGAGCTGCAATGTGTAAAAAGACATTCCGAGCGGTACGGCAAATTCCAGCCATGATCCTGATGAAGCTCCGAGAAGTGCATTGAGGCTGTCCTTCACAAGATCCATCACGCCGTAGAACTTGACGGCACAGAGGAGTCCGAGATTAAGGATTATCACGACGGCAGCAGCCAGATCCTTAGATGCTGTTCCCGCATTCTTCCTGCCTGCAAGAAGGCCTCCAATGAATGTGGTTACGACTGACAGTAATACAAATGCCAGCGTATAGACTCCTGCAAAACAGCAGAAAACGATATTGGCTGGTATCAGCACATACTTGCGGATCTTGACGGGACACACATAATAGACGATGACCGCCGCCAGAACAAATACCAGGAAATTAAAGGATACAAGACTCACTTACCGGCTTCCTCCACCAATTCGATTATCCCTATATCCGCACTCACCATGAATACCACATTCCTGCCATCCAATGCAGGTGCCACCTGCGTATCCTGGATCACCATAAAACCGTCATTCTCAAGTTTCCTCTTCGAAGCTTCAAGGTCTTCAACGGTATAACAGATATGGTAAGGTGAATTCTTGTAGTTCTTAAGAAGCGGATATAAAGGCGATGTCTTACCCGCGGGCTCGATAAGCTCGACCCTGTATTCACCGCTCTTCATGAAGGAGATATTAACATCCCGCACATGATCGTAGCAGACTTCCCTCTCCACGGTATAACCCAAACGGGCAAAAGCCTCTTCGGAGCGCTTGAGCCTTTTTACAAGATATCCGATATGATGGACCTGCATCAGATCAGATACGCTCCGCTATGATATCCACCATGGCACCGACATTCTTCATTGATGTGGTCTCACCCATGGTAAACTTCATTCCGAAAGCTCTCTCCACAGCCACGATAAGATTGATGTGCTCCAGTGAGTCCCAATCCTCGATATCATCAGCTGTCGTCTCATCATTTACGACGATATCCTCATCGTCAAAAACATCCTGAAAGACTTCATTGAGCTTTGTGTAGATCTCTTCTCTTGACATATCATTCTCCTCCCTTTAGGGGTTAACCTTTATGTATCTGTTCGTGTTCTCATACCCGCCCGATATATCGAGCTCGTACAGCCTGTTGCCTTCTTCTGTTTCCTCCACGAGAGTAAACCCTCTGTCGGAGAAGAAGTCCTTTACCATCTTGTTCTTGGCAGTCGGATAGTAATGGCCGACCACAGTGGTAACGCCGCGCTCCATGCAGAGCCTGACGAACTCATCCATCATAGCACATTCCATGTCACGTTTTAAGACTCTGCAGCTCATAAGCCACAGATCGATGTCGCATATCTTCCCTTCAACATGCCCGAAAGCAACCGATACGACGCCATTATCACCGAACTTGTCAACGAGCTTGCCATAGAGCGTGATATGATCCTTATCTGATGCGATCTGTTCGATCTCCGCCAGTGAACACCGTCTCGTCGTCAGGTTGAACTGATTGCTCTTGTTCGTAAGCTCAGCGATCCTTGCCATGTACATCGGCGCGAAAGGCTTGATCTCACCTGTCATCTCAAGAGACTTCAGATACTCGCCGTAATCAGTGAAGCTGTCCTGTACGTGCTGACGCTCCAGGTTAGCCTTATACATCTCATTGCGCTTTAAGTCCTCATCGGATATTCCCGTAACCTCGAAGAATCCGTTGGAATCTATGACATCGATATATGTCTCAGGCGCACCGACCTCGGGAACGGTGGAACCCTCCACGCTTCCCCTGACGATCGCCCTCTCCGCCGGATTATCATCGATGAATACGAGAGAATCGACACCGATATTGATCTCCTTGGCTGTTGCAACGAGGTTGCGGTCCTTGTTCTCCCAGTTAGCCTTGATCACAAGGAAGTCATCAGGCTTCAGGACCGAATCGGGTCTTGATAATCCCGCGATGGCATTCTCCTCATCATTCTTGGAGTTGACCGTAAGAAGGATGCCGAGATCCTTATGCGCCTTAACATACTCCTGGAACTCGCTGTAGAGTTCTGACACGGCATCTTCCTGGCCGATCTTGATGTTTTCCGGTCCGTCATCACCGACAACGCCGCCCCACAGGGTATTATCAAGGTCGAGGGTAAGAGCCTTCTTGTTCTTGCCGTAGATAGCCTTGATGATGTGTGACAGACTGAACGCGAAGTCAGGTATGGCAGATACAGCCATGGCGTACTTATATCTGTACCAGTCGGCAAGATCTGCCCACCTCTTAACACCATAGCAGGATGCCTGGTAGTTGATGTCGTGGATATGGAATGTCTCGCAGCTCCTGGAATAACCGTAGAAGAGCTCGTTGATCCTGTTGACATAGTTGATCCTGCCATGGATATCAGATACATCGGAATTGCCCATGAGACGGTAGAAGGGCTGCTCGAAATTGTTCTGGATCACGACGCAGTGATACCTGCTGCTGACTGCTTCCCATGCCTGTCTGAACCTTGCAAATTCGGCTTCCGCCATATCCCTGATCTGCTCTTCGGAATCCCTGACCGTAGGCCATGTCCTGATGTTGCGGGATGATGTGTGGAAGAATACCAGGTCCGGGGCGAACTCATCGAGTTCGGGATTGCCGAATACAGCATCCTCCCAGAACTTGTTGTACTCTGATTCGTAGAACTCTGCCTTGATGCCGTTATCGAGCAGGAAGAGTTCCAGGAGCAGTACGATATCTGAGGTTGTGGAACCTCCGAGCACTGCGATCTTCTTGGTCACATATGATATATTCTCTCTGGCAAGAAGCTGCCTTTTGATCGATTTCTTCTTACGGAGTATATAGTCCGCATCGAAAGGATATTGAAGTTCAAGCATAATAACTCCTGATCTTGTTTTTGGTCAGTCTCTAATATATCACAAAACCCGCTAAGGTAGTACCTCATTCACGTATCTTTCGAGATATGGATCAGTATTATCTATGAGCTTTTGCTCCCTCATCATGGAGGTGATCCGGGAAGCGATCTCCTCAGCTATAACGATGCTCCTGTCATTCAAGTTGAGATGATCGGCGTTATATGGTCTTCCCACCCAGGCAGAAGAGTCCGTGCCAATGTCGGACAGTTCAGAGATGAGCCCTGCGATGGCAGTGCTTCCTTCCATAGAACTCATTTTCCTGAATGTCCACTTGTAGTACGGCGGGTATTCCCTCTTCATCAGGAAAAACAGCTGCATTGCGGATTTCACACCTTGAAGCCTGCACAGATTTGCCGCAACGGTATCTCCCCTTGTCATCGACCTGGCATAGTTGACCTGCATGGCAGCAGAGAATCTGTGAAGTTCCTCGGCTATGCGTATTCTCCATATCCTGTCAGGATAATAATCCAGAAGGAGCCTCCTGAACGCACTGAATGCTCCCAGGTCATCTCTGAAGACTTCTCCGTTGACTGCAGTCGCCAGACATGCGTGATCAAGTCTCATCCAGTCATCATCACTGAGCCTTACATTGTCTGTATCACAATCGATCCGCAGGATATTTGAATAAAACGAGTGGACCGTCATGACACCCCTTCTCTCCTGAAGACGCTCGGACAGATCAAAGCCGGGCTGCCTCTGCGCCAATTCGTTATATGCAATGGACAGGAGATTGCCGAACTTCCTCATATCCTCATCAGTAAGCCACAGACATACACCCGTCCCGAAATCATGATCCCTGGACATATAGTCATCATATCCGAAGCAGTCAGATCCTTCACCCGCCAACCCGACAGCGATCTGGTTCTCATATTCAGGAAAGCGTGATCTTATAAGATCAGCAACCTGCTCTTCGTAGAATCTCCGGCTAAAGTCGATCACAATACTTTCACAGTAAATGTTACTGTTGTAGTTGCGGATTTGTAGTTCGAATTACCGGCCGCATTGACTTTTACCTTTACCTTGTAAGAACCCTTTGCCAGACCCTTTTTGACCTTCAGCTTACCTGCTGAACTAAGAGTGAACTTGCTCTTGAATGACTCACCGCTCTTCTTGACAGACGACAGTGAATACTTAAGTTTACCCTGTCCTTTCTTGCTGATCTTGAACAGCTTAGTATTAGTAAATGCCTGGTTCGCTTTCTTAAGTTTGCTGTATTTGACTTTTATGGTTGAACTCTTCTTCGATACTTTCAGCGGATTCTTAGCCTTATCGATCTTAAATGTCTTCTTGACCGATCCGGTGTAATCGCCTGTTCCCGTGATCGTAACCGTGGCTTTGCCGGCGTTTGTATTGTTCTTATAGGACAACTTATAATCAGTGCCGGACTTCAACGTAACACCACCAAGCTTTACAACAGGTTTCTGTGTAATAGCTTTGCCGGTATATGTTTTGCCAGAGATACCCGTAACAATAGCTTTGGCAATGCTTACAGGGGGATAATTGTCATGAACATCAGCATTATCCTTATTAGTTACTGAATCATCACCGGTAAGAGCAGCTGCCTTAAGATGATTGTCTGTGACTGTAGATTTGGTATTGTTTGCGTCAACAGTATATTCATGTGTTGTCTCTACATGGTTGCCTTCGATCATAGATGCTCCCTGAACAGAGATGCCAAGTCCTGTTGAGGTTATCTGATTGCCTGTAACAGATGCGAGATCAGTAATTATTCCGCAAGATGCAGTATCAGAACCAGGAGTGTTGATCTCGTTGCCGCTTATAACGGAATCAGCCGTCGTATAGAGAAGGCTTACGCCGTAAAGCTTGCTTCCTTCGGCCTTCAGTTTATTATCCTTGACCGTAAAACAGTTGTGCTTCCCTTCACTCCATGCGTAGTAATAGATACATGTACACTTCTCTGATGACAGCTCTATCTCGTTGCTGCTGATGGTAACACTATACGGCTCACCGGCATTAATGTCTTCCCCAACATATATCCCGTGGCCCTCACTGGCCGCTTCGACCGAGACTTTATTTGAACTTATGATCTCAGATGTGGCTGGTCCGGTTAACTGGAATGCAGATCCGTAGTGATCTGAAGTAACATTTACGGTATTGCCGGAGCAATCCAATAGATCTGAAGCGGCATCGAATCCGTACACATAATCCGAACCTGTAATGCTGATCGTGTTATCCTTGACGGTGAGCCCCGTTGAAGTAATGGAAACTGCACACGCAGTAGGATAATAACCGCTTTTACCGGCAGAAGTTACAGTAGCATTATTATTGATGAGATCCACTCCCTTACAGTCATTAAGAGAGATCCCCACAGACATATACACCATGGCAAAGTCTTCCGTATAATTGACATCTGCGGAAGGGATCGAAGCTTCGATCGTATTATCCTTTATCGTGATATCAGAACCGCCGTCGATCCATATCGGTCTGTTGAAGTTAGAACTGTCAGTATCTCCCGTATACCGGATCGTGCAGTCGGAAATGGACAACTTGTCGGAATTACATGCATGGATACAGCTGCCGTCGTTTCCGTCTTCCTTTGCAAATTCAACAGTACAATCCGATATCTTAATGTCCTCACCACCCTCGATATAGACCGCTGCAGGACTGTTCTTCTTATCATTATCAATGATCTTGATCCCATCGATCGAGACTTCCCCCGACACGACATAAAAACTGACATTCTTGAAGACAGCATTATCAGAGGTAATAGCAACAGGTCTTCCTATGACTATGTTATCAAGATCAAGGCCTGAGAAATCACCTTTGAAAGTGAGTTCGTCCCCTGCGGTCTCCAGCAATTCCCCGTAGTCATTGAAAAACTCAAAGAAGTTATCTGCCGTAACCACGGTATCAAGATCCACCGGGATCATCTCTGTCTCATCCTGATCCGGATCTGCCGGGTCTTCGTAAACCGGCACGACGGCCTCAGCTATTTCCTCGGAAGGCTCAGTCTCTTCAGGTTCCCCGTCTGCTTCAGGTTCAACTGCCTCTGTTTCCTCCGTTTCTTCCGCTTCAGGAACCTCTTCTTCCGTATCAACGACCTGAACATCAGTATCAGTGTTATTCTCTTCTTCCTCTGCAAAAACGCTCACTGGCACAGTGCCTAACAGCAATGCCATGGCTACAAGTATGGAAATCAGTCTCTTTTTCATGTTAAACCTCCTGCATGTGGCGGATCTTATTCAGTTATTATAACATGTCGCCCTTTGTTAAGCATTCATGATATAATGACCTCGCCTGCACTAATAAGCATAAAATGATCAAGGGGACAGACGGCAGCTATGGCAGAGATCAGAGGAAATACCAGGTTTTGGCATGATGTCGCCGTGCGTTCAGTGAAACTGCTGAACATTATCCTGATATGTCTCCCCGTCGCATATATCTGGCTTACGTATTACTCTGAGCAGATCTACGGTGGTTCCTTCGGACTGGTAGGTACGTACGGCATCGTAGCGGCATACATTATCATGTACAGCGTCTTCGTCAGGATATATGATGCTTTTCAGATCAGTCAGACGAGCGCTTCGGAACTGTTCATCAGCCAACTGATAGCGATCGCCCTTACGGATGCGGTATTCTTCTTCCTGCTTATCGCTCTCCTGAGAGACATGCCTGAGATGTTAAGGCTCGTGATCTGTGCTCTCATCCAGATCATCATATCGCTTAGCTGGTCCCTGATAGTCTCATGGTGGTATTTCAAGGCGTTCAAGAAGAGGAAGGCCGTGATCATCTACGACAGCATCCACAATCTCAACGAGATAGCAAAGCACAGTCAGTTCAACCGCTGCTTTGACCTCATCGGTGCATATGACATAGATGAGATCGAATCAGCCACTGATGAAGAGAAGAACAAGTGGCTCATCAGCAAGATCAAGGAAGCACAGGCTGTATTCATAATGGAGACTCACAGTCACGAACGCAATATCATAGTCAAGTATTGTGTGGAACATGATATCAGCTGCTATAACGAACCGAAGATAGGCGACATACTTCTCATGAGTTCCAAGCAGTTCAACATGTATAACCTCCCGATGGGACTTGTGGAGAGATACAGCCCCACACCGGAATACATGCTGTTCAAGCGAATGAGCGACATAGTTCTGGCCGGCATCACGCTCATCATCATGTCACCCGTTATGGCCATATCGGCTCTGGTGATCAGGATAAGTGACGGAGGTCCCGTGATCTACAAGCAGAAGCGCCTGACAAGGAACGGACGCGTTTTCGACATTTACAAGTTCAGGAGCATGAAGACTGATGCCGAAGTTAATACCGGAGCGGTCATTTCGTCAGGACAGGGCGACCCGCGTGTTACAGGATTCGGCAGGTTTATGAGAAAGGTAAGGATAGATGAACTGCCACAGCTTGTTAATATCATCAAGGGGGATATGTCGCTGGTAGGTCCGAGACCGGAGAGACCCGAGATCGCCGAACGCTATACAAAAGAACTCCACGAATTCGATCTGAGACTTCAGATGAGAGCCGGTCTTACGGGATATGCCCAGGTCTACGGGCGTTATGATTCTGATCCGTACGACAAGCTCTGCATGGATCTGTACTACATCTCGCATGCAGGTTTTACGGAAGATCTGAGGATCCTGCTTGCTACGGTCAAGAGGATCCTCGTGAAGGAACCTATTGGCACCCCGGAGGATGAAGATGAGTGATCATGCCGGGCAAGAACTGATAAGTGTCATCCTTCCTGTCTACAATGGTGAGAACTCGATAGAGACTTCCGTTTCCTCTGTCCTGGCGCAGACATATGGGAACATTAAACTGATCATCGTAGATGATGCATCTAACGATAATACGCATGATATCTGCAGTCATATGAGCAGGATGGATAACAGGATAAGGATCATTACAAACCCCGGCAACTGCGGAGTCCTGAAGGCCAGGACAAAGGGGGTTGAGTCTGCCGGGAGCGGGTGGGTCGCCTTTATAGATGCAGATGACTCTTGGCAGCCTGAGAAGCTGGAGAAGCAGCTCAAACTCCGCGATACGGCGGGATGCGATCTGGTGTATACGGGTTCTGCATTTTCCGGCGAGAACGGCAAGGAGTATGACTGGATCATGCATGTTCCGGAACGTGTAGGGTTCAAGAGACTTCTTAAGCAGAATATCATTTCAAACTCCTCCGTCCTGATGAAGAAGGAGGACTACCTGAAGTATGCCCCGTCCGGTTCCGCTGCCAACGAAATGCATGAGGATTTTGCATGCTGGCTTGCCATGTTGAGAGACGGTCATACCGCCTGCGGAATAGACGAACCACTGATCACCTACAGGATATCTAGAGGGGCAAAGACCGGCAACAAGTTCAAGGCATCAACAATGAACATGAACACATATAAATATATCGGACTCGGTTTTTGGAGCAGGATCTTCTATCAGACCTGTTATGCATTTAACGGATTACTTAAGCACAGGCATTTCAGATGAACAGCGTAACTTTGAACAGGATGGTCTCGGAAGATGTATTCTATAAAGCCGTTATGGGGCTGATCATCGGCATGCCTGTCCTGGAGCTTGTCACGGAGATAATGTTCAGGGTAACAGGCAATGTCATACCATCAAGTCTT
>Ga0310691_10001267_pt1 | contig 39360 bp, 33 predicted proteins | sample 176DNAGHGlowgp2_FD_203887 | JGI IMG/M metagenome (GOLD analysis project Ga0310691, IMG submission 203887) | Sheep rumen microbial communities from Palmerston North, Manawatu-Wanganui, New Zealand - 1766 DNA GHGlow gp2 (v2) (version 2) | ecosystem: Host-associated > Mammals > Digestive system >... | reverse complement strand
AATCGACGATGCTGTAGGACGACAGGCTGACGCGATAGAAGCCGAATTCAGCAGCGACAATCATCTCATCGCCACTGAAAGTCACGCCAAGGGGTTGCTTGTTGGCAGTCAGACTCTTGGTCTGCAGATCCATGATGGAAATGGTGTTGCCATCGGCATCGATGATGTCGATGAGGCCATCGTTGTAGAGCAAGGCAAGATGCTGATGGTCGGGTGCTACTGCTATCTTCGAGATGGTGTTGCCACTGAGCAGAGAGAGGCGGGAGAGGCTGGTGAATTCGGTGAGCGTCGTATCGGTGACAAAAAGGTTGCCGTCGGTAAGGATATACAGGTTGTCGCCGAGGAGGGCGACCTGGTCGTAGGTGCCGACGTTGCGATAACTGTGCCAATCGCCGACCGATGCCATGACGGGTCGGGCCGACAAAAGGCAGCCGATGAGTATGATTAGGAATTGAATCTTCAGTTTCATATCGTATAAACGAAAAAATCGTCAAAAAATTTTGTCCAATGCGAAAAACTTTGTATATTTGCCCCCGAAAAAGTCATTCGACGGATGAAACGCACACGTGAACTGCTAGTTTTGGCGCTGTGGTTGCTTGCCTCAAACCTTATGTATGCCGAACCACTGCACTTGCTTGGCATCGGCAATAGTTTTACTGAGAATATGCTACTGCTTCTGCCTTACTTGCTTCCTCATCAAGGAAGCGGGGAGTTGGACGTGGCCTATCTGTATCGTCCGGGAGCAACACTTGAGCAATATTGCGAGATGATGAAAAAGGACGAACGTGTGTGTTCGCTTTTTGAATTTGACGCTGAGACGGGACTATGGCAACAGACCCAGCATGTGCGGATTGACAGTGTGCTGGCCTTGAAAAAGTGGGATGTGATAACCGTTCAGCAGGCATCGGCGGTTTCGGGTATGTATAATACCATCAAACCCAATCTTGAGGAGGTGTTGGATAGGATTGAACATTATCAACCTGATGCACAGATCGCTTGGCATATGACCTGGAGTTACAGCCATAATTCCACAAATCCCCTCTTCAAGAATTATGATTACTCTCAATTGAAGATGGACTATGCCATCGAGCAGACGACGATGGAACTGAAGTCGGACTTTGCGGATAGGATTGATATGATTATCCCGAGTCAGCAGTTGATCAAGAAGCTTCGTGCGTCGGAAGTAAATGACAGCCTTGACTTGACACGCGATGGGTATCATCTGTCGTTATTTGCAGCCGAGGCGGTCAACGACCTTGTCTATGAGATGCTGTTGGCACCGAGATTGGGCGTCCCGATTACAGAGAACTCACGCGGAGCCCTCGGGGATACAATTCATTCGGCATCGGATTTCGAATATATCAAGCAAGTGGCATACGACGTTTGTCACGACACCTTGATTTGGGAGCATCTATCGGAAAACATCGTTTATAAAACTGAGTTTTATTCTCCCACAGGTTTGAAATTGAAACAACCCGTTTATCGTCGGCCCACAATACGCAGGAATTACTATCTCTCGGGCGACATTAATAACGAGCGCATCATTTTGCTCGAAGAATAACCTAATACGCACGCAATTCCCATCGACGATTTCCCCGTTCAAGTATCATCCTGCTTCCATCGATACGCAGGATGTGGAAACGCACGTCTGCATAGTCATCTTCGATGAGAAAACGCTTTGATATAAATTCCCGCATCGTGTTGCCCGTGCTATCCATCGGAAGATATTTGATGAAGAGACTATCGCCCTCTTGACGAGCGAGACCGTGCAGGTCGAGGGTGCGGTGTTCTTCTTCGTAGAGCACGTGCGCTATATGAACCTTCGACTGGAAGTCGTAGAATAGGTCGGTAGGCGTGGCGATGCTGTCGGGTGTCTGGATAGAGGTGATTTGCCAGCGCCCGAAGATATCGCCGATGTAATCACCGACGTCGCAGGAGGACAGAGAAAAGGAGTAAAAGAGTAGTAAAAGGGGAGTAAAAAGGTAGTAAAAGGGACGATACTTATGCCTTGACCCGTTGTAGAAGCAGAGCAAACGTCCCTTCAAATCCCTTAGAATCCCTTCAAATCCCTTAGAATCCCTAAAAAACTTATAGAATCTTTCCATGATAGGAGATGCTGAAGTTGAAACTTTGATTGTTGCCGAGGAGGTCGCCGTGATCCGTGGCATAAGCCACTTTGGCGGACCAGGGACCAAGGCTTGTGTTCAGTTCGACCATTGTGCAGAATGCGTCGCGAATGGTTGATGAGGGGACGAAGGAGGTGCCCCAGGAGCGGCGATAACTGGTTAGGACGCGATAGCCGAGGGTCGGTTTTCTAGAGAATCTAGAATCTCTAGATAATTTAGAGAGTCTAGCCAATTTAGAGCGGAGCAACGACCCTTCTACGCCAAGATGCCAGGCGCGGATGCGATTGTCGGTGAAGCGCAGATAACCATCGGCGTTATAGACTGGCGACTTGACCATAGGCGTGCCCAAGGCAAGGCCATAGTAGCAATGGCCCGCATAATAGTAATTGTTGTAGTAGTCGTCGGAACCTGGTGCACGTCCCTCGCCAAAGTCTTCGCCAAAACTTTCAGACCAATCTTCGCGATCCCAATGGATGGGCCCACTTTGGTTGCTGGTCTGCAGATATTCGAAGACGAAGCCCTGGATCCATGCGTCGTGCTGCTTGTTGTGGTATTCGATGCCCCAGAGTCCATCCATGCCATTGAACTTGGCGATGCTGGAACCATCCTCGAAGAGATTTTCGAAGACGAGACCCACACGCTTCTGTTTGCTGTCGGAGCCTCCCCATTGGTAATCGAGACGAAAACACTCGTCACCCAGATGACTGCCGTAGAAGAAGACCTGGTCGCCCGTGGGGGAGTTGCCGTCGCCTCCGGAGATGAAGAAAGCTTTGAAGAAGTCCTTCAGATGTGGGCTGAAGGATTGTGTTTCCCCTGTGAAACTGCTATTGTAGGATTCGCCGCCGAAATAGGAGGCATGGTCGAAACCTACGTAAAAGACGATGGGTTTGTCGGGGTTGGTGCAAAGATGCAGTTTCTTCTGATGAAACCATACGTCGGTGGTGAGGAATGATTCGGCCTGTCCGCTTTTGCCGACACGATAGATGGCGTATCGGTCGCGCTTATAGTCATCGTCGAAGAGTTTGCCAAAGCTTCCTTCAGCATAGAACTGAAGCCATCCCCTGGTGCCCGGGATAGTGACGAATTCAGGAGTTATGAGATAGACGCTGGGGATAGGACGGCTATTTCCGCTCCAGATGGTGCTACCGCTGCTCAGACGAATGTCGCGCAGTACAGGGGAAAACTCCTTGGCACCGAATCCAAGGGAAATCCACGAGTAGGTGAGGTCGGCGTAGGCTTGCTGGATATAGTATTTGCTGTAGGCATTCGTCTGTACCTGTGCATCGAGGCAGGCATCGACCGACCATCGTCCGCGTCGGAAGTTATAGTTCATCGCAGCACGCAGATAGAATGTATTGGCATCGGTGCTGAGTATGCCATGCCGATTGGCGGTAAGATAATAGGCAGTATAGTCACCCGACCCCACGGCAGTCTCGGTCGTGAGGACGTATGTGAGTGTTTGTCTGACAGTCGTCTCCCCTCCAGCTTTACTCAATTGAGGAAGCAATAGGATAAGGACAAATATGATTATTTTGGTCATTTTATTCAAAAAGGCAGTTGTGTCAATGTCTTTTCTTCGAGGCTGTATTCGAAAATCGGACAATTGCCCATGAACGAAGCATAGATGGGGAACGTTGACCCATAGATGAGGGGACTGTTGATACGAACTATGCGGGATGCCCTACTCAGCATGTAGAAATCGAGAACAGTCTTCTCGAAAGCTTCGCTACAGAATGAGATATGCCCCACCTTACCGCCTTCGATGCGCTGATACCCATGCTCATGGGCAATCTTTAGGAACCGTTCACTGTCGGAGAAGACAAGCAAAGGCTGCTGATAGTTTCGCTGAAGGTAGTTGAGTGCATCAAGACAGTTTTCAACCAGTTGCTTCTGCCCAGTGGCATCGAGTTTGTTGTAGAAGCCTTCTTCAATCTGATCAAGTGCATTGACAAAGCGAATATGTATGGCGACGTAACTTTTCGGAGGATAATCCTCGTACTGGGAGAGAAGGCTATTCAGATATTCGGTGGGGCGGAAGAGGTGGTGAAACTGTTTGTTCCAAGCGTGACGCCATTGGTCACCCTGCGTACGCCGAAGCACGTCGAGCCCAATATAATTGTAGATATGATATTGGCAGATGTCCTTCTTCAATACGGGTATATCTGCTTTCCCGCCATTATAAGCGATGAGTCGAACGTCTTTTCGAGAATGGCTGAGCATCTCATGACGTCCTCTCCAGTCGGTTTCATTGGGTTCAAGATATCTTTCGAGTGGGAAATCATCATCAAGAACCAATTTGAAGTCATAACCGTTCTGCTCAGCAATGTAATCGATGCAGCAGAAGACTTTCAAGCGATCTGCAAAACCGGGGTGACGTTGATGGGGGTCGATGATGAAAAAGAGCGTATAACGGACGGATGGGTTCTCGCTGGGCGTGTTGTGATATAAGGTTCGGAACATACGCCAGTTGCGAACCGCGTAACGGGTGTCGTTGACACGGGACTGAAGATGCTTCTGATAGAAGACGTTAGACCGCAGCAGTTGTTGTAAGTGTTCAAACATAGTTGTTGGCATTATGCTCCTTCCTGCAGGAAAGCAATGAGACGAGTGGGATCGTGCTGGCTTTCGTACTTGGCCAAATCTTCCCGTGTGAAGTATTGGTGGGCAGAATAATCCTCTTTTGAAATCTCAAGCATCTTTTGGGCAAGTGCCTCGGGTGTATTCGGACTGTAGGTTTGTCCAAAACTGGGGTAATCGCCCTCGATTTGATTGAAATAGGGAATGTCGGACATCAGGGCTGGACAGCGGAAGTAGATGACCACTTCGAGCACGCCACTCTGATAGATCTCCGTGTAGGGCAGAAGGACGTATTGACAGGTGCTGAACAGATGATTGAGTTCGCTGTCGGTGATGTAGCGAAGAATGGTCTGTACGAAGGGAGGCTGCTGCGTTTCTTCGATGAAATGCTCCTTGTCCATTCCTGCGATGATGATATTGCCGGCGAAATCCTTTTGCTTCAGAATATTGATGGCCTGCTGAAGGATGGTGATTCCCTTGGTCTGACGCAGTTGCCCGAAGAAGAGGAAATTAATCTTATCGGTCTTCACAGCTTCCTTTATTTCAGGAGCCACTTCGTGCGGATTGATCTCTTTGGAGAATTCGTAACTGAAGTGCGGGTAATAGATGGTGCGTCCCTGATAGCCAAAATCGTGGAGCGTCTGAAGGGCATTTTCGCTATGGCAGATGATGGCAGGAATGTGACTCTGATAGAAGGCAATCTTTTGCGCCTTTCGTGCATCTTCGCCATTTGTTCCGGTAATCTCGAAGATGTCGTGGACAATGACGAAGAGGTTCTTTCGGCCAATGATGCGGATAAAGAACTGGTCGATCAAGCGCAGGCCAAAGGACTGATAGACGTAGGTGCCGCTGTGAGAAAGACGAAAGAGTGCAAAGACGAAAAGAGCCCAGGCGAACTTCACCATCATAAGAAGCTTGCCACCATGGTAGAAGTTAGGAAAGAGCGCCTTCTGACAACCATCGGCTGATGTATAGTTGGAGAGCACGCGAACGGCTACGCCCTTGGCCTGGAGCGTATTGCAGAACGACTGGTCGTAGAGATGCATGCCAGTCTCGGTGCCTATAGTATCGACCAAATAAATCATAATCGGAATATTGAGCGTGCCTGATAAAGGGCATGTAGATAATAGTTGAAGATGGCGGGTAGTGTAGAAATGCCAAGTTCTTGTAAGCAGAACTTGATAAACAGCGTTACGGCCTTGAGTTTCTGCTTTTGGACGGAGCTGCTGCGATTGGGGGTGATGTTGGCTTCGCTCTTTCGCCAATAGACGCGGGCATCGGGAATAGAGAGGATACCGGACGGCTTGCCCATCGTGTACCACGTTGCGTCGTCGCTACACCAAGCCAAAGGATAACGGACGAATCCGCCCAGTTGCTCGAAGGTCTTTCGATGGACGATATACTCCACCACGAAACTGTTGACCTTGTAGGTAAGACGTTGTTTCAGGAAGTCACTTGCCGAGAGCCATTCGTCGAAGTCCTTTTTGACGAATCGCTTGTCGGTTGTGGTTTTGCCTTTGCTGTCGATGACGGTGACGTTGAAATGGAAGAGTCGTTGATCGGGATGCAGTTGCAACATGCGATAGAAATTTTCTACGCAGTTGTTGTCCATCTGGTCATCGTCGCTGAACAACCACAACCACTCCTCATCTTGTGCCAAGGCAACGCAGCGTTCCCATTGCCCGATCAGGTCGGTGGCTCCCAGATTGCTGTCGAAGCGCGTGTAATGCAGATTCATTTTTTCTTTGAAGGGCATCACAATCTCTGACAAGGGATGGGGGCTGCAGTCATCACCGACATAAACCGTGAAGTCCTTGCATGTCTGGGCAGCAAGACATTCGAGGGCTTCCTTGAGGAAGTCCGGCTTATAGATGGGTATGATGATGGCCAGGCGGGACATTATGTATTATTATATGTGTCGATGATGTTGTCGTAGATTTCGTGGAGGCGTTGTGCAATGGATGCTCCGTCGTGACGATGATGAGCCATTGCCTTTTCCTGTGCCGAGAGGAGACGCTGGAGTTCAACATCGTTCGAAAGATGAATGAGGCAGGAGGCCAACGCTTCGGGATCGTCGTAGGGGACGAAGAGGCCGGTCTGGCCCTCAGTAACCAGTTGTGGGATACCGCCCACATGAGTGGTCACAACCGGACAGCCCATCAATTGCGCTTCGCATAGGCTATTCGGGGAATTGTCGATGATGGCCGTGTGGACGTATGCAGTACTGCTGGAGAGGAGTTCAACAATGGTCGGGGCATCGATGAGGCCTAAGAGTTCTACGTTGACCTCCTCATGATGAATGCCAGTGTAACATTCGAACTTGTGGAAGATTTCCTTCCTGCCTGCCACCTTCCATACGAAATCCACTCCACGCTGCTTGAGTAGTCTAGCAGTTTTGAGGATAAACCCATTTCCCTTGAGTTCGCTTGCACTGCTGATGGAGACAAGTTGCATTCTCCCTTCTTGTGGCTGCCAATGCTTTGAGGCCTTAACGATTATGCTTCGGATGGCCTCTTCGCAATGAAAATAGTCGGCTCCGGGGGAATATTGCTCGACGAGCTGCTTGTCCCAGTTGGTGCGACCCAGATAGAAGCGATTCTGCTTCATAATCTGCACTTCACGTTGTACAGACAGATGCTCGAAATGGTGGCGGACCAGGGTCTTGAGCATGCGGAAAGGATTGTAATGAAGGAATCGGAAAAGTTGGCTGTCCGATTCCACTTTTCGCCATTCCTTCAGATAGCTTCCCCAATGGCCTTGCATATGGATTACGACAGGAACCTTCACTTCCGAAGAGACAAGTCCGAAAGGCCATTCTGAGCCGAAGCAGCAGATGAGGTCGGGACGAACATCCTCGATGACAGTCAATACAGAGGGACGAATAGCTCTCCATTCGGCATTTGGATCGTGGAGCGCTTTGGCAATCTTTCCACGTAGTCCAGGATACTCCGGTTTCATAGCATAGCAGGTCACTCCGTCCACGATGCGCTTGTCCGATTGGTTGGCCTGATAGGCTATCGATAGGGAGATGTCGGGACAGAATTGACTGATCAGTGCCGCCTGGGCATTGATCCAGCAACCTTCGCGCGTGTCGCCTGTTGCTACGGGAGTTATCGAGAACCAGAGTACCTTCATTGTTCGGACTGGTCGGTGTATTTGAGGATACGGGCGGGATTGCCTGCAACAATAGCGTTGGCAGGAACGTCTTTGGTTACGACGGCACCTGCTCCGATGATGGCTCCATCGCCGATGGTAATGCCTCCGATGACAATGGCTCCGCAGCCTACCTTGACATTGTCGCCAATCTTGGGAAGCAGGTCGGAGGGATGCTGATGGCCGATGGTCACATTCTGCCAGATTTCGAAGTTACGGCCGATGCTTCGAGCACCGATGCGTGTGCTGTGTCCGTGATGAATGATGAAGCCTTCCCCAATTTCCGGACAGTTGATGGTGCATGCGTATTGGGCAGGAATGAGCCAGGAGACGAACTTGGATGTCTCGCCAAGACGATAATAAACCATCGTGCGATATTCCCTTTGACGATAAAGCTCAATCTGAGAGTCGAGGGTATGGGCACGAGTAGGGAAAAGGTTTTCCAGCCAATTGCGTTCCTCCGCCATGAAAAAGGCGTGACGAGGATGGATCCTCAAAAGCAACCACAGCGGGAAGTAATAGAGCATCCATACGATATTGCGCAGCAGAAAATATATCTTCTTCATCGTTTTCAGATTGTGAAATCAGTGAATACATAGGGAATAACCACATTGCCCAAGGGGTCAATCCATTGGGCCAACAACATCTTGAAGGCTCGCATAATGGAGTAGGCTGTGAAAAGCAAGAGGAAGCCATAATCAATCCACTTGTGTTTCTGTAGTGCAACAACGTTGGGAACTACAAACAGACAGAGGAGGGACAGATAAAGAAAGAGGCGGCTCCAGATGATGTTGTCGTTGAAAAGATTGTTCAAAATCACAGAAAGGAAGAAAAGAATCACCCATTGTGACTTGATGAACTTTTCGTTTGCCCGTAAAATGATGTATAGCCCAAGGAGCGTAAATGGCCACATGTTCGAGTTGACCAAAGTGACTTCGACATCGCCATGGCCGAAGGTGGCGTAACCGCCATATTTGGCCAGATAACTTTCAGAGGAACGTCCAAAGACGCTGAAGATAGCAGCCACGATATCTTGCACCGAAATGAAGCTCTGCACACCGAACGCATAACTTCCGACAAGAATCAAGGCCCATATCCATCGTTTGAAAGTCATGAAACGTGCCACGAATAGCACAGGAAGCATGGCCCAGGTGGAACCGTGGATAAAGGCGGCGATGACGAACAAGATGGCAGCAAGGCCAAAATTGCGGTCAGGAACGATTTCATCCCTCTTCTCAGGGGTAATCTCTTCGCCACTTTCCTTGAGTTCCAACAGTCTCAATTCGTCCTTCTGTGGGCCGAGGTAGTAGAAGACGGTCATCAGGAACAAGCCTTCGGCCAACGTTTGACGCACGGCACTCAGATAATGAAAAAGGAAGATGGTGGCAGTGCCATAAGTGGCAAAGATGACCATCGAATAGACAGGCATAGCGGAATTGCGACGCGTAACGTAGCCGATGCCTCCTAATCCGACGAGGGCGGTGAGCAGGAGAAACAGAGTACCATTGTCGAACAGCAGATAATGCGTCAGATAGAGATACATCAGAAAGCCGGGGTCGGTATCGCCTTTCTCGCCATAGCCCTGTTCTGGATGATGGAATGAACTGAGATAATTGGCCGTGTCGGAGCCAACGGATGCATCGCGAAGACCGACAAAGATCAGAAGGGAAATCCATGTCAACCAGAAAAGATAGTTGTTCAACCTTTCCTTGCCATAGAACAACATGCTGATTGCCATCAGACCGACAGCAATAGCATAGATGATGATATATGGAAGAAAAGCACTAATGAACATATCTCGTCAGATTCAGTGTTTCAGATGCAGTTTTTTCAAAAGGATGTCACGTTCGCCTTGATTGAGACCCAACCACATCACTATGAGGGCAGACCAAATCAGGCATATGAAGACATTGATAAACATGATGTCGTAGCCGCTGCCTGGCAATATCCAACGCTTGAGCATCACCATCGGGACGAAGGTCAGCAGGGTCACAGGGATACACTTGGCGTAGATTACGCGGAAGAAATCCAGATGATAGCCGTCGAGGGTTCGGGATGCTATCACGGTCTTGATGATGAGCATCAATGTCGTCATGGCAATGGCTGAAAGATAGCAGCAATAGGCGGGGAATCCCAGGCGATAGAGCAGATAAGTGAGCGGGAAGGCAATCATCAGCGTCAGGGCCGAAAGAATCTGGAACCACTTGATTTGTCCCGAGGCCAAAACCGTGGTGTCGAGCGTATAGGTCAGCGACAGGATGAGGCTGCTGATGAGTGAAAGGCGCACGAAGGTGACGGACCACTCAGGGTATTCACCCAGCCAGAGTCGGAGAATGGTAGGTGTCTCGATGATGAGGGGCAAGGCAAAGAACAGGAATAGAAAATAGCCGAACTTGGCACCGCTGCGCACGAGTTTCACCGTGTATTCCTTGTCGCCTGCAGCAAACGACTTGGTGATTTGCGGATTGAAGGCAATGACGATTTGACGAGCGAAGTTGGTTACATTGCTTTCCACCTGGATTGCGATGCCACGAGCAGCACTTACCGCCAAGGCAAAGAAGGCATTGATGAGCAGGGTGATGCATTGCTTGCTTATGATGTCGGCACCAAAACCAAAGATGTTCCAGCCCATGAACTGAGACATCTCTTTTGTCTGTGCTCGGTCCAGACTCCATTCGTAGGAACAATGGGGGAATTTCACATGACAGTAGATTCCGTATGTGATGCGGACCATAATAGCGGCTATGACAATGAAGATAGCGTACCAGACAAGGTAGTCAAACCCATTGGGAAGCGTTGGAAGAATCAATACTCCTGCCAGTTTGAGCAATACTTCGGCTATGCTAATCCATGCCCAGGCATTCATATGCTCGTAGGCAATGATGAGCGAGGTGTAGGGGATACTGATGAACTGGAAGAGCATTGCAATCAGAGAGCAGTGGAATACTATCTGTGCAGCAGCGATGCGTTCGACAGGAATAATCATCTTCTCGTTGATGTACCATAATCCGATGGCCTCACAGAGAATAACTACCAGCACTGCCATGATGAGATGCAGGCTCAGTGCCGTGCTGAACGTCCGTCGGATATCGGCTTCGTTGCCTCGTCCTATCTCGTAGGTAATAAATCGCTGGGAGGCGAGAGTCAACGTGCTAGTGATGATGGTGAATGTAGCCACGAAATTGCCGATGATGGAGTAGATGGCAAAGTCATCGACACCGAGCACTCGCAGGATGACACGGGAAGTATAAAGGTTAATAACCAACATAAGCGCCGTACGCAGGTACAGCGCTATCGTGTTGCGGGTCAATAACCCGTTGTTATGTTTCTTTTCTTCTGAGTTCATGTGCGAAATCCTTGGTCCATCGCAAGTATTTGCGCCCGTAAAGAATCCAAAGAGAACCAAACACGAAGCCTAGGAACAACCAGATGATGACTACCATCTTGCGCGAACCATTGGCAGTCAGAGGGAAGGTAGGAGGCGTAAGCAGGGCGTAGGATGGCTTCTTTTCTATCAGGCTCTGTTCGGCAAGGTAACGTTGCTGGGTTACCTGCTGAAGAGCCTGGTACGCGAGAGTCATCTCTGCATCCAGACGATCCTTCTCGGCGGTGATGGCATAGTTGTTGGCCGAACGGTTCTGATTAAGGAAGTCGGCATAATTCTTTTGTCGCTTTTCGTATTCCTGTCGGCGTTCTGCTTCAAGTGCATTGAGGTCGGCAAGTTCGGCCTTGGCCTTAGCACTCTTGTAGTCGTAAAGACTGGCCTGCAGGCAGTCGATGGCGTTGTCGGCCATCATGGTTGCAACCATCGGGTCCTGACAGGTGGTCGAGATGGTGATGATGCCAGTCTTCATGTTCTGTCCGCACTTGATGTTGCGGGCCAGACCTTTCAACCTGCCAAACTCCTTTTCACCAAGCAGAATATAACGCGGTGGCTCTTTCCCATCATCTGATTGATTGTCGAAAGATGGTTTCTTCCGCCTTGTAATAAAGTCCTTGAACTTGTGGAGTGCTTCGACGGTCTTGACGGTCCAAGGAACATATTCTGTCTTGAGATAATCGTGAAGCGTCACCGTAGTCGTGTCTTCGAGCGTATGGACTTTGGTAGCCATCATCGCCTGCAGGAAGGGGATGGATTCGGCGATGTCGGGGAACATTGAGGGGTCCATGGCATCGACATTGCCACCCTCCACATTGCCAAGACTTACACCCATCATCGAAGCAATACTGGCCAAACCGGTGGAAGAGGATTGTTCGGGTACGATAGCCGTCGTTACGGTATATTCCTTGGGATTTGTGAGCGCAAAGATCACGCCGAGGACTATAGCGATGCCACACCACCAGTAGAGTGTCCTACGATTTTGCCAAAGTTGCTTGACAATGGCCTTGAGATTGAATTTCCTTTTGGTAGCCATCGTTTCAATTATTTTAGGATGTTGGCAATCGAAGCAACCATGGTGGCGAGTGATGCTGATGCGGTAGCCACCGACATGGTCTGCTGGATGTTCCAGTTGCTTTGTTCCTTCATTGGGATAATGAGTTCACAACCCGGTTCGACGGCGTGCGTACTGTTGCGACGTGCTCGTTTCACCTGACCGTTCATGCAGACCACGTAGGCACGACGTTTCTTGGCGCGGTTGCCGAATCCACCAGCCTGCTCGATGTAGTATTTCACGGGCTTGTTGTCAACATAGCTGACCGTGTTGGGGTGCATGACAGCGCCACTGATCTTCACCGTATTGGTATATTCAGGCACTTCAATGATGTCTCCTTCGCGCAGAACCACATCGGCTTGTGAACCAGGATTCTTGATGGCCTTTTCGAGATCGATGCCCACCGAATAGGTGTTGCTGATGTCGAGCATGGCTTCGGAAATGGAGTCCTTGGAATTCTGCGACATCTTGATGACGCTCTTCTGGCGCTCCTTCTCTTCGTCATTCATCATACGTGTGAGACGTGCACCCTTGACGAAGCCGAAACTCGTCACGCCACCAGCCTGCTCGATGATTTCGGAGAGACGCTGGGACTTGTGTGTCAGTGCATATTCACCGGGGAAGAGTACTTCGCCGGTTACCATTACGTTGGTCTGTTTGCGATAGACGGGAGACTGGCGGATATAGACTTCGTCGTAGGGACTGAGCGTGAAGGTCGGGTCACCATCGATGATGAATCCGTCCTTGATGGCAAAGCGGAAGGTTTCGCTGACACGTGCCGATTCGGCTTCGCTCTTGGGGTCCTTGAGGCGACGCGACACATCGACGCGCTGGGTGGAAGCCGATTCAAGGAGACCACCAGCCTGGATGATGAGGTCCTCAATGGTCATGTTCTTTGCATAGAGGTAGTCGCCGGGTCGTGCAACCTCACCATGGATGGTTACGGTTCCCATATCATTCAAGTCGTAGTGGCTGGGGATGTAGAGGATGTCGTTCTTCTGGAGCACGATGTCGCTGATGGTTCCGTTCATGATATCCTTGACATCAACCGAAAGGACAGAGCGTGTCAGGTCCTCGTTTTCGCGCTGCAACACGGCACGGTTGGTAAAGGCATCGCCGGTGAGTCCGTCGGCGGCAATGATGAGCTGCTTCACTGTGTTGATGGTTCCCAACTGATAAGGACCGGGACGATAGACGGCACCCTTGATCTCAATTCGATTGGAATAGCGTTCCAGAATAGGCTCAATCTCGATGGCATCGCCATCCATGGTGGGGAAAGTACCAAATTGATCCTTGCGAACGGTGCAGATCTCGTTCTCGTTGCCGTTCTGACGCTGGATGCGGATGCTGCGCGTGTATGCCTTATTGCTGAGGCCACCTGCGTAGGCGAATAGGTCCTTCACGGTCTCACCATTCTTCATCTCGTAGCGCATCGGGCGCTTGACGGTACCGGTGAGTTCGACGAGCTGCTCGTAAGCGGGAACGACGATGACATCGCCCTCTTCGAGTGTGACGTCGCCCTTGGACCGACCGTTCATGATGAAGTCATAGACGTCGAGGACAGCCACATTGTGACCTCCACGATTGAGCATAATTTTTCGAAGTGAACCAATGTCGCTGACACCACCTGCACTATAAAGGGCATGGAAGACGGTGGCAAAGGCACTCAATGAGTAGGAGCCTGGGTACTTCACTTCGCCCATGACGTGCACCTGGATGGTGCGTGACTGACCGAGCGAGAGTTCCATGTCGTTCACACCATCTGCTTGGTCAAGGCCGGCATAGATGCGCGAAAGTTGACGACGCAGGTAACGCTTAGCTTCCGAAATGGTCTTGCCCGAAAGGTTCACCAAGCCAAGGCTTTCGATGCTGATGGTTCCATCGGGAGAAATCTCCTCACGAATGGTGGCGGCATTGTCGCCCCAGATGTCGATGATGACCTCATCGCCTGCACCGAGCACGTAGTTCTTGGGAGTGGCAAGGTTCATCGATGGTTCGAAGGTGAGTTCCTCCGAATCAAAGATGTTGCGACCGAAGACGGGGAGTTCCTCCTCCTCAACAGGCAGCATCATTTCGTCTTCACCCCAGAAGGTCTCGGCCAACTGATCGCCGGTCTGGCTCTCGAGTTCTTCGGCCGTGGTGAGTCTGTTACCGGTGTTGCGGCCAGTGTTTACAAATCCGCCGTCGTAAGTTGCAGCACCAGTGACGCCAGTTGTAGAGGTGGACCTATTGGTCGTAGAGCGACTTCCCACTCTATTTTGAGCACGTGTGCTACGAGAAGACGAAGTGCGCGTCGTAGATGTGCTTGTTCCACTCCTTCTGGTGGAGGTACGGTTCCGCGAGTTGGCATTGCCTTTGAAGTCGAAGTCACGTCCCATGTAGGTGCTCTCGTCGGAGTAACTAACTCGGCGACGCGATGTCTGCTTGGTGGAGGCAGCTTCGTTGGCGCCCAAAGTACCTGCTTCGCTGCTTTCCTCGTAGAGTCTCTTTACGCGATAGGCTTGTTCCTCGGTCACACCACGACGGGCGAGTTCCAGAGCAATGGTGCGCTGGTCCTTGCCTGCCTTCAGGGCGGTTACGACATAGTCGAGAACCTGCTGGTCGGTCATCGTCGAGCCTTGTGCAAGGACATCAAGACCGCCAAGCATCAGAAGACCACCGAGGAGAAGTGTGTATAGACGTCTGTATTTCATATCATCATAAGTTCGTCCGTTTTGCCAGTGACATGGACAGAATGTTATTGGGATTACTTATTTATAACGTGTTTATAACGTGTTTTGGTCGTCTTTATTGTGTGCGCGCGTAAAAAAAGTGTGAGCCTTTATAGAATTTTGCAAGGATTGCACCTGCAATGTTGTGCCAAACACTAAAAATAGCACCCGGAACGGGAGCCAAAGCCATCGATGCAAAATGCTGAGTGGCAAGACTGCAGGCAAGGCCGGAATTTTGCATACCGACTTCGATGCTGATGGCAGTGCGTTTGGAATGCGATAGTTTCAGAATGCTGCCCAGCAGATATCCCAACGCAAATCCGAAGAGGTTATGCAGGATGACAACGAGGATAATGATGAACCCGCAGGTCTTCAGATTGGTGGAATTGGCCGACACGACAGCAGCTACAATCGCTGCGATGGCAAGGGTCGAGAATGCTGGCAGATACTTGCTTGCTTGGGCAGTGGCAACCGGGAAGAATCGCTTGAAGATAAGACCCAATGCGATGGGGAGGATCACTACCTGGACAATGCTCATAAACATTGCGATAGGATTGACATCGACAGTAGTGCCGACAAATAACCATGTGAGGAAGGGTGTCATGACGGGAGCAAGGATGGTCGAAACGCCGGTCATGCCTACGCTCAAGGCTAGATCACCTCCAGCAAGGTAGGTGATGACGTTGCTGGCTGTGCCGCCGGGGCAGCAGCCTACAAGCACTACACCGACTGCCAATTCGGGCGGCAATTGAAAGGTTTTGGCCAGAGCCCAGGCCAACAGCGGCATGATGGTGAATTGTGCAATGCATCCGATAATAACATCCTTGGGCCGGGAGAAGACGATCTTGAAATCCTGGAGATTGAGCGTAAGGCCCATGCCGAACATCACTACGCCCAGCAGATAACTGATCCACGCAGTCTTGATGACGCCGAATACTTCGGGCCATAAGAGGGATCCTGCGGCTACGACGAGCACAATCAGGGCCATCCAGCGGCTTATGAAATCTACTATCTTCATCCTTCTACCACTGGGAAGTTGTTGATGTCATGACCGATGGGTGAACCGAGCCAAAGCGGGATGCCATAGGGCTCGACAATCATCTTGAAGTTGTCCCATAATTTGACAGGCATCAGGGGATCTTCTTCGCAACCTGTAAACGACCCGCAAATCAGGCCCTTGACCTGGTTGAGGATGCCGCAAAGACGAAGTTGCTGCATCATGCGGTCGATCTTGTAGGGTGTTTCGGCAATGTCCTCGATAAAGAGTATCTTGTCGCGATAATCAAAGTCGTAGGGTGTGCCGTGGAGGCCGGTGAGTACGGCAAGATTTCCGCCCACGAACGGAACGGGATGTGCCATCAGTTCGTCAAGCAGTTCTTCGGTCGCTTCGGGATTGAGGTCTTCGTTGCTCCAACCCTGATGGGGAGCGACGAAGAGACGTGCCTTCTTCATGAAGAGCAGATTGTGCTTGGGAGGCCAACTGCGATGAGCGGCATAATATTCCAAGAGTTCACGAAGGGTCTGCGAGGTGCGATGACCGAATTCGTTGGCAAGATGCTTCATCATTGGGGCATGAAGGCTACGGACGCCAGCATGCTGCCAAAGGGCATGGAGTGCCGTGATGTCGCTATAACCGATGATGGGTTTGCCGGCTCGGCTGATGAGTTCGATGGGAATCATGTCGAGAATCTGCATACAGCCGTAGCCTCCACGCGAACACCAGATGATGTCCACGTCCTTGTCCTCGAGTGCGTCGAGGAGGTCCTGGACACGTTCTTGAGGAGTGCCGGAGAAACGACCGTAGCTGCCTTTTGCGTGGGCAGCTACAGTAACCTTGTGGCCCCATGACTTGAGCGTCTGGGCACCATTGTCTATAAGGCGAGGCTTGATGGAGCCTGCTGGAGAAACAATTCGAATGTGCATAGTGTTATTATAATCTTGTAGTCACGGCTCGCAGCATCTCTTCCTTCCAGGGCTTGAAGTCGCCTTCGAGGATGTGCTTGCGGGCTTCGCCGACGAGCCAGAGATAGAATGCGAGGTTGTGAATGGATGCAATTTGAAGGGCGAGGTACTCTTCGGCGTGGAAGAGATGACGGACGTATGCCTTCGAATACACCTGATCGACGAACGACGGACCATCTTCCTGCAAAGGGGAGAAGTCGTGTGCCCACTTGGCATTCTTGATGTTGATGATGCCATGGCTGGTGAAGAGCATACCATTGCGTCCGTTGCGAGTAGGCATTACGCAGTCGAACATATCGACGCCACGCTCAATGCCCTCAAGAAGGTTGGCAGGAGTGCCAACGCCCATCAGGTAACGTGGACGATTCTGGGGCAGAATCTCGTTGACTACCTCGATCATCTCGTACATCTTCTCGACAGGTTCACCCACGGCAAGTCCGCCGATGGCGTTGCCTTCGACATCCATGGCAGCAATCTTCTCGGCAGCACGACGGCGCAATTCGGGATAGGTGCAACCTTGAACGATGGGGAAGAGTGCCTGATGATAACCGTAAGGGCCGTTGCCCAGTTCGTCTTCGGTCTCCTTGTAGCGTTTGTAGCAACGGTCGAGCCAACGCTCGGTGAGGCCTAATGACTTCTCGGCATACTTGAAGTCAGATTGTCCGGGAGGACATTCGTCGAAAGCCATCATGATGTCGGCACCAATGGTGCGCTCGATGTCCATCACACGTTCGGGAGTAAACAGATGCTTGGAGCCATCGATGTGGCTGCGGAACATGACACCCTCCTCGGTGATCTTACGGTTCTCGGCCAGCGAATAGACCTGGAAACCGCCCGAGTCGGTGAGGATTGGACGGTCCCAGCTGTTGAACTTGTGGAGTCCGCCAGCCTCCTGCAGCACGTCGAGACCTGGACGAAGGTAAAGGTGATAGGTGTTGCCGAGGATGATTTGTGCCTTCACGTCTTCCTTGAGTTCGCGGAAGTGGAGACATTTCACTGAGCCCACGGTACCAACGGGCATGAATATCGGCGTCTGTATCTTGCCGTGGTCGGTGGTTATCTCACCAGCACGGGCCCAGCTGTTGCGGTCGGTGGCTTGTAGTTCGAAAGTCATAGGTCGGAAATCACTGTTGTTTTCTGCGCGCAGTGGCACGGTTGGCGGCAATCACACGATAGACGTAATAGGCAAAGCCGATGATGAAGATGATTGCCAAGGCAATCTTCACATAGCTGCTGTAATGCTGCACCTTGGCGATAAGCACCTCTTCGCTAACGGTCTGACCGATGAAATAGCCCAGATAGGCAAGGAAGGTGTTCCAGACACCAGCTCCGATGCATGTGCAAAGCAGGAAGACTGACATGTTCATGCGTGCAAGGCCGGCAGGGATGGAGATGAGCTGACGGATGGCAGGAATAAGGCGACCGATGAGAGTGCCAACAGCGCCATGGTCGGCGAAGTACTTCTCAGCCTTTTCAACACCCGGCAGGTCGATGAGGAGCATATGGGCTATCTTGGTGTCGGCAAAACGGTGGATGATGGGACGGCCCAGCCAAACAGAGAGACCGTAGTTGACAAGGGCGCCGATGAGAGCGCCAATTGTGCCGAAAAGGATAATAAGTGGGAGCGAGAGTATGCCCTGATGATAGGCAATATATGCAGCAGGAATAATGATAATCTCGCTTGGGAAAGGGATAAAGGAGCTCTCGATAGCCATGAACAGGGTGATGACACCATAACTCATGTTCTGGGCTATCCAGTTATAAATTTCTTCCATTTTTACTTGTTGAGTTTCTTGAGCGCCTCATTGTCGCCGATGGCCTCAAAATAGGCGCGCATCAGTTCGCGGGACGTAGAGTCTTTGGGTTTGAGTTTGAGCAATGTGCGGTAAGCCCTGTCAGCCTCGTCGTACCGCTTGAGGCTGAGTGACAATTCTGCTTTTGCCAGCAGATAGGTCTTGGACTTCGGCTCGAGTTCGATAAGTTCGTCCAGCACTTGCAGCGCTTCGTTGAACTTGCGAAGTTCGGTTAACAAGGTGACATAAAAGCCGAGATAGGTGGTGTTGTCGGGCTCGATTTGAATGGCTTCACGGATATATTCGACAGCCTTTGGGGTGTCTCCCTTGTCCATCGCCAAAGATGAGAGCCGATAATAGCCTTCTGCGAACTTGGGAATGCGTTGGACGAGCATCTCGTAGCATTCGCGCGCCTTGTCGAATTCGTCAAGAGCCATATAGGCCGAGCCAAGCAGTTCGTAGGTGACGCTGGTCTGCTGCTCGACTTCCTGACGGTCGAGGTGTGGTGCCTCGTGCTGGAGTTTGCCTTCAGCATACTGACGTGCCACTTCGAGGTGCTCAACGGCTTCGGTGTGCTCTCCCTTCTGGTATAAGATGAAGCCCAGGGCGAAGTTGAAGAGCGGATTCTTGGGATCGATGGCAATGCCCATCTCACAAGAGTTGCGGCATTCGTCGAACATCTGTAGCTCGAACTGACAACGCGAAAGGTCCTGCCATGAATAGACATCGTAGGCATCCATATCGAGGGCATGTTCGAGCACAGGGATGGCATCGCGATGGCAATTGCAGTCCATCAGCAATGCACCCATTCTGCCCAATGCCTCGGCATCCTGCTCTTCGGCTTTCGAAGGCTTGCCTACTACAACATCGGCAGCCTTGGTGATGTATTCGGCTGTAAGATGATGGGGTAGGTGGTCGAAGAGTTCATCGATGATTTCCACAAACTCGAGTCCGGTAAGATCGCCTTTTTGCAGATGTCTGAAAAGGGTCTCGTAAGCCTCTTCCTGGTCTTTGGTCTTCACATCGATACCGAAATGTATGCCAATGCCGAATGGAGACTGTTCATCAGGATTGCCCTTGATCAATTTCTCGGCCTCGTCGTATCGATTCATGTGCAAAAGGATCTTCGCCTCGATGAGTTCGAGAAACTCATCTTCGGGGTGTTGGTCAAGACCTTTTTGGCATGCTGCCATAGCTTCTTCAGCATCGCCGTCATCCAGCAGATCGTAGATGATCTGCGAGATGTCGTCGGTGCTGTAGTAGCTGACCTTATCGTCGGCCAGGTCGAGCATGTATTGATAGTAGGCGCGGCTTTTCTTTTGTTGCACTTTATAAACTTGTCGAACGAATAATAAAATTACTTGGATGCCTTGAGCGAAACGGTGCGGTTGAACACGATCTTCTCGGGTGTGGTATCCTTGTCAATGCAGAAATAACCGATGCGCTGGAACTGGAACTTCTTGCCGACCTCGGGATCCTCGGCAGCAAAGGGTTCAACGTAAGCGGTAACCACAACCTCGCTTTCGGGATTGCGCTCCGACTCGGTCGTTGCTTCCTCGTCGAGGAAGAGGTTGTTGTAGAGACGTGCCTCAACCGGAACAGCGTGCTTTGCGCTTACCCAGTGGAGGGTGCCCTTCACCTTGCGGTCTGCACCAGGCATACCGCTCTTGGAGTCGGGATCATAGGTGCAGAGAATGTTGGTGATATTGCCCTCAGCATCCTTTTCGACGCCTGTACACTTGATGATGTAGGCACTCTTGAGGCGTACTTCCTTGTCGATGGTCAGACGGAAGAACTTCTTTTGAGCCACTTCCTGGAAGTCCTCGCGCTCGATGTAGAGTTCGCGGGAGAAAGGCATCTGATGTACTCCACTGCCTTCCTGCTCGGGATTGTTCTCCATCTCACAAAGTTCAACCTGGTCCTCGGGATAATTGGTGATGGTGAGTTTGACAGGATCGACCACGCCCATCACACGGGTGGCAATCTTGTTGAGGTCGTTGCGGCCAGCGTTCTCGAGAAGCTTGATGTCGTTGAGGGCATCATACTTGGTGTAACCAATGGTGGTGATGAAGTCGCGAACGCCCTGAGCAGTGTAGCCACGACGACGCAGACCACAGAGGGTTGGCATGCGAGGATCGTCCCAACCGCGCACTACGCCTGTTTCCACCATGTTGCGGAGATAGCGCTTCGACATCACGGTGTTGGTGAGGTTGAGTCGATTGAACTCAATCTGACGGGGCTTGTATTCCGTTCCCCTGATGTCGGCCATGATCTGTGCGAAGTAGTTGTAGAGAGGACGGTGTACTTCGAACTCGAGGGTGCAGATAGAGTGGGTGATACCCTCGATGAAGTCGGACTGACCGTGTGCAAAGTCGTACATCGGGTAAGCCTGCCACTTTGTGCCTGTGCGGTGATGCGGGTACTTGATGATGCGATACATGATGGGATCGCGGAAGTGCATGTTGGGGTTCGCCATGTCAATCTTGGCGCGCAGCGTCATGGTGCCTTCGTCGAACTCACCTTTGTTCATGCGGCGGAAAAGGTCGAGGCTCTCTTCCCAAGGACGATTGCGGAAGGGGCTTTCGACACCCGGCTGGGTAGGAGTGCCCTTCTGCTGGGCAATCACCTCGGAACTCTGCTCATCGACGTAAGCCAAGCCGCGACGAATCATTTCCTCGGCCAGATCCCAGAGCTCCTGGAAATAGTCGGAGGCATAATAGAGGCGATCGCCCCAGTCGAATCCGAGCCAATGGATATCCTCCATGATGGCTTCAACATATTCGGTATCCTCACGGCTGGGATTGGTATCGTCGAAACGCAGGTTGCACTGTCCGCCATATTTCTCGGCGGCACCGAAGTCCATGCAGATGGCCTTGGCATGTCCGATGTGGAGATAGCCGTTGGGTTCTGGTGGGAAACGTGTGTGAACGATATGTGTGGGTGATGCGGCAACCTTGCCGGCTGCGATGTCTTCTTCGATGAATTCTTCTACGAAGTTCGATGCTTTCTTTTCAACAGCAACTTCTAAACTATCCATACTTTTTGTCTGTTTTGATTAGGTAGTATATATATTTATTTGGGCGCAAAGATAAGTAAATTATTTCATAATTGCAAATTTGGACTTGAAAATGCACGGTTTTTGCCCTGATATGTCGGACGAAATGATGAAAATGTAATTTCTATTAACGAAATGGAAAACAAAAAAAGAAAGGGAACGCGCGTCGGCCGTGGCCTTGTCGTCGTTCCCTTTCCGAAATGAATGGTTTGAAAATTTGGTTAGAGGTATGCAAGTAGAAGCTTGGCATTAGGTGATTTGCGGATCTTCAGGAGGGCACGTTCGCGAATCTGGCGAACACGCTCGCGGGTAAGACCAAGCTCCTGGCTCACTTCTTCTTGTGACTTCTCTGGACAATCAATACCGAAGGTCTCCTTGATGATGAGCGCCTCACGGTCCTTGAGCATAGACTTGAGGAGATTGTCGAGTTCGATGTGGAGCGACTCGTTGTTGAGCGTGGAGTCGGTGGCATCGAGTTTTGTGTCGGGTGTGATGTCAAGCAGCGTTCCGTCCTCATCGTCCTGAAGAGGGGAGTCGAGGCTGACACCGCGGTTGTTGGCTGCCATGGTCTCGCGCACCTTTTCGGGGGCTACATCCAGTTCCTCGGCAATCTCTTCAATCGTGGCAGGTCGGTTCTGTTCTTGTTCGAAACGGTTCTGAATGACACGAATCTGACGAATGAGGTTGTTCTGGTTGCCAGGGAGACGGACCATTCTGGCTTGCTCGGAAAGTGCCTGCATAATGGACTGACGAATCCACCATACGGCATAGGAGATGAATTTGAAACCACGGGTTTCGTCAAACTTCTCAGCGGCCTTTACAAGACCGACGTTACCTTCCGAGATGAGGTCCGAGAGTGAAAGCCCCTGGTTCTGGTAGAGTTTTGCGACAGACACCACGAAACGAAGATTGGCGCGTACGAGTTTGTCGAGTGCTTGTTGATCGCCTTTGTGAATTCTTTGGGCCAGGTCCACTTCTTCGTCTGGGGTAACCATGTGCTCCTTGCTGATGGCGGTAAGGTACGACTCGATCGACTCTTCAGTGCGTCGGGTGATGTTCTGCGTAATTTTGATTTGGCGCATATCTGTTTCTTTCTTCTTTTTAAGATTGGGACATAGTTATCCCTTTCGAAAAATAGTGTGCAAAAATACTAAAAAAGAATCAAGAAAACAAATTATTTCTTTGAAAATAGATAATAATTCATAAAAATACCACAAATTGTAATGCATATGTGACAAATCTGGCTCTATGACATATGGCTCGGTATTTTCTTGTGCCAAGATTTCTCCATATAAAATATAATATGTATCTTTGTGCGAAATTTGGTTGGGATTAACTTCTGCATTAAAATCTAACATTGATATGAAACGCTTATTTCCCTTAGTTCTTTTCTGGTTTTCGATGACTGCTCTTTCGGCACAGACTGTAATGGAGCGCGTGATCGAAATACGTCGTGCTTACGCAGAGGCTCAAACGATGATGCTCAATGCTATTGAAGAACCTAATCTGGACAATTCTTTGCACATCAAGATGCGTCGTATGTTTGGAGGAAGCGGTATGCAGGAATATACTGTTGACTACTTTTGCGGAGATTTCTCGGAAGAGGAGCCTTGGAATGGAGTTTCAACCTGGTCGCCTTATTTCATTCGTGTGAAATACAACTGGGGTGCACGAGTCACTGTATCGGAATATCTGATTGAACCTCGTACGAACTCGCTGATGTTTGTCTTTACGAAAAGTGATGACAATCCTCTTGACATTTCCTCGGATAGTGAGGGCGAATATGAATTGCGCAAATACTACTATTCTGATGGTACCTACTGTACGGGATCGATGAAGGTGACGTTGCCTGATGGTTCGGAAAAGACTTTGGATGAGGAACTCAATGCCAATATCCATCCCTTCGATTCAGATACTGACGAAATTAATTTTATGCGTTACTTGATAACGATACAAAACCAGATGATGAATTTCGAATAGAAAACCTCGACTTACTGGATTTCTTTAAAATGGGACATCTTTAGTTAACAAAGTGCCCTTTTTTAGTTAATTATGTTAAATCAAATGCATTTTTCTCACTTTTTCCTTGGCGGTTTTAACGAATTAAGTTAATTTTGCAGCGATTTTAACAGATAAATCGATGAGAAAACAGACAATTTGGTTGATTGGAATTGTGCTTTTGATAGCATTCGCTGGTTTGCTGGTCATGCAGTTTACTTACTTGAGTGAGATAGTCAGCACTCGTGAGGAACAGTTTGACGAGGCTGCCAAGCGCGCATTGTTTGGCACCATGCGTCAACTGGAGCGTCAGGAGACACGCAAATATCTCGATGAGTACTATGACGATGCCGAGAAGCAGGCCTTAAGCCAATTGAATCAGGAGAATTCCACATCAAGTGTGACCACCAGCGGAAGCATCTCGGTACAGGGACCTGACGGATCGGTCAGTACGTTCAAGTTCCAGAGCAATGTCGGTGGAGATACGTTGAGTCAGCATCATTTCGAGATGCAGCCGAGAAGCAACCGAAATATCCAGAGTCGTCAGCGAGCAATGCAGGATATGCTGCTCGGACAGTATATGTATCAACGTAATCTGTTGGACGATGTGGTGTTCCGTATTATCAGCCAGACCAACGACAAGCCCATTATGGAGCGTCTTGATTTGGAACAGTTGCGACGCACGTTGGCCGAAGAGATGCAGTCGGCGGGATATAATCTGGATTACGAGTTCTGCATCGTTGAACGCGATGGCTCGGTGGCTTATCGTTCGGCCGGCTACAAGGCTGAAGAAGCAGAGAAGGAGGGAAGTTATATGCAAATGCTTTTCCCAAGGTCGCAGATGGCTCAAGACTATGGCAAAGCACCTTCGCGCGTCAGCTATATGGAAGTGTATTTCCCAGGACGTCATAGGCTCCTTATGAATAGCGGTCTGCATTTCATGATTCCTTCGTTTGTGTTCACCCTGGTAATGCTGATGCTCTTCATTTTTGTCATCTATGTGGTGTTCCGACAGAAGAAGTTGAGCGAAATCAAGAACGACTTCATCAATAATATGACGCATGAGTTCAAGACTCCTATCTCGAGTATTTCGCTCGCATCACAGATGCTCAATGACCCTGCGGTCTCGAAGTCGCCCGATATGGTGAAGCATATCACCGGAGTAATTGCCGACGAAACCAAACGACTGCGTTTCCAGGTTGAGAAGGTTCTGCAAATGTCGATGTTCGATCGTCAGAAGACCAACTTGAAACTTCAGGACATTCCTGTGAACGCCATTGTGGAGAGTGCCTGCTCTACGTTCCGTCTCAAGGTAGAGAAGGCAGGAGGACAAATCGAGACGCATCTTGATGCTGAAGACGACATCTGTATGGTCGATGAAATGCATTTCGGTAATGTCATTTTCAATCTGATGGACAATGCCTACAAGTATTCACGCGAAGACATACCGTTGCATCTTACCATCAGTACCCGTAATGTCGGCAAGGACAAGTTGGAACTGCGAGTGCAGGACAATGGCATAGGCATCAAGAAGGAGGACCTGAAGCGTATCTTCGAGAAGTTCTATCGTGTCCCCACAGGAAATGTCCACAACGTGAAGGGCTTTGGATTAGGTCTTGCTTATGTTTGGAAAATTGTGAAAGATCATGGAGGTGATATCAAGGCGGAATCCACCTACGGACAGGGCACAGCCTTCATCATCACCATCCCGCTTATGAGAGAAGATAATTAATATGTGTAACTTATAAACTTTTGAATTATGACACAACAACCAGAAAAGCTTCGCATCCTGCTTTGCGAAGATGACGAGAACCTCGGAATGCTTCTACGCGAGTACGTACAGGCCAAAGGCTATCTCTGCGATCTTTACGGAGATGGAGATGCCGGATATAAAGCCTATCTGAAGGGTCGTTATGACTTCTGTATCCTCGACGTGATGATGCCCAAGAAAGATGGTTTCACCATGGCTCAGGAGATTCGTACACTCAATGCCGACATCCCTATCATCTTCCTTACTGCAAAGAGCCTGAAGGAAGATATCCTCGAAGGATTCAAGATTGGTGGCGACGACTATATCACCAAGCCTTTCTCGATGGAGGAGCTGCTGTTCCGTATTGAGGCCATCCTGCGTCGTGTGAAGGGCAAGAAGGGCAAGGATGTGGTAGCTTATCATATGAGCCGCTATACGTTCGACGTACAGAAGCAGCTGCTCACATTCCGTGGTGACGAAGGAGAAAAGTCAATCAAGTTGACCACGAAGGAAAGCGATCTCCTCGGTCTCCTGTGCGCTCATGCCAACGAAATCCTGGAGCGTAACTTTGCCTTGAAGACTATCTGGATTGACGACAATTACTTCAACGCACGTTCAATGGACGTTTATATCACCAAGCTGCGTAAGCACCTGAAGGATGATCCAAGCATAGAAATCATCAATATTCACGGCAAGGGTTACAAGCTGATTGCCTCTGATATTGAGGTAGAAACGAAGTAAAAATTGTAAGATTCATTTTATAAAATTGCAATTTTTTGCGAAAAAATGCCACTTTATGAATAAAAAATGAGTTTTTTTTGCACAGTGTTTTATAAAATGAGTACCTTTGCACCGCTTTTTTAAGCAATGTGTTATTTATTTAAGGTAAAAAATTTATAATTATGAACAACGAAACAATTGGCACAAACGCCGGCCTCGTCTGGAATGCGCTCAACGAAAAGAACGGCCAGACTGTAAAGGAGCTTAAGAAGACCACTAAGATCAAGACTGATAAAGTTCTCTTCTCTGCTATCGGTTGGTTGGCACGCGAAGGCAAGGTAGTCCTCGAGGATGTTGAGGATGACGTTAAGGTTACCCTCCTGTAATTTTAGCAGGTTCTAATAAAAAAATCCGTGGCAGTTTAGATTGTCACGGATTTTTTCGTATCATTATCTTTCCTCCTTGAATTATTAGGCCATTAGTTCTCTCGTCTATTGGTTGCCCATTAAGATTATAGGATAGTTCATCTTCTTGGTCGGCGGATATTTCGCGAATACTATCGGGTGCTTCTTCTTCCACTTCTTCTTCTTCTTCTGCTTCTTCTTTTTCTTTGATTTCAGCCTCTCGCAGTTTGATGTCAAGCTTCAGATCGTGGGTGCGATTCTGATTTTCATTCCCATAGAATGTAACGTCATCGAGCAGACTGTTCATAATGTCCCATGCTTCGGGATAGAATATGAAGGCTATGGAGGGAATGGAGTCAATAAGGCTAACACCATCTGCTTCATCTTCGTTGCCTTCGCAGTGGAGGAAGGTTGCTTGGCATGCAACCGAGGACATGAACGACACACCTTTGCTTTCCAGTTTCGCATTGATGTTCTTTTCAATCCTCTTTTTGGCTACGTCGACAATCTCCGGATGCCCTTCGATGGAGTCGGTTACAAATGTATTGATTTCCATCCTGCTCAGGTTTTCGCTGAGAGTTACCCATCGATGATGCATCGGGTAGGATATCATTGAGCCGGTGGTGATGTCGAAGATCGAATCTGTATGATTCTCGTTGTAGGCCATAGCCACGTCGGTAGTGTGGAAATGACCAGTGAAGACGGTATGAATGCCTGCTTCCATAAAGCGCGATCGTACGTTTTCGTCATCTTTGATGATGGCATCCGACTTCATCTCGATTTGTCCATTGAAGTGTTCCATAATGGGATGATGCATCATGGCGATGATCTGCTTATCTTGCTCGCGTGCGTTAGAGGCCTGCTCACAAATCCAGTCCAATGTCTTTTTGCCAATCTTGCGCGAATGAGAGTCGATGCCGATGATGACGAGGCCATCAACTGGTTCGGCAGCATAACTCAGCGAGTTCTCATCTCTTACTGAACCCTCATAACCGAACGATGCATACATTTCGGCAAATTGCTCGGCTGTGATGTTCTCGGCCTTGTATCGCTTGCTCCCGTCGAAATATTGGGCATTCTCGATATTCCCGATATCGTGATTGCCGGGGACGACGAACACCTTAATTCCTGCGTCGGTCAGTCTTGACAGTTCTTGGATGATATATTCGTGAGAAAGCTTTTCTCCATCTTTTGAGATGTCGCCAGGCAACATAACAATGTCGGGCATCTGCAACAAGATGGAGTCAATCATATTCTGGAACAAGCCAACGCTATAATCTTCCAGTTTGTGCGATGAATTGATGTAGTTATCCCAAGCCGATCCTTCGTTGACAAGAAGCTCTGGACCCATCACGTGCAGGTCAGTAGCTACAAATATGGATATATTCCTGGCTGCAGCCGAGCTGCAACCAAGAATAATCAATAATGTCCAAATAGATCGTTTTAAGATAAAAAGCTTTTTCAACGACGTATATTATTTTTGTTCGGTCGCATCGGCTGTAGTCTTGCGACGACGGCCTCCACGGCGGGTGCGCTTCTTTTCGCTTGATGAGGGACCCATAAGTTCCATCATCTCGGGCGAAAGGGGAGGAAGTTCGATAACGGGAGCTTCTTCAACGGGTGATTCTATGGGAGTGACATCTTGCAAAGGAGCCTCTGCGGGAGTTTCGGCCACAGAATCATTTTCAACCTGAGCAACTTGATTGGCAGCAGTCTGGAGTGCCTGCTGCTTGCGTGCTTCCTCTTCGGCAGCAAGGCGAGCAGCTTTTTCAGCTGCAGCACGTTCGCGGTCAGCACGACGCTGTTCTTCACGACGCTGCTGTTCCAGACGGGCCTGTTCCTTGCGCTCGCGATTTTCCTGCTCACGGCGCTCTTGCTCTTCGCGACGCGCTTGTTTTTCGGCTTCGCGACGTTCCTGTTCGAGCCTGGCTTGTTCCCTGCGTTCCTGCTCCTTACGCTCCTGTTCTTTACGTTCCTGCTCCAAACGTTGCTTGTCGTATTCCTTCTTCTGCTGTTCGAGCTTGTCACTACGACGCTCTCGACGATCACCAGGACGGAATCCTTCAATCCAAAGGGCAAGAGGTTTCTCGATTTGTACAGGTTGGCGCATCTGAACGTCTTGCATCCACTGACGTCCTGCAGCAAGGGTCAGGAAATGATACTGACGCGTGTATTGGTCAAGGAGTTTGAGATCGTCCATAGTAAGCACCATCGGACGCTGTGGCTCATAAACCTCTCGCCATTCTTCATCGCCAATCTCATTGGTGCGCTGCAGGTCGTCGCACATACCTAATGAACGGATAGCCACCGAAGCATCGTTGGTGAGAAGCAGCACCTTCTTGCCTTGTGCAAAGAGTTCGACGGTGCGGCGAATGATGGCAGGATCAGCAAACGACGAATGATGACTTTCGGAACCGATGCCCTCGATGCGCAGACGATTCTCCTTCTGCTGATACAGCATCAAGCGTTTGGCTAAGCGAGCTGCCACGTTCAAGCAGAGTGCCGGATCCTTCCAGTCGGCCAATTTATAGTCGGTGGGCTCCTGCATAGTCGCAAATCTGTCGACTTCCTCGTAGGTCTCGCTCATGATAGTGAACTTGCCACCGATCTTCTTGCACATCTTGGAGATGAACTCCAATTGGCGTTCGAACATCAGACGTGCGTTGACTCGTGGGTCGGAATGGCTTGACGTGTGACCGACGAGAAGTTCCAGCCAGATGTTGGTATCCGAGAGAACGATATCATAATCGAGCACGTTCGAGATGATGGCCTCGAAAATGAGGTCGCGCTCGTAGGCTTCCTCGTAAGTCAGCTGCTGAATCTGCTGGTCGCTAAGCAAAGGAATGTATCCACCAGAATTGGCAAGGTCGCAGAAGTCGCGTATCACCAGGTTCTTTGGCATCTTAGGGATAGGCTTCACGGCCGGTTTCTCTACCGGCTTCTCAACCTCTTTTACGGTTTCCTTTTTGCTGGCCTTTTCAGGTTTCTTTTCTGCCGTTTTGTTTTCTACTGCGGGCTCCTCAATCTTTTCTTCTGGAGCAGCCTCATTTTTAGTCTCTTCTTTTGCCTCCGGGGCAACTACCTTCTTGCGGGAGCGGGTGACCTTCTTTTTCTTGGGGGCCGCATCGACCGCGGGCTGAACATTAGCAGCATCTACGGGTGCTTCAACGGAGGCGATTGTATTGTTTTGTTCTTCCATTAATATATTGTAAAAAAGTGCAATCAACACTGAATCGCGGCGCAAAGATATTTATTTTTTTGTTCATAAGCAACAATGAAAGTCAATTTTGCTTTCAATTGGCTCAAAAATCTTTAGTAGAATTGACAATTGGGTACCAAATATTACAAAATCCTTTGATTTTTGGATGAAATACCTCTATCTGTTTCCATAAATGCAATTAATTATGTAAATTTGCGCACAAATTTTATTATATTCGGGAAACAAGTGTGTAAATATGTTAGATAAAAATTGCAAGATTTATGTGGCAGGGCATCGTGGTCTCGTAGGCTCTGCCATATGGAATAATCTCTTGTCGAGGGGCTACAGCAATCTCGTAGGACGCACGCATAAGGAGTTGGATCTTACCGACCAACTCGCAGTACGTCGTTTCTTCGATGAGGAACGCCCGGATGCTGTGGTTTTGGCTGCCGCCTTTGTAGGAGGCATTATGGCCAATTCACTTTATCGTGCCGACTTCATCATGATGAATATGAAGATTCAATGCAATGTCATTTCCGAAGCCTATGCCCATGGGGTGAAGAAACTGTTGTTCCTGGGTTCGACATGCATCTATCCGAAGAATGCTCCCCAGCCGATGAAGGAGGATTGCCTCCTGACGTCTCCTTTGGAATATACCAACGAGGAATACGCCATTGCCAAGATTGCCGGTTTGAAGATGTGCGAATCGTACAACCTTCAGTATGGCACGAACTATATCGCTGTGATGCCTACCAACCTATACGGACCCAACGATAATTTCCATTTAGAGAATTCACACGTCATGCCAGCGATGATGCGCAAGATCTATTTGGCGAAACTCATCAACGACAACGATTGGTCAGCCATCCGTCGCGATCTGGCCATTCGACCTGTGGGTGCAACCATTCCAGAACAGGGTTGTAAGGTGCGCTACGAGATTGACGAGACATCCGACGAGGCAGTTATCCGCAAGGTTTTGGCTTGGTATGGTATTGAGGATAACAAGGTAACTCTTTGGGGCACCGGCACTCCACTTCGTGAGTTCCTGTGGAGCGAGGATATGGCCGATGCTTCGGTCCACGTGCTTCTCAACGTGAATTTCAGCGATATCATCGGAATAGAACGATATTCTTCGGTCCACTATGGAGCCACCACCGATGGCGCTGTCGATCGCAATCATTCGGCAGGTCGTGGAGGAGCCATTCCTTCACTTGGCGAGATTCGCAATTGCCACATCAACGTAGGAACCGGTAAGGAATTGACCATTCGCCAACTCTCCGAACTCGTGGTCAATGCTGTTGGTTTCACTGGAACCGTGGAGTTTGATTCGTCGAAGCCCGACGGAACGATGCGCAAACTGATCGATGTCTCCAAACTGCATTCGTTGGGTTGGACCCATAAGGTGGAGATCGAGGATGGTGTCCGTAAATTGTTCGACTGGTACAAGAAGTCGATCGAATAAGTAGATTATTATTTATTAATACGTAATATTATGACAAAGAGAAAAGTCGCCCTTATCACGGGCGTCACTGGCCAGGACGGTTCTTATCTGTCTGAGTTCCTTATCAGCAAGGGTTATGAAGTGCATGGCGTCATCCGCCGCAGTTCTGTTGACTATCGTGAGCGTATTGCTCACCTTGAGGGCCACCCCCAGTTCCACCTCCATTATGGAGATATGGGCGATTCGATGAGCCTTGTGAAGGTTATCGACAAGGTGAAGCCTACTGAAATCTACAATCTTGCTGCACAAAGCCATGTTCAGGTAAGTTTCGATGCCCCCGAGTTTACGGCTGATGTCGATGCTACGGGTGTGCTTCGTGTCCTCGAGGCCGTGCGAGCCAATCATCTTGAGGATTCGTGTCGCATCTACCAGGCTTCCACCTCCGAGCTTTATGGAAAGGTCGAAGAAGTGCCTCAGAACGAGAATACACCTTTCCATCCCTATTCTCCTTACGCTGTGGCTAAACTCTATGGCTATTGGATTGTAAAGGAGTACCGTGAGGCATATAATATGTTCTGCTGCTCGGGCATCCTTTTCAACCATGAGTCTGAGCGTCGTGGCGAGACATTCGTGACCCGCAAGATTACTCTTGCCGCTGCTCGTATCGCACAGGGCAAGCAGCAGCGTCTTTACCTCGGTAATCTGTCCAGCCTTCGCGACTGGGGTTATGCCCGCGACTACGTTGAGTGCATGTGGCTCATCCTTCAGCATGACGTGCCCGATGATTTCGTGATCGCTACTGGCGTGCAGCATTCGGTACGCGAGTTCTGTTATTATGCCTTCAAGGCTGCTGGAATGGAACTTGAGTTCCATGGAGAAGGTCTTGATGAGAAGGGCGTTTGCGTGGCCGGACCTGCCGACCTCGTCGGAAAGACGCTCGTCGAAGTGAGCCCCGATTTCTACCGTCCCACCGATGTGGTAAATCTTTGGGGTGATCCTTCAAAGGCAAAGCGTGAGCTGGGTTGGGATCCCCAGAAGACGACCTTCGAGCAACTTGTCAAGATTATGGTAAAGCATGATATGGAGAAGGTGGCTGCTGACCACGTGGCTTCTGTCATGCGCACCAATTTGGCAGAGTTCCTCGAGAAGGGCGTGGTTAAGTAATATTCAAAAATCGGTTGAAAGTTCTTCACTACATCCCTTCCATGTCCCGACAGGATGGAGGCACAAGCATGTATATGCAGTCGCTTTCCGATTCGTTGGGTGAATTGATGGAAATGCATATCGTGGCGCACCGAACTCAGGATGAGTTGCCGGTGCGCCATGCACTATTGCATTATCTGTCCAGTTCGTGGAGGGTATGGAGTGTGCATGCCGAATATCTGAAACTGCTCGACACAATCCGTCCCGACATCGTCCACGTCAATTGTTGCTGGCAGCCCTATTTCGCCTATGCTGTCCTTTGGGCTAAGGAGGCAGGATATCCGGTTGTCCTTTCGCCTCATGGTATGCTCGAACCTTGGATTGTTCGTCGTCATTACTGGACACGCAAGGTTCCTTCTTTGCTCGCCTATCAGCGTAGGGCGCTCTTTGCAGCTGACGTTGTTCATGCAACAGCGGAAAGCGAGAAAGAGAACATCGAAACCATTGTCCGGTACTGTAGACTGCTTTCCGATTGGCATCCAAAGGTTCATGTCATTGGCAATGGTGTAGATACTCAGGCCATTGAGATGAAGACAAGTTGGAAAAGGTCTAACAAACTCTTGTTCCTAAGTCGTATTCATCCCAAGAAGGGGATTGATCTGCTGCTCCAGGCCTTTTCCGTATTGCAAACCCTCGACGGCCCGTTACGTGACTATGTGCTACAAATTGCAGGAGAAGGAGACTCCGCTTATCTCTCCAGCCTTCGTTCTTTGGTTGATAGGCTCGGAGTGAGGGAACATGTCCAGTGGCTTGGCGGTGTCTATGGAGACAGGAAATGGGAATTGATTCGTGAAGCCGACCTTCTGGTGCTTCCTACACACTCCGAAAACTTCGGCATCGTGGTGGCAGAGGCATTGGCTTCGGGAACTCCGGTCCTGACGACAAAGGGTACGCCTTGGGACGTGCTCAATACGGAGCATTGCGGTTGGTGTGTGGATGTGAACGTCGAGGCTATCAAGTCTGCACTTCGTTTGTTTGCAGCTTCCTCTGAAGATGAATTGCAGCAGATGGGACTTCGGGGGAGAAGGCTTGTTGAAGAGAATTACGATACTCGCAGTATAGCCCGCGAGTATGTTAAATTGTATGTGTCGATATGCAAGTGACACAGGAGACTTTTGAAATGGCTATATTGGCGGCGCCCTTCGTTGTCCTTGCCTTTGCGGGTATTGCCCTTGTTTTGCTGGTGTTCCGCAAATGGAAGGCAGCCCTTGTCTTGGCATTTCTCGCTTTGCTTGTCAATGGTTGTACTGAGCAGATACCTCTCCGTTTTTCCCCCGAACTTTCCGATGCCAAACCTGCGGGTACCCTGCGCATTCTGGAATATAACATCTGCGGGAAGGTCGAGTATGTGCCTAAACATCAGCAACCGTTCCTCGATTACGTCAAGAACCTCGATGCCGACTTCTTGTTCTTGCCAGAGAATACACCCGGCACTTCCCATGGATTCGAAAAGATGCTGCGTACGACCTATCCCTACAGCCTTCATGACTTTCCTGAGTTCGAAAAGTTGTCTGCCATCTATGCAGACCTGACCATCTACAGCCGCTTTCCACTGAGCAATTTCCGGACCTATCGTTTGAATATGGAACAGATATTACGCGACTATCCCTATTTGGATAAGGACGATGTGGAGTTTGTCGGAAGTTATATGATTGTCTATGAGGCCACGGCCGATGTCGATGGCTCGCCAGTCACTTTAGTCCATGTTCACCTGCGCACTAATTCTTATGATACGGCTATGAACAAGAGCACGGGTAAACGACAAAAGGTCCACAATATTTATGAAAAATTGCAGTTCGGTTATGCCTATCGAGGCCTTGAGTCACGTTCGATAGCCGACTCGTTGCGCAATTGTCCCAATCCACTCATCGTTTGTGGTGATTTCAACGATTTGAGCGGAGCCCGATGTGTGCGTACGATTCAGAATTGCCGCAGCAACAACATTCATCCCAATCATCGCGACCGTTTGAATGATGCATGGTGGCGTGGTGGCCGAGGTTTCGGATTCACGTTCGTCGATCAGAAACTTCGTCTTCGTCTCGACCATATCCTTTATTCAAAGGAGTTCGATCTGCAGGCGGTGCGAGTCGATACGGTCTCCTATTCCGACCATCGCCCCCTGATCGCTGATTTCAAGTTCAATCCTTGAATTGTCGTCCCCCTCTTATTCCGTCATCATTTCAATGAATTTGTCTAGTTCCGCATCTGTCGCTCCAAATCCTTTCCAACAGTTGCGGAACTTCTCTTGTAATGTTTCCCCATCCTTGGCAACAATCTTTTTGAGAACACGAAGATAATCTTTGTCATTCCGATAGCGAGTGTTCCCGGTGAAAGATGTCAGTTCGAAGTCCTTGTCCAAATTGCTTTGGCTGACACCCAAAAGTCCTTCGAGCAGCATACAGAGCATACCAGTTCGGTCGGCTCCCCAGATGCAATGGATATATGTCGGTCTTCCCGCTTTGATCTGCTCGGCAATGAATCTGAAACAGGAGAGGAGCATAGCCTTATTTTCTTCTGAAGTTATTTCTCCAAATTTAATGTTTAAGTTGGCATAGACAATGTCCCTTCCTAAGGCTGAATAGCCTATCGAAGGGTTTTCTTTTTCTTTTCTCAGGTCCAGTTCTGCACGGATGCCAAGTTCTTCGCGCAGTATTCTGCGATCTTCGTCGGTGAGGCAGTGGGCCGTTTGAGCATAGTCGGGCACCGGTGAATAGGCAGTGTTCATCTCTACACCTCGATAGAGTAAGCCGTAACGAATGCGTTTGCCGCTTGTTGTCGGCCATCCGCCCAGGTCGCGTACGTTGTCTATGCCCTCTGCCCTGATCATACGCAGTTGGCCCAAGGTGTGGATAGTGACTGGAGTTAGCACTCCGTCCTCGCGGCTTTGTAAAGTATATGTCCTACCGGGAATCAGATTGTAGTAGGTTGTGTCGCCTAGGGTTACACCGTAAGGCCAATCCTGACGCTGGTCAAGATATGGTTCCCCACGGTAGTCGAACAGTCGATGATAGGAATAATCCGTTGGATCGTATTCGAAGTCACGTAGATAGTCGGCTATGCCCGGATTTTCGAGCATATGGTACCATTTGTTGGCCTGTACACTTCGGACGGTGTCGAAGGTGATGCTGTCAACCCGTTCGATGGCATAATTGTGAATCTGTCCGTCGCGGGTGCTGACAGATACCGAATTGAAAACCACCTGTGCCCAGGCTCCAGTAGAGAGTAGGGCACAGGTGGCTATGATGAATATACTGCGCATCGGATTGATGGATGTGGTGCGGTAAGATTAACGAATGTCAATAACCTCAACTTGATCCTTGTCGTTATACTCCAGGTTCTCACCGGCCATACCCCAGATGAAGGTATAGAAGTAAGTACCTGCAGCAGCATGGATCGACCATTCGGGGCTCATGATGGCCTGCTCGTTGTGGAGCCAAACGTTGCGGCTTTCCTGAGGTTCACCCATCACGTGGTCGATGGTCTGTCCCTCAGGCAGGTTGAAGTAATAGTAAGCCTCTACACGACGGCCATGGAGATGAGGTGGCATGGTGTTCCAGACTGCACCTGGTTCGAGCTGGGTCAGACCCATCTGCAACTGGCAGGGTCCTTCTTCAAGCACGTCGTTCACGATGAGTTTGTAGATGGTGCGACCATTAGCCTCTTCCTTGGTGCCTACTGGGCCCCATACTGAAGCCTTCAGTGACTGAACCTTGCCGTTCTTGCGGCCGTCAAGGGTGATCCACTGGTTCTTGAACTTCTTGTGAGCTGTAGCCGAATTAAGGTAGAACTTGGCAGGATTGGCGGGGTCGTTGCTCTTGAACGATACCTCTTTGTTCTCACGTCCTACGTAAAGAGCCTCCTTGGGTCCAAGAGGATACTGAACTCCATCGACGATAACGACACCAGCACCTTGGCCGCAGTTGATTACACCAAGTTCGCGGTTGTAGAGGAAATAGTCCTGCTTCAGGAATACATCGCGGATCTCCTGGGTAACCTCGAGTTTCAATTCCTTCGTTACGGGCATTGCGCCACCGAAGATGAAGCGGTCGTACATCGAATAGGTGAGGTTGATTTCGTCGGCAACCATAACCTTCTCCATTACGAAACGCTCGCGGAGAGTCTTGGTGTCGTAGTGCTTAACGTCGTCAGGATGGCAAGCAATCTGCTTGGTCATGTGAATCTGTGCAGTTGCGCCCATAGCAAGAAGGGCAAGTGCGCTGAATAAAAACAGTTTCTTCATAATTATTTAGTTTTTGATTTTCGGTCTATTTTGAAGATTTCGGGATTTCGTTATATCGGTATACCGGTATTCCGTTATTCCGAGACTTTTATTTCACACTCTTCTCAGCCTTGCTGAGTCGCATCTTGTTCCAAACCACCATACCAAGGGTGAGCACGGTAAGGATGGCCGCTCCAATGTACGATAGATACTTCACACAGGCATAGATAAGCGTAGAGAGTGGGCTCGAAGCAAAGTCAAGGGCACCGGCCTGGAATCCTGCAGGCACCTGTACGGTCTTGTCGTCGGGGTGAATCTCAGCCACCGTATGGGCGGCACTGGTAAAGTCTCCTGCCATCCAGGTGACGAAGTAGAGACCCACAGCCATCATGATCAGTCCGACGATGAACGAGCGGAGCACGTTGCCATTGGTGTAAGGCAAAATCATGACAAACACGTAGAACATGCCAGCCAGCGAAGCCAGCGGTAGGAACTCGTTGCCTGGAAGGATAATGGCAAGAACGAGAGTTACAGGGATAAGCAACAGCGATACAACCAGCGTGGTGGGGTGTCCGATGACGAGAGCTGGCGACATACCGATATAGAGTTCCTTGTCTTCGCCGAATTTGGCAGCGATGAGGCTCTTGGTGGCTTCAGCAATAGGTTTCAGACCTTCAATGAAGAGGCTGGTGATGCGTGGGATGAGTTCCATCACGGCACCCATCTTGATGCCAATCTGCAGGGTCTTCGGAATGTTGGCTACCACTTCGTCCCAGTTTTTGCAGGCCAGACAGCCAATGATGATGCCGATGAGCACACCCAGGAACAATGGTTCGCCAAAAAGACCGAACTTCTTCTTCATACCCTCCGAGTCAATCTGTACCTTGTTGATGCCAGGGATGTAGTCAAGCACCTTGTTGATGACTACAGCAAACGGCATAAAGCCTTGGCAGAATGGTTGTGGAATAGAAATGCCATCCATGCCAGGATAGAACTTCTGGAAACGCTTGGCCGTGATGTCGGCAAGTACCAGGGTAATGATGTAGCAGATGACTGCTGCGAAGAATCCCCAGGCGATTGAATCAGTCATAAAATAGCAGACTGCTCCGATGAATGCGAAGTGCCAGTAGTTCCAAAGGTCGATGTTCACGGTGCGTGTGCAGCCAAGCAGCAGAAGTACCAGGTTCACACCCAGACATACAGGGATAATGAATGAACCAACCAGCGTATTGTAGGCAACCGATGCTGCAGCCGGCCAGCCCATATCGAAAACGCCCAGTTCAAGATTGTAGATCTCAACTACCTTCGACAAAGCAGGCGACATTGTGTCAACCAACAGTGCGGTGATAATACTCAGACCTACAAAACCGACACCGACAAGCAAACCGCTTTTCAGCGCTTTCGAGAAAGGAATTTTGATGCAGACGCCCAGAATTGTAAAGATGATTGGCATCATCACAGCGGCGCCCAATCCAATAATGTAACTAAAAACTGCTTCCATTGATGTTATAAGATTGATGGGTTTAATTTCAATAAATTTGCGGCAAAGATAAACAAAAAAATTAAATGTGCCAAATTTTATCCGAATAATTCTTTCGATAGGGGGTCGAAATTCACATCAAAATCGAAATTTGGGGCTCTAAAACACAAATTTCGGCGTTTTTGTTTGGAACATTCGCGGAAATTATGTATCTTTGCACCCAAATATAATATAAATGTACTGACTGTAAAGTTGCAGTCAAATATTAATAGATGGAAGAAATAAATAATCAACAACACGATCGAATCATCAAGGTGAACATCGACGAAGAGATGCGCACCAACTATATCAACTATTCGATGTCGGTCATCGTGGCACGTGCATTGCCAGACGTGCGCGATGGCTTTAAGCCTGTTCACCGCCGTGTTCTTTACGGCATGGAGCAAATTGGCAATACCTACGACAAGCCAACCAAGAAGTGTGCCCGTATCGTCGGCGAAGTGCTCGGTAAGTTCCACCCACATGGTGACTCTTCGGTTTATGGAGCCCTCGTCCGTATGGCTCAGCCTTGGAACCTTCGTTATCTCCAAGTCGATGGCCAGGGTAACTTCGGTTCAGTCGACGGCGATAGCGCCGCTGCTATGCGTTATACCGAGGCACGTCTCTCGAAGATTTCCGAGGAGATGCTTCGTGACATCGACAAGGATACCGTCGATATGATGCCAAACTTCGACGGCACACTCATGGAGCCCAAGGTGCTCCCCACACGTATCCCGACACTTCTCGTCAATGGTGCCAACGGCATCGCTGTCGGTATGGCCACCAATATGCCTACCCACAATCTCTCGGAGTGTATTGATGGCATCTGCGCCTATATCGATAATCCTGAGATTACCATCGACGAACTGATGCAGTACATCAAGGCTCCCGACTTCCCAACGGGCGGCATCATCTATGGTTATGATGGCGTACGACAGGCCTATGAGACCGGTCGCGGCAAAATCGTGATCCGCAGCAAGGCCGAAATCGAGAGCGAGGGTCAGCACGACCGTATTGTCGTCACCGAGATACCTTATGGCGTTAATAAGGCCGAACTCATCAAGCACATTGCCCAACTTGCCGACGAAAAGAAGATT
>Ga0310691_10001266_pt1 | contig 39452 bp, 32 predicted proteins | sample 176DNAGHGlowgp2_FD_203887 | JGI IMG/M metagenome (GOLD analysis project Ga0310691, IMG submission 203887) | Sheep rumen microbial communities from Palmerston North, Manawatu-Wanganui, New Zealand - 1766 DNA GHGlow gp2 (v2) (version 2) | ecosystem: Host-associated > Mammals > Digestive system >... | reverse complement strand
ATGTCCTTGTGCCGCCGTCTCACCCCTTTGTAAAGTTAAACAACATGGTTGGCTGTGAAGATATTAAGCATCGGTTGGAAGAGTTCAAAAGTCTTGCTGAGTATAATAAGGCTTGTCTTCGTCAATCAAGGGAGTATCCTGTCATGCAGATTTTCCTCCATTCTGTCTTCTATGGAAACCCAGGTACGGGTAAGACCACAATCTGCCGCCTATATGGTGCGCTCTTGAAGGAAGCGGGACTGCTGAGCAAAGGCCATGTGGTGGTTGCAGACAGGAATATATTCTGTGGAGATTGTTTCGGCGACACAGAGGCAATGATTCCGGAACTCATTGAAATGAGCAAAGGTGGCATCTTGATGTTTGATGAAGCATACCTGTTGGAGGGAGTACATAGTGAAGACCCTAACAAGATGGTGTTGCCACTTCTGTTATCTGCACTTGCTGATGAAAAGAACAAGGATTTCGCAGTTGTCCTTTGCGGCTATAAAGACAAACTCGATAAGATGATAGAACAGAATCCCGGCCTATACTCCAGATTTGTGAATCGCTTCGAGTTCAAAGATTACACTCTCGATGAGCTTACCGAGATAGGAATCCGTTACCTAAAGTCCTTTGGGCACACCTTTTCTTTAGACGGTTTGGTAGCTTTCCGCGAGGAACTATCAAAGGCAATGGCGAGCAGAACAAAGACATGGGCAAATGCACGTTCTGTAAAGAGTATGATAGAGAACTGTTACGTAAAACGAGCTATGCGATATGGCAAAGGCGGAACATTGGATAGAGAGATAACAGCAGAAGATATATGTTCCATCCCTTATGAGCGTCGCAATAAAATCGGATTTAACCTGTGATACTAATAAGTCGATTATAGTGTGCCTACAATGTGCCTACAACTTTGAAATATTTAGGAAACAAAAATCCCGTAAGTAATTAACTTACAGGACTTTAAATTTTGGGTGCCCGGACGGACTCGAACCGTCGACATTCAGAACCACAATCTGACGCTCTAACCAACTGAACTACGGGCACCATTTATGAGAACAACTTGCACATCCTTTCGGATTTGCGGGTGCAAAGGTAGTGATTTTCTTCCGAACAGCCAAACTTTTATGCGTTTTTTTAGCGAAAAAGTTTGTTTATGGGTATTTGGGGGCACTTCCTTGTTTAAAAAAGAGGGCTGGCAGCTCTTTTAAGTCTGTCAGTCCCCCTTGTTGTTATTTTGGTCGTTAGGCCTCGTCCGTTAGAACGCTATTGGTCCATACCCCATGCAACTCGTTGTTCCCAGTGCAGTCAGAGCTGCTGTCAGAATGCTGACGATGAACTGCAAAATCGTCTTCCAAGTTTCCTTCTTCATAACCCTTCAATTTTCAATTTTCAATTACCCTTAGGGTTCCTCTTCCTCTTCCTCGTCGGGCTTCAGCTGGTCCACACTGACGAACTCGGCCTTCTTCAGGAACTGGCGGCTGGAGAGGTTCATCTCCTGCTCCTGCTCGGGCAGGAAGCGGATGTGCAGGGCCTTCACGTCCGTGGCGACGCTGTACTTGTCCTTGCTGACGGCGCCCTCCGACTCAATCGTGGTGTAGAACGTGCCGAGGCCGTCAATCTTCACCTTCTTCGAGTTCAGCAGCATCTCCACCAGACACGAGCGGAATTTCTCCAGTACTCCGAACACCACGTCCGAGGTGTAGAGGCTGCCGTGCTCGGCAATGTGCTGCGCCATCTTGCGCGTGTTCAGCGTCTCCAGGGCTTTTACGCGGCCGTACCACTTACCGAAAGCCAGCGACTTCGAGTTCTTGTTCTGTTTCACTTCATACAAAATCTTTGCCATAATTGTTGTGTGTTTTTGATGGTTTCACCATCGAAGATGCTCACGCTCGGCAGAGCTGATGCGAGCATCGCTCTGCTCTCGCTTAATCGCATTTTTGATGGTATTAGATTCTTTTGCGACCAACTACATCGGGTGGCCGACATCCCGCATTCAGATCTGATTTCTGATGCAAAATTACTAAAATTTTCGAAGCGAAACAAGCTATCTGCCGATATGTTCTAATTTTATTTTGTTTCATGGTTTGGAAATCGCTGTGTATCAGTCGTTTGTAAATCGGAAGCCGCACGAAAGCGCGCTGAAAACGACGTCGGTCTGGCGCGCCCGCGACGAGAATAGTTCTCGCTCATAGAGAGAACTATTCTTCGACGTGGATTGCAGTATTCTCGCTTCAAGCGACCTAAGTTGTTCATATTTGCCTCCGCCTTGCACTTGTTATCGTGCCAACGTGCCATCGTGCCGTTGACTTCGTCGATAACAAATACACTTCTTAAAATTAGTCTATTTGATATTTATTATATTATAATATAATAAATATATAAATACATCCATTTTCCCATCATCACATTCCTTAAAACTAAAAAACGAAATGGCACATTGGCACGTTGGCACGTTTTCTGATGGATATGCTGTAAAAACACTCTCCGTTTTATTAAATATTTTGTAAAAATGTGCTCTGTTGTGATTGTTCTCGATATTATTTAGTATCTTTGCAGCTAAGTACTGATGCCGTCTATGACGAGTTGTATCAGGAATAATATATTGCTAACAGAATAGAACAATGATTAATATTAGAAAACTTGAAGCAGAATTATGGGAATCGGCAGACTTGCTGCGTCAGGGCAGTAAATTGACCAGTAGCCAGTATTGCATGCCAGTGCTGGCCCTGCTTTTCCTGCGTTATGCTTATAGCCGCTATAAGATGGTGGAGGCAGAAATCCTGCAGGGTCGCCCGATGCGTGGTGGACGTGTGATGCCTGTAGAACCCAGCGACTTTGCTGCCAAGAGCGCGCTCTACTTGCCTAAGGAAGCGCAGTTCGATTATCTGGTGAACTTGCCAGACAACATCGTTTCTGCAGGATTGAAGAGCAAGGACGGACATGATATCAATTCTTTGGGCGAGGCCGTCAATAATGCGATGCAATTGGTGGAAGACCAGAGCGAACAACTCACAGGCGTACTCCCCAAGACCTATACCAGTTTTGCTGACGACTTGCTACGTGAACTCCTGCGTATCTTCAATAACAAGACCATTGACGAAGTAGGAGGTGATGTCATAGGCCGCATCTACGAATATTTTCTCTCCAAGTTCGCTAAGGCTGTTGCAAGTGATGATGGTGTCTTCTTCACGCCTAAGTCGTTGGTAAAAATGCTGGTGAATGTGTTGGAACCCAAACAGGGTGTGATGCTCGACCCAGCCTGTGGCAGTGGTGGTATGTTTGTGCAGACCGGTGATTTCGTGAATGCAGCTGGCATGAATGCCAACACCAACATGACCTTCTTCGGACAGGAGAAGGTGGAGTATAACGCCCAACTCTGTCTGATGAATATGGCTGTGCATGGACTGAATGGAAAGATTATCTCTGGCGATGAAGCCAATTCGTTCTATCACGATGCCCACAACCTTGCTGGCAAGTGCGACTATGTGATGGCCAATCCTCCCTTTAATGTAGATAAGGTGAAAGCCGAGTCTGCTTCTGCAGCAGGTCGTCTGCCATTCGGATTGCCAGGCGTCAATGCCAAGACCAAGGAGATAGGCAATGCAAACTATCTTTGGATCAGTTATTTCTATGCCTATCTGAATGATCATGGACGTGCAGGTTTCGTGATGGCCAGTTCTGCAACTGACAGCGCCAACAAAGACCGTGACATCCGAGAGAAGCTTGTCAACACAGGCGATGTGGATGTGTTGGTGAGCGTGGGCAACAACTTCTTCTATACGCTCTCGCTACCCTGTTCATTGTGGTTCTTCGACCGCAATAAGAACGCAGCCATCCGTGACAAGGTGCTCTTTATCGATGCCCGCAACTACTTCACCGTTGTTGACCGTACGCTGAATGAGTGGACGGAGTGGCAGCTTAAGAATCTGCAAGCCATCGTGCATCTCTATCGTGGCGAAAAGGATAAGTACCAAAATCTGTTTGCTGATTACGATAAAGCACTGAATGGAAAGACTGTAGCCTCTTTGGAAGATGCTCTCCAAAAGCAAAAGGCAGAGGCAAAGCAACTCATTGCCGATGCTCCCCGTAAAGATAAAAAGCGCATCGAGGCTGAGCAGAATGCGCTCATTGCAGACATCGAAGATACACTCGAAACAGCCCGTCAGCGCGAATGGCTCGTGTCGAAGTTTGGCGAGGATGGCCAGTACCAAGATGTGTTGGGTCTTTGCAAGATAGCTACCATTCAGGAGATAGCAGAAAAGAACTACTCGCTTACACCTGGCGCCTACGTCGGCGTTGCCGAGCAGGAAGACGATGGTGTCGATTTCCATGAGCGCATGAGCGAGATACATGCCGAGTTGGCAAAGCTGAATCAAGAGGCCAACGTGCTGATGGATGAGATACAAAAAGCATGGGAGGAACTGAAATGAACGAGATAGAGAAGAATAACCAAATTGTTGCGACAGTGTCGACACAATCTCTGATACAGGACCTGCGTCAGATTATAGAGCAGGCGCGAGGACAGGTAGCTGCCACTGCCAATTATGCCCAAACCATGATGTACTGGCATATAGGCGAGCGCATTAATCGTGAAATCCTTGGGAATCAGCGCGCTGAGTATGGTAAGCAAATTGTGTCGGCAGTGTCGACACAATTACAAGCAGAGTATGGCAAGAAGGGATTTGAACCTCGTAGTATATGGCGAATGATGCAATTTGCTCAAGAATTCCCTGATGAACAAATTGTCGCGACAGTGTCGACACAATTATCATGGTCACATGTTATTGAAATATTGCCATTAAAAGACAATATTCAACGCGAATTTTATCTTACCCTTGCTGCCTCAGAAAAATGGAAAGTCCGTCAACTTCGCAAAGAGATTGATGGCATGCTTTTTGAGCGTACAGCCATCAGTGGCAAGCCTGACGAATTTATAAAGAAAGAACTATCCACTCTGCGCGATGACAATGTGATGTCGCCCGACTTGGTATTCAAGAGCCCATATTTCTTGGAGTTTACAGGATTAAAAGGAATGTACAGCGAAAAGAACCTTGAAGACAGTTTGCTTGCCCACCTTGAGCAATTCATCATTGAGCTGGGCAATGGATTCAGTTTTGTGGCACGTCAAAAACGGATGATTATTGACGGTGAGGACTTTTATCTCGACCTGTTGTTCTTCCACCGCCGCCTTCACCGCCTAATAGCGATTGACCTCAAATTAGGTCGCTTCAAGGCTCAATACAAGGGGCAGATGGAGCTCTATTTGCGTTGGTTGGAAGCAAACGAAATGGAACCAGGCGAAGAAACACCGCTCGGACTATTGCTTTGCACAGAGGGCAGCGAAGAACAGATAGAACTGCTGCAGCTCGACAAGTCGGGCATCAAAGTTGCTCAGTACATGACAGAACTGCCACCACGCGATGTCTTAATGCGTCAGATTCAGAAGTCTTTGGAGGCTGCAAAAGCCCGATTTGAAAATTACATTGAGGAGGATGAGGCATGAGTGAGTGGAAGAAAGTGAAATTAAAGGATGTTTCCATCAACATAACGGATGGTAAGCATGGTGATTGTAAAGGACAAGATAATTCTGGTTATTATTTTGTCAGTTGCAAGGATGTTTACGATGGAGATATTCATTATGAAAATGCACGCCAAATAACAAAGGAAGATTTTGACGATGCTGATAAACGAACCAAACTCGCGCCTAATGATATTTTAATAACGAATAGTGGCACAATTGGCAGAATGGCTTTTGTCAAGGATCAATTCGAAACAAGAAAGACAACCTTTCAAAAAAGCGTTGCAATAGTAAAACCTGATAATTCTAAAGTATATCCACACTATTTATACTACTTGCTAAAAAGTAAAGTAAATGATTTTGTAAATAGTTCAAATGGTGCAGCTCAAAAGAACTTATTGTTATCAACGATGAGAGATTTTGATTTGCATATAGAAAATAATATCATAATTCAACGGCAAATTTCCACGATCCTTTCTCGCTACGACTCTTTGATAGAGAACTATCAGAAGCAGATAAAGCTATTGGAGGAAGCAGCGCAGCGACTCTATAAAGACTGGTTTGTTGACCTCCACTTCCCTGGACACGAAAACACCAAAATCGTAGATGGTGTGCCAGAGGGGTGGGAGAAGAAAAGAGCAATTGATTTCTTTGATATGTCGATAGGCAAAACACCTCCCAGAGCTGAGAAGGAATGGTTTAGCACAAGTGATAAAGATGTTGCATGGGTTTCTATCTCTGACATGAAGGATGTTATGTTTGTCAATACAACTGGAGAAAAATTGACCAAAGAAGCCTGTGAGAAATTCAATGTTAAGATTGTTCCTGAAGGAACTGTCTTGTTAAGTTTTAAATTAACCGTAGGAAGAGTGTCCATAGCAGATATCCCCGTTTGCACAAATGAAGCTATAGCTCATTTTATTGGAACTAGAAACAGTTGGCGAGAATATACATTATTGTATCTAAGAAATTATCATTATGATTCTCTTGGGAATACATCCGGCATTTCAAAAGCCGTTAATTCAACGATTATTAAGAACATGCCATTCTTGATGCCATGTGATGTTATCTTAGAATCTTTCTCAAAAATCGTATCTCCATTATTTGTAAAGATAAGGAATACATCTTCTCAAATCCGACATCTTACTGAGGCTCGCGACCGTTTGCTTCCCAAGCTGATGAGTGGCGAGATAGCAGTATAAACGAATAAAGATAAACAGAACGAGATATGTATATACCACCATTTACTGTAAGTGCTGAGGCCATCAATCTGATAGCAGAGATTTCCGCTCAGATAGAACGCTATGCTATCCGCTTGGAACAAGAAGACGGATTGCGACTACGTAAAATAAATCGTATTAAGACCATCCACTCCTCGCTGGCCATTGAAGGAAACACACTGAGTGAAAACCAGGTGCGCGACATCATTGATGGTAAGACGGTGGTGGCACCTATCAAGGAGATACAGGAGGTGAAGAATGCCATCAAGACCTACGAGATGTATCCTTCGCTTGATGCTTTCAAAGAGAAAGACCTTCTGAAAGCCCACGGCGTGATGATGCAGGCATTGGTGGACAATCCTGGTCATTATCGACGTGGGGGTGTGGGCGTGTTTGGCGAGAAAGGATTAGTACATTTAGCACCTCCTGCCGATCGTGTGCCTATGCTGATGGGGGACCTTTTTGATTGGCTGAAGCATTCGAAAGACCATCTGCTGATTCGCAGCTGTGTGTTCCACTTTGAATTTGAGTTTATCCATCCGTTCATAGACGGCAATGGGAGAACAGGGCGTCTATGGCAGTCACTCATCTTAGGCAAGCTACATCCATTGTTTGAACATTTGCCAGTTGAAAACATGGTTTATAGTAATCAGCAACAATACTACGATGCCATCACAGCCAGCACTAACGCAGGACAGTCAGGGCCGTTCATTGACTTTATGTTGAATGAGATCTACAAAACGCTGAAAGCGCATCAAGGGGAGCCATTGCAGGATAAACTACAGGATAAAGTTCCTAATAAACTTCCTAATAAAGTTCCTAATAAACTTAGAAACAAATTTCCAGATATTACAGATATGACATGGGATGTATTCATGCAATTGAATGCTACTAATGCTGCCACAGCAGAAGAAATTGGTGTTGCTTTAGGCATCAGTAGTCGCATGGTTCGCAAGCATATTTCCACACTTAGAGAAGCAGGTCTGATAGTTCGTGTGGGCAGCAACAAGACTGGATATTGGAAAGTAAACATCTGACGATTATGGCAAAGGACTATAGCGAAGACCAACTGATACAGAAGAGTACAGCCGAGTTTCTGGAAAAGGAACTGGGTTGGAAGAGTGTCTATGCTTTTGACCAAGAGACATTAGGCGCGAATGGCACGTTGGGGCGAACAAGTTACCATGAAGTGCTGCTGACACGCCATCTGGGTCAGGCCCTGAAACGGTTGAACCCCTGGCTGACGGAGAAACAACTGCAAGAGTGCATGGAGCGTATGACGGAGTACATGAGCTCGCAGACGCTGATGCAGATCAACGAGCAGAAGTATCAGTTGATTCGCGATGGCATACCTGTAACCCGTGTGAAGCCAAATGGCGAGACGGAAGAAGTACGCGCCAAGGTGATTGACTTTGCTTCGCCAGACAAGAATGAGTTCCTTTGCGTCAGGGAGTTGCAGGTGCATGGCGCCTTGTATCGTCGCAGGGCTGACATCGTGGGCTTTGTGAATGGCATTCCCTTGCTGTTTATGGAACTGAAGAACCACGATGTGGAGGTGGTGGATGCCTTCAACAAGAACTATCGCGACTATCTGGATACCATTCCCCAATTGTTCTACCATAATGCCTTCATCATGTTCAGTAACGGACTGGAGGCACGCGTGGGAACCATCGACTCGAAGTGGGAGTTCTTCCATGAGTGGAAACGTCTGACGGAGGAAGATGCAGGCAGCATAGAACTGCCGACGATGCTACGAGGAATCTGCAAGAAGGAAAACTTCATTGACCTGTTGGAGAACTTCATCCTTTACGACCATAGCGGAGGAAGAACGGCAAAGATTTTGGCTCGCAACCACCAGTATTTGGGCGTGAATCAGGCAGTTGAGATGTATCGCAACCGTCAGTACCTGAGTGGAAAGTTGGGTGTGTTCTGGCATACGCAAGGCAGCGGCAAGAGTTATTCGATGCTGTTCTTGTCGCAGAAGATACGCCGTAAGTTTGAAGGCTCGCCAACGTTCCTCGTTCTGACAGACCGCGACGAACTGAACAAACAAATCAGTGATACGTTTGAAAACTGTGGATTGTTGGGTAATGTGAAAGCCAAGAAGTTCATTGCCAGTAGTGGCGAGGACTTGAAAACGAAACTGAAAGGCAATCCTTCGTTCATCTTCTCGCTCATTCAGAAGTTCAATGATGTCAATGCAGAGCCTATCTATCCTGACCACGACATCATTGTGATGAGCGACGAGGCACACCGCACGCAGAACGGCATCTTTGCCGATAACCTGGTGCACATGCTGCCAACAGCCCATCGTATCGGTTTCACAGGTACACCGTTGCTGTCGAATGATAATATCACAGCCCGTACCTTTGGTGGCTATGTCAGTATCTACGACTTCAAACGTGCTGTGGAGGATAAGGCCACCGTTCCACTCTATTACGAGAATCGTGGTGAGAAGCTGCAGGAACTGAAGAATCCGGAAATCAATGAGGAGATAGCTGCAGCATTGGAACAGGCTGGCGACCTCGATGCCTCACAACTGGCCAAACTGGAACGCGAGTTTGCCAAGGAAGTGCATCTGCTGACAGCCAAGAAACGTCTGCGCTTGGTGGCTCAGGACTTTGTTCGTCACTATAGCGACTTGTGGACTTCAGGCAAAGCCATGTTCGTCAGTTATAATAAGGTGACGTGTGTGCGCATGTATAACTATGTGCAAGAGTACTGGCAACGGGAAATCAAGGTGTTGGAACAAGCCATAGAGAAATGTGACTCGCAACAGGAAGTGCAGGAGATGCAGCGCAAACTGGCGTGGATGAAGGAGACGGATATGGCTGTAGTAGTATCGCAGGAGCAGAACGAGATACAGACATTCCAGAAGTGGGACTTGGACATCAAACCCCATCGTGAGCGCATGGAGAAAGAGGAATTGGACAAGCAGTTCAAGGATGCCGACTCCAAACTGAGAGTGGTCTTTGTTTGCGCTATGTGGTTGACGGGTTTCGACGTGAAGACGCTCTCTTGTCTTTACATCGACAAGCCCATGAAGGCCCATACGCTGATGCAAACCATTGCCCGTGCCAATCGTGTATCGGAAGGTAAGGCCAACGGCTTGATTATAGACTATATCGGCATCGTGAAAGCTTTGCGACAGGCATTGGCAGATTATACGGCCAATCCTGAAGGAGGTAATGGTGGAAACGACCCGACTGTCAATAAGGAGGAACTGATTAAGCACGTTCTCGAAGCGATTGCTGCCGCAACAGCATTCTTGAAGGAACATGATTTTGAATTGGTCAGACTGATTCGTGCTGAGAACTTCATGAAGTTGTTCCTGTTGAAAGAGGCTGCCAATGCGATGTGCGAAACGGCAGAGATACGCAAGACCTACTGCACTTACGCTACTACGCTGCTGAAACTTTGGAAGTATCTCGACCGTGAGGACATCACTTACGAGATGAAACAGCAGAAAGATGCCATTGAGGCCATCTATAAGGAGTTGCAGAAGAAACGCCAGCATGCGGATATTACAGACCTGAGTGTAGCTATCAATGACATAGTGAACGATTATCTGGAGGTGGATGTTGATAAGCCATTGTCTGTTGGGGAGCGTCGGTTTGATATCAGTAAAATCAACTTTGAACTGCTTCGTCGCGAATTTGCCAAAAGTCGTGAGAAGAACCTGATTCTGAAAGACATTCAGGAACTCTTGCAGGAACGTATCGCCCAGATGCTGGCCCAGAATCCCTCACGCATCAACTTCTACGAGAAGTACCAGGAGATTATTCACGACTATAATCAAGAGCAGAACAGAGGCAATATCGAAAAGATATTCATGGATTTAATGGAACTGGCGAATAAGTTGACGGTAGAAGAAAAACGTTATGTCCGCGAGGGTTTTGAGAACGATGAGCAGCTTTCCATGTATGATGTATTAATGAAAGATAACCTTTCAAAAGACGATATCAAGAAGTTGAAGACTGTAGCCAAAGAGCTGCTTGAGAAGATAAAGGCCCTTTTGGCGACAATGGATCATCCGTTTGACAAACAAGAGACAAGAGCGGCAATCATCATCACGATTCGTGACATCCTGTGGCAAGAACTTCCAGAGAGTTATAGTGAGGAAAACATCACCCAATATCGCGATGCAGTATACAACTATGTCAGCCAGCATTATGGTGGCGCAGCATAAACAGAAGCGGTTTTTGCCGAGAGGAATTAATTTTAATTGATCTTGAAGGAGTATATATATGTCGAAAGTAGAAGAGAAGATGCTTAATATGATGGTCGATATGGCCACTAACAAGGGACGTTTGGAGGCTGAGCAGGAGAGGCGCAAGCAGGAGATGGCGGAAAAGGATGCTCAGATAGCCGAGTTGAAAACCCTGTTGAAAATGAGAGAAGACCGCATTGCTGAGCTGGAGTTTCAACTGACTCAGCAGAACCTGACTCAACCCAAGGTGACGGTGAACCAATTCTTTTTGCTGTCAGCCCCAAAAACGCACACCTACGTGCAGGGGCTTGACAACGACGGGCGTCAGTTTGTGGGACACATGTTCCATCAGACCATGCCTGACAGCACGCCCATGAGTGTGCTGATGGAGGTGGACGAGATGACGCGCTTTGAACGTACGGACATTCGTCTGGCGGAAGCTATGGAGAAGGTGGCGAATAAGCCTAATATTGACAACTTCTACAATTCTGGAACCTACAACGATAATAGTGGGTCTACAATGACACCTGCCATCACACCCAATGATCAAGAGCAACAAAAACTAACAGACAAGAACCATGACTAAGATACAGAATTTCATCAATGCAGGAGGTACATATAATGACAACTCCGAATCGGTGATAACGATCAGTCCTGAGGGAACCAGGGTTGAACAGCACTTGTATCCGCAGGAGAAACCTGTGGCAAGCGACGATGTCACAAACGTTGAAAGCCCTGTATATCTGTCCGACGAGAAAGGTGCCAAGATAGACATCATCAGGGTGCTGAATGTGCTGTATGAGCTGGGTATGTTCCGTGGAAGGGATGGTTCGCGTCTGACAAAGAAGGACTTCTTCACAGCTATGGGCAAGGCCATCAACAAGGACTTGTCGAACTACGACAAAGACTTGTCTCGCTCTACATCTGACAGTACTGCGCTCGAAAAGCATCTGCGCATCTTCGTGGACATGAAAAAGAAGATGGAGGACATCTGGAATTCCAAATAAAATCATCGTAGGGTTTACATAGGGTAAACGAACCGCCCCACGAAATCATCATAACTTTGCACTCGTAAGACGGAAAGTCCGTTCTTGCGGGTGCTGTTTTTGTTGTAGAACGAAATAAAAAGAGTTATGGAAAAAATGAGAATCACGAGCGTTCGTAACGCTTACGGCTGCAAGATTAAGAAATGTTGCGCCAGTTGTCAACACAAGTGCATTAATAATGAAGGCACAAGGGTCTGCACACTGATGAAGCAGAAGGTTGGGCAGAAGTTCAAGTGCAAGAAGTGGCAGATGAGCGACGGCATGAAGAATGCCGGTAAAGGGGGGAGGTGTGGTTCGCCTGAAAGGAACCACAGAGGTAATCATTAAGTAGTAACCGAGTCGAAGCGTGGTGGAGGAAGTCTACGTAGTGAAAATGGCCAAATTCCGACACGACCTTCACTCACAATTCGACAAGATTATGCGAAAAAATGTTTTTGTCTTGAATGCCATCGAGCTGTTCGGTCAGCTGAAGAATGGCAAGCGTGTGGAAGGTGTTCTGTATATGGATCAGAGCACGGGTAAGTTAACCTTTAAGGCTTACAACCGCCAGCCACGAGTGCGTGAGAAGGACCGTCTGGTGAAGAAGCTGCCTTGGGGCTGGGTGAGGGAGTCTATGGAGCGCATCAAGGTGTTCGGCAGTTTTCCGAAGGACTTCTGTACGGCACAGGTCATCGAGCTGCTCAACGAGCACAACCAGGATGCGAAGAATGCGCTCATCGACCGCGAGCTGGACATCATCGAATTCTGCTAATGCATCATTTGTAATTGAAAATTGATGATTATGGGATTTTGTTATCAGAAGAATTTCAGTCATCCTACGTTGCCCGTTGACGAGGCCCGGTTTTGGGCCCTCGTCAGGGCGACACAATGGAACGAGAACATCGACAAGTATCGTGAGACGGGCGAGGCTTCGCTGAAGCGCAAGTTGCCTGCGTTCATCTTCCAGGCGATGTTCGACGAGACTCTGTCCAAGACGGGCAGGGTAGGGCGCTGGCGCAAGCAGTCGTCAACACGCCTGACGGGTCTCGTAGTGATGGATGTTGACCACATTGAGAGTGAAGAGTTAAGAGTGAAGAGTGAAGAATTTGCTGCCGCCGACTTCAAGCAGCGGGCTGCTGAGCTTGGCATTCTGCTCATCTACATCACCCCTTCAGGGCACGGTCTGAAGATTGTCTTTAAGGCTCGCACGGAGTGGGGTAATCTCATCGACAATCAGCACGCTATGGCCGAGGTGCTTGGCGTGGAGGTTGACGAAAGTTGCAAGGATGCAAGCCGCATGAGCTTCATCTGTAAGGAATCGGATATTTTGTATTTGGATAAGGAACTGTTTACGTATGAGAACAAGGAGTTTGCTGAGCGATATAATGCTGAGTATCGTGCTGGCCATTCACAGGGTACGCATTGCGGCGACATGCAGGGGACAGTCCCCCAGTGCTCCGCAGTCTACGCACAGACGGGACAGTCCCCGTGTTTGGAAAAGCAGTTCAAGGGCATTCCGTATTCGGAGATTATCAGTGAGTGGTGGCGGCGCAACGGTGGCGAACCACAGAAGGGTGAGAGGAACGTGAAGCTGTACCAGTTAGCCGTGAACCTGAGGGCCGTCTGCGACAACAACCGCGACCTGCTCTTGGAGATTATGCCGCGCCTGGGACTGGACGAACAGGAACTGCGCAGCATCGTGGAGTCGGCCTGCAAGGAACCGCCAAAAGGACTGTCGAAACCCATGCGCGAGGTGTTGGCATTGTGGGGACAGTCCCCCAGTGCGACGAGTCGCACAGATGGGACAGTCCCCTGTGAAGCAGCGATGGACCAGCGCTTGTGGGAGTGGGGTGAGCAGATTGAGGCATTGAGCAAGGACTTCCCGCTGCTGAAGGACATCTGCAAAGGCTTGAAACGCAACCAATATCCAGCGGCGCTGTTTGTCGGCGGTGGTCTGCTGATGACGCTCATGACGCGCTGTACCTATCGCTTCTACCATCGTCCTGAAGAGTTGCGCAGGCTCAACAACTCGACGCTGATTATTGGCGACCCTGCATCAGGAAAATCCTTCGCCACCCGTCTCTTTAAGTTGCTCGCTGCACCTATCGTCGCTGCCGACAAGGTAGGCAAGGATGCCATCAACGCCTATCGTGAGCAGATGCGCACCAAGGGGGCGAACAAGGAAAAGCCCAAGAAGCCGAAGGTCATCGTTCGCGTCCATCCGGCTCGAACCTCTAACGCCCAATTCATTCAGGACATGGTGAACTCTGTGGAGGAAGTTGACGGCCAACTGATGCAACTGCACATGCTAACGTTCGATACGGAGTTGGACAATACGGTGACGGTTCAGAAGGGTGGTTCGTGGATTGACAAGCAATCGCTGGAATTGAAAGCTTTTCACAATGAAGAGGACGGTCAGGCGTATTCGAACAACGATTCGGTTTTGCAGGACTTTTACGTCACCTGGAACTTCATCTATACAGGCACGCCCATTGCCCTGAAGAAGAAAGTGAATGAGCAGAACTTTGGCAGCGGTTTGGCTACGCGCCTCACTTGCATTCCTCTGCCTGCCACCAACTTTGAGATGATGGCGCGAGAGTCGAAGGTGGACTTTGAGAGTGACGAGCGACTGAAGTATTGGGCAGAGAAACTCGACAAGATGAAAGGTGAGTTGACCCTCCAGAAAATCGTCGACGAACTGTATGACTGGACGGCACGCCGTATGGAGGATGCTAAGGAGAACGACTCCAAGGCCGACGAGATGCTGCTGAAGCGTTGTGCCTATCATGGCCTGAACTTTGCAACGCCGTTTATCGTCATGCGACATTGGGATTGTATCAAGCAGGATGGCACCTACTGGTGTGGTGACTTTGAGACTGACGAGGTGGATTGGCGTTTGGCAGAGCTGATCGTGAACATCCAGTACGCTTGCCAGCGTCACTACTTCGGTGCGATGGCCGAGGCCTATTTCGACAATAAGTTAAGGGATGCCAGCGTCAATGTGCAACGTCGCCCAAAGACCATCGAAGCCTTTGCCCGACTGCCAGAGATCTTCACCAGCGAGGACGTGATGCGCTGCTTTGGACTGACGAGCGACGGAGCTGTGCGCAGCAAGACGCGCCGTCTGCTGAGAGACCGTCTGATAGAGAAAGTGACTGATGGCAGGGGTACGACTACAGGGCTTTCCACCTTCCGCAAGACTGGCGTACAGATGCTGTAACGTGCCAACGTGCCATCGTGCCATATCAAGAGAGGGTGTGCCAAATATTTTGACACACCCTCCCTCCCTTTTTGCCTTTTCCAAGGTTACTTTTTCCTGACGGGGTCGCAGGTCAGGCCGCAACCTAACTTCTTGAATATCTTACGGTCTACTTCGGAGAGCATGACGGTAGAGTGTACCTGACAGCCTTGCAGACGCGGCAGTTGCTCCAGGGCCCGGCGGCAGAGGTCATCGTCCTTTGAGAGTACGGAGAGAGCTACCAGTACCTCGTCGGTATGCAGGCGTGGGTTGCGACCGCCCAGGTATTCTATCTTGGTCTTCTGAATCGGCTCTATCAGGCTCTGGGGAATGAGTTTTGCCTCGTGGGCTATGCCTGCCAGGTGCTTGGTGGCATTGAGCAGCAGGGCAGCGGAGCAGCCGAGTAGGGGAGAGCTCTTTGAGGTGATAAGGGTGCCGTCAGCCAGTTCCATGGCAGCTGCGGTGTGACCGCTGAGTTCCTGCTTGGCAGCAGCGGCCACGGTGACGCGGCGATAGGCTGTCGTAATCTTGGCCTGATTGAAGAGCATCAGTATCTTGTTGACCTCGCGCTCGTTGTCGGCACCGTCAGCCAGTTTGTTGGTGGCATCGTAGTAGCGGCGGATAATCTCGTCGCGTGAAGCATTGCAGCACGCCTCGTCGTCAGAGATGCAGAAGCCCACCATGTTGACACCCATGTCAGTGGGCGACTTGTAGGGGTTCTCGCCGTAGATGCCTTCAAACAGGGCGTTCAGTACGGGGAATATCTCGATGTCGCGGTTGTAGTTGACGGCTATCTTGTCGTAGGCCTCCAGATGGAACGGGTCAATCATGTTGACGTCGTTCAGGTCAGCCGTAGCAGCCTCGTAGGCAATATTGACAGGATGCTTCAGCGGCAGGTTCCACACGGGGAAGGTCTCAAACTTGGCGTAGCCGGCACGAATGCCGCGCTTGTTCTCGTTGTAGAGCTGCGAGAGGCACACGGCCATCTTGCCGCTGCCAGGGCCAGGGGCGGTGACGATAACCAGCTGTCGCGAGGTCTCGACATAGTCGTTATTGCCGAAGCCCTCGTCAGAAGCTATCAGCTCGACGTTGTGTGGGTATCCGTCGATGAGGTAGTGGACATACGACTTGATGCCCATGCGTTCCAGACGGTGGCGGAACTGGTCAGCGGCATGCTGGCCGTTGTAGTGGGTGATGACCACGGAGCCTACCATGAAGTCGCGGCTCATGAACTCGTCGCGCAGGCGCAGCACGTCTTCGTCGTAGGTGATGCCGAGGTCGGCACGAACCTTATTTTTCTCGATGTCGTCGGCACTGACTACGATGACGATTTCCAGCTCGTCGCGCAGTTGGGCGAACATGCACAGCTTTGAGTCGGGCTTGAAACCTGGCAGCACGCGGCTGGCATGGTGGTCATCGAACAGCTTGCCGCCTAACTCCAGATACAGCTTGCCGTCGAACTGTGCAATGCGTTCGCGGATGCGCTCCGACTGTATCTTCAGATACTTCTCGTTATCAAATCCGATCTTCATAATATATTAAACATTAAATATTAAAGATGAAAAATTAAAATGGAAAGATGGAGAGATTTAAGACTTGGCGGTCTTAAGGATGTTTACCAGTGTACCAATGATGTTTTTGTTGTCTGAAAGCATTGATTCAAATTCTTTGTCATTGATGTAACCAGAAGCATGCAGTATCTTGAGCCAGTATCTTGTTTCATTGGCCTCTTTGAGTGCAATGTGCATCTTTGCGACAAAATCTTTTTTGCTTTGTGCATAAATACTCTCGTTAACATTGGCACCGATGCTGGTACCACTTCTTAAGATTTGGCTCGGAATGGCAGGGTTTACCTTATTATCTATAAGATATTGGAAAAGCTTTACGATCCTGACACCAAAGGTGAAGCTGATGTCAACAATCTTATTATAGCGATCCTCTGCCATTTTCCAATCTTTTAATCTTAATTTTTAATTTTTCATCTTTAATTTTTCATTTCTCATAGCGTCTGCCTGTTTCTGCATGGCCTCCAGGCGGGCTGCGAGTCCGCTCTGCTTCTTGGGATTGTTCTTGTTGGCCTGGTAGTTGGCTTCCAGGATGGCCAGCAGCTTCTCGTCGTTGGTGGTCTTGCGCAACAGCCACATGATGACGGCTGAGAGCAGCAGCGAGATGAAGTAGTAGAAGTTCAGACCGCTGGAGTAGTCGTTGAAGATGAAGAAGAACATGAGCGGCATGATGTACATCATCCACTGCATCATCTTCATCTGCTCAGCCTGCTGGCCTATCATCTGGTCTTTCTGCTGGCGCATCGAGAAATAGGTGTAGAGCAGCTGGGCACCGCAGAACAGGATACACGTCAGCGACAGGTGGTCGCCGATGCCCCAGATGTGCTTGCCCCACTCAATGATGGGGTCGTAGGTTGACAGGTCAGCCATCCACAGGAAACTCTCGCCGCGCAGCTGGATGGCGTTAGGCACGAAGAAGAACATGGCCAGCCAGATAGGCATCTGGATGAGCATGGGCAGACAGCCGCTGAGGGGCGACACGCCATATTTCGAATACAGCGACATCATTTCCTGCTGCTTCTTCATCTGGTCCTCGGGCTTGTCGTACTGCTTGGTAGCCTCTTCGAACTTTGGCTTCAGCACTCGCATCTTGGCACTCGACATATAGCTCTTCTTGACCATCGGGAAGGTGATGGCCTTCAGCAATAATGTGATGAGAATGAGCACGATACCCATATTCAGTCCGAAACCGGTTAACCAGTCGAAGACGTAGAGCGTGAACCAGCGGTTAATCCAGCGCAACAGCCACCATCCAAGGTCGACGAGCTGTTCCAAGTCGAGATCCTTGCCAAAGGCGCTCTGCTCCTCGACGTCCTTGATGAGGCGGAAATCGTTGGGGCCGATATACATTTCAAACTCGGAAGCTTTCTGGCCTGTTGGGTCGAAGGCGGTCTTCATCTTGGCATCGAAGTGCTTCAGATAGCCGCTGCCTTTCTCGTCCATGGTGCTGGTGAGCTGTGCGCCCGTAGCAAAGTTGTCCTTCGAGATGAGAGCCACCGAGAAGAACTGGTTGCGGAAAGCCACCCAGTCAGTAGGCTCCTCTGTGTTCTCCTGCTTGTCGCCAGACTCGGAGAGCTTGTCAGTGCCGCCCGTTGACTCCTTATAATAAATAGAGGTATAGCGGTTCTCGAACGAGTAGCCTTTCTCCTGTTGGCGGCAGTGGTCCGTCCACTCAATCTCCACTTCCTTATACGATGGGGCGAAGATGCCGGCCAGTCCCTTAGTCTGGAACGAGAGGCTCAGCAGGTAGTCCTTGCCCAGGCGGTAGCGCATGACGACCTCGCCGCCGTTGGCTGCCGTCGCCGTCATGGTGACCGTCGTGTCGGTCTGCTCTGACGGGGTGAAGAAGAGGTCGGCGGTGACGATGTTGTCCTGCTTGCCAGCCAGCATGAAGTTCATCATCTGGTCGTCAGCATCGAACAGCGTGACATTGTCCGAACCGTCAATGCTCTTGAAGTCCTTGATGACTGCCTTGCGGATGACGCCGCCCTTGGTGTCGAGCGTCAGCTCCAGCTTGGCGTTTTTCAGCACCACCTTCTGAGAGGTGCCGCTGAGGGCAGTATGGAAGAGGGACGTCGTGTCGGCAACAGAACTGTCAGGGCGGTTCACCGCTGTGGAGTCTGCGGCTTTGAGCTTTTCCTTCTGTGCCTTGGCTACCTGTTCACTCATGACGGCAGCAATAGAGTCTTGTTTGCGTGCAGCTTCTATCTGCTCTGCCGAGGGCTGGTTCCACCAACTGAAACCAATGAGCACGGCGGCAATCAGCACGAAGCCGATAATAGTGTCTTTATTCATCTTGTCTTTTTGATTGATTTCTGTTATGAAGCTGCAAAGGTACAAAATAAATTGAAATTTGAAAGTTGAAAATTGAAAATTATTTTGCCGCCATGATAAAAAAAGTGAAAAGTGTATAATTTGTTGCCTCAAACAAAAAAAGTTCAAAGTTCAAAGTCCAATGTAGAAAGTATTTCGTATCTTTGCAAATGATTATGAAATGATTATGAAATACAAGCACTTTTTGATCGTATTGATGGCGCTGTTGGTGACGACTGAGACACAGGCGCAGACCGGGGGCGGCACTAAGGCTGCCCGGGATTATTCTTCTCAGATAGTGAAAAACTATGCGGACTCGCTGGCCATGCTGCGCCAGAGGCTGGACTCTGTCCTGCACGTCAACGATTCGCTGCGCACGGAGGCTGCAGACGGCCGTTACTATAGGCTCTTTGCGCCGCCGACGTTCTATCACTCAGGCGCCAACCAGTATTTTTCCTTTGCGCCCAAGGATAGTGACGATGTGGCTGTCGCCGTCAATGAGGCCATGATGAACCTGTACATGCGCCGTCCTGACCTGTTCAAGGCCACTGAGAGCCAGTTGCAGGCCGCCGGAACGTTGCGAGAAGACGTCAACCAGGAAGTCAAGCAACAGGTGGAACTTGTGGAGATGGTTGAAGCGGCGCCAGAAGTCCCTGAGGAGATGGCTCCTTTGGCCTTAGAGGTGAAGAAGCCCAATTTCTGGAAATTCAAGTTCGACGGCAACCTGCAGTTCCTTCAGAACTATGTTTCCGACAACTGGCACAAAGGTGGTGAAAGTAACTATTCGGCCGTGGGTGCTATCACGATGGAACTGAATTATAATGACAAGGACAAGGTGCTGTTTGAAAACAAACTGGAGTCGAAACTCGGCATCCAGACATCACCCTCGGACACGGTTCATCGCTTCAAGACGAACAACGACGTGCTGCGACTGACCAGCAAGCTGGGTATGCAGGCTCATAAACATTGGTACTATACCTTGCAGCTGTTGGCCTATACGCAGTTTGCCCGCGGCTATAAGGCTAACGACGAGATGGTCTACTCAGACTTTATGTCACCTTTCAATATGAACCTTGGTCTTGGTATGGAGTACAAGGTAGAGACGAAGAACAAGCGACTGACGGGTAGCCTGAACTTCCTGCCGCTGTCGTTCAACTTCATCTATGTTGACCGTCGCAATCTGGCTTCGCGCAATGGCATCTCAGGCAATCACCATACGAAGGAGAGTTTCGGTTCCAGCTTTACGGCTGACCTGAAGTGGCAGATGGCTGATCAAGTATCGTGGAAAACGCGCTTCTATGCCTTCACCTCCTACGACCGTGCATTGATAGAGTGGGAAAACCAGATAGAGCTGAAGGTTACCAAGTATATTTCTGCCAATATATTCCTCTATCCGCGCTTTGACGATGCGAATGCCCGCGACGAGTCGTTAGGCTATTTCCAGTTCCAGGAATACAGCTCGCTGGGACTGACGTATACCTTTTAAAAGGTAAAGAAGTAAAAAGGTAAAAAGGTAAACATCACTCCAACATAAAAGGCTGCTCACCAACATCTGATGCGCAGCCTTTTTTACCTTTTTACTTTTTTACCTTTTTACTTCTTCTCGGCTTCCGTCATGTCGCCCTCAATGTAGAGGCGCGTGATCTCAACGGAACCGTTGGTGCGTACGGTGATGGACTTCTTGAAATGTCCTGGGAATTTTCCTGCACCATTGTACGTCACCTTGATTTCGCCTGACTCGCCTGGCTTCACAGGAGTCTTTGTGTATTCAGGCACAGTGCAACCGCATGAGGCAATAGCCTGATTGACAACCAGCGGCTGTTCGCCGACGTTTGTATAGGTGAAAGTGCATGTCACCTTAGGCTCTTTCTCAGAGAAAGTTCCGAAGTTATGCGTAGTCTTTTCAAACTTGATTTGTGCAGGCTTCTGAGCCATCATCGTTGTCATGCCGAAAACCAACAGCACGGTTGTTAATATCAGTTTTTTCATTGTTTTAAATCCGTTTTAAGTAAACTCCGTGCAAATGTACGCTATTTTCTTCATATTTGTATCATTTGGCGTCCCTTTTTTCGATATTTTAATACTTAAAGGAAGCATATTAATAAAATATTGTGTATCTTTGCCCACAAATTAATTACTAAAATATAACAATCAACAACTATGAACATGAAGAAACTATTGACAATCGTGATGCTTTTCGCAGCCTGTTCGGTGAATGCCGATGCACAGGGCTGGCTTGGTAAACTGAAGGACAAGGCTCTTGACAAGGTCAAGGGTACAGTAGAGAACAAAGTTGAGAAGGAGGTTGGAAACGCAACTGACGACGTGCTTGAAGGCAAGAAGTCCAGCAACAATTCGAAGGGTGATGCTGGCGAGGCTGAGGCCAAGCAGAAGAAGTCTGCTAAGGGCGAAGAGGTGAAGAGCGACTTCGTTCCTGGTTCTGTCGTCATCTTCGAGGATAACCTTCAAGGCGAGCAGATGGGAGAGTTCCCCTCTAAGTGGGACTTGATTGAGAACAATGCCGAGGTCGCCAAGATGAACGGCAAGATGGCTATCAAGTTCGAGCATGGCTCTAATACAGAAATTATGCCACTCATTAAGGATGGTAACAAGAAGTACCTGCCCGAATTCTATACCTTGGAATTCGATTTCTTCGCCACTGGCAAGGAAAACACGAACACGGCTTATAATCTTTATCTGAATTCAGAGAACGACCGTCACAACAGCCGCATCTGGTTTAGTCAAGACAGAATGACCTGGGACATCAAAAAGCCAAATAGTGATGATGATATCAATGGAAACGCGTCGTTGGAGGACATCATGGAACTGAACGACTGGAACCATTTCGCCTTGTCGTTCAACAAACGTGCCTTGAAGGTTTATATTAACGACAAACGCATCATCAACATCCCCAATGCCAAGGCGATGGATTGGTTCTCTATTGAAACGGAGTTTTGGGAGGACCATATTGACTACATTACTAATATCCGTCTGGCTAAGGGTGGGGTTGCCCTCTACGACCGCAATGAGCAGAGCATGACAGCCGTTGAGAAGGCTATTGCCGAGACGGGTAAGTTTGTGACTAACAATATCTTGTTTGAAACGGGTAAGGCAACGCTGAAGCCTGAGTCGATGGCTGAGATACAGAAGGTGGCAGACTACATGAAGAAGAACCCGAGCGTGCGCTTTGAGGTCCAGGGACATACTGACAATCAGGGCTCTGATGCCGTCAACGACCCCCTCTCTCAGCAGCGTGCTGAGGCAGTGGTGAAGGCGCTCGAAGGCCTTGGCTGCGACGGCTTCAATCTGCGTGCCGTGGGCAAGGGCTCCCATGAACCCGTTGCTGACAATAAGACGGATGCTGGCCGCGCCAAGAACCGCCGCGTAGAGTTTATCAAGAAGTAGCTATCCGCGCTCGTGAAAATAAAATGAATTTTTATTTTGCATTTTGCCCGCTTATTTGTACCTTTGCACACCAAATTGAAACATATATATAAAAATGTATAGGACAAATACTTGTGGCGAGCTGCGGCTTGCCAATGCCGGACAGCAGGTGACGCTTGCCGGATGGGTACAGAGAATGAGAAAGATGGGCGGCATGACGTTCGTCGACCTTCGCGACCGTTATGGATTGACGCAGTTGGTTTTTGACGAGTCGAAGGACGCTGCCTTGTGCGAACAGGCTAATAAGCTGGGACGTGAGTGGTGCATACAGGTTGTAGGTACGGTCAGTGAGCGCCAGTCGAAGAATCCCAAGATGCCGACAGGTGATATTGAGATTCTGGCTGAGAAACTGAACGTGCTCAGCGAGAGTCAGACACCGCCGTTTACTATTGAGGACAATACTGACGGCGGCGACGACATCCGCATGAAGTACCGCTATTTGGATCTGCGCCGTAATTGCGTGCGCCAGAATCTGGAGTTGCGCCACCGTATGACCATCCTCATCCGTAACTTCTTGGACAACCTGAACTTCATAGAGGTTGAGACACCTATTCTGATAGGTTCGACACCAGAGGGTGCCCGTGACTTCGTGGTGCCTTCGCGCATGAATCCTGGACAGTTCTATGCGCTGCCGCAGTCGCCGCAGACGCTGAAGCAGTTGCTGATGGTGAGTGGCTTCGACCGCTATTTCCAGATTGCCAAGTGCTTCCGCGATGAAGACCTGCGTGCTGACCGTCAGCCGGAGTTTACGCAGATTGACTGTGAGATGTCGTTTGCCGACCAGGAGGATGTGCTTCAGATTTTCGAGGACCTGGCCCGTCATCTGTTCAAGGAGGTTCGCGGCGTGGAGCTGCCTAAACTGGAGCGTATGACGTGGCATGAGGCCATGCGCCGCTTCGGTTCTGATAAGCCAGATCTGCGTTTCGGTATGGAGTTTGTAGAACTGATGGATGTGCTGAAAGGTACGGGTACATTCCCTGTCTTTGACCAGGCTGAATATATCGGTGGTATCGTCGTTCCTGGCTGTGCTGACTATACCCGCAAGCAGCTCGACCAGTTGACCGACTTCGTGAAGCGTCCCCAGGTGGGTGCCAAGGGACTGGTGTATGTGAAGTTCAATCAGGACGGTACGGTAAAGACTTCCATCGACAAGTTCTATACGCCAGAGGTATGGGCAAACCTGAAGGAGAAAACGGGTGCCAAGGACGGCGACCTCGTGCTCATCCTCAGTGGTGATAACGCAAACAAGACTCGTACGCAGCTGTGCACGCTCCGTCTTGAGATGGGCGACCGTCTGGGACTGCGTGACAAGAATGTCTTCAAGTGCCTGTGGATTGTCGACTTCCCATTGTTTGAGTGGAGCGACGAGGAACAGCGCCTGATGGCTACACACCATCCGTTTACGCTGCCCAATCCTGACGATATTCCCTTGCTCGATACTGCACCTGAGAAAGTCCGTGCCGTGGCTTATGACTTCGTATGTAACGGTATCGAGGTGGGTGGCGGTTCACTGCGTATCCATGACGGTAAGCTGCAGGAGAAGATGTTCCAGATTCTGGGCTTCACGCCTGAGCGTGCTATGGCACAGTTCGGCTTCCTCATCAATGCCTTCAAGTACGGCGCACCGCCTCATGCTGGTCTTGCCTTCGGTCTCGACCGTTTTGTCAGCATCATGGCTGGTCTTGACAGCATCCGCGATTGCATCGCCTTCCCGAAGAATAACAGTGGCCGCGACGTGATGCTGGATGCACCAGGCGAGTTAGACCCTAAACAGCTGGAAGAATTGCAGTTAGCAGTAGTTGAACCGGTTGAGTAGATTGATATAGGTCAAGAATAAGACTTAAAATGGCAAAAAGCTGCTGTTTGCGATAACAAATACTCTGAAATATCCTTAATTTTGCACTGTCAAAAGAAAAAAGGTATTTAGAAATCTATTCAATAGAGTATTAATTTTAACAACTATGGCAGAAAAGAAAACTACAAAGAAGGCCGCTGCAGTAAAGGCAGAAGAGCCTAAGAAGTCAACCGTAAAGAAGGCTGCTGCTCCTAAGAAGGCAGCTATCGCAGTGAACGCTGAGAACGCTGGTTTCAAGGCTGGTGATGTTTATCAGGCTCTGGCCGCAGCAGAGAATGCTCTGACTGTGAAGGAAATCGCCAAGGCTGCTAAGATCAGCGAGGAGGAGACTCTGCTCGGTCTGGGTTGGCTCTTCAAGGAGGGCAAGCTCGTTGCTGCTGACGATAAGATTACTCTTGCTTAATCAAATCAACAAGCATAAAAGGGCCGGTAAGCTATGAGGCATACCGGTCTTTTTTTAGTGTTGTTAGTTATTGCTTTAAGTTTTTAGTGGGTTACGACAGTCAGATTCTGAAAATCCTCATCGAAGCCGGTGAGCGTGGGATAGGTGTGCAGGCCATTGCCAAGCACGTCTATAACATGAATTGTACGTTCTTCTCGCAACCCAACTATGAAGATATCCGTGCCTATGTGCAACAGTACCTGTTGCGAAATTCCAAGTCGTCGCAATCGCTGATAGAACATACTGGTCAGCGCGGCTACTATCGGCTGAATACTGCCGGTTCGCAGGACGCTTTGCAGATGATGTTGCAGTTCCGTGATGTACAGGAGGAGAAAGAAGAAGAGAAGCCCGTGCAGCAAGACCTTTCCCTCGATTTATTTGGCTTTTAGATTTTTAGGAAACTGCTGAATGTCAGCTAACCTCCAACTGCTTGATTACTCTCGCAGGAACGCCTGCGACAAGTGAATAGGGTGGTACATCTTTGGTGACGACAGCTCCTGCTGCCACCACTACATGACGACCAATGGTGATGCCAGGAAGTATCACGGCATTCGCTCCAATCCAGACATCATCGTCGATGATGACAGGCTTCGTACTGATACCCTGTTCGTCAATCATGCTGTTTGCATCTGTAAAATTGTGATTCAGCGCCGTCACGGTAATACCCTGTGCTAAGTTTACATGATTGCCAATGCACACAGGACCTATCACCGTACAATGAATGCCGATGCGGGTATAGTCACCAATCGTCACGTCACCCACAGCATTGTTGATGCAACAATACGACTCTATGACGCTCTTCTTGCCCAGCCAGAAACGCCTGTAGGGTGGGGTGTCCATCCTGACGTTCCAATACACTTTAGAACTCCATGCCCTGTGTTGGTATAGCGGTGCCAACAGTCGGACAAACCAACGGGGCCTGGCATCTCGTTGGTTCATGATCAGGTAGTCCAAACATCTTTTAATCTTTGGACTCTTCTTCAATCCCTGCCGTATTTCTTCTTTATCCTTCATCCCTTTTTACTTCCGATTTCTTGATAGACATCTTGGTATAGCTTTAGCAGATTCTCTGCCGTCTTCTTCCATGAAAAGAGTTTGGCGCGTTCCAGACCAATTTGTTTTTGCTCATTGTAGAAAGTCTGGTCAGTCTCTAATCGTAGCATCATTGCCGTAATCTCGTCACTGCTCTCAGGATTGACAAGGATGGCATCTTTGCCTCCAATCTCAGGCATTGATGACGTGTTACTGGTAATCACTGGTGTGCCACAAGCCATTGCTTCCAGCAAAGGTATTCCAAAGCTCTCTCGTAGCGAAGTGTACAGGAAAGCAAAGGCGTTATTATAAATATATGGCAAATCGCTGTTCACAATATAACCAGGCATGACGATGTTTTCTCGGATGTTTTCGATGTGATTGTGCTCAATGATGCCGTTCAGGTAGTCTGGATCAAGATCGGCCATCAGCAACTTTCGTTTTACTTCCGATTGCTTCAGGTATTTCGAATAGGCCACTAACGTCCGTTCCGTGTTTTTCTTAGGATCAGTATTGCCGAGGAAGAAGAAAAAGCCATTAGCAGTTAGCTTAGTGCTCATGGCTTTTGGCAATTCACAGTTGTTGATAGGCCTAAACCAATCATTGTAACCATTATAAATCATGGTCATCCGTTCCCTTGGAATGTTTAGCTTACTGATGATGTTCTCCATCTCAAAATTGGAGACTGTGATGATGCGACGACTCTTGTCAAGAATGCGTGGCACATCTATACGACGATAAAACCATCCCAGATTCTGATAGAGCGACTTGTTCTGCTTGTCGCGAGGTTCCAGGAAAATAATGTCGTGCAGCGTCAACACCAAAGGAATGTCACACCAGATGGGGGCTGTGTTACTCGTACAATGCAGAATCTCCACACCGTATTTCTTGGCAGCCCTGGGCAAGGCCCATTGTTCCCATAGGGGATATGAAGGACACTTTAGCTCAATGACATGAACATTCTTTGTGCTCTCTACACAGCGGTCTTCACCAGGCTTCACAAACACATAGTATTCATTGACAAGGTCTAACTGCTGCAGTTCCTTTATTTCCTGCAGTACCACGTAGTCCATACCGTGCTTGTTCTTACGGAATATCCGTTGCGCCTCAATGCCTATTCTCATCTTTTGCTGTATTTTGTTGCAAAAATAAGGATATTTTTTGATATTTCAAAATTGTTTTGTATATTTGCCACATAAATAATGTCATCATGAATGAAATACAATCATAGTAATGCGAATATTATTCTTGATATATCATGGCTTTTCTGAGCATAGTGGCATCTCTAAAAAGATACATTATCAGGTGAAAGGATTACGTGAAAATGGTCATGATGTCCGTTTGTGCTACTACGACTTTAATAGTGAGGGACACCGTTGCCGTTATGTCAATGGTGACATTATCAAAGACTATGGTTCAGGCGCTTGGGCTGCTATTTGCCAGCGTATTGACTATAGCTGTATCTATGATTATTGTGTTCGTGAAGGCATAGAGTTTATTTATGCCCGTTGTTTCCAGAATGCCAATCCATGGCTCATCCTCTTCTTCCGTCGGCTGCATAGGGCGGGCATACATGCCGTGACGGAGATACCTACCTATCCGTACGATCAGGAATTCAAGAATTTTGAATGGAAGATGCGTATGGGATTAAAGGTTGACCAGCTGTTCCGCAAAAAACTCTATCAACAAATGGATGCCTTAGTCACGTTTAGTGACGCTGAGCGTATCTTTGGACAGCGCACTATCCGTATCAGTAACGGAGTCGATTTCGACAGCATCCCGTTGTTAAATAATGATAACGTTAACGGGAACGATAATGGGAACGGCGTTCACCGTGCATTGCATTTGATAGGTGTGGCTGAGGTACATCCGTGGCACGGGTTCGACCGCCTCGTGGCAGGATTGGGAGAGTACAAAGGTGAAACACCCGTCTATTTCCACATCGTAGGCGGTGTACATCCAAATCACATGAATAATGTCTTTTTACCTTTGATAGAAAAGTATCACATCAAAGACAACGTCATTTTTCATGGAACACTCTTTGGCGACGAACTGACAAAGGTCTTTAACCAGTGCCAGTTTGCCATAGGTTCATTAGGACGTCACCGTAGTGGTATTACCGTTATCAAGACCCTCAAGAATCGTGAATACGCTACCCGTGGCATTCCTTTTATATATAGTGAACAAGACTCTGACTTCGACCATCAGCCATACGTGCTGAAAGCATCTGCCGACGAGTCGCCCATCGACATCCAGCAGATAATTGATTTTATGGACCACTTTTCAATGAAACCTGAAGATATACGGAAGACAGTTGAGCATTTGACGTGGAAAATCCAGATGCAACGGGTCGTAGAAACTATTGTTAAGCTATAGAATGCTTTGATAATATGTAAGCAGTTTGTCTACACAGGTTGAAACATTATATTTGCTGCTTAGGTCGTTACGTAGTTGCGGTTGTGATGTGTTGTCATGAAGTGCTCTCATGATTGCTTGACCAATATCATCCACATCATAGGGATTGACCAATTGTGCAGTTCCCTTTTCATAATACTCCTTGGGACCTCCCAGATTTGTTATAACGATATTGCATCCGTGTATGGCAGCCTCCAAAGCAACCAGTCCTACACCTTCGTTGAGGCTGGGCAGGGCAAACACTTTAGCCCTATTGTATAGTGAGATGAGTTCTTCGTCGCTGACAAACCCTAATACTTCGATGTTTTGCACTTGGCCAATTAACTGATGCAATCTGGCTTCCGATTCTGCATTACCTTTATTACCTACTAACTTTAGATTGAAACCATACTTTTTGGCAGCTTCGATGAGCCGTGGTACGTTCTTACGAGGTTGCGTCATTGTGCCAGCGAATAAGCAGAAGGGTTCCTTTTCTATGGTCGCGTCGTAATGGTCTTCGCGATAAGATAGGGGTACGATACAGACTTTTTCCGCAGCAATGTCATAGCCTTGCCGTAGGTAGTCTGCCTCATATTCGGTTCGGGCAAAAAACAACTTGACATCATCTTTGTATCGACGAAGTGCATAGTTTTGTGAATAAAGTCTGAGCCGTTCACAGCCAAAGCGGGTGGCTAACCGGTATTTCCACATGGGAGTATTGGTGTCAATAATTGGCGAAAATACAAAGTTGGGGTTGATGCCACTTCCCCAATGAATAATGTCGTAGTTCCATAGCCCAAAGCCAAATACGTGAACGATGTCATATTGTTTCCAGTCGTAGTGTCCCCACGGGTTGATGCGATCCACTTGATGGCCTTTACGCTCCAACTCTCTTGCCCATATCTCAGCCTGCATCTTACTGCCATCACCTGCTCCCATATAGCAAGCACCTGGATACATGATAAATGCAATTTTCATATATTCTAGTTGTTTATGCTGCAAAGATAATAAGAATTTTCTGTAAAAGATGGTTTTTATGTTTATTTTTGCTATCTTTGTAGCATGAAATACGAAGTGACTATAGGAATTCCTGTTTACAATGTTGAGAAGTACATTCGTCTGACGATGGACTCAGCGTTAGCACAAACGTTCGAGAATATTGAATTCCTGGTATTGGACGATTGTGGTACGGATAGCTCGATGGATGTTGTTCGTGAATATCAACAGCAACATCCAAGAGGTAAGGACATTCGCATTGTTCGCCAGCCGCAGAATGGAGGATTGGGTCGTGCTCGTAATCGAATTATTGAGGAAGCTCAAGGTGAATATCTATATCATTTGGATGCTGATGATGCCATTGCTCCCAATACAATAGAATTGCTTTATGAGAATGCAAAGAAATATGATGCGGATATCGTATACGGCTCCTACGAGAGGATAGAGGAGTTTGACGGAACAACAACAAAAACAGATTATCAATACCCTGCTATGCAGTTCTTGAAAGAGCATGAATTTGCTGATCGTGTCTATAGTGATTATGGCTTTTTACAGGCAAATACATGGAACTTCTTAATCAAGACGGAAATCTATCTGAAAAACAACATCCGTCATAAACCTGTGAACTACTGGGAGGACTTCACGACAACGATTGACTTGCCGACCTATATCAATCGTGCGGTGTTGTTGCCCAATATTACCTATTATTATTATTGCCGATATGGCTCTTTGTCTAATTTTGCCAATCGTGACCATATTGCCAAGTCTGAGATTCAAAAGACTATTGATGCAATGGCTTTGGTAAAGCAAAATAGTGATCGAGTGAAGTCAAGGCCATATTTCCACAAGCGGATGTATAAAGTCATGATGACACATTTCTATATGACATGTGCCATCTTGAAAAACGAAAAAAAGATTACGCCATCATTCACAAATAGCGAGATTCGTGATGTGATGCGCTCTCCGCTGTCACTGATGGAGACCATCGGACTGAGAGGGTGGAAGCTGAGGAATCTCTTCTTGTTTCTTCTGGGTGTATTGCCTCCCGCCTGTACTGTTGCCGTCATACGGTTTGTTGGAAAACATAAAGGACTCATCTGATTTATGAAAATAGCCTTTCTTATCCGGTCACTTGCCCTTGCTCACGGTGTGGAGCGTACCTTGGCGGACAAGGTGAATGCCTTGTCAGAAATGGGACATGAGGTTACGCTAATAACCTATGAGCAGGGAACACATCCGTTGGTTTTTCCTTTGCGTCAAGGCGTGAGGCATGTCGATTTGGACTGTTGCTATTTTCATCTTTACAGGAAATCATTGCTCCGGCGACTGATAGAGGGAGTGTTCATGCGCCGCCGTTTCCAGAGACGGCTAAGTGCTGCTGTCAGTCAGCTGCAGTTAGATGTGCTTGTCACGACGACCTATTCGGACGAGTTTGCGAGGGCAACGATGTCTTTGCACCGAAAAGTCCGTATCGTCGTAGAGTCTCATACGGCATATTCCATAGAGATGGAGCATGTTTCTGCGGTGCAACGCTGGAGATCCAGACACGCTCTTCATGCATACCGCCACTGTCACCTGTTTATTGCCTTGACTCGTGGCGATGCGGAGTTTTGGAAGAAGCACGCGGCGAGGGTGACGGTTGTGCCTAATCCGCTTCCCTTTTATTGCGAGGATATATCCCTGGCACACAGAAAGCCTGGGCGCATTCTCTGTGTTGGAAGTTTCCAGAGTCAGAAGCGCCATGACCGTCTGGTAGACGCATTCTCTTTGATAGCTGATAAATATAAGAACTGGTATGTTGATATTATAGGTGACGGTGTACTGAAAGACACACTTCAGCAACGGATAGACAGACTGGGACTTACTGGTCGTGTGACCCTTTTGCCCCCCACGGCTGATGTCCGAGCCGAGTATCTCTCTTGTGAGTTCCTGGTTCAGTGCTCTGACTATGAAGGCTTCGGATTAGTTCTTGTCGAGGCGATGGCCTGTGGTGTACCGGTAGTCTCGACAGCCTGCCCTTATGGTCCTGCAGAGATTATCGACGACGGCATCACGGGGCTTCTGACTAAACTGGATGTCGCGGATTTGTCGGCCAAGATGGAATGGATGATTCTTCATGACGCGGAGCGGCGGGAGATGGGCATCAAGGCTCACAAGGCTGTTCTCCGATACCGGAAGCAGCAGATTATGAGAGAATGGGCAGCTGCCTATGCCTCGGTGATGTGAGCTTAGCGATGTATCCACTTCCAGTGCCATTCGCGTATCTTCAGATATAAGTAAGGGGGGTACTTCGTCACCAGCAGGCTTTCAAGCCTTCTTTTCAAGTTGCCCCTAAAGTGCAGGTCCGGGACTTGCTGCCTGAGGTGTTCTACGATTTCTCTTTTGTCCTGTGGCTCCTTGATACTGTGCAGCATGGCGTAGAATAATATGGAGAACGAGCAATAGACATCGTCTTCGAGTTTTTGTCTGGTCTGAGGTGTCAGCGTTTCCGTATGCCTCAGTTTCCATGTCGCGCCGATGATGGCGGCAAAGTCCATTGCTTTTTTCTTCGTGAAAGAAGAAGTGGCGGAAGGATGGTTTTTGCGGTAGATGTTCAGCAGCCAATGAACCCTAAGACATTTCTGTGCCCTGAGGTAGCATTGATGGGTGAAAGGAACATCCTGATATGTGAGACCAGGGATGAAACTCAGCTGGTTGTCTGTCAGAAACTGTCTTCTGAAGAGTGTGCGCCATACATAGCACTGATACGGATTCAAGTCTTCCAGAAAAAGACGCTCACCCGTTTTCTCCTCATAATGGATGTCTGTTTGGTGTGTACACTTGTAGTCTGGCATCTCGTTCCCGCTTGTCTCTATAAAGTCCGCAACGACGAGGTCAGCTTTCGTCTCCAAAGCTTTCTCCAACAGTGTAGGGATGCTGTTCTCTACAAGCAAGTCATCCGAGTCGGGCATCATGATATACTCCCCTTTGGCCATCGCCATGCCGTTGTTGCGGGCCATCGATAGACCTTGGTTCTGCTGGTTGATGACAGTGATGTTGTTGTGTTGGCTAATGATGTCGGCAATCATCTCCATGCTCTTGTCTGTGGAGCCATCATTTACGATGATGACTTCAAAGCGTGAATCGTCGAGTCCTTGCCTGAAAATACTCTCTAAACAGGGATGGACGTATTCCTCCACATTATAAACAGGTATGATAATGCTTAAATCCATATATAAATGGTATTGTGTTTGCCATCATTTGATTTTGATTGCAAATATATTATTTTTACACAATTATACCAAATATTTTTGTCGTTTTATTCTCTTTTCTTTCTTTTTTTATTATCTTTGCGGTGTCTAATATGTATGAAAATGTCAAACTGGTATGACCCGTACATGACCATCTATGGTCGCCCGTTCAGTGAGGTGCCGCAGCGCGTCATCGACGAGACGCGAGAGCGGCTGGCTAACCTGCAAAGCAAGGAGCCGCTTGCATCCATCGTCATTATTGCATATAACGAAGAGACACACCTGCAGGCTTGCCTTTGGGCTATCAGCCAGATACGGTGTAAGTATCCTGTGGAAATCATTGGCGTGGACAATGACTCCAAGGATCGCACGGCAGAAATCTATGAGAAGTCGGGTATTCCGTATTATACTGAGTATCAGCATTCGTGCGGCTATGCCCGTCGTTGTGGTTTGCAGCATGCAAAGGGACGTTTTTATTTCGACGTGGATAGCGACACACTCTATCCGCCCTATTATTATGAAGTGATGCTTGACCATCTGCTGAAGCCTGGCGTGTCGTGTGCTTCTGCTACCTATGGCTTTTTTCCTGACGAGAACCATTCAAAGCTCAGTCTCAGATTGTTTGAGATGACACGCGACCTGTTCCTGTGGATTCAACACTTCAAGCGCCCTGAACTGTCGGTGCGCGGACTGGTCTTTGCCTATAATGCTGATTATGGCCGCCAGGAGCCGTACCGTGTTGACATCATCCGGGGAGAAGATGGTTCGATGGCATTAAATCTGAAGAAATATGGTCGCATTGTCTTTGTACGCGACCGTCGGTGCAGGGCTATCACCGGATATGGCACCATTGGTAACCAGTCGATGTGGCAGAGTTTTGTTAATCATGTCCGTATCCAGATGAAGGGCATCACGCGCATCTTCCATCAGACGGACCACTACGAAGACGAGGAAGACAACCTTGTCAAGAACAAGTAATCAGAGACGTATCAGCTGTGATCCTGTCAGACGCTCACTCCCTGAAATCTGTACGGCATAGACTCCGTCGGACATGATGGGAAGTGAAACAGAAACTTCTGACGTTGTGGGAATGAGTCTGGTCTGATACTTCAGAGTGCCTGAAAGCGAATACACACGAATGTTGACTTCGGTGTTGGGCGTTTGGGCAAACGAGAGTTGCAGTTGGCGGTTGGCAGCGGTGATTCGTACGCCTGACGGCTGGTGCATGCTTAGCCCCTCAATGCTGCTGGCTCCCAAGATGTCAAGCAGTCCGCGGTAAGCGTCAATTTCGCCATATCCATAATCGTTGTTGGGGTAGGTGATGTCTTCCTCCGGATGGCTGCAGGTGCGGCGGAACACGTCGATAATCTCTTCACGCGTCAATGTTGGCTTTGCCTGAAGCCAGAGTGCGATGGTGCCAGCCACTACCGGGCATGCCATCGAAGTACCTGAAAGAGCTGTCCAGGAATAGGTGCGGCCATTGTGTTTGAACTGTTTGACGCTGCTATAGTAATCCCATGCATCGGCATTGTCTCCTTCAAGATAGTAGCTGCTGTATGATGAAATCACATTGTACCCCGGTGCCGTGACCTCAGGTTTCATCAGACCGTTGATGGCAGGGCCAGTCGATGATTCCGTCATGCGCTTGCCGTAGTTTTGGTTGCTGCTGATAATCCGTGAACCCTGATAGTTGGTAAACGATGTTCGCCATGTTGTGGCTCCCACACAGATTGGTGTCTTGAAACAGGCAGGTGCAAAGATGTTGTGACCGGAAATGGCTGCGTTCCACTGCGGGTCGATGTCCGTCCTCACGCGTAGCGGATTAGAACTGCTGCCGTATATCTCTACATGACTTTCGGCGCCTTCAGCTGTCAGTGCCATATAGCCAATCTCGTTAAGATTGCGTTTGGCAGACAGTCGTAACAGGTAAAAAGTATCGTCGGTGAACTTAGACGGATAACGGGTAATGCTGATGACGCAAAGTTCGTTGCCGATGTACAGCGAGTCGTTCAATACCGAATCCAGCCGTTCGTCCGCAGAGCTGATGCTGTGACTGAGCAGTTGCTGTCCTGACGAATTGTAGACATAAAAGCCTATGGTGAATGGACCGTTCGACTTGAGGCGGTAGCCGGCACTCTTTTTGTAGGTGCTCAAAAAGGCACCTGCTTTCTCCACGCCTTGCGGCTTTTCAGCATACGTCAGCGCCTGGTTCTCATTGCCTGCCGACACAACCAGTATATGGCCAGGTCCCGAAAGCTTGTCGAGGAAGGCTGAAAACAGGCTGTCCTCTTCGTCCAGATAGGGAGAATAGCCTTCGCTAAAAGAGGCGACACATGGCTTTCCCTGACTGTCAGCATAGTCGAACAGGTATTTGAATCCCAGGGCGTCGGTAGCCGACGTGTACTTGTAGTAGTCTTTCGGATTGATATAGACGGTATCTTCCGTCACAGCATTGGCCACCAGGCAGATATCGCTTTCGAAGGCAATCCCACGGTAGGGACTGTCATAGCCACTGCCAGCGGCAATGCCTGCGGTGTGTGTCCCGTGAGACTGTTTCCTGCCGTCAGTGGCACACCCCTGAGCCAGAATGGCCTCCTGCCCGATAAAGTCGCGTCCGACGGGAAACGAGCTGCCGATAGTGTCTTGCGACAGCTGGTCCCAGAAAGCCTTGATACGGTATTGGCTCAGCGTTTTGTCATTATAGAATGTAGGATGTGTCAGGTCAAAGCCCACATCCATCACACCCACTACGACACCTTTACCCGTAAAGGCCGGATGCTGTTCGGTCATGCTATAAGCAGGCAGGACATTCACCACCTTCGGAACAGTATCCATGGTGGTGTGACAAGTTTGGCTTGCCTCAATCCTTTTGACGGTAGCCTGCCGTGACAATGCTGCCAGCTGGCTGAGTGGTATGGCAGCAATGACGATGTCGTCCAGCTTGGCATAGGTCCTGCATCCATGTTGTTCCAGTACCTCGTCATCTTCCGTTTGTATGAAAGCCATGATGTCACGTCCCTGTAGGCTTGCAGCACGATGGCTGTTATGGCCGTTGCCGTATTCGGCTTCCACAGCCAGTCGCAGCCAAGGTGATATTTTGCCGTAGTCTACGGCTTGGGCGCTGACAGTAACGACAGCCATACACCAGAAAAGAAACGTCCAGTACTGCCTCATAGGTTTTATCCTTCGTTGACGAAAGCGTGCATGAATTCCTGCAGACGCAGCAGACCGTATGAGCCACTGACGCACGACTCTTCATCGTACTGCTGGACGCTGTCAGGCTCAATGCCGCGATACCAGATAATAAACGGCACGGGCTCGCTGACGTGGATGCGCAACTCAACGGGTGTGGGATGGTCGGGCAGGATAGCTACGCAAACAGGCTCGTCCATCGCTTCGATGGCTTCTATGATTGGCTTGATGAGCCGCTGGTCCAGGTAGTCAATAGCCTTTAGCTTCAGTTCGATGTCGCCGTCGTGACCAGCTTCGTCGGTAGCCTCGACATGGACAAATACGAAATCGTCGGTCTTCAGCGCGTCGATGGCGGCCTGGGCCTTGCCTTCGTAGTTGGTGTTAGCCAGTCCCGTGGCTCCTGGTACCTTGATGATGCGCAGTCCGGCATAGCGGCCAATGCCCTGAATGAGGTCGACAGCCGAGATGACGGCACCGCTCTTGATTTGCGGATATTTTTCCATCAGCGTCTGCATCGAGGGGCGATAGCCACCGCTCCACGGCCAGATACTGTTGGCGGGGCGCTCACCCTGTGCCACCTTATTTATATTATAGGGGTGTCGGGCCAGCAGTTCCTGCGATTTCAAGATAAGCTCGTTGATGAGGTCGGCAGTCTGATGGGCAGTTAGGCTCACTGGGGGACAGACCCCATGTGAGGTATTTCTCACAGAGGGCCTGTCCCCCTGTGAGTCTGAGTCCTGTGAGTCCGGCTTCACTAATAATGGGCGCCACGGCTCGTTGGGATGGTCGTGGGGTGGGGCACAAGTGATGTGTTTATTGCCGCCCTTGATGACTAATAAGTGGCGATATTGGATGCCGGTGATGAACTTGACGCGCTCACAGCCCTCCCGTTCATTGATGGGCTTGGCCAGTGTTTCGTTCAGGTAATCGATTAGCACGCGTGCATCATCAGTCTCCAGATTACCACCGTTGTGGGTGATAATCTTGCCGTCTTCGAGGGTTATAATATTACAGCGTATAGCGAAGTCGTCGTCTGCCATGTCGTAGCCGATGCTGGCAGCCTCCAATGGGCCGCGACCCTCGTACACTTTGTTCAGGTCATAGCCGAGGATGGCGGTGTTGGCGACTTCAGAGCCAGGAGGGAACCCTTCTGGAACTGTGATGAGGCGTCCGCAGCGACCTTCCCGTGCCAGCCGGTTCATGTATTCGGGACGAGCATACTGCAACAGTGTCTTGTTGCCCAGACTGGCCACCTTGTGGTCAGCCATGCCATCCCCTAGTATAATGAGATGTTTCATAAGGAAAAAAGACTGGGCGGCAGAACCGCCCAGCACACTATTAGATATTAGCGATTGACATGATATTAGCGAAGACGCCTGCGGCAGTGACGGCAGCGCCGGCACCGTAGCCCTGGATAAGCATCGGGTACTCCTTGTAGCGCTCGGTGGTCAGCAGCACGATGTTGTTCGAACCCTCCAACGGATAGAAGGGATGGCTCTGTGGCACTTCCTTCAGGGCAACGCTGGTCTTGAACGTCGACGGGTCATTCTCGTCAGCTTCCATCGTGGCTACGAAGCGCCAACGCTTGCCTTCGGCCTCTAATACCTTGCGGCGGGCCTCGAAGTCGGCGTCCAGTTCGGGCAGCCGCTTCCAGAAGTCATCGAGTGAACCCTCGAAGTAGCTGTCTGGTACGAAAAGATGTTTTTCCACGTCGGCTTGCTCCACTTTATAGCCTGCCTCGCGGGTCAGGATGACCAGCTTGCGGATAACATCGGTACCGCTGAGGTCGATGCGCGGGTCTGGCTCGGAGTAACGCTGCTCCTTGGCACGGCGCACGGTCTCAGAGAACGGCACGTCGGCAGCTATCTCGTTGAAGATGAAGTTCAGCGTACCAGAGAGGATAGCCTCAATCTTCAGAATCTTATCGCCTGAGTTGCACAGGTCGTTAATAGTACCGATAATCGGCAGTCCGGCACCTACGTTGGTCTCGTAGCGGAACCACACGCCGCGGTCACGGGCGGTCTGCTTCAGCTTCAGATAGCTGTCATAGTCGCTCGATGCGGCAATCTTGTTGGCGGCAACCACCGAGATGTTATGCTCTAAGAATGTCTGGTAGAGCTGAGCAATCTGACGGCTGGCAGTACAGTCGACAAACACCGAGTTAAAGATGTTCATCTTCACTATCTCGTCGCGCATGTGCTCCGTATTGGCGGGGAATCCTGCGCGCAGTGTCTTCTCGTAGTTATCCAAGTCGATGCCGTCGCGGTCGAGTACGAAGTTGTCGACATCCGAAATACCGACCACGTTCAGCTTCAGGCGACGCGACTGCATGAGGAACTGCTGCTGTGTGCGGATCTGCTCAAGCAGCATGCCGCCCACCGTACCAATGCCGCAGATGAAGAGGTTCAGTACCTTATACTCTGACAGGAAGAACGAGTCGTGCAGCACGTTCAGCGACTTGCGCAGGAAACGTCCGTCCACGACAAACGAGATGTTCGTCTCCGACGCGCCCTGAGCACAGGCTATCACAGAGATACCAGAGCGTCCCAGCGTGCCAAATAGCTTACCGGCGATACCCGGTGTCTGCTTCATGTTCTCACCCACGATGGCGATGGTCGCCAGACCGCTCTCAACCTGCATGGGGAACATGGCACCCGTTTCAATCTCCTTGGCGAACTCGGCATTCAGCACCTCTGCAGCAGCAGCGGCATCCTCGTCGCGCACGCCGATGGAGGTTGAATTCTCAGAAGAAGCCTGCGACACCATGAATACAGAGATGCCCTTGTTGGCCAGCGTCGTGAAAATGCGGCGGTTGACACCGATGACACCCACCATCGACAGACCCGTCACCGTAATCAGCGTCGTGCCCTTGATGCTCGAAATACCCTTGATGGGCTTTTGGTCGTTCTCAATATGGTCCTTGATGAGCGTACCCGGATGTTCGGGATTGAACGTATTCTTGACCTTGATGGGGATATTCTTGACACAGACGGGATAAATCGTCGGCGGATAGATGACCTTGGCTCCGAAGTTACACAGCTCCATAGCTTCCACGTACGACAGCTCGTTGATGGTGTAGGCGCTTTTGATGACCTTCGGGTCGGCCGTCATGAATCCGTCCACGTCCGTCCATATTTCCAGTACCTCGGCATTCAGCACGGCGGCGATGATGGCTGCGGTGTAGTCAGAACCGCCACGTCCCAAGTTGGTTGTCTCGTGCGAGTCGCGGTCGCGGGCAATGAAGCCGGGAACCACATATACGTTCTTGTCGCTGATGTCCTTGAAAGCCTTTTTGACCAGCTCAGTCGTCAGGTCGGCATCAATCACATGCTTGCCTTCCTTGTCCCAGGTGCGGATAAAGTCGCGTGAGTTCATGCGCACGCCGTTCTTGATCATCGCAGCGACGATATGCGAACTCAGGCGTTCACCGTATGACACAATGGTGTCAGCCGTCTTCTCCGACAGGTCGTGAATCAGATACACACCGTAGAAGATGCTCTTCAACTGGTCGAAGAGCTGGTCTACATTGTTAAATAAGTCTATGCGCTTTTTGTCATCCGTAATGATGGCCTCAATCATCTGGTGGTGGCGCGTCACCATCGCGTCGAATTCCTCGCGATAGCGGTCGTCGCCCTGTTTGGCCATCTGTGATGTGGCAATGAGGCGGTCGGTGATGCCGTCAAGTGCACTTACTACTACTACGACAGGTTGCGTCCGAGCCTCTGTCTCCACAATTTTTTTCAAGCTAAGAATGCTTTTTACGGAACCTACGGACGTTCCGCCGAATTTCATT
>Ga0310691_10001265_pt1 | contig 39521 bp, 43 predicted proteins | sample 176DNAGHGlowgp2_FD_203887 | JGI IMG/M metagenome (GOLD analysis project Ga0310691, IMG submission 203887) | Sheep rumen microbial communities from Palmerston North, Manawatu-Wanganui, New Zealand - 1766 DNA GHGlow gp2 (v2) (version 2) | ecosystem: Host-associated > Mammals > Digestive system >... | reverse complement strand
CATATGAAGTACTATCATAGTTAATAATAACTAATTTATCTCCATGAAAACTATCTACATAACCTGCTGCTGGATATACTACAAGAGAAGTACCTAGTACTATTAAAGTATCTGCTTCATCTACTATCCTATCAGCATTCATAACAGCATCAATAGGAAGTGATTCTCCATATAAAACTACATCTGGTTTAATAATACCTCCACATTCACAGTAAGGAATATCATCAGTATTAAATACTGCTTCTGGTGGATATGATTTACCACATTTAGTACAATGATTATTATAAATAGAACCATGAATCTCATATACGTTTTTAATACCTGCTTTTTTATCAAGTCCATCTACGTTTTGAGTAATAACACCTAATAATTTACCTTCATCTTCTAACTTCTTTATAAATTTATGAGTAATATTAGGTTCTTTATCTATACAGTTAAAACATTTTCTATAATAATCAAAGAATTCTTTAGTATGTGTTTCATAATATTGTCTACTTATAAGTATCTCTATAGGAGTATCAGTATATTTAGATATTCCATCTTTACCCCTAAAATCTTTAATACCACTCTCTGTAGATACTCCTGCTCCAGTAAAGCATACTATCTTTTTAGAGTTTTTTAATATTTCTTTTAATTTTTCTATCTTATCCATATCATCACCTTATTTAACCTCATTATAGCATAAAAAAAGAGCATATAGCTCTTATTCTTCTGGGAATATATCTATACTAGGTGTATCTCCTTGAGGAAGTCCAGGTTCAAGTGGCTCATTACTATTCAAATAGAAGAATAGTATTGCTCCTATTGCTACTATGAAGATAATAACAACGTATAGAAGTGCTAATCCACCCTTCTTTTTCTTTTTAACTTTAGTTTGAAGGGATGAAGTTGATAATTTCTTTTCTTCTGTTTCACTTCTTATTTGTTCAAGTGTAATATTTGCATTATTATCGCTATATGTTTCACCTAATAATCCACCATCAGTTTTAGGTAAAAACTCATTACCGCTTTCTTCAATAATTTCATCATCACCAAAACTACCAACGAATTTATTTTCAGCTGGAGCCTCTAGTGGTGGAGCTGGAGCCATAAGATCATTACCATCTACTGGAATAGGTTCTGGATTCTCAGTAAATACTGGCTCTGATGGAACTTCAATTGGTTTTTCAGTAGGTGGTTTTAAAATTGAACTATTACCTACATTATTATTATTTTCTTCATTCATACAATCACCCTATTATCATTATAACAAATTTTTATTAATCATTGTTTATTATTTATTAAAATGTTATTATTATATAGTAAAGAATGTTAACCAAGAAAGGGGCAATTATGAAAAGAAGAATGATAATACTTCTTATAACAATAGTACTCATAATTAGTGCTATTGGTCTTGGAACAGTGATTGCATCTGCTGCTATTAAAGGAGAAGAGAATGCACCTGCATCTTCTAAAAAGAAAAAAGAAAAGAAGAAAGAAGACAAAAAAGAAGATAAGAAGGAAGAAGAAAAGAAAGAAGAAGAGAAAAAAGAAGATCCAAATGTAGAAAGAGTTACTATTACTTTTAATACTAGTGGTGGAGATAAATTAGATCCTATAACAGTTGAAAAAGGTATGACTAAAGAATTACCTATTCCAGGTAAAAGTGGATATACATTTGAAGGATGGTATATAGGAACTACTCAAGTAGATAGTTTTTATAAGTTTACTAAAAATGTAACAATAACTGCTAAATGGACTGAAGATATTAGAACGATGAAGATTACATTTGTTACTAACGGAGGAAGTTCAGTATCCCCTATTATTCAAAATTGTAATAAAGGAATACATCTTCCTAAAGCTCCTACTAAGACAGGATATAAATTTAAATATTGGCAAGATAAAAATGGTGGTAAAGTATTTGAAGGTGGAAAAATAAAATGTCAGAACACTATACTTTATGCACAATGGGAAAAAGAAAAAGTATATACTTGTGAAGAAGGATATACACTAAGTGGTACTAATTGTACACTTACAACAGATGCTAAAGAAAGATGTCCAGAAGGATATACAGAGAAAGGAAGCATATGTTTAAATATGTCTAGTCCAAGTGATCCAACAATCAAATGTGCGTCAGGAGAATTAATTGGTAATAAATGTTATGTAAGTCCACTTGAAGAAGATGAAGAAACATGTGGAACAAATAGTCATGTATGGCACGATGGTAAGTGTTATACTAAGACGGCTGATCCAACAAGTGTATGTGTATCAGGAACTCAAATGGATGGAAATAAATGTTATCCTAAAAAAGATAAAGAAAAATATTGTGATGAAGAAGGATACGAATTAAAGAGCGGTAAATGTGTTAAGACAGTACCTGCTACTGAAGTTAAATAATAAAAAAAAGGAACAAGTAATTGTTCCTTTTTAAATGTTATTATTATTACTATTTGTATTATTAGTTCTAGCTTTATCATAGAACTTATCAACTTCTTTAATAAGTTTTACATCTTTAAGTTTATCTTCTTTAAATAATTTATTAATTCTTTCAATTAATTTTTCATCTTGTTTCATACTATTATCTGCTATCATTTTTCTAACTGTATTTCTAACAACGTTCTTAACAATCTTTTCTAATCTCTTATCAGAACTATCACTCGAATATACAGGTTCATCAGTAAGTGTTGGTAAATATACAAATAAAGTAAAACGTTTCTTAGTAGTACTATATCTATAATCATAATAGTTAGTTACATCAGTACCATAACTATTTTTGGCTACTACTTCGTATACTATTTCAGTTGTTCCGTTATAATAAACATTTTTTAATCTAAATGATTTTGGATCCTTTAACCCTTTTTGTATTTCATAACTATGAGATGCAATTACATTTTCAAGTAGTACTTTATATTTTTCTTCATCATTCTTAGCTACTTTAAATGCTTTTTCATAATCTCCTTTAGCTAAGAATCTTTCAGGTCTAGCAAATATTCTTGGTATTATTAATATTCCAAGTAATAAAAGTGTTATAAATACTATTGCTATTCCTCCACCAATAAGTGAGAAAAGCAAAGCATTACTCTTTTTCTTAGGTTCCGTATAATTAACAACTTGTTGTGGTATTACTCTTTCTTCCTTAACTTCATTCTTTTCTTCTTTCTTAACAGGTTTATTAGTAGATGTGGTTTTCTTTTTAGGTGTTTCTTTTTTATCCATAAAATCACTCCATTTCTTAATTCAATTCTACATCTTTTAATATTATTATTCAAATAAAAAAAGTAGGAATAATCCTACTTTTATTAGTTAGCTTCAACTGTAGCTGGTTTCTTATTTTTCTTGATAAGAGTTACTATCATAAATACTAGAGCAACTATTACTGCAAGAATAATTATAGCAAGTATTGGTCTAAATGCAAACCAAGAGATTACTATTACTACTAAACTATGGACAAGTCCAATTAAGAATGCTATTAATCCAAGAACTCCTCCAACTATTCCTCCAAGAATTGGAACGAATGATGTAAGTGTTGTAATTGGATTAATAAGTGCCATATAACCAAAGATTATTAATAAAGCACCAATTAATCTAAAGATCCATTTAGTAGCTTTATCTTCTCCTTTAATCTTATTAAGAAGTGCATCTAGGTCCATAACACCATTTTCTACTCTATTGATTGTTCTTCCTTCTTTACTAGTCCAATCTATAAAGCTATCACCATTTTGTTTAGCAAGTACACTTGCTTCTGTCCAGTCATTGAAATACCAAGATATTCTTGTATCTCCAACTTCTGGTGCATTAATATCTTTAGATGTAGTCATATAGTTTTCACTATTAGTATAACCTTCTATAGCTTCTACTCCATCGATATTAAATCTTGCATTAGCAGGTATTCCTGCTATTTGACTAGTAGATAATTTAAATGCCCCAACTTTAACTTCGCTTGCTACTTTATCATCACTAGGAATAGTTCCCCATGATTTAGGATTAACATGTCCACCTTCATGGAAAGCATCTGAATCAGGTACTTCTCCTGCAACTACCCATTTCTTTTCATAACTATAAGTAGTTGTATCATCATCAGTATGTTCAGTTTCTACCCATGCATAGCATTCTACTGTTCTAGTTAGTTTAGAAGTTTTCTTTTCGATGTTAAACTTATCATCAGATATTTTTTCATCTACTACTTCGAACTTACCACTAGTAGCTATTAATTTTCCATCATTTTTAGGATCAATTTCATCGCTTTTTACTTGTATTGCAGTCTTACTCATCTCTTCTACAGAATGAAGATTCTTAACAGTTTCTCCTTCATTCCACCAAAGCATAATAGTTCCACCAATAATAAGTAAAATACCAATTATTACCCCTGAAAATGAATTTTTAATTTTATCCATTATTCTCTTTCCTCCTAAGAACATTATATCAAAAAAAATATGATGCATAAAGCATCATATTATAAATTATATATTTTAATATCAGTATTTTCTAAAGAACGAATAGCTGGTGCTTCTACTTCTTCTTTTGGAAGATTAAAGTCTGCTATGAGTTTAGTTCTTATAGGATACATTCTATTAGCAAGTATTATAGCTTCAAAAGGCTTTAATACTTTTAACTCTTCTTCTGTAATTAACATACTAGATTCATCTTTTCTACCACATAATCTAGATACATATCTAAGAGTTTCTATATCATTAGCCATTAAATATATAAGATTACCAAAACTCATTCTAATTATTTCAGTTTCTTTTTCTCCATATATATTATACATATTTAAGAAACTCTTAATAATTACATTAAACTTAATATTATAAGATCTAGACATGTTTAATATATTATTAAACTCACTTATAGGTCCCATATTATCAAATTCATCTAATAAGATATTTAATCTCTTATTATTATCTTTATTTAAGAATATATAATTACACATTTGATCTATTAATAATGGTAATAATCTAGTACCTGCTCTTAAATCACTAATGATAAATAAGGCAGTCTTTTCTCTTTGTATATTTTCTAAATCAATATTAGTAGTAGAAAGTACTTTAGTAAGTGTCTCTTTACTAATAATTAATCTTATATTTTGTTTAAATACAGAAAGTATAGATCCTTTAGTCTCTGTTGGTGCAAGTAGTACTGGTGATAGATATGTATAGATAAGTGAATTCTTATCGATACTGTTAATATCTATCTTATCAATAGAATTAACTAAGTTATATAAACTAGATATATTAGTCTCTTCTATAGAAGCATTCTCATATAGATATAATGCAAGTCCAGTAAATAAGCTTACAGCAGAATTGTCCCAGAATGGATCAATATTTGCATTTGCTTCACTACTAGTAACTATATATTTACCAACATTTTCAGTAAACTGTACTGCAGCATCCTTATTACCACTCTTATATAATTTATAAGGTATAGTAAGTGGATTATAATTATTACCAGTTAATGATCCAGTTAAGTTTATAGTGTACACTTTATATCCATTGTTTATTGCAATACCAGCATATTTCTTATAACACTCACCCATCATATCATTTACTATGAATGATTCCCCAGCTTTAATAGCTAGCCTTAGCTGTGGAAGTATTGTAGCTTGTGTCTTACCACTACCAGTATTACCAATTATAAGATTATGTATTTCTTTATCATCTATATATAGACTATCCTCATCGTACATAATCTCTATACCAGACTTTTGTATACTACTATCTTTAGTTACTCTAGTATAAGCATTTTTAATCTCATCTACAGTTGACCATCTTGAATATGACATATTGTTTCCTCCTTTCACGTAATATATTACTACCATTTTAACGTTTTACTTAAACAAAAATGGCTTTTATGTTATAATACACCTAAAGGTGGTTATTATGTTCTCAAATGAACTAGTATGTAATATCTTAGAATATATTAACAAAAACATAAATAAAGAGATCACTATAGATGAATTATCAAATATATTCTATTTCGATAAGACATATATAATGAAAAGATTTAAAAGAGAATTAAATCTATCTATACATGAATATATAAACGATATGAGAATACTTAATAGTTTATCTCTATACGATTATGATAACTATATACTTAGTATCTCTCTTAATAATGGATTTAACTCTATAGAATACTATTCAGAAACATTTAAAAAGATTATTGGAGTTTCTCCAATAATCTATAAGAGATTTATAAATAGATATCCTAATATTAAATATAAAGATATAAATACAATACTAGAGAACGTTAATAACCTTAATAATATAAATAATAAGATAATAAAATACCTAAATAATAGAAAACCAAAGACAATGACAAAGACATTAATAATGAACAAAAAGTTATAATATGTGTTATCATATTATTATAGAGGGTGATATAAATGATGCCATTTAATGAATATGTAGCAAAATATAAAAATGTAGACATATTTACTGAGAATGAACAAATACTAAATAACATATCTAAAGGAATAGTAGATTCTCAATCATTAGCTACTCTTAAAATGAATCTAAATATATTAAAAAGTTATGAAGGTAAAGATCAGTTTAGAGATTATATATCTAAACTTGAAAATACTCTTGGTGCTTATGAATCAGTAGCAGATAATGCTGGTAAGATTGCAATGAGATGTAATGCTTATCTAAATACTGGTGATAAGTATGAAAAGTTTAAAGAAATTTGTGAAGCATTTAAAATAGATTATAGAGCAGTTGATCCAAATATATTAAATGAATACAATGTATTCTCTAACGTTTCTGATGATGCTGTAGTACTTGGTGTAGTTAAACCAATGACAGTAAAAGCTTATCAAGTAATACCAGTATCTACTAAGAGTTTAATATTAGATCAAATCACACAAGTTAAGACTTCTTCTGGTGGGAATATTATAATACCAATATTATTCTTAGCAGTAGGAATAGTTGCAGTAGTACTTATAGTAATGTTTGGAATAAAATAAAAGAAGCTATTTAGCTTCTTTTTTTATCGAACTTTTTATATTTAACATACTCTTCGTGATTTTCTTCTACTAAATCACTTAGTTCTGATGGAAGTCCTGTTCTATGAGTCATAACTGCATCTATAAACGCATTCTTATCTGGATTATGAATCATAATAAAGTCTTCTACGTTAGGTTTATCTATAACTTCATTTATATCTCTAATCTCATCTTTAAAAGACCAGTGTAAGTTATATGTCTCTTCAAATCCATGACCTACTACTTCGATATATCCATCTTTAGAATAATCATATCTTTCTATACCAAATCTATCATCATCTTTAACTGAATAAAAGAATGAAGGTTCACCAAACTCTTTATTAAATGCTTCATATAAATCACTTAATATTGCAAGTCTTTTACCTTTACTATTTCCTTCTCCATGTTTAGCAACCGTAATAGTTAAGTGATCTCCTTCATCAAAACTAATATTATATGCAAGTCCACCAATAATATCATAGAAAATAGTATTACCATTACTATCACATGAAATACTATTCCATTCATGAGGTATTTCTGCAAACATCTTCTCTGCTTTATTAAATATTTCTCCAGTCACTTTAATATTATCTTTGTCCATTAATAGTTCCTTTCTTCTTAACTCTAGCTTGTAATAAATAATTAGCTACTTTTTCATCATACTCTTCTCTATTTCTATAATATGATCTTAAAGTATTAAGTCTATAAGTACATCCTCCATATCCTTTAGAAAAATCTTCATCTTCCCATAACTCTTGTCTTTCTTCAAGAGGAGTACTACTTATTATATCACTAAAGTATGCAAGATCATTTTCTTCTCTATTTATTCTTTTTATAAGTTCATAATCATCTATATTAAATACTTCATCATAATCGATAATAAAATCTAATCCCATAATATATTCTATATCTTTAGGGTCATCAACAATTGCCATATCACCTTTATTATAAGTTTTACATTCGAAATGAATACTCTCACAATCTTTATTAATCAAGTCTTCAATATCTACATAACATATTCCGTCTCTTAATAATTTCATAATGTATCTCCTAAAAAAGTAGGTATTACCTACTCTTTTATTTCCCTTAATTCTTTTCTCATATTCTTACTAAAGATAGATACTAGTCTTTCAAGTTCACCTCTATCATTTACTTCTACTAGTTTATTATTTTTTTCAAAGCAAAACTTAATAGATAAACTATCTATATTCATCAAATAATAATATATCTTATTATCTAATGAACACTTACTGACTACGGCATACTTATTATCATCGCTTAAAGTAAGAATGTCTTTTTCGTTAAACATTATTTTCTAGTATGTTTCCCTTCAGGAATGCTAAGGTCATCTAATTCAACCATAGCATTTAGCATTTCAGCATTACCTTCTTTAACATTACTTCTACTGTGGTTAGCAAAGCATTGTGTAACGAAAGTAATTCCTCCACCTACTCCTACTACTTTAAGACCTGTGTCTACTGCATTAGCAAATTGTGGATCAACACATTTAGATAAAGCTGTTGATACTCCAACAAGTGCAGCACATCCAAATACACCGATTAAATCCCAGAATGCTCTTCTATCGTATTTATTAGATTCTTCTACAAATCTATCAACCTCTTTAACAGCATATTCTCTTTGTTCGTTGTTTAACATACAAAACCCTCCTTTAGATAGCTTTATATACTAGCACAAACACATAATCTAGTCAAATTAAAAAAGCTTATCACTAAGCTTTTTTATATTGTCTTCCTTTACTAATAGTTTCGCTAGTAATACCAAACATATCAGCAACCATTAATTTCTCTTTAGTACTTAAAGCATTCTTATAATCTTTAACTCCATTTATTCCAAGTTCACTTATTTTATGACGTATTAATTCATCATCTACTATTTTAGATAGATATACAGATAATTCTTCAGATACATTAAGTGCACTTCTAATAGGATAATATCCTTGTGGATCATTTAATACACTGCTATCAAGTGTCTTACCATTTCTAATTTTATAACTAAATCCATCGTATTCAACATAATTATAAAAAACATCTGAGAATGGTTTATCTACTACAGTATACTTATCTCCACTAGCAATCTTTCCTTCAACTAAAACATATAATATATTATCTACTTTATCGAAACCATTATCGAATAAAGAACAAATAATATTCTCAGTACTAATACTCTTTCTTTCCATATATATCCCCCAAATCGACTTTATATTGTAGCACACAAACTCAAAAAGAAAAAGACCTATTTGGCCTTTTATTTTCTATATACTTTTCCCATTAACTCTCTATGTAATCTATTAGCTAACTGTGTTAATTCACTTTCATTAATAGTGCATTCTTCACTAGCTTTTCTCATTTTGTTTCTTGCTGCTATTGCTTTCTTAACTCCAGGTATTTCTTCACTATAGAAGTCTTTAATACCATTAACATATCTTTCTTTTCTAGTTAATCTTCTAGATGCGTTATCAAGTTCTTCTTTAGTAAATGGATGAAGATCTGGATTAGCATTTAAGAATTCATTAATTCTATTTTGTTCACTAGCTAAATTAAAGCTATCTAATATATCTTTATCTACTACAGGTTCATCACTAACATAAAGAAGTGTTTCTCCATCAGATGATACTACTCTATTATTAACAACTATACCCTTATTATTAAATTCATATACTTTATTAGATCCTTTAAAGCATACTTTAGATAAATCCATATTAAAGCTTGCTTCTTCTTCATTTTCATCGCTTGGAATATAACTAACTCTAAGCCCTTTCATTAAATCATGTCTTTGAACGTTTTCAAATTCTTCATATCCTTCATATAAAGGAATATCATTAAATAGATGAATCTTATCACCATTAGGTAAATAATAATCAACAGTTACTTCATGATGAACATATTTAACATCTCTATTGTATGCATCCTTTCCCATCTCTTCATAAGCATTAACATTAACACTCATTTCTTTATTATCAGAACTACGAATAACTAAAGTGTTATTAATTTTATCAATTCTATAATCTACTCCATTTAAAGTATATATAGCATTATAACTATTTACATCTGTAGTTCTTCCTAAAGTACCTACTATACTTGATACATCTCTTAATCCTAAATCACAAAATAATTCCATAAAAATCCTCCTGATAGCTAATTATTATAATACATATATTTTTGCTTTACAAACATATTATTTTATTTTATTATAAAACTTGTTGAAAAGGGATAATAATATGGATATTTGTAAAGCAATATATAATAGATGTGCTCATCTAGTAGATAATTATGATAATAGAGTTAGTTCACTTGGTATCAATGGTTCTGGTTATGAATCAAGAGTTAAACATTTAGAAGGAACCACTATTATACTTGAAGAAGACTTCTCTAGTGATGATAAAGATGATTTCTTCTCATTATATATATTTAATAGAAATGATAATAATGAATTAGAAAGTTATATTAAAGTAAGTGGAGATAAAGACTATGTAGTACTTTCTGGATATAAGAACTTAGAAGATGGTACTACTAAAGAAATTAAATATGAAGCTAAAGAAGAAAATGAATATATTGAAGCTAGTATAGATAATGAAGAAACTAAAATAGTAGATCCATACTATGTAATGGATTCTATATCACAGTTATCATTTGATAAGTTATTTGATAGATTACCTATTTATCAAAAACAAAAAACAAGAATTAAAAAAGGAACACATTAAAGTGTTCCTTTTCTTTTTGCATTTCCTTTTACTTCTTCATTAGGTTTAATACTTCCTACTTTAACAAATTCAGTATAAGCATCAATCTCTTTAATATTATCTATTTCATATGGTGGAAGAACATTTCCTAAAGACTCTACAAACTCTTTAAAAGAAGGTTTGTTCTCATACATATTTATATCCATTAATAATACATCAATAGGTATTTGATTTTCAAAATCACATAATAATTGATATGCATTCTTTCCACCTAAGAAGAATGTTAAGAATGTTTTCTTATCAGTCATTATTCTACCATGTTTAGTACCATATTCATAACATGTTTTACATAAGTTTATATTACCATCGTTTATATCGCATTTCTTAAGTAAAGATAAATCGTAAATAGTTTCACCTTTATCAGTATATTTTTTAATAATAGTTAAGTCTTCTCTATTAGGACTCTTAGCAGTAATAACAAATAAATTCTTTTCTTTATCTTCTAATACTAAATCTAATTTTCCTATTCTTCTATTATCTTCATATATATGTGCATTTGCTATTCTATTAAAGTTACCAATTAATCCTAGTGCATTAGTTACTTTAGCATATTCTTTAGTATTACTTTGAAGTAATCTTATAGCTTCTTGTGCTTCTCTATCACTAGTTATTATTTCTATCTTATTCATAAAAATCCCCCAAATCATTTAATAATTTATCAAGTGTATCTATATCTATTATTTGTTCATTATCACATTTACTTATACTCGGATCATAATGTACCTCTATTAATAGTCCATCTGCTCCAGAAGCCATAGCAGCTTTAGACATTGATGGAACCATATAACTGTGTCCACTAGCATGTGATGGATCGACAATAATAGGATATTTTGAATGTTCATGTATGTATGGTACTGCTTGTAAATCAAGAACGTTTCTAGTCTCAGGTTCAAAACTTCTAATACCTCTTTCACAAAGAATAATATTCTTATTACCTTCTCTAGAAATATATTCTGCTGCATTTAACCATTCATTATATGTAGCAGAAAGTCCTCTTTTAAGAATAACTCTAGTCTTAGTCTTACCAACTGCTTTCAATAATTCATAATTGTACATATTTCTAGCACCTATCTGAATTATATCTATCTTACTAGCATACTTTTTGACTTGTTCAATACTAGTAAGTTCAGTAACTATCTTCATACCAAGTTCTTTCTTAATCTTAAGAAGCATTTCCATTCCTTCATCTCTTAATCCTTGAAATGAATCAGGACTTGTTCTCATCTTAAAAGTACCCGCTCTTAGATAAGTAATACCTCTATCTTTCAATAGAGATGCTATCTTATATAATTCATCATAACTACTAAAAGTACAAGGACCACATATAATTAGTTTACTATTACACATAGTACCACCCCTTAACGATGCATATAATATCACATTTTATAAAAAAAATAAACTGCAACTTGCAGTTTATTTCTTTAAAGCATTAGTAACCTCTAAAAACATTATCCATTTTTGATTTTCTTCTATCTTCTTAAGTCTATCTTCTTCACTTGGCTCAAAATTAGAATTACCTTTAATATTTAGTTTTCTTCTTTTTTGTGCAATATATGAAGCTAATACTTTTTCATAAATGAACATCAAATCATTATTGTCTACTTCTAATTCATAGTTTTCTTCTAAATATTCTCTAACAGCTCTAAAAAGAGAGTCTCTTACTGCTTGATTATATTCAAAATTATCAAGTACCAATGCTGAATCTCCATCATGAGTATTAAAACAAAGCATGTAAGTATATTCTATAGCTTCTCTTACTTTTGGATGAATTGCTTCCATATAATCACCTACTCAAATTCCTTTTTTGCTTCTAGATATTCACTATGAGAAAATGCACATAGTTTAACATCTATATCATAATCAGGATAATCTTTTATAAATCTATTATATCCTTCTATACATTTATTAGTACTTAATCTTACTGGATTAGGTTTACTACCTCCAAATATACCAGAGCTAATTAACGGGAATGCTATAATATGATATCCATAATCTTTTAAAAGAATTAATGAATTATAATATGCATCAGTTAATTTATCTTCAGAGTCTGGTTCATAGTTAAAATCTGGTCCTACTGCATGAATAACTACTTTAGCATTAGTTATATTATATGCAGGAGTAATAATAGCTTCTCCTACTTTTATAGGTAGTTTATATTTACTGCATGCTACATCTATCATGCTTCCACCACGATGCCTAATAGCACCTGCTACTCCAGCTATATGATTCATATTTACGTTTGCAGCATTAACAATTGCATCTACTCTTTGATCTACACAAGAGCCTTCAATAAGTTCTATCTTACTCATAATACTATTCCTATCTTTTAAGTACTTTTATATAATCATTTCTTACTTCTCCGTCTTTAGGTGATGTATATGTCTGTAAGAATTCATAATCGCTTTTAACAAAGTTATTAATACAATAAATATTATCTGGATGTATTCTAGTATAACAATACTCTTTTCCAAGAGATCTACAGTAGTCATCTAATACTACAATCATTTGTCTTTGAAGACCATTGCCTACATATTTAGGATTTACCATTATAGGTCCACATGATCCTACTAAAGATGAATCATAATTAATATTATGTTTAAGTAAAGATTTATTACTAGTAGGCATATAAAAGTAAGAACACGCTATAGTATCTCCATCATAGTAATTAAATATCTTTCCTTCTCCATTTAAGAACATTTCTACTTCATCTTTAGTAAATGTTCCTAACCATTCAGGATGTTCCATATTATCTCTAACATAGTTATAGAATACTAAATATTCATCTACATCTATATTATCACTAATACATTTAAAATCTTTTAATTCCATATTATTTCCTTTCTAACTTTTTAACTTTATCTTTATCTTTAAATAATTTTCTTCTTAACTCCTTATATTCATCTTCTCTATCGTTAGAATGTGAGAAATATACTATATTATTCTCTTCAAACTCTTTAGATTCTTCTACAGGTATTAATACTTCACTATTAGTAGTTAAACTTCTATATCTAGCAAGTTTTATTTCATGAGGTAATCTAAAAGGATACTTACTACTTACATTTTCTATGTAATATTTACCTATTTTATTCATACTTCCATAGTAATCTTTTCCAAAGCAATAATAACACTCTTCATCATCTAGAGTTACTTTATCTAATAAGTCATCTAATACTTCATTATCACTCTTACCAATTAAATATTCATTCTCTTTAAGATAATGAATTAATCTTAGATATCTTTTAACTACTTCAGTCTCTTCAAGTTCTTTAAGTTCTTTATCTATACTACTAAGTGAATCTCTAGTACTTAGTCTAGATTCATATTCTCTATTAATAGATTCTCTATCCATAAGCTTACACCTACTTTGTGAATATTATACTATAAAAAAATAAGAGTACAAACTCTTATTTTGTTAAATGTGCTGTATCTACTCCATTAGCATAGTCTTTAACAAGTCTATACCCTTGTGGATAATTCATACTTGAAGCAATACCATCTATACTCTTATTAGCTCCTCTTCTTCCTGTTACAATACCATCATAGAAATTAAATATACCACTCTCTGTTAGTTTAATACCTATACCATTAGTTGAAGTACCTTTAATTTCAGGAATAGTTAGATTGACATTACTATCATTAGTTCCAAGAGTTACTGTATAACTTCCTCTAGCATCTATTCCATATGCATCTCCAGATACTTTACCACTCTTTATAGTACAAGAAGAATTATTGACATATATTGCTGTAGCATCTAGTCCATAAGACTTATGTGTTTTGGCTGTTACTTCTCCACCATTAATTACCATTGTAGCACTGCTATGAATAGCATAAGCAGCATATCCACTACTTTCTGTATCCGCCAAAATAGTTCCTGAATTAATAGTAAGAATACCACTATTATGTTTAATAGCATATGCAGTATGCCCACCACCATTAGTAGTAACATGTATATTTGCATTAGTTATATTAGCAGTTCCTGAATTGTTAATTCCATATGTAGCATATGGATATTTTATTACTATTTTACCACCAGTATAATTAAGTATTCCTGAGTTTCCTATACCTGTTCCATTTGCTCTAATAATTGCATTTCCACCAAATGTAGTTGTAGCATTTTGAGCATTATATATACCAACTGTTCCTGATATTGTTCCACCAGATACATTTAATATATTATGGTTTTCAAGTGCAGTTGTATAAGCTCCTATATAACCACCACTCATATTAACAGTACCTTTATTGTTGATACCATCAGCATCATATCCAGTTATTTGACCACCAACAATATTAACAGTTCCATTATTATCTATAGCTTCATTTTCTGAACGAAGATACATATTACCTCTAATATCTATAGTTCCATTATTTATTACTGGAGACCATATACTAAGTGATCCATTATCATTAACTGCACTACTAGTATTAGTTAATATTACTTGACCATTATTTGTTAATGGTTTTTCTATCTTAGAACTGAAATATATACCATACTGTTTAAAATCTATAGTGAAATTCTTTAAAGTAGATGGAATAACTACTGGAGTTACTTCCTCTGTATCTTTAATTAATTCTAGTTTTTGATTACTAGAAGCAGCATTTATTGCTCTTTCAAGTGTTCGATAATATTTATTTAAATTAACATTATAATAAACGTCATTTTCAGTAGCTTCTGCTGGAGTAGTATTTCCATCACTAGAACCATATATTTCAGCATTAGATATTGCAATACCTTCAGTAGTACAATCATTTTCATCAAGTACTGCTACATACTCTCTTCCATCGATACCTATTACTGGAGCTAATTCACTCTCTTTAAGTCCAGTCTTAATTAGTTTAGTATCCAAGTCCTTGTCTAATGTAGGAGATTTAATACCTATACCTTGACTATCTCTACTCATCCATAAGTAATTAAAAGATTCATTATCATAGATAACTACTACATAAGCAGGATTAAATTTACCTCCATAAGGAGATTCTCCTCCACTTTCAAGTTTAATACATTTACTAGGTATATAATAAGTAACATTAGTATCGTATACATCTAATTTATTAGAATTAATTAAATTAGCAGCACCTTTTAAATACTGTCTTGCAGTATCTATATATGTTTCTTTTCTAGAATCACTAATATATTTAGTAACACTCGGTATTGCTATTAATATAAGTAATCCAAGAATAATAATAACTGCAAGAAGTTCTAAAAGAGTAAACGCTCTTTTAATTTTTTTCTTTGGTTTATTTGTGCTCTTTTTTTCCACCTTTTTTTCTTTCTTCATAAGTCTTCACCTATTATAAGTTTATAATTAATAGTATTTTTAGTCAACAAAACAGTAAATAAAAAAGATGGTAATTACCATCTTCCACGGCGGCCACCCATTCCTCCACCACCCATTTGTTGGTTAGTTATGGTTTTAGTCTCAGTTCCATTTATTATTACTTTTCCTCCAGTAAATGTTAATTGTCCGTCATAATCAAATGGACTATTTGCATTAACACTGATAGTTCCTCCAGTTATTATTAAGTTACCATTAGAATCTATTCCATCTGTATCTCCTTGTCCCATATTAACATTTATTACTCCTCCAGTAATCTCTATAGTAACTTTATAATTGTTAGATTTATTACCAGCATTAATTCCATCATCACCACTAGTTACAGTTATCTTTCCACCTTTGATAGCAATATCTCCATTAGAGTGTATTCCATCATCAGTTGCATCAATGTTTATATTTCCTCCAGTAATAACTATTTTGCTATCACCTTTAATACCTTTACTTGAAGAATCACTACTAGATCCTGTAGTCTTAATATTAAAAGTACCACCTTTAATATTAACTTCTGTAGCAGCATCGATTCCACAGTTTTCCAACTTATCCCATATTCATTTGCAATTCTTTCATAAGTACTGCCTTTAAGATATTTACTAACTATTTCAGTTCTTTCATCATTAGTAAATTTTTTTAATTTTTGTCCTTTTTTAGCCATAATAAATACACTTCCTTTTGGAAGTGTATTATAACATATACAAACTCTTTTTATTTTAATGTCTACTCTAAGGGGTGCATTTCACATTTCGTAACTCTTTTATTTTTTTAATACATTATCTTTATCTATAAAGTCTACTTCCATAAGCAAGTTCTGTGTAATAGCTGCCCTCTTATCTTTTACCTTGCTTAGTACATATATAATTCCATGAAGTGCTTCCCATAATGAATAAGTAAATAAGAAAGCAAATATCTCAGATGATACATTGTTTTCAACAAAGATTATTACTAGAAGATATATAAGTAAGAATACTAATCCTATCAAGAATAAATAAGTAGATTTATTAAGTACTTTCTTATACTCTTTTTGTGCTTTATATAGTTCAATAGAATAATGCTCTTTAATAAGATGTTTAATTGTTTCTTGATCTTTAGAAGGAAATGCATAACCTACTATATGAAGATTAATAGGTACATCATTATCAAGCATATCAGTCTTAGATTCTATATATGAATATAATCTATCATTAAGAGACTTTTGTTTACCAACTGTACGACTATCAAATAGTTCATTCTTACTATATACCTGCAAATATATATCAGCATCTTTATCATCAAAGTTATATTCACTTTCTATATATCCCTGTAGATATTTATCATCAGAATACTCTTTAATCTTCTCTTTCATCTTATTCTTAAAGTCCATTATATAATCACCTACTCTATAATTATTATATAACAAACTAAAAAAGAAGATAACAATCTTCTTTTTTAATTATCTTTATTTACACCATTTACTGACTTATAGTCTTGATAGATATATTCAGTATGTCCATCACTGGTTACTTTATAACTTGTATGATAGTCATCATATGCTTCATTATCGGCTTCCATCTTAAGTACATTAACATCTTCATCATTTAACTCTCTTATTTCATACAAGTAATCTTTCTCTTCAAATCTTTTCTTATACTTTTCACTAGGTACCCATACACCACTTGGTTTACCAGTATAATAATCATATATTTCAAAGTTATTATTATCATCTATTCTGCATAGTGTTTCACTTAAATATCCACTAGTACGTCTAGGTTTAATTCCATAATATTTCATATACTACTCCATAATAAGATTCTTTATAGTTTCTATTAAACTTATTATTTGATATTTAAGTAAGAATACCAAATTAGAATACTCTGGATAGTTTTTATTTAATTCATCCATAATAGGCATTATATAAATTTCAGTCTCACTTATATAATCAATCATCTTCTCTTTAGTAAATGCTCCAGCCATTAAAGAGATATTATTACACCTATCTAGTATTTTAATAACACTAGCTTTAGGATTATTTTTAATCTTTCTATAATATTCTGGTTTAACTTCTTTTCTTGTTTTTCCTTCAGGTACAACAAGAGTAAGAAGATCAACTAGTTCTTTTACCTCATCATTAAATGGTAACTCATCTAAACTAGTATTAGTATCTTCTACTACATCGTGTAAAAGAATAGCAGCAAGTATTGCATCATCTTTAATACCTAACGCATATGCTTGACATGCCATTAATAAAGGATGATTAATATATTCTACTAGTTCTTGATTAAATTTACCCTTCTTTCTAAATTGTCCTAGATGTTTTTCTCTCATATAAGGAAGAGCTCTATAAGTTTCTTTAAAGTTTTCAGAAAGAGCTACAGTACGCATTCTAGTATACATATTCTCTTCATTAAATATTTTGTTTCTATATTCTAGATTATCTATAGTGATGTCTTCACCATCACTAAGTAATTTAACATAAGGTGTATTAGTAAGCTCTGCTATTAACATTAAGTTTTCTATATCTGGTAAATTCTTACCATTTTCCCATTTGTTAACTGCTTGAATAGTTACTCCTATTTTCTCAGCTAACTCACTTTGTGTTATGCCACTTCTTTTTCTTGCTTCAGAAATATTAAATCCAATTCTTTCAATATTCATAAACAATCATCTCCTTCTTACACCCTAATTATATAATACCAAATCTATATATAAAATAAACCATCTCTCTAATACACTTGAGCATTAGTTGAAAAAAATGACTAGTATAAAATCTAGTCATTTTAATATCTTATCGAGAGTTACCTCTATTAATATTAGGGGCCAATCCATCTATTTCTAGTTTTTGATCTTCACCTATTGTTCTAGCATCAAATAAGTATTCTTGTAATCTTTCTTCACTATCTATTCCTTTATTATGTAATACTTCTAACTTTTCTGGTGAAATACCGCTATCAACTACCGTAAGGCTTAAGAAATCATACTTCTTACATAGTTCTTCTATTCTCTTTAGTTCTTCAACACTATATCCACTAAAAAGTTTTTTACATAGTGTTAATGAATCATCATTAACAAATGTATCAATAATAGAATCAGTATCTTTTCTAGCAACTGCAAATTTATAATTTTCTGACATATCATGGGCATGAATAGATTCTGCTGGTGTCAGCAAATCATTATGATTTCTATGAACACCACTTATAAATTTAACTAAAGAACCCATATAGAAATTGATCCTCTTAGTATCATCAACATTAAACTGAACATTATTATGATTATTAGAATAATAACGAAATCTTGTAAAGATATCTCCTGAAGTTGAAGCTTTATCTTTGATACTGGATATCAATCTATCCATTTTTTCAGTATTTATATAAAAATTATCATTCCAAATTAAGTTTGGAAATAATAGTAGTTGGCAATAACTACCATTTTCTATTTCTTCTTCACGTTCCTCTTTACTCATATTATGTAATGCTCTAGCTACTATTCTACTTTGAATTCTATAATTAATCATCTTTTCAAAATTCTCTATTGTCATTGGAGTTAAAGCACTCAATAATAAATGCAAATACATAAAGTTGTGAAACTTTTGTTTATTTTCATCATTAAAAGATTTAATAGTTTCAGCTTCTTTAGGTGGTATTAATCCTTTATTAGTTAAATCAGTAATTAATCCATTTTTATATATTTGTTCAGTCTGAGAGAATTGTTCATATGACTGATCAGGGTATATTTGAATCTGCTTTAGTTTTAATAAATATTTGTATGCTAATTCCCCTATCCTTCCTAGTTGAACAAGTATATCATCTATTTGGGCTTGTTTTAATATCCTTTTTTCTTCAGTATCACTATCAATTATTCTTAAATTCTCTATTGACTTCATTATTTCAGAGACATTTTTATAAGCACCCAAACAATTATAGAAATCTTTTTCAATATCCCTTTGTTTTTTGTTATCCATACTATTACCATCCTTAGATATTATCCAATATAATAATATCATAAATAAGAAATCATTCAAGCAAAGTACTGATTTGTTTACGTTCTCTTCAGGGAAAATCCCATTCTACATTTTACTATAAAGCAAGAAACGTTAAAAACCGTTATAAAATAATGGTTTTATTAATTCAAAAAAAATCTTAAAAAAAGGGGGCTTAATTTTTTTGCCACCTAAATGCCACCTAAAATAAGGTTCATTAGCGTCCCGCTGAAACCATTGACATTAAAGGAAATCATATAGGGTCGTGCCACCTAAAAAATATAACAAAAAAGTTAGGTAGGGATTCACCACATAACTATAGTAATTATTTCAAATAATTATTACTAACAAAAATCATCAAATACATCTCCACCGGCCCATTCTTTACCTTTAGAAATTGTCATATATTTATCTAGACCATCTTCTTCAAAAAAACTACGCGTATCATATGTATAGTTATTATTGCTTACCTCAATTTGTGTTAAAAAATAATGCTTAACCCCATTTTCAAGATAAGTTGCAACATACAAAACATTACTATCTTCATCAAGATAAAAATCTAAAATAGTATAATAAGTAAAATCTTTACCATAATTTTTAATAAAAAATGTTTTCCCTACTTTAAGGTTATTCTTATAATCAACCAAAGATATTTTATCTTTAGGTTCTAAAGGATGCTCTTCATTAACATCATAAGAATAATTATTTCTTGAATAATTATTCCTTTTATATTCTATAGTAGATTCACTATTAGAGACACTGTTAACCCATTTGTTCCATCTTTCTAATGACTGTTTCGCTTCTTCTTCACTTACAGTTTTCATCCAACCATATTGTGGAGGTAATTCTTTGTTTCTTAAAATAGATAAATCTTTCATAACATCTTCTATTGGACATCCACATATCAATTCTATCTTTTTCCTTGTAATTTCATTTAGTAAAATATTATCTAATCTAGTTACCCATCTCAAATTCGATGGCCTATTATTAAGTCTATTTGTATCAATATGATCTACTACATATTCGTTAGATGGTGGTTCACCTAAAAAAGCAGTTGCAACAATACGATGAACTGGTTCTGATGAAATTTTGTTATACCCCTTGTTTTTATCTAACACACCGAAAGTCCATATATTATCTAGTTGTCTTATCTTTTTCCCTTCTTTAGAATGACGCATAATAGCTCCATTATCACGTACAGAATATTTTTCTCCCTTATAAATACATTCTTTTTCTAAATCGTAAATATCAATTATTTCTATCATATAATCCCCCTAGGTGCAAATTATTATACCATAATAAAACACACTTATTTTGAAAGTGTGTTTTGTTACAATTATTAAAACTAATAATTTGTTATTGTTATTCATCTGCTGTATTATTATCAGTTGAATTAACATCTGAACCATTATCTATTTCAGTAGAATCGTCTATGTATTTTATGCATTTATCATCTACCAATTCAAATTCATCTGGACACTTAGCTACTTTTTTAGCATCACTAACCTGTGTCTTTATGCAATTGCTTCCTGATAGTTCATATCCTTCACTACAGCTATAATTATTTGTTGCATTAACTGATGTTGTTTTTCCACATTTCGATCCAGTATCAGAGTATCCTGTTGGGCAGTCTTTTTTCTTTGCAGGATCATGTGAATAATCTAAATGACCATAAGCATCAAAGTATTTACATACCCCACCTTGAAGTACTCCTCCACCAAAGCAAACTTCGGTAATTGTATATGGTACAGTTTGCGTCATAGTACACTTACTTCCACTCAACTTATATCCAGATGGGCATGTTTTCTTATTCTTAGCTGCAATAGATTCTGTAATAAGTTTGCAAGTTAAGGAATTACTATTAAGTTTTGCATTTTCAGGGCATTCATAAACATATGTGACGTCCAAAAACTCAACTTTTACACATCTATCATCTTTCTTTACATATCCATCATCACATTTTAATTCTTCCACCTTTTTATTACTTTCTGATATTTCATTGCTACCGCATCCAGTTACAGTAAACAATAAAACTAGAACTAATACACTCAAAAAAGTTTTTCTCATTAATTGTTATCCTCCAATACTTTTCTACATAAATATTATATCATAAAAAGGAATAAGGAAAATTAATTTTTATTGAGCATAATGAAATATTATTTTTTTATATAGTTAATAGCTTCATGTAAAAAGTCGACTAAATGTCGACTAGAAATACTTTTGATTTACTTAAATCCTTATAAATAAACAAAATGAGAGACCTAAGTCTCTCTTCAGGGGGAAGAGACCAATTTGTGTTAACCACTTTAAATACTGGCCTTTTTATATTGGCATAAACCGTCATTTACCGTGGGTTTTTAGTATTTTTGTACCTAAATTGAACTTAAAAATTTTTTTTATCTTTAACATATATAAAAAAGCCTATTGCTAGGCTTCTAATACAGATATAACATTATCTACTTTTTCTAATAATAATTTAAATGGATATTTCAACATAGGATCTTTTATATTTTTATTCTTTAACTCTTTTTTTAATTCTTTTTTTAATTGTTTCAAGCAATCTAAATCTGAAGCATAATAATCTTTTAAATTTGCAAATCCATATATATGATCTAATGAATACTTAAAGTAATAAACATTTTTAATATTTGAATTCATCAATTTTCCTATTATTTTTTTATAATCAAGTGCTGAAAAGAATTTTTTGTCTGTTAGTGTTTCTGGTTTTAACTGTTCAACATATTTATAAAAAGCTAATGCCCAATCATCGTTTTTGAAGATTTCATCAAGAATGATATTACTCTTAATTGTGGAACCACTTTTAATATCATCTTTTATTTGTTGAATATAATTTGAATAAATATGTGATGCAGCGTCATCTGAAAACAATTCGTTTTCATCAATTTTAATATTGTCCCCTGACGAAACTTTTAATCTAATCAATTCAACTACTTGCTTTATAATTGGTTCTTTATAATCCATAGCTTCTAAACATGATAATTTTTTGATTATTAATCTATATAATGACGGGCTATACTTATTAGATTTAATATTATTGTATATGTCATCTAAAATCTTATTTATTTCATCGGATGAATAATACCAATATTCATTTAAAAGATTAAATGGATCATCTTCAGATAATTTATCACAATTTGAATCTGCAAATTCTTTTAATGTTGCTTCTATATTACTTTTTTCTATGTAATTATATATCAAATATTCATTAACAAAATCAAAATTTAAAAACATATTTGATTGAAATATTGAACTTTTATCCTCATTGTATGATATATAATCGAATCTTTTACCACTTGGCAAACAACTTATTCCATATCCTTTTTTCATAGAAATGCAGCCATTAATAATACTTGAACATATATTGCTGTATATAAAATCTTCTGATATTCTACATTCTTTTACAAAATTATTTATATACTTATATATATGATAAAAATTATCAAAGTAAAAATCAAATGTTCTAATATTGTTAAAGTTATTAAATCTCATTGTATTAATAACTGATAGCTTGGTATTATTTAATATATCATAAAAATCATCTATATTTTTGTATTTAAAGGCAAGATTATCATATATTTCTTCTAATTTAGGAATAAATGTGAACTCCTTACCTATAAGTTTTTCCTTAATTATTTTATATTTGTTATTTTCATTATATAGATACTCTATTCTATTTTTTAAGTCTTTATTATCTAACTTTCCATTTTGTTTAGGGCTATATCTATCGGGTTCTTTCTCATTATCATAGAATTCTATTTTTTCATTAGTAGCAGTTAATATTTTTAATTCAATATTTTCTGATTGAATTTTATAAATTTCATCTTCATTAGCAATTAATATACATTTCATATTATTATGCTCTACAAAATCATTAATGAATCCCATAGTCTCTTCTATAGGTATATTACATCTTTCTAAATCATCTATTACTAAAATATATTTATCTAATTTTTTATACATTTTTAGAATTCCATAGAAATCCTGTTTATTTAATGATGAAATATTTATATTAAATTTCAAATTTATTAAATTATAAGTAATAATCCAAATAAATCTAAATAATAGTTCGTAAAGAAATTTTAATATTTTAAAAATCAAAATTGGTATAAAGAATAATATTTTGAAAAATATCTTTTTATGTAATTTTCGGAAAAATTTACTTATGCAATTTGTTGTTGCCTTAGATTTAATTATTTCTAAATATATTTTCTCACTTAATTTATCTATAGAAGAAATACCATATAATGATATATAAAGTGCATTGTCATATCTTTTAACTACATTTTTTTTGACAAAAAATGTTTTTCCTGATCCCCATTCACCTTTAATCAAAATTGCATAATTAATAAATTTGTTTTTTAAATAATCATCTATTACATCTTTTAGATCCATTTCATTACCTCCAATAAAAAAGAGCATATTCCATCTTAAAAAATGAAACACACTCTATCATCTTAATATATTATAGCATTTTTTATATAAATAAAAATATCTTTCTAATTATTTGCATACTTTAATTCTGCTTGTCTAATAACTTGCTAAACTGCTCCTTCTCGTTTTACTGAAGGATAGTTATACTTAATTAAAAGTCTTCTTATGTTGACTCTAATTCGAGCTCTAGCATCTTCTCTTTTGAATGCATATAAAGTTAGATTTCCATTAATAATTTCTACTAATTTTTTTGCTATTTGAACTAAAGTTTCATCTTGCATTAATTCTTTTATTTCAGGATCTGCTTCTAAAGCATCAAAGAAAGCTTTTTCTTCTGAAGATAAATCATATTCATTTCCTTTTTCTAACTCATCTTCAATTTCTTTCTTTAACTTAATTATTTCTTCAATGGCTTTTTCTATATCAGCTATATCAGTTATTTCATTGTAAGCATCAACTATCTTATTAAACTTAGTTGAGAGTTTTTCTTGTAATGTCAAGTTTATCTTACCAATATCACTAATTGTTGTTTTAATAGCTCTAGATAATAGCTCAGCAGCTACATTTTTATCTTTTAAACTTCTTAGCTTATTAAGCATTGTATCACTTAATAACTAAGAATTGATTATACTTAAATAGTGTTGGTATATAGGCATTTCTATAACCTGTTAATTGAGTATAAGCATCTTCCAGTTTAACGTCTTCATTAGTTGCTGTTTTAAGTTCGACTACTACTAAATGTATACCATTTATAAAGATAATAATATCTGATCTTTTAGTATCAAATTCTATAATAGTAAACTATTGAATTGCTTGGAAGTGATTATTGTCGATAGTATCAAAATCAATTAATTTAACATTCTTATACTGATAACCTGTATTAGTTTTAACTTTGACAGAAACACCTTATAATAAATATCTTGTAAAGATTTTATTATCTTCAATAGGATTACCATGTTATAAAGTCTTTATGGTTTTAATAGCTTCTTGTATTTGATTATCATTAAAATCTTTATTGATTCTACATAAATCATCAAATAAAGTATCGTCCATAAAAACGCTATGATAATCTCTATCTATATCATAACCATTTAATCTTTCATAGCCTAAATTTTCTAAGATAATTAATGTAGCATCTTCTAATTGTTCTTCATTAAACATTACTTATCACTTCCTATTTTATTTGTTTGACATTAGTTGGCTATTTTATCAATTAATCTATTAAACCTGATCTTTTTTTTATTATTATTGTTGTTTCTATATACTAAATAATACTTATCACTTTTAGTATAGTTATTTCTATTTAATCCAACTGTAATTGTTTTTCTAATCACAGTATATGGACTGATATTTAAATTGTTTAATTCTTCTATATGGTATAAAGCACGTTCAAAATGCTCTGTATCCTTATCCTTAACAATTATTTTATCATTATCTCCAATCTTAAATTTTACGTTTCTAATAATCTTAGGCAATGACGTATTATTACATATGTCAATCGTAGCAGTTATTTGAACCCTACTGGTCTTTTTTGTAAAAGTTTCTTCTATTGCATCACATCTGTTTTGATCGTCATAATAGTAGTAGTTCTCTTGATAATCAATGACATATATTTTTAAATTACCTCTTCTTTTTAACCATTCTGTTATTAAAAACGTAGTCACTGATACAATTATTGATATTGCTAAAGGAATCATATTATTTTTAATAAGTTCTAACACTCTATCAACTCCTCATCCGAATCACAATTTGTATGATTAAATCTTTATATTATCTAAATCTATTTCACCATTCATTAACTTTGGTAATAATGTATCTCTTAAATCTGATAACTTTTCGTTTTCTTTTATATTCAATAGTTCTTTAATTACTTCAACCTTTTCTTTATCGCAGTCATTTAAAAACAAATTAAACACTTTTGTTTTATGTTTCTGTGCTAGATTAATAAATATTTTAAGTACTCTCATAGAGATTCCTAATGTACTATCATTATAAATACCCGCATTACACATACAATCAATAAAATTAACCTGTAAGCAACTTTGATAATTACTAGCAATTATACCCAAACTATTAACATAATCACTAATATAATCTATTTTATGTTTGGTAATATTCTGTATATCTTTTTTCTGTAATTTATTTTTATTTAATTTAACAAGCTTTTTCAGTTTAATTTATTTATATCCCTCCAATATTAAATATATTATTTCCACTTATACTCAGTGAATCTTCCACCTGATATTTTTTCAATTTTTCCTTCATTCAATAAAGTACTTAAAGTTCTTTCAATAGTTGTTTCACTTATATCAGGACATCTTTCCATTAAGTAAGCTTTATTAATAGGAGAAATACTTTCCATAAATAGAATACTAATTCTTTCAATAGCAGTCATTTTTTTATTTGTTATATACTCTACTCTTGAAGAAAACTCTTTATATGCAGATAAGATAACTCCAAGATAGTATTCTACAAAGTAAGAATAATCATTTTCATTATTATGCCAATTTACTGAACTATTTTCTAATGAATCATAATATGTTTTTTTTGTTTCTTCTATTATCTTTTCAATACTAATATATTTACCAACAATATATCCTGCTTTATATAATAGTAATAATGTTAATAATCTACTCATTCTACCATTTCCATCATTAAATGGATGAATAGAAACAAAATCTAATATAAATATAGGAATTACAAGTAATGGATCTATTTCTCCTTTACTTATTATTTCATTATAACTATTACATAGTTCTTCTATTGCTATTGGAGTTTCAACTGGAGATAATGGCGTGAATCTTATTCTTTTTGTTCCATCTTCTAAAGTTTCTTCAATATAGTTTTGAGAGTTTTTAAATTTACCACCATAACTGATTCCAGAATATTTATATAAATCTCTATGAAACTGTTGAATAACACTAGAACTAATATTAATATAATCATAGTTTTCATGTATTGTATTTAATACATCTCTATATCCTGCTATTTCTTCTTCATTTCTATTTTTAGGTTCTACTTTATTATTTACAATTTCACTCATTCTTTGATCAGTAGTATATATTCCTTCAATTTTATTTGAAGCGCTTGTACTTTGAACTTTTGCAATAGATAATAAACTAGATAAAATATCAGGCTTTGCTTCAATATATAATTCTTGTTTTCCTTTATATTCATGAATACTGGATAATAAATTAACTACATTATTATTCATTAAAGATTCTGATTCTTTTACTAAATCAAATGTTCTCATTTGCCTCATTTCTCCTTTCATTTGCATCATTATAGCACAGAATGATGCAATTAACAATATATATGATGCAATTAAAAAAAATATATTTTTTCGAATTTGCAATCATAAAAACGAAACATATACAATATATATGTTAAATTATATCTTTTATCCAAAGTCCGAATATTGCACTTTGAAATATAATTATTGCACTTTAAAAGCAGATTTTTACATCTGCTTGAGTGTTCGTGAAAGCAAAAGCATTCCGAACATCGTAATATCTTATTATTCCGAGCATGTAGAATCGTTTAAAAAGAGTTACATTACTCGCATTTAGGACACAAAAGTGTGGTCTAGAGTTAAGTGAATTAGAAAAAGCAAAAACTCTAAATCACTTTATTTATAAGGGTTTAGAGCTTTTTTGCTGTCATTTTTGTTCAAACGCTATTTTTGACAATCCTACGGATTTTTTTATCTTTTTCCGTATCTTCGTCAAAAAAGTTTTGGAAACAATCAAAAACTTCATTATGACACTTATGTCAGTTGTGACACTTTTTTCTATGATACCCTATCACACATTAAATTGACACAAGTGACATATACGATAAGTTGTTATTATTTTTGTAGCTTAATTAATGTTATGAGTTCTATAGTTGCTAACTATCTTTTTACCTTCTGACATATCAAGCATCTCAAATTCATCATTAATTGTCATTTCTAAGATACTATCATCTATCTGTGTTTTAATCATCTTGTTGTATTCTATATCTCTTTTATTTTTAAAATTAATTTTATATCTCTTTGTTAACTTTTTATAAAAATCATATATCGCATCAAAATTTTCTTTTGAAGAAAAGATGTATCTGAAATTATTACGATATTGCTCTCCATCCAATCCAATTAAATCCTTTCCTAAGAAGCCCAACAAGTAATATGGGATAGGAGTTCTCTGATCATCACTTAGTTTCTTTTCTTTTTCCGCTTTTAAGTATAACAAATATAAATTAACAATATCTTCATATGTAAGCTCACCATTTTTTATATACTCTATTATATCCTTATATGTCTGACTATCTAATTTTAGAAGTTGATTTTTCTTTGTAAATGCTGCCCATCCTCCTTGTTTAAAGGCTAAAAGGACTTGTAATAGCTTTTCTAACTGAATCTCTATATCTTCAATTCTGTTGAATTTTACACCAAATAATTCATCATATTTATCAACAATAGGCCTATAATCATTAAAATTCTCAGTTTGTTTAAATTTATTTGAATCACTTGCCTTAACAAGCAATAAGAAACCATGTTTTTTAAAGTCTTTTTGCATATTGATAAATAATTGTTTATTAGCTGCAAAGTTCTTTTCAGATATCGCATTTTGACTATTATTGTATTTTACTATATCTTGGTATAAAACTTTATTTTTTTCTTCATCCTTATTTAATACTAATAGTTTTACCATTACAAATGTATTTTCAAACTTTGTATTTAAATCTTCCTCAGAATATTTATTTAAAGTTTCATAAATTGTATTTACCGTTTGACAGCCATTAACAATTTGCGGATTTTCTGCTACATATGCTCTATTTAAATTTGTATCATGAATAGTTTCTTTTGTAACTTTTTCACAAATAACAGTAATTCCATTATTATAATAAAAGAAATTATCCCTATCGTTGTCATCTTCTAACGTTTTTGCAATTCTAGCATTGACACCTTTATTACCTAAATATTCTCTTATGTTTTCCTCAAATAGCATATAATCTTTTTCTTTTGCATCTTTAACTATTCCATATATCAATTTTACTGGAGTTAAAATATACTTGGCATCTGTTAAATTTGGTAATTTATATGCAGAACTATCAATATTCAATACTGTACCATCATTTTTAGTTTTAAAGGCACAAGAATAATTTTTAACATGTTTTTTTCTGTCTTCATAATATACATCAATCATATCATCTAGGCCATAAATATTTGCATCTATATAGCAGCTTAATTCTGGGCCTGTATATTGGAATTTTTCAAACCTATCTCTTAAAGAAGATGATATTAAATTATTAGTAACATAAAGATTTAAATATATTTTAAAATCGGAGTCATTTTTATACTTATTAAAAATGTTTTGTAATTCTTTTGATCTTTTATATGAATTCTCACTTAATGTGTTTAATGGTCTATATAAAAAATCCTTTACAACATATGATTCACTTAACTGATTATTCTCATTATAAAATTTATTTTGAATTATATATAGCTCTTTTGATTCTTCAAAAAAGCAATAACAGTCACATCCATCATCAGAATACTCTGTAATAAAGTCTTCAACTATTTCTTCATCAACATTATATAATTTTGTAAGAACCCAATAATTAAAAGCATAATCATCACTATTTAAAAGTGGATTGTTCTTACCATATTCATCTTGTAACATTTTTATGTCTTGTTTTATTTGTTCTCTAAACTTCTCTCCATTCATAAAAAACACCTCTATATTTATTAGATCATAAATCGATCAAATGATCAACAAAAAACAAGATTTATAATCTTGCGTTAAATTACCTACCAATTATATCCCACGTAATAAGTATTCCTATTACTTTTTCTAAAAACTATTTGAGTAATTGTAGTAGTAGCTAAAGTAATTAAAGAATCTACTATCGCATTATTATTAATAAAATCAAATATACTTTTCTTACCTATCCTCCATTAATATAAAAAGAGTATATTCCATCTTAAAAATGAAATACACTCTTATTTTATATATTTATTATATCACATATTATATATCTTGAACTTCTTAATTTAGTAAAATCATTATATAAACACCAATGCCTTCAAATTATTTAATCACCGATAAATGAAATATAACCTTTCATAGAGTTTTGCTTCATTGTATTTATTTTTTCAGATGATAATGGATATTCTGCACTGTCATATATACAGTCCATTATCTTATTGAGAATTGGTTCCATTTCAGATCGATTTCCATGCAATTTAGGTAATACTTTTTGGAATATTTGTTCATCCATATACTTTTTCCAATCGGCTTCAGATTCAGCAAATAATGCCATGTTTTTTGATATGTATTTTGTCATTTCATCAACTGTTCTATATGCAAATCCTTTGTTTGTTGCGTCATATAATGCATCTAACATTTCTTTATATTCTTCAAACCATGGATTATCTTTTATACTACTATATATTTCTTTTGAATTAATTACAGAATCAATATATTTGCTGGGTTTTACACCATTCATTTCAATTACATTTGCTCTGTCTAAAACTTTTGGAGAAAACATATAAGTTGTTTCATCAACATTTACTGTTCCGATTACTTTTACATTATCACTCCATTTAACAGTTGTACCATCTGGTAAATCAATTACATTATCAAATGACTCTAGTGCAGATAAAAAATCTGCAAAATATCTTTCAACATAAGATAAATTCATTTCATCCAAAATCACTATATATTCTTTTTTGTTACTATTTGCTCTCTCTAATAAATTTACTAAATTAGTTTTTTCATAATTATCATCTGAAAATAAAATATTTTTAAATCCTAGTAGTTTTTTATTATCATTCCAATTGCTTCCAACAGATATTCTAATACTTCTATCTTTTCCACAATTTAAATATTTAACCCATAGTTCTGCTATTTTTGTTTTCCCTGTACCACTTATTCCTGTTATTAATAGAAATCTTTTTGTTTCTAAAGACATTACAAATCTTCTAATTAGATCCTCTTCATAATAATATCCATGCTTAGCGCAAAAATCTTTAAATCCTATAATATATTTAATTAAGTTAATACTTTTTTCAAATGATCTAAATCTGTTTTCATTATTAATATATATTCCATAGTCATTTATTATTTCTTTATTATTAAAACTATCATCTACATTTATAGTAAAGCACCTATGAATATAAGAATTAATTATAAATCTTATTATATACTTATTACTTTCTGAATAATCTAATCCAACATAAAAATTATTTGGATTATTAAAATGATCTTTATCAAAATCTAATAAAAATGATTCCTTTAATAAAGACTTGATATAATTTAATGAATTATTTTCTTGGTCTATCTTATAATTATTATTAATTTTCCTATTATCAACAAATTTCTTGCAATAATCAAAATTAATTATTTTTTCATCCAATGGTTCATTATTTTCATCGAGAAACAATTGAATAAACTCTTTTTCCGTTAAATATGCTTGTAATGGATCAATTTTATGAATATTATCTAATAATTTAATTAGTAATACATATGGTTTGATTATTCTTCTATTTCTTCCATATTCTCTTTTGGTAGTTGGATTAGGGAATTGCCAATTGCAAAGGAAATAATTCATATAAGTATTTACATCATATATATTTTTCCCTACTTTTTCTAGTAAATCATTTTTTACTAAAATCTTATTATTATCTAATGTAATTAAACCAAATAGATTTATTGGTGTAATTATTTGACCAAAATATCCTGTATTATCCGTTTCATAGTAAGAACTACAAATATCATTTAATTCATCATATTTCTTTCCCTCACAAAACTCAACAAATTTATAAAGAGATTTATCCTTTTTAAAAATATTATCTGAATCATGATTTCTTACTCTCCCAACACCTAAATTAAACATCTTCAATTACCTCCAAAATATTATATATTCCTTTAGCAATGGCTAACGACATAAGAGGAGGAACAGCATTACCAACTTGTTTATACTGCTCTGTCTTAGATCCCATAAAAATAAAGTCATCTGGGAACGACTGTATTCTTGCGGCCTCTCTTACAGTAAATGTTCTCTCTTGTTTATAGTCAGGATGAATAAATAAATTACCATCTTTATATAGATGAGCTACAACAGTTCTACCAGGCTTATCAAAAACCTGAACAGTGTACCTATTATTAAAATGTTTTGGATCATGATGAACTAAATCAGGTCTTACTTTTATTAAATCTTTTAATTGCCATTGGTTTTTACTTAATATTTTATACCTTTCTCTATCTTTTTCGTTATGATATCTAGCAACATGATTATACAGATATCCATCGTTATTCTTCCCAATTATTTTCAAATAATCGTTATTTAATGGATACTCAAATTTTACTTTTTCTTCACCCTCTCCTGGTAAAAGAGATGGCAAATCTGATATTGCTTCGCGAACAGTAACATATTTTTTTAAATTCTTTTTAGGCTCTTCTTCAACAGAATAATGGGTTTTTAATATTGAACCATAAACATCTTCTATCTTAATGTTTAGATCCTTTCGAACTCCAATTATAATCAGCCTTTCCCTAACTTGAGGGACACCATAATTTACAGAATTAAACAATAAGGTTTTAACATCTTCACTAACAATATAGTTTTCTTCCATTTTGCTTAGTATCAACTTAAAAATATTAATTCCTTTTGGCTTTGCAGTCAATAAGCCTTTAACATTTTCAAATACAAAGATTTTAGGTTTATAATGATTTAAAATTTTCATGTAACTTTCAAACAAATAATTCCTAGGATCATTTTCCATAGAATTTGGATCTTGTGCTCGTCCGGCAATTGAAAAAGCCTGACAAGGAGGGCCTCCAATGATTATATCTACTTTGTCTTTAACTCTTTTACTAATTTCATCCAAAATATCTTCAGAAGTAATATCTTTACACAAAACAGCATTTTCGATTTCTTCATTAGTGTATTTATAATGTGCCATTCTTTCCTTTAATGTTAAACAAGCTACAGGATCATATTCTAAATGTAATAATGCATGAAATTTCTTTTGATAAAATCCTTCAGTTAGCCCCCCACAGCCGGCAAACAAATCTATAAAATTATATCTCTTCTTCATTTTTATTCTCCCTTTGTCATCCTATAAAAGCTTATTATATCTCCAATATCACAATTAAGTATTTTGCATATTCTATATAAAACATGAAGTTCTACTGCTTCATTTTTTGAAATTTTTGCCATTGTACTACTACTTATTTTTGTGCATTCACATAGTTCTGTTTTATTCATTTGATGTTCTAATAATTTATGCCATAATTTATCATAATATATCTTCACTTACCATCACCATTTTTATTATATCATAAATTCGCCAGTTCAAATATTTTATTTGCAATCTCAAATTTCTAAATAAAACTTTCAAAAAAAATTTTTTAAAAATATTTTTCTTTTAAATATTTAAAAATCATCATTTTTCATGATGATCTTTCTAATAAATAGTTTTCTAGTTCTTTATTAGTACAATAAACATAACAACCTTTCATACCTCTAGTCATCAATGTTTTATATGTATTTTTTATTATAGCCTCAGCTGTTTTACTAGCCTCTCCTAATCCCTCTTCTTTAGCAATTTTGTTTATACCTTTTAATGATTGATCTGTTTTAGCCCTCTTAGTGTAATCAGTTACAATATGACCATCTTCATATCTTAAATCATCACCTATTATTACACCAACATAATCAAATTCTAATCCTTGGCATGTATGAATACATCCAATCTCATTAATTGATTCTTTATCAATAGCCCAAGTACTTGAATTACCTAAATTCCAGCTCATTGCAAAATCATATTCAGGAATTGTTATATCATGTACATAAGATTTATTTTTTCCTTCATTTATCCAATCCCAACAATATCCTGCTACTAATCTTGATTTATTATTACCATTCTTTTCTTCTATTGCTTTTCTTAAATCATTAGGATTATCAAATACTTTAAAGTCATATTTAGTATCTAAATCAAAATTAGCTGTTTCTCTAATTTCTAATACATTATCTAACCAAGCTAAATAACCATCTGATCCATCACATCTAAATTGACTCTTTAATTCCATTTTATAAATACCAGCATTGTAATAATTAGCATATTTCTTAATTTCATCAATAGAGCCATTATCTTTCAATGTTACCCTTTGATTCTCATCAATAAAGAAAATAGAAAACTTACTAGCATTTATTATTTCTTTAATTTGGTTTTCACCTAAATTAGAAAATAATCCAGACTTCTTATTTAATCTATGAGCTTCATCAACAATTAAAACATCAAATGAATTTGGTTCGCAATCATAAAAGCAACCAGAACCTTTAAATAGATTATTCAATCCACTCATTTTATCTATTTTCAATTTTGCTTTAAATACTTCTCTAGGTGCGCTATTCTTTGTTACATAAAAGCTATTAAAACTCTTATTTAAGAATTGCTTTAATAGATTAATTGCTAATACAGACTTACCAGTTCCTGGTCCACCTTCTACGATTAATACACTCTTCTCATCATGTAAATGTGCATTAACACCTATTCTTAACGCTTCTTCATAAATGATTTTTTGATCATCTATTAATACAAATTCTTTGTTACCTTTTAATACAGAAGAGAATGCATCTTGTAACATTTTAGAAGGTTTAATCTTACCATTTTCAATGATATATAATCCTTCTTTATCATCTCCTTCGGTAACATATTTCTTAATGAATTCTCTTAACTTTTCAAAATCTTTTGATCCAAACATTGGTGCAACTTTAATATAATCTTGATATTGTTCACTATTGATTGGATCATCATCAGTAATATCATAATTATGTAAAAAAGCACATGGATGTAATCCAACATTTCTATCATATACTTCCTGATTATAACTATCTATTAAACTTGCATAACTCCATGCTTGATATGATGGATGTGTTACTTCTCTTAAAGCCTTACCTGTAACAGTAGATACAATTCCATCTTTTCCTTCCACTGCATCAGCATGAGTCCATTGTTTTAATTCAATAATTATAATTGAATTGTTCTTATTTTTATCATAACCAGATAATAAAAAGTCAATTCTATTTGAAGTATGAGGTATATTAAACTCAATAGCTACACCAGCATTATCTGGTATATCTTTATCAGCTAAAACTCCTCGCATTCTAAGCATAGATTCACGCCAAGAATTAACTTCAGATTCTCCAGTTCCTTTATGAAATACTTCTCTAAATCTTTTTAAAATCTTATCCGTTATTAAATTTAAATCTACATCATTTATAAAATCAGACTTTACTCCTTCATAAACTAACATTGATACACCTCTTATAATTTATTATATTTTGTACTCTTACCTTTAGCTTTTTCTATTGGATATTTCTTTTCTGAAATTTTCATTTTATCTAAAACTATTTGTTTAGGATCTACGCCAATTTGATGACATAATAAAATACAATAATTCATTACATCAGCTATTTCATATTTTAATTCGTCCTTATCATAGTTATTATTCCACTGAAAACACTCTAATAATTCTCCTGCTTCAATAGAAATACTTTTAGCTAAATTTTCTGGAGTATTAAATTGTAACCAGTCTCTTTCTTCAGCAAATTGTACTATTTTCTTTTCTAATTCTTTCAAAGTAATCACCTAAAGTTATTATATCATACTACCAACTATATATTTTGTTTTGATTTATTTTTGATTTAAATTTTTTCTCTTGTGCAAACAATTCTCTTCTTAATGTATTAAATATTCTTTCGACATCCATACTGGTATATTCATAATTACTAGTATTAGCTAAGTTTCCAATTAAACGAAATTTTTCTATTGTATCTTCCATTCTTTTTCCACTTATTCTCTTAAAATTATTTCTCTTCTCATTATTACTCATAAAAATCTACATCTCCTTTAAATATATATTCAAAATTACTTTCTTTATTAATCATAGGTTCATAATTATCATAATTTGTAATATCTACCCTATTGATTACGTCTAATATTCTTCTAGAATTATCTTCATATTCAACAATAATAATTCCATCTTTAGCTTCATATATACATTCATCATCGCTACAATATAAATCAATCGGATAAAGTTTAATAATATTTTTTATATTCATATAATCTCCTTCATATCATTATTCATAATAATCATTCTAAATAAAATAAAAACAGCTATATGTAATAGCTATTTACTAACTCTTATATATATTTATTTCACCTCCCATTTAAAAAAATAAAAGTAGTTGTTCCCAACTACTTTCTCTTTCATCAACACATAAACTATATCATATGATTTCTCTAAAGATGAATTTTTTTGAAAAAAAGTTACATTTTTTTCAAAATTATTAAATAATTAACGTAAATATTTATATTAATTAAGCATAATATATCACTTATATTGTATAAAGACACATTTTAGACTAAAAATTTTGTTCCTTTTTTCATCTACATTTTCAATACTATTCATTATTCTGATTGTCATTTTCTATTTCAGAAAAAGTATCATCAAGCTCATCATTATCAATTGACTCAGCATATTCAATTAACTTCTTATCTCCAGTTGCTTTGCCAAATAATTCAGCCATTGTTTTATTACCCTTAACAAGTTTTTTTATTGTTAAATCTTGAGCCTTATCATTAGCTAATCTCAAATTTCTATCACTTGAAAGTAATGCCTCTTTAGTTTTATTTAGATGATCTATAGTTTTATCAATTTCATCAATAGCTTTTGCAAACTTATCAGATGCGAGTCTATAATTTTTTGAGAATCCATCTTTAAATAAGTTCATATTTTTTTCAAAATTAGAAATATCTAAATTTTGATTTTGAATCTGAACAAGTTGTTTTTTATAATCAAGAGATTTAATTGATGCATTTCTTAATAATGTAATAATTGGAACAAAAAACTGAGGTCTAATAACATACATCTTATCATAACGATAAGATACATCAACTATTCCAGCATTATACATTTCATTATCAGCTTCTAACAATGATACAAGAACAGCATATTCACACTTTTTCTCATTTCTATCTTTATCTAATTCTTTAAAGAAATCTTCATTTTTATGTTTAGTAGATGTTTCATCAGCTTCATTCTTCATTTCAAACATAATTGAAACTATTTCATTTCCATCTTCATCATAATCTCTAAAAATAAAGTCACCTTTTGATCCAGTTCTAGCATCATTATCTTTTTCAAAATATGTTTTGTTACTGAACATTGGTCTAATTCTACCAAACTCAGCATTACAATGCTGTTCAAGTGATTCTCCAATCATCTTTGTGGATTGTTTTGCTTTTAAATCTCTATAGTATTCAATCATTTCATCTTTATTCTTTAATTCAATTTCATACTTTTCTTTTGTATTCTTTTCTTTTAATGCAAATTCCTTTTCATTAAGATCTAGTTTATTTTTTAGTTCACTTATATCTTGATCCTTTTTTGAAGTTATTTTAATAATTTCAGTTTCTCTTTCACTATCCTTATTTTTTAAAGAATTTTTCAAATCGTTAAGTTCAATATTCATTGTATTAATTTTATCTTGATATGTCTTTTCTAAATCTGCTTTTGCACTTTTAATTTCTGATTCTCTATTTTTGTTTTGGTTTTCTATAGTATTGTTTAGATTAGAAATTTCTAGATTTAGTTCATTTATCTTCTTTTGAAAATCTTTTTCTAAATTAGTTTTTGCATTTAATATTTCGTTTTCTTTTTCCTTATTATTATTATCAATTTGGTTTTGAAGTTTTAACACTTCTTCATTTTTCTTTGCAAGTTCTTCTTGATTCTTTTTTTCAAGTTCAGTTTTAACAAGTTTAATAGCACTTTCCTTTTCTGCTTCAAGCATTCTTTTAGCAGCATTTAATTGTTCTTCATATTCATGATCCCTGACCTGTTTTAGTATAGAATCATAATCTTGCTCACTTATTTGAATGACAGTCCCACATTTAGGACATTTTATTTCGTTCATAATTTTACCTTCCTTTCATAATTTTTTTCATATATAGTAATTACTAATTAATAGAATATTCTTATCCTATTTAACAGCTCTGTATAATCAATCTTATACAATTGATAATCTAAATAATGTAGTCCTGTTAAAACTAAATAATTATTTAGCTTTTCTTTATCTTTATTAGTTAAATAATTTGAATTAATTTTTATATTTCTAGGATCTATATTGAGTTTCTCTATAATCTTATTATTCTCATATATTCCTATAATAAGATTATTACTAATATCTATATCACGATTATATCTAAAAGAAATAATTTTTATCTCTTTACTTAGTTTTAGGGAATTATTAATAGATTCATTTATCTTTTTAAACTCATATCCTCTCATCCATCCCATAATATTATTTAACTATCATCCTATCTATTTGATTAGATATTTCTATATCTAATTCTTTTATCTTTCCAGTTAGATATGCATTATAATCTATTAATCTAAGTATTCTACCTCTATCAGCATTTAACTCTCTATTATATACTTTAAATCCTATTCTATGACTATTAACTCTAATATCTCTTAAAGTTACATATTTGCATACATTTTCTATCTCTTTATCAGTATTTATTATCTCTTTTAAATCTTCATCTTTTATATTAGATAAATCTTTAATACATATCTTAAAATCATCTCTATTAGTATTTAATCTTTCTGTCATTACTTTTTGATATTCTAAATAAGCTTTATCTTTATCTATTAAGAAGCTCTTTATTCTTTCAATTCTACTTTTATATCTAGATATCGTTGAATAATTGCATATCATTAACATATTATTTATTTTTATATAATATGGTCCTATTAAAGAACTAATATCTTTATATTCATTATTGTTATTAATATATATAACTGAATCATATTCTCTAAATGGTATATCTTCTAGTGATGTATAATACTTTCTTTCATACTCTAATAATTTATCTTCTATATGTAATAATTGATTCATATAAATAGAACATCTTTGATAATAGATATCTACATTAGGATGATTTATAAATCCTAATGGTGATTCACATATTAATAGATATTTCTTATTATTCTCTATATATGAATCTAATACTCA
>Ga0310691_10001262_pt1 | contig 39556 bp, 33 predicted proteins | sample 176DNAGHGlowgp2_FD_203887 | JGI IMG/M metagenome (GOLD analysis project Ga0310691, IMG submission 203887) | Sheep rumen microbial communities from Palmerston North, Manawatu-Wanganui, New Zealand - 1766 DNA GHGlow gp2 (v2) (version 2) | ecosystem: Host-associated > Mammals > Digestive system >... | reverse complement strand
CAACACGCTTTGTGTGAGCAACACTTTGGCAAGAAGTCAGAGCATTAAGAATAGAATCCTGTTGGAATATATACCTTCTGGTCAGGAGTACTTGCAGCCCATCATCGATGCGATGAAGGAAAACCGCGTGTTGAACATCACCTATCATAGCTATTGGATGGATGAGGAGACCAGCTTTGATGTGCAGCCATACTGCGTGAAACTTTTCCGTCAGCGTTGGTACATGGTAGCCCGTAGCACCCATCCTTATTATTACGAACAGGGGCCTAGAGTTTATGCTCTCGATCGTATTCATGATTTATATGCCACGGGAGAAACATTCAAAATGCCCAAAGACTGGGATGCTCAGGAATTCTTTAATGGTTGTTTTGGTATCACCGCAGACCAACGGATAGACATTCAGACCATCAAGTTGAAGGTCACTGCCAGTCAGGCAAACTACATTCGTGACCTGAAGCTGCATGAGTCGCAAGAGGAATGTGAGCGGAATGATGAATACAGCATATTTACTTATCACTTGCGTCCAACCCTCGACTTTATTCAGGAACTGCTGTGGAATGGTGCTGACATGGAAGTATTGGAGCCCCTGCCACTGCGTGAAGAGATTGCAGGAATCATAAACCGAATGAACAGCATGTACACAGTATGAAGGACTTTGCAGCTATAGATTTTGAAACGGCTAACAATCAACGGAGTTCTGTGTGTTCTGTCGGCATTGTCATCGTACGCAATGGCGAGATAGTAGATACGTTCTACTCGCTCATCCAGCCTGAGCCGAACTATTATAATTACTGGTGCTCTCAGGTGCATGGCCTCAGCCAGGAAGACACAGAGGAAGCCCCCGTGTTCCCAAAGGTGTGGGCTAAGATAGAGCCGATGATTGAAGGGCTACCACTCGTGGCCCACAATAAGTCTTTTGATGAGGGATGCCTGAAAGCGGCGTTCCATGTTTATCAAATGGATTATCCTGACTATGCGTTTTATGATACTCTTTGGGTTGCAAAACGTTCGTTCCCCCATTTGTGTAATTACCAACTCCAAACCGTAGCCGCCGAATGTGGCTATTGCCAAGAGAACCATCACCATGCACTTGCCGATGCAGAAGCATGTGCTTGGATTGCAAGAGAAATATTGTTATATAGTATTAACAAACAATTTGTTGAGCTAAGACTATTGATTGAGAGACAAGATAAACCTGTTTGATATTATAAAAAAATGCCGGAAATATGAACAATGAATTTACAAAAAGAGAGGATGATTTGCGAGACCGTTGGAAAGCTAGTTATCCAACAGAGAAACGAGAACAGTTTTGTTTTGATGGATTAATATATTATCGTGATCCTAATAGTAATGATGATTATGAAGAGGTCGTTAAATGGGAAAACGCCAAAAGGAAAGTTCTTTTTTTTATGAAGGACACAAATAATAACCCAGGCGAAGATTATCGTTGGTGGGAAGAATTTTATACGATTAAAAGCATTTTCTTCAGAAATATTATTAAATGTTTATGGGCCTTAAACAAGGTTGACGTAAACTACAAACCCGACTTTAACAATAACAAAACAATTGAAGAGTATACCACGGAATCGATTCAATACCCGATGGCTATTGTAAATGTGAAGAAAATTGCTGGTGGTCCTCGTGTTGATAATGAATCATTATCAGAATCATATAATCGAGATAAAGATTTTATTAAGGAACAAATAAGGGATATATTAAAGCCTAACATTATTGTTTGTGGGGGTGGAAGCGGGACAATTAGAGATATTGCATTTAACATATATTCAGAAATGGAATTTGTTTCATACAATGAGTGGTGTTTTTACTGCAAGGAAAATGATGTTCTAATAATTGATGATTACCATCCTTCATACCTTTCTCGCAATAATCAAACAATGATTAATGCTGTATATGAGTTTTATCAGAATAAGAATATTCTGCACATCTTGGGAAATAATTAAACATACCTAATAGAATTTTGAGTATATGTATTCAAATTCTTAACTCACCACAGATTTTAATATTATAGCATTTTTTCTTTATATCGTGAGATTATATAAACTGAAGTGGCAACAGGATAAAACGGCCGAAGAAAAAGATGTTGTGTAAGGTTACTACCAAAAGAGCGATTTCTGCGAATGGTGTTAAAGTCGAGAAAGGAATGTCTGTCGAAGTAATATCACAGACTAGCAATTTTAATAATAGCAAGGATAGAGAGGCTATGAAACAGGCTTTTATTCGAGCATACGGTATTGATGTCACAAAGGCGATGCCAAGTCTTTCGTTTTTTCAAATAGAAGTGCTCTCACGTTAAGTGTTTTATAAACTTGCATTTTCCTCAGACCTCTGCCACCAGCTGGCGGAGGTCTTTGTTTTCTTTGCATCGTAATAGTAAATAGATAAAGATTATGGATTGTCAAGCAAAAGCCGTGGAATTGAAAGCATTACTTCTCAAAATCTATCGTTGCAAAAAGGATTCTGAGTTATTGGTTATTGATAAAAAGCCCAAAACAAGGATGGGTGTTTATATTGTTAATAAAGAGAGGATCAGAATATATTCCAAATGGATTTGTGCTACGCCTTTGGAAGAAATCGCAATTCATGAGTATGCACATCATATCCATGAGACTGAAAAACGGGATAATCCAAACAGGCGGCAAGAAAGATCACATGGTCCTGAATTCTGGAGAATCTATTCTGCTCTATGTTGTAAAGCAACCCTGATAGGATTGTATTCTGATGATTATGTTGCTGATATAGTATTATAGTTCACTTGACATTGATAAAACTGACGGGCCAACAGGATAAAACGGCATTTAAGATATGGGAATTTATGATGAAAATGGTAACTTGAACGACAATCATTGGATGTTCAGGGCTGCACGCTGGGCAGGTTGGCATTACAAACTAGTACGATGGATGCTGATACTTTTGATGTTGATCATAGTAGGAGGTGTTTTGTGGAGCATTGTCAATAACTAATAGGTAAACGATTATGATGAACGCATTAAAAAATAACAAGGAGTGGATAGGGCTAAAAGCCACCCTCCAATTTGTAGAGGATAAGACACTCAGCATCATTGAGAGTTGTCCAGGTTGGCCGATGAAGAAAGAGCTGGAGGAAAAAGTGAAAGAACTGCTTTCAGAACGTCATTTCATTATGGGCAAGATGTTTCGCCTGCATGTTACAGAGCAAGAGTCGTGCGTTTCCGTGAAGTGAACGATCATTTGCTGGAGCTAACGCGCAAGATGTTCAGTGATCATGCGAAACTGTTGGACGCCCTCAATAACAATCCTATGGTGTCAGTTATTGGCGGAGAGGATGTTGTTGTAGAGAGTAAATTGGATGTGGATGAAGATGCTGAAGTTCTACGTTATGATGACGATGATGACTACGGTTCAGATTTCTCAGAGATGATTGATGCAATTGCATGGACTGAGGCAGTGGAGATTCATTCCTGCTTCACGGTTCTTGGGGAGAAACCAGAACCAAATCATCTTGATGATGGATGCTCTTGGGCTGAAGGCTGTCTAGATGTACCACAGTTCAAGGGTATAGGAGTCTGTTATGCTGTCCACGATCTCTGTACCCACAAGAACTATTCTGTCCCTGACCTCCTCCGCATTCGGTCCTATTCAGTACAAAATACTGTCAAAGGCAGCCGGAAATACATTGCTATATAAAACGACTCATGCAGGTTCAAACCAGAAAAATATGGATACACAAAGAACAGGGCAACTTCTTACGCTTATCGCCAATAAGTGTAAGAGCCAGGCTGATTATGACAACACGAGCAGGCTTGTCTTGGAAATCTTAGATACTAAGAGGGCTATTGTCAGAATAGGCGTTAACGATATTGAAGACACCTTCCAAACAGGAGGAGATATACATGGATTCACGGTCTCTGTGAGTGCGGCTTCAGATGATAGAATGAGAGCTATGATAGAAGACGTCAGGAAGAAGGCAGAACATTTCAAGCCGTATAACCATGTAATCTTGTTTTTCTTCATGTCGGAGACATGCCCGCTAACGATGGATGAACTACTCCCGCTCAATGAGTGGCAGGAGGAGTTCCCTGATGACGCAATGTTTAGATGGGGCGTGGCTATTAATCCACCTAACTCACCCCACACGCTTAAGGCGGTTGTGTTGATACAATAAGAGCAGTTACAATTTGGTAAGGACATTGATGTCCCGACCTAAAAGAAGTGAGCCGTGAGCACTACAATGCCCTCTGCCTGTACGAGGAGAAAGATGAAATCTGATTGCCACAAGGTCTAGCTACCCTCTATTGTGTCTATGCGCACCCTCTACAGTGTCTGCGCGTAGGGACTATAGAGGGTAAGGCGAGGGACTACTAGTGTCTTTTGTGTAGTGACAGAATTATTTTTGCAGAAAACCCTATGAGCCCTACGCACGCGGGTTGGTGAATCGGTGTCGGCGACTTGCAGGACTATGACGGATGGACGGCAGGTTGCGTAGGGCTCATAGGGTTTTCAGCGAAACTTTTTTTGAAGGACGCGTTGCAACGGCCATCACGACGCGTCGTAACGGCCCGCGGGACGCGTCCTTATTGCGAGTCCCACGCGTGGGACACGTTGGAAGACCGCGGTGTGTTGAGTGTCCCACCATGGTGGTCCAGTTGGAAGACCGCGGTGCGTTCGTTGTTCCATCGCGACCGAACAACGAGAAGGCCATGGTGCAACGGCCAACGCACCGCGGTGCAATCGCCTTCGCAGCGCGCTGCTGTTTCTATGATTTTTGGCAGGAGAGGCTATTATTGTTGCGACGCGTCGCATTTTTTTGCGCGTGAAAAGCTGAAAAATGATGGTGTTTATACCTCGGATTCAAAACTAATTGTTACCTTTGCAGCGACTTCAATCGTCCACAACGGGCTTGAGGGTTAAATCTAATTGAAAAAAGGATAGTCGTTTAAAAGGTTAAGCAACATGAGAAAAAGTATTATTTATCTGTTTGGCATTGCAGCAATTATTGCAGCTGGAGTTATGTTCAACGCATGTAGCAAAGATGATGATGATGAGTCTAAACAAGAGATTGTAGGAGTCTGGACTGAAATAGACGGCGGTTGGACTGTGACCATTAAGGAGGATGGAACAGGTATTCTCGATAGAGAGCATGACAGGAATACGCCCTTCCACTGGACAATTAAGGGGAATAAATTTACTCTTAGCTATGATGGAGAATCGGAGGTGGAGGTTTTCACATATACGCTATCAGGTGATACGCTTAAATTGACTACTGAAGATGGAGAAACTTTCACCTTTACCAAGGGCAATTCTCAGAATACACCTTCACAAGATGAATCATCTGGCAAAGCTGTTGACCTTGGTCTCTCCGTAAAATGGGCAAACAAGAATGTGGGAGCCAGTAAGTCCGAGGACTATGGCTACTATTTCGCATGGGGCGAGACCGCTCCCAAAACCACCTATGATTTTAGTACATACACCTTGTGTAATGGTACTAGCACCACGATGACCAAGTACTGTACCAGAAGTACATATGGAAAAGTAGATAACAAGACTACATTGGAACTCACAGACGATGCCGCACGCGCCAATTGGGGCGGCACATGGCGTATGCCGACAATAGATGAACTGAGTGAACTGAATACGAAGTGTACTTGGTCATGGAGCACACAGAATGGCGTGAACGGCTATCTCGTCACAGGGCCCAACGGCAATTGTATTTTCCTTCCCGTTGCTGGCTATCGCGATGGTACAAAGATTAGCCAAGTTGGCTCCAACGGCTACTATTGGTCGTCGTCGCTCAATGATCCGATCTCCTACCGTGCCCATTACTTCTTCATCGATAACGACACGCGCGGCGCGCGTAGCGGCGGTGGCCGCTGCGTCGGCTATTCTATTCGACCTGTCACAAAATAAAACGAACCCACTACTGTGTCTTCAAACAAAAAAAGGTGCACATAACCATGTGCACCTTTGCTATTTGAAGATAGGGTTATTAGTAGGCGAAGACGGGGTAGGACTTCATGATGTCGTTGACCTCGGCGCGGACGGAGGCGATGAGGGCCTCGTTCGTGGGGTCGTTGAGGACGCGTTCGATGAGCTCGTCGGCACAGCACGGCGGCTGTATTGTTAAAGTCCAGACAACAGGAACTGGAAAAGGCCCATGTGTCGGATGCCGTGGTCATCGGTATATTCCGCAATATCATTGCCTTCGATGACAATCTTCCTGAAGTTATCGCTAATCTTCAGTAATGAATTCAGTTCTTGCTGGCGCTTTTCCTCTGTATCTATGGCAAAGGCCGACTGGATATAGTATTTCTCTGTGCCGTTGTTGGCAATGAAGTCTATCTCATACTGGATATACTGCAGTTTGCCATCGCGCATTTCACGTGATTCCACGACACCTACATCAACCGCAAAACCTCGCATGCGGAGCTCGTTGTAAATAACATTCTCCATGATGTGAGTAATTTCCTGTTGGCAGAAGTTCAACTTGGCATTCCTCAGGCCAATATCTACAGAATAATATTTCTTGATACTCTCGTAATATTTATTGCCCTTGATGTTATATCGCGACGCCCCCTCAAATAGGAAAGCCTCTTCTAGGTAACTGATATAGCTGGCCACAGTTTCCTGATCTATCTTTACTTTCTGAACGCTTTTCATCACATTGGCAATACGGTTCGGGTTTGTCAGCGAACCAATAGAAGAGCAGAGTGCATCAGCAAGGGCCGAGAGAGCCTCGCGGTTCTTCACATGATGACGTTCTACCACATCGTCAAGATAAGTCTTGTTCCATAGCCGCTGCAAGTATGCCACTTTCTGCTCTGGGGTGCGTTGGCGCAAGAGTCCTGGCATTCCGCCGTAGGTGTAGTATTCCTTCCACAATTCACCCACCGGTTCTATGCGATTTGTGCAGAACTCCTTGAAAGAGAATGGCCACACCCTCACTTCATCGCCACGACCGCGGAAAATGGTCTTGATATCTGATGACAGGAAATGTGAGTTACTGCCAGTAATATATACATCGACGTTATCCCTGTCATTCAAACCATTGACAAGCTTCTCAAAACCTTCAACCTCTTGCACCTCATCGAGAATAACGTAATAAGGCTTGCTGTCAGAGGTGATATGGCTATACAAATAATCCTTCAAAGCCTGACGGTCAGTCAAATCGCCGTTTTCCTCGTCATCGGTATCAAATGACACGATGACGATCTGGTCCTCTCCAACACCATTTTGCAACAGATAGTCTCGGTAGATTCTGTTCAACAGCCACGATTTACCACTGCGTCGAGGGCCAGTGATGATTTTCACTTCTCCGTTGTCCTTTCTGTCAATCAACTGGCGAAGATAGGACTCTCGTTGTACGTATTGTGCCATATCATTCGGATTTTGTTGCAAAAATACAGTAAATTCCGAATACATACAAAGATTTATTCGAATTATTTTGTATAACTACTGTAAATTCCTGTAAAGACCATGGTCTTCGAGTCATAACCCTTAATGGTTTCGGGCGAAAGGCTTAAAGGTTATGAGAAAAAGCCTTAAAGGTTTTGTGCTGAAGCCTTAAGGGTTATCACAAATCCCTGCACCGGGTGGGGCGCAGGGATTATTTGTGGCGTCGCGAAAGACGGGGATAGACGGGTGGATTAGTAGGCGAAGAGGGGATAGGACTTCATGATGTCGTTGACCTCGGCGCGGACGGAGGCGATGAGGGCCTCGTTCGTGGGGTCGTTGAGGACGCGCTCGATGAGCTCGGCAATCTTCACCATGAGGTCTTCCTTGGCGCCGCGGGTGGTGATGGCGGGGGTGCCGAGGCGGATGCCGGAGGTCTGGAAGGCGCTGCGGGTGTCGAAGGGTACCATGTTCTTGTTCACGGTGATGTCAGCGGCCACGAGGGCATTCTCGGCCACCTTACCGGTGAGGTCGGGGTACTTGCTGCGCAGATCGACGAGCATGGAGTGGTTGTCGGTGCCACCGCTGACGATGTCGAAGCCGCGCTTGATGAGCTCGTCGGCCAGCACGGCAGCATTCTTCTTCACCTGCTTGGCCCACTCCTTGAAGGCGGGCTGCAGGGCCTCGCCGAAGGCCACGGCCTTGGCGGCGATGACGTGCTCCAGCGGACCGCCCTGAATGCCAGGGAAGACGGCGCTGTTGAGGAGCGCAGACATCTTCTTCACTTCGCCCTTGGGGGTCTTCTTGCCCCAGGGATTATCGAAATCCTTGCCCATGAGGATGATACCGCCACGGGGGCCGCGGAGGGTCTTATGGGTGGTGGAGGTGACGATGTGGGCGTACTTCAGCGGGTTGTCGAGCAGGCCTGCGGCGATGAGGCCGGCGGGGTGTGCCATATCGACCATGAAGAGGGCGCCGACCATGTCGGCAATCTCGCGCATGCGCTTGTAGTCCCACTCACGGCTGTAGGCGGAGCCGCCGCCGATGATGAGCTTGGGTTTATGCTCGAGGGCGAGGCGCTCCATCTCGTCGTAATCGACGCGGCCGGTCTCCTTGTTGAGGTTGTAGCCGACGGGGCGGTAGATGATACCGCTGGTGTTGACGAGCGAGCCGTGGGAGAGGTGGCCGCCGTGGTCAAGATTCAGTCCCATGAAGGTGTCGCCGGGATTCAGGCAGGCGAGGAAGACGGCGGCGTTGGCCTGTGCGCCGGAGTGGGGCTGCACGTTGGCGTACTCGGCACCAAAAAGCTGGCAGAGGCGGTCGATGGCCAGCTGCTCCACCTTATCTACGACCTGACAGCCGCCATAGTAGCGGTGGCCGGGGTAGCCTTCAGCATATTTGTTGGTGAGGGGTGAGCCCATGGCCTCCATGACCTGCGGGCTTACGAAGTTCTCGGATGCGATGAGCTCGATGCCGCGCTCCTGACGCGCGCGCTCCTGTTGGATGAGATCAAAGATGATGTCGTCTCGTTTCATAGTTATACTAATTTTACTTGTTTTAGTTCTTGCTCGTGGTTGCAGTAGTGGCAACGGATGGTGCCATGCCGCTTATCGACCACATGGAAGAGTGTTTGCATTGGTTCGTTGTTGGTGATGCACTTGGGGTTGTCGCAATGGACGATGCCGCGCAGCTCTGCGGGGAGCGAGACGGGGCGCTTCTCCACGACCTCGTAGTCGCGAATGATGACGAGGGTCACGTCGGGGGCCACCACGGAGAGCTGGTTGAGTTCCTCGTCGGTGAAGAACTTGTCGGCAATCTTGATGATGCTCTTTGTGCCCATCTTATTGGACTTCAGGTTGAAGCCGATGGTCACCTTACTGGTCATCTGGTCGAGATGCAGGAGGTTGATGACCTCGAAGAGTCGGTCGCAGGGGATATGGTCGATGACGGTTCCGTGGTCGAGCGCGGAGACAATCAAGGAACGGGAGACCCCACCCCCCTGCCCCTCCCGAGGGAGGGGAGTAGAATCATTTGAGATATGGGAGACCCCACCCCCCTGCCCCTCCCGCGGGAGGGGAGTAGAATCATTTGTTATATTGTGGTTATTCATATTAATTTGTATGAAAGATTATAAATGGTTTTGAATTCTTGGAGGTAATTACTCCCCTCCCCACGGGAGGGGCAGGGGGGTGGGGTCTTATATGATTGTCTTATCCCTTTGGATGTCGTCGAGGGTGATGCCGAGGGTGTCGCAGATGATGGCCTGGCGGGCATAGAGGCCGTTGCGGGCCTGCTGGAAGTAGTAGGCGTGGGGGTCATCGTCGATACTGTATTCAATCTCGTTGACACGGGGCAGGGGGTGCAGGATGCGCATATTGTCCTTGGCCTTAGCGAGCATGTCGAGCTTGAGGAGATAGCGGTCCTTGACGCGCTCGTACTCCATGAGGTCGGTGAAGCGCTCTCGTTGTACGCGTGTCATATATAATATATCCGCGCGCGCGATGACGTCGGCGTCGAAGTCCTGGTGTTCGACATAGTTGATGCCGTGCTCGCGGCAGTATTCCTTGTAGAGTTCGGGCATCGCCAGCTCATCGGGGGCGATGAAGTGGAAGGTGGGGTGGAAGTGGCGCATGGCCATGAGCAGGCTGTGCACGGTGCGGCCGTACTTGAGGTCGCCGACCATGTAGATGTTCAGGTTGTCCAGTGTGCCCTGTGTCTGGTAGATGGTGTAGAGGTCGAGCATCGTCTGCGAGGGGTGCTGGTTGGCACCGTCGCCGGCGTTGATGATGGGCACCGGGGCTATCTCGCTGGCATAGCGCGCCGCGCCTTCGAGGTAGTGGCGCATGACGATGACGTCGGCATAGTTGCTGACCATCATGATGGTGTCCTTGAGCGTCTCGCCCTTGGTGCCACTGGTCACCTTGGGATCTGCGAAGCCAATGACGCGGGCGCCAAGGCGGTTGGCGGCGGTTTCAAAACTGAGGCGCGTGCGCGTGCTGGGCTCAAAGAAGAGCGTGGCCACGATGCGCCCTTGCAGGAGGAGGCGGTTGGGGTGCCGCTCAAACTCCTGGGCCATTCGTATGAGATACTCTATTTTCTCACGCGAATGTTCGGCGATGGTAACGAGACTTCTATTCATAGGGGGGTGGTATCACTGAATCTCTTTGCAAATGTAGGTGAAAAGATTGAAACCACCGCCACACAAATTGTGAATAGTTATAAAGATGAGGCAAAATATATAACTTTTCTTGATTTCAGTAGGCTGTTTTGAGAGAAATGACGTATATTTGCAACCCATTTCGAATAGAAAATCGATGCGTAAGAAGTTCTTTATTACGATATGGACCGTTTTTGTGGCGGTCATTCTTTTTGTGGTCATCGCCTTTTGGGCGATTGCCAAGGGCTTTATCGGCTATATGCCGGACCTGAAGGACCTGGAGAACCCTGTGAACAAATTCGCTTCGCAGGTGTTGACGGCCGACGGCAAATTGCTGGGAACATGGAGCTACCAGCGTGCGAACCGTATCTTCGTGGACTATAGCGATATCGCTCCTTCCACTGTGCAGGCTTTGGTGGCCACGGAGGATGTACGCTTCTACGAGCACTCCGGTATCGATTTCAAGGCTCTGATGCGTGCTGTCGTGAAGCGCGGTCTCATGCGTCAGAAGAATGCGGGCGGTGGCAGCACCATCACACAGCAGCTGGCAAAGCAGCTGTACTCCGAGACGGCACACTCCGCCATGGAGCGCCTGCTGCAGAAACCCATCGAATGGGTCATCGCCGTGCAGCTGGAACGTTTCTACACGAAGGAGGAGATTGTGTCGATGTACCTCAACTACTTCGACTTCCTGCACAACGCCGTGGGCTTGAAGACCGCTGCCAAGACCTATTTTGGCAAGGAGCCGCAGGAGCTCACCGTCAACGAGAGTGCGTTGCTGATAGGGTTGTGCAAGAATCCGTCGTATTTCAATCCCGTCCGCTTCCCGGAGCGCGCGCTGGAACGCCGCAATGTCGTGCTGGGACAGATGCTCAAGGCCGGCTATCTCTCGCAGGAGGAGGTCGATACGCTGGAGAAGCAGCCGCTGGCGCTGAACTTCCATCGCGTGGACCACAAGGAGGGCGAGGGCACCTATGTGCGTGAATACCTCCGCACGATTCTCATGGCACAGAAGCCCGACCGCAGCAAATACGCCTCCTGGCAGCATCAGAAATTCTACGAGGACAGCCTGGCATGGGAAGATGACCCGCTCTATGGCTGGTGCAACAAGAACCATAAGAAGGACGGTTCCACCTATAACATCTATTCCGATGGCCTGAAGATCTACACGTCCATCGACAGCCGTATGCAGCGCTATGCAGAGGAGGCGATGTACAATCATGTGGTCAAGTACCTGCAACCGCTCTTCGATGCCGAGCGCAAAGGGAAGGCGAATGCGCCCTATGCCGCGGGCATCAGCATGGAGAAGGTACAGCAGAACCTCAAGCGTGCGATGCAGCAGAGCGAGCGTTATATCATGATGCACAATGCAGGCGCGTCGGATGCGGAGATAGAACGGGTGTTCAATATGCCTGTGGAGATGACCGTGTATGCTCCCGGCGGGGACATCGACACGACGATGACGCCCATGGACAGCATCAAGTACTACAAGAGCTTCCTGCGCTCGGGCTTCGTCTGCATGGACACGCGCAACGGACAGGTGAAAGCCTACGTGGGCGGCCTTGACTACCGCCATTTCCAATACGATATGGCAGGCATGGGACGCCGGCAGGTGGGATCGACCATCAAGCCCTATCTCTATGCGCTGGCCATGGAGAACGGCTGGACGCCGTGCGATGTGGCACCGAACGTGCAGACGACCTACCACGTCGGCAACCAGACCTGGACGCCCCGCAACGGTAGCCGCGCGCGCTACGGCGAGATGGTGACGCTCAAGTGGGGCCTGGCACAGTCCAACAACTGGATATCGGCTTATCTGATGAGCCAGCTGAATCCCCGCGCCTTCGTGCGACTGTTGCATGAATTCGGCATCCTGAACCAGGACATACATCCTTCGATGTCCCTCTGTCTGGGACCGTGCGACATCTCGGTCATCGAGATGGTGTCGGCCTACACGGCCTTTGCCAACCACGGTATCCGCACGGCTCCGCTCTTCGTGACCCGCATCGAGGACAGCGAGGGCAATGTGGTGGGTGAGTTCGTGCCTCGCATGAATGAGGTCATCAGCGAGGAGAGTGCGGCCAAGATGATCGTGCTCATGCGCGGTGTCATCGACGGCGGTACGGGTTCTCGCATGCGTTTTCGCTATAATGTCACTGCACCCATGGGTGGTAAGACCGGAACGACCAATGACAACTCGGATGGCTGGTTCGTAGGTTACACGCCCTCACTGGCCTTCGGCGCATGGGTTGGCGGCGACGAGCGCGACGTACACTTCAACAGCATGGCTTACGGACAGGGTGCTTCGGCATCGCTGCCCATCTGCGCTGCCTTCATCAAGAATGTGCTGGCAGACCCGTCGCTGGGTTATTCAGATACAGAGCCTTTCGAGATGCCTGCGGGCTTTGACCCGTGCAACACCTCGTTCAATGCTGACGACGATGAATCGGAGGAACAGGTAATGGGTCTCGATAATCTGGACAATGAGACACCGCTTACGCAGTAGCAAGCTCGGCCACGGCAGCCTTCACATAGTCGCGCTCCCAATCCTCGGGCTTCAGGATCTTGCCGTCCAGTGACAAGAGGTCGAGGTCAATCTTGACGATTCCCTCTTCCACATCCTGTTGTCTGCGACCGAGCTCGCGTTCAATGCCTTTCAGCAACGAGCGGATGAGGGTAGGAGGTACCATCGTCTCAATCAATGCCACCTGATTGGTGAAGGGACGAGCGCTTTGAATATCAATGGGTTCCGTCTGTACCATCTGGCTAAAACGCTGCTCGCCACGGAAGGCGATGCCCAGCTTGCGACGGACAGATTGCAACAACAATGAAGCGCATTCGACATTGGTGCCTAAACCGATATAAATGGTATGCTTGCTCATTCTGACTGCAAAGGTACAACATTTTTATCAAAAGACCAACAAAAAAGATTAAAAAAATATAAAAATGAGTTTTATAGGAATAATTCCCGCCCGTTACGCCTCTACGAGGTTCCCTGCAAAGCCCCTGGCGATGCTCGGTGGAAAGACCGTCATAGAGCGTGTCTATCGTCAGGTGGAAGGACAGCTGGACGATGCCGTGGTAGCTACGGATGACGACCGTATCCGCGAGGCGGTGGAAGCCTTTGGCGGTAAGGTGGTGATGACCGGAACGCATCATAAGAGCGGTACGGATCGTGTGCAGGAGGCCTATGAGAAATGGGGACGGACCTACGACGTCATCGTGAATGTCCAGGGCGATGAACCGTTCATCCAGCCCTCGCAGCTGCAAGCCATCAAGGCCTGCTTCGCCGATGCCTCCACGCAGATTGCCACGTTGGTGAAGCCCTTCACGCCTGCTGACGGCCTCGCCGCCCTGCAGAATCCCAACAGCCCCAAGGTGGTGGTGGATGACCAGATGCGCGCGATGTATTTCAGTCGCAGTGTGATCCCTTACCTGCGTGGCGTGGAGCCGGAGGCGTGGTTGCAGCAGCACACCTTCTACAAGCACATCGGCCTCTATGCCTATCGTCCCGAGGTGCTTCGTGCGATCACCTCGTTGCCACAGTCTCCGCTGGAGAAAGCCGAGAGTCTGGAGCAGCTACGCTGGCTGCAGGCAGGCTACCGCATTCAGGTCGGTATCTCGGAGGTCGAGACCATTGGCATTGACACCCCCGAAGACTTGCAAAGGGCTGAGGAATTCCTGAAGACCCACCCCCAACCCCTCCCTAGGGAGGGGAGAGCCTCCGGATAGTGAGAGTCTCGGGGGAGTTTCGGGATGGTATTTGACTTGATTTAAATAATAAACATAAACTCTAAAAAGAATGACCCTATAAACCTTCTATGCGCCAGCCCTACTCCCCTCCCTTACGGGAGTGGTTGGTGGTGGGTCTGTTGGGGGACGGGTCTGCTATTTAATATATGCCAGATACAAATCGCCGTCCGCGTACACGGACAAAACAGGTTGCGGTACCCACTGAGGACGCCTTTGGACATCAGCAACCTCAGAATATCGAGATGGAGCGTGCCGTCATCGGTGCCATGCTCATCGAACAGGATGCCTATTCGCTGGTGAGTGAGATCCTGCGTCCGGAGAGCTTCTATGACCATCGTCACCAAGTGTTGTTTGACGCTGTGCGTTCGTTGAGTGCACAGCAGCGCCCCGTTGACATCCTCACCATTCAGGATTACCTGGAATCCCAGGGGTCGCTGGAGGATGCCGGCGGTCCTGCCTACTTGCTACAGCTGAGCGCCAATGTGACCTCATCGGCGCATATCGAATACCACGCCCGTATCATCGCTCAGAAGTTCCTGGCCCGCGAGCTGATCACGTTTGCCAGCCAGGTGTCACGCGATGCTTTCGACAGCACCATCGATGTCGATGACCTGATGCAGGAGGCCGAGGGTAAGCTCTTTTCCATCTCGCAACAGAACCTGAAGAAGGATTACACGCAAATCAACCCGGTCATCCATGAGGCGTATGTGATGCTGCAGAAGGCTGCCGCCCGACAGGATGGCCTCTCAGGACTCTCCAGCGGTTTCAATGGCATTGACAAGCTGACCAGCGGCTGGCAGAACAGCGATCTCATCATTATCGCAGCACGTCCGGCAATGGGAAAGACGGCCTTTGTGCTCTCGATGGCCAAGAAGATTGCCGTGGATGCACGTGTGCCGGTGGCGATGTTCTCGTTGGAGATGAGCAATGTGCAGCTGGTGAACCGCTTGATCGTGAACGTGTGCGAGCTGCCGGGTGAGAAGATCAAGAGCGGACAGCTGTTGCCCTATGAATGGGGACAGCTGGACAACCGCATTCGCCAGCTCTATGACGCGCCGTTCTACATCGATGACACGCCGTCGCTCTCCGTCTTTGAACTGCGCACAAAGGCGCGCCGACTGGTTCGCGAGCATGGTGTGAAACTCATCCTCATTGACTATCTGCAGCTGATGAATGCCTCGGGCATGAGCTTCGGCTCCCGTCAGGAAGAGGTCTCCAACATCAGCCGCTCGCTCAAGGGCTTGGCTAAGGAACTGAATATTCCCATCATCGCATTGTCACAGCTCAACCGTTCCGTGGAGAAACGTGAGGGCGATGAGGGTAAACGTCCGCAGCTCTCCGACCTGCGTGAGTCGGGTGCCATCGAGCAGGATGCCGACATGGTATGTTTTATTCACCGTCCGGAGTACTACAAGATCTACCAAGATGAGAAGGGCCGCAATATGCGCGGCATGGCGGAGTTCATCGTGGCCAAGCACCGTAATGGTGCCGTGGACACGGTCATCCTTCGCTTCCGCAACGAGTATGCCCGCTTCCAGGATCCTGAGGAGGATGAGTATATACCGGCTCCCGGAGAATCCGTCACTTACGGCTCGTCAGCCATCAACGGGCAGGAGGACAACGGACAGCCCACGGCGCCCGTGCCGCCCAACGAACTGCCACCCGTAAATGATGCTGATACGCCGTTTGGACCGCCTCCCAGCTCTAAGGATGTGCCATTCTAACCTTCGTAGTACGAATTTCACGGGCATTTACGTGCATAGTTCAAATCTTTTTTGTACTTTTGCGCCCGATTTAGAAAAAACGTCGAATTGTAAATTGTTCAATAGTCAAAATAGATGAACGTTTCCTACAAATGGCTTCGTGAGTACGTCGATACAACCCTGTCGGCGCAGGAAGTTGCAGCAGCCCTCACTTCGGCTGGTCTTGAAGTGGACGGCGTTGAAGAGGTGCAGACCATCAAAGGCGGTCTGCAGGGTCTGGTGGTTGGTGAAGTCCTCACCTGCGAACCCCATCCCAACAGTGATCACATGCATGTCTGTACCGTGAACATCGGTGTGGAGCCTGACGGGGAACCGTCAGGAACGGTAACCCAGATTGTCTGCGGTGCCCCCAATGTGGCTGCCGGCCAGAAGGTCATCGTGGCTACGCTGGGCACCAAGCTCTATGACGGCGACCAGGAGTTCGTCATCAAGAAGAGCAAGCTGCGCGGCATCGAGTCCAACGGCATGATTTGTGCCGAGGACGAGATCGGCGTCGGTCATGACCACAGCGGTATCATCGTGCTGCCTGCCGACGCTGTCGTGGGCACTCCCGCTGCCGAGTACTACGGTCTCGAGAGCGACTGGCTCATCGAAGTCGATATCACGGCCAACCGCGCTGACGCCTGCTCGCACTACGGTGTGGCGCGTGACCTCTACGCCTGGCTCGTGCAGAACGGCTACAAGACAGCCCTGCACCGTCCCTCTGTCGAGGACTTCAAGGTCGATAACCACGACCTCGAGATTCCCATCCGCGTGGAGAACACTGAGGCCTGCCCGCGCTACGCTGCCGTGACCATCACGGACTGCGAGGTCAAGGAGAGCCCGCAGTGGCTGAAGGACCACCTGACCACCATCGGTCTGCGTCCCATCAACAATATCGTGGACATCACCAACTACATCCTCATGGCCTTTGGTCAGCCCCTGCATTGCTTCGACGCAGATATGATAAAGGGTGGCGAGGTCATTGTGAAGACCATGCCCGAGGGCACACCCTTCCAGACCCTCGACGGCGTAGAGCGCAAGCTCAGCGACCACGACCTGATGATCTGCAACGCCGAGGAGCCTATGTGTATCGGCGGTGTCTATGGCGGAAAGGGTAGTGGCACCTATGAGACCACGAAGAACGTGCTTCTCGAGAGCGCTTACTTCAATCCCACATGGATTCGCAAGAGCGCCCGTCGCCACGGCCTGCAGACCGATGCCAGCTTCCGTTTCGAGCGCGGCATCGACCCCAACGGTCAGATCTACGCCCTGAAGCTCGCTGCCAAGATGTGTCAGGAGCTCGCTGGCGGTAAGGTCTCGATGGAGATTGTCGATGTCTATCCGCAGCCCCTGAAGGACTTCCCCGTGGATTTGAAGTATGACTATGTCGATAACCTCATCGGCAAGCATATTCCTGCTGAGACCGTCAAGAGCATCGTCACCTCCTTGGAGATGAAGATTGAGAAGGAGACCCCCGAAGGCTTGCAGCTCCTGGTGCCTGCCTACCGCGTTGATGTGCAGCGTCCTTGCGATGTGGTTGAGGACATCCTCCGCATCTACGGCTACAACAATGTGGAGATTCCTCTCTCTTTGAATTCCACCATCGCCATCAAAGGTGATGTCGATAAGAGCTTCAAGCTGCAGAATCTCGTCTCTGAACAGCTCGTGGGAGCCGGCTTCAATGAGATTCTGAATAATTCGTTGAGTAAGTCGTCGTACTACGACGACGTACAGAACTACCCCGCTGCCAACTGTGTGCGCCTGCTGAACCCGCTGTCGCAGGATCTTGCCGTGCTGCGCCAGACACTCCTCTTCGGTGGCTTGGAGAGCATCAGCCGCAACGTGAACCGCCGTCGCGGCGACCTGCAGTTCTTCGAGTTCGGCAACTGCTACTATTTCCATGCCGAGAAGAAGTGCGCCGATATCATTCCTGGCGTCAGCAGCAGCCGCGACCCCGAGGTCATCAAGCACGTGCTCGACGCCTACAGCGAGGACTACCACCTCGGCCTGTGGATCACCGGCAAGCGTGTCAGCGGCTCGTGGGCACACGCCGACGAGGACCAGTCCTTCTACGTCCTCAAGGCACAGGTGCTGAACATCCTCCAGCGCGTGGGCGTGCCCTTCGGCTCCCTCGTCTTCAAGGACGGCACCAACGACATCTTTTCCAAGAGCATCCTCATCGAGAACCGAGGCGGCAAGGTCATCGCGCAGCTCGGCATCGTGGCCAAGCGCCTGCAGGCTGCCTTCGATATACCCACGGAGGTCTATTTCGCTGACATCGCCTGGCAGCAGGTGATGCGACTGATTCTCAAGGAGAAGGTCAGCTTCACCGACCTGCCCAAGTTCCCGGCTGTCAGCCGCGACCTGGCACTGCTCGTGGATAAGACTGTTCAGTTCGCACAGATCGAGGCCATCGCCTATCAGAGCGAGCGCAAGCTCCTGAAGGAAGTCCGCCTCTTCGATGTCTATGTGGGCAAGAACCTGCCGGCTGGCAAGAAATCCTATGCCGTCAACTTCATCCTGCAGGACGAGACGAAGACCCTCAACGACAAGGCCATCGACGCCATCATGCAGAAGCTGATCAATAACCTAACCAAGCAACTTGGTGCTGAGTTGCGTTGAAGACCCACCCCCAACCCCTCCCGTTAGGGAGGGGAGTGCCTCCGGATAGGGAGTGTCTCCAGATGGGGAGAGTCTCGGGATGGTATTTGACCTGATTTTAAATAATAATAAACATAAACTCTAAAAAGAATGACCCTATAAACCTTCTATGCGCCAGCCCTACTCCCCTCCCTAACGGGAGGGGTTGGGGGTGGGTCTGTTGGGGGGTGGGTCTTTAAACCCATGGGAAGAGCATTTGAATACCGCAAGGCCGCCAAGCTGAAGCGCTGGGGCCACATGGCAAAAACATTCACCAAGTTAGGCAAGCAGATCGCCATCGCCGTGAAGGCTGGCGGTCCCGACCCCGACATGAACCCCACGCTGCGTGGTATCATCGCCACCTGCAAGCGCGAGAATATGCCTAAAGACAACATCGACCGCGCCATCAAGAACGCGATGGGCAAGGACCAGAGCGACTACAAGGGCATGACCTACGAGGGCTACGGCCCCCACGGCGTTGCCGTCTTCGTGGACACCCTCACCGACAACCCCACGCGCACCGTGGCCGACGTGCGCAGCGTCTTCAACAAGTTCGGCGGCAACCTCGGCACAATGGGCTCTCTCGCCTTCCTCTTCGACCACAAGTGTGTGTTCACCTTCAAGAAGAAGGACGGCATCGACATGGACGAGCTCATCCTCGACCTCATCGACTACGGTGTGGAGGACGAGTACGACGAGGACGAGGAAGAAGGCACACTCACCATCTACGGCGACCCCAAGAGCTACGGCGCCATCCAGAAGCATCTCGAGGAGAGCGGCTTCGAGGACGTCGGCGGCGAGTTCACCTATATCCCCAACGACCTCAAGGACGTCACCCCCGAACAGCGCGAGAGTATCGACAAGATGGTCGAGCGTCTCGAAGAGTTCGACGATGTCCAGACCGTCTATACCAACATGAAACCTGAAGAGGCGTAATAAAATTAAGAGGTCGTGTCAAAAGTAACAGACACGACCTCTTTTTGTCTTAATACATCCTCTTCCATAGTAATGGTACATTTTTAGGCTGCGGTTCTATAAATGCGATTATTCGTCTCAAGAAGAGCAGTACGTGGCCAATTAGGCCTGCATAGGCGTAATAAATGCGCAAAAAGTCTCTCCATAAGTTCATACTGGGCTTTTCGCATGAGTTTTCTCAAATTATGGGCCATGGCGAGTATGGCAAAGTCCATATAGACCTTGTCTTTCCCTTTATGACGAAAGCGTCTGTAGTGCCAATCGAATTTGATCTGTCCGAAAACCGCCTCCGGTTCTATCGGCCTTCGGCTTCTGTGCCTCAGTCCTTCCTCCGAGGTGAGCATCTCCCCTGCCTTTCGTTTGTGCTCGTTGAGGTTGTGGTTCACCTCTATCGTCCTTTGCTCAGCCTTTGACTTGTAGCACTGCGACCTCAGCGGACATCCCGTACATCGCTGTGCACGGTACTTGTGTGAGTAGGATGCGAAGCCATTATCAGAAACCTTCCTTGTCACTCCCGCCAGTGTCATGTGCTGGCCCATCGGGCACACATAGTAGTCTTCCTCCTTGTTGTAATACAGGTTTTCCTGACGGAACGGATCGTCACGGAACGGACGGTGCTGCTCCTTGTGGAACCAGTTGTACTTCACATAGGCTGCAATATCATTCCGCATCATGAATTCATAGTTTTCCTCGCTGCCGTAGCCGGAATCTGCGCAACACTCCTTTGGCATGACGCCTGTCAGTTCCCTGCCATGCAGGAGGAAATCAGGAAGCGTTGTCGTATCCGTCGGGTTCCAGTACATCTGCATGTTCACTATATACTGGTTCTCCGTAGCTATCTGTACGTTATATCCGGGCTTCGTCTGGCCGTTGTTCATTGCGTCCTCCTTCATGCGCATGAATGTGGCATCGGTATCCGTCTTGGAATAGCTGTTGCGGGGACCGAGTGTCTTGAGATGCTGCTCGTACTCCTCCAGTTTCTCCTGATGCTTCTTCAGTTCCCTGACCACCTTCGCCTTTGCCCTGGCTGCCTGCTTCTCGTCCTTTGCCTCACGGGGCTGCTGTCTGTTCTGCTCATTCAGTTCCTCTATCTTTCTGGCAAGAAGCTTGCTGTCAATGACATCGGGCATGGTGTCGGCATCCTGAGCGTTGTCCTGTGCTATGCCTTCATCTATCTGCGAGAGGATGTTCCTGATCTTCCCTTCAAGCTTTGCCTTGTTCTTCTCTACGGCCTTCTTCCAGACAAAGGTGTATTTATTGGCTACGCTCTCTATCTTCGTGCCGTCGATGTACTGCTCCTCAAGGGTTATCTGACCCATGTCGACAAGAAGAGTCACGACCTGGGAGAACAGCTTGTTCACAGCATCCTTCATGTGCTCACTGCGGAAGCGGTTGATGGTGCTGAACGAGGGAGTCTGGCTGCCGCTGAGCCACATGTAGTGGACGTGGTACTTCAGGGCATCCTCTATCTTGCGGCAGGAATAGATGTTGTTCATGTAGGCATAGAAAACCACCTTCAGCAACATGCGGGGGTGATACGCAGGACAGCCGAAGGACTTGTAAGTTTCCAGCAATTCCGTGATGTCTAGAGCGTCAACTATGCCGCTCAGAAGGCGCACATGGTGCGTTTCTGGGATTTTTTCACCCAAAAACGAAGGAAAAAGATCACCTTGTGCTTGATTGTAAAATTTAAATTGTAACTTTGCCATATCTTTGAAACAATGTCCAAAGATACAACAAATCTGGGACATGACAAAGCCCTGGCTTGGGAAAGTCGGGGCTTTGTTTCTTAAAAAAACTAAAAGAGGCCGTGTCTGTTACTTTTGACACGACCTCATGTTATTTCTTGTTCCTCTGTGAGAGTGCGAAGCAAACGATGCAGACCACGGTGAAGCAGGCGGAAAGGATGAGGCCGAGCGTCTGGTCAAGTCCGAGGATGGTGGGGGAGACGAGGAAAAAGTCGGAGACAACCATTGTCATGAAGATGGCGGGCAGCAGCGTCAGCCGATAGAATTTATGTTCACGCGCAAGATAAACAGTACACACCCATAGCGTTACGGCAGCCATGAGTTGTGTGCCCCATGCCACATACTGCCATACGGTGCTGAAGCCCGAAGGGTTCCCGATCTGCCATGCCAGCAGGGCGATGCCGACGGCGAACACGGGGAGGCTCAGCAGCAGACGCGAACGTGCCGTGGTCTGCTGCAGACCTAAAGCCTCGGTAAGGATGAGGCGTGCGGAGCGGAAGCTGCTGCCACCCGTGGTGATGGGGGCGGCGACGACACCCAGCAGTGCCAGAATGCTGCCCGCGAGCCCCAGCCAGTCGGCGCAGATGGTGGTGACGACCGTGGGCGCATCGAAGAACTGAATCAGCGAGCGGCCATCAGTATGGCGCAGGAGGCCGTCGGAAGCCGTCTGAAACTGTGCCACGACCTCGGGCGAGCAGACGTCGCGCCAGCCGTCAGCGAAGAAGAAATAGCTGGAGATGGTGGCCCATACGAGGGCTACGAGACCCTCGGTGATCATGGCGCCGTAGAAGATAGGACGCCCCTGGCGCTCGCTCTTCATGCAGCGTGCCATCATCGGGGACTGCGTGGCGTGGAAGCCACTCACGGCACCGCAGGCGATGGTCACGAAGAGGGCGGGGAAGAGCGGCTGCTGCAAGCCCAGACGCTCGGAGCCCCAGCCGGAGAGGCCGTCCCACACCTCCGGCAGCACGGGATGCTTGATAAACAGCACAATACCGATGGCCACGACCATGAAGAGCATAGAGAGCGCAAAGGCAGGATAGATCTTACCGATAACCTTGTCAATGGGCATCATGGTCGTCGCAACGTAGTAGATGAAGATGATGACCACCCACATCATCTTGTCGCCCCAGATGCCGCTGAGGATGATGGCGGGGCAATACACGAAGAAGGCACCCACGAGCACCATCATCATCATGGTAAATAGTATCATGCCCTTGCGCGCCATAGCACCCAAGTAGAGGCCTGTGAGCTCCGCCTGACCGCAGCCGTCGTGGCGCAAGGAGAGCATACCGCTGATATAGTCATGGACGGCACCGCCGAAGATGCAGCCCAGCACAATCCACAGGTAGGCCGCAGGCCCGAACCACATGCCCATGATGGCACCGAAGATGGGGCCCGTGCCGGCAATGTTCAGGAACTGAATCATGAAGATGCGCCATGAGGGCAGCACGATATAGTCAACGCCGTCGGCTTTACGGAGGGCGGGGGTGAGACGGTCGTCGGGACCGAAGATGCGTTCTGCTACACGGCCATAGATGAGATAGCCTACGAAGAGGGCAACGACGCTTAAAGCAAATGTAATCATGATGATGTTGATGAAGACGTTTTTTTGCGCGGCAAAGGTAAGGCAAATATTTTGTATGTCATCATAATTATGGCAATAAAGACAAAAAGTTTGCGAATCTTTTTGACGACCTGCCAATCTTCACTACTTTTGCAGCGATTTTATGCAAGTATCCAATCATCTAATATAACCATTTAACAAAATTGCTTATGAAAAGATTTACTCTGTTTGCGATGCTCGTGGCAGTGTTGAGTGTAACCGCTTTTGCACAGAAGCGCGCTCTCCCGTTGCCGCTGCGTCATCACGCACGTGCCGCTAAGACCGTGCTCTCAACGCCCTTTAACCATGTGCGCCGTGCACCCAGCGCCACGCCCGTGACACCCCCGGAGGAGTTGGACATCATTGAATATATCTATCAAGGTATGGACGATGAGCAGAAACAGCTCACAGGCTATATGTATGCGGCCTTCAGCGGTACTGATGTCTATCTGCAGGGCCTCTGCCCTTTTTTGCCTTCAGCATGGGTCAAGGGTACACTGGCCGATGGCAAGGTGACCATTCCCGGCGGCTCGTACTTCGGGGTGTTCACTTACGATAAGGTTGACTATGATATGTACTTGAACTATGGCGAGGAAGATGTCGTGTTCCAGTATGGTGAGGAGACGGGTTTTGAACTTGTCAACGAGATTATAGAAATCAACAATGAAGAAACTTTCGGCAACGACCAGTATTACGATGCCTATACCGCACTCTCCTTGCAAAAGGTGGTCGAGATGGCTGCTGTTCCCCAAACACCGGAGATTGTGGACATCGCTGAGAGTGATAGCTATGGATGGTACATGGATTTCGACATCCCTCTCTACGATGTCAATAACAAACCCATGAGTTCGTCGAAACTCTACTATGTCATCTATGTCCGCGAGGGCAATGAGGTTCGTCAGTTGGAGTTCACCCCAGAGACCCACGAGAGACTGCCGGAGAGCATGACCATCTTCCCCTATGGCTTTACGGAAGAGTGGGATTTCTATGTTGATGAACTTTATTTCAACGACCTGTGGTCTGATGACTGGGATGCAATCGGCATACAAAGCATCTACAAGGGTGGCGACGTAGACAACGAGTCCGAGATCTGCTGGTACTCCACAGAATTCCCTGGCTTCAATTTCAACAAGATGGATGTGGCCACTTCTAACACATCTTCCGACGGTGATATCACAGAGGATTTGACGTTGTACTCCTCTAAGGGCACGCTGACCATCACGCCCAGCGGCGCACAAACCAATAACCGCTTCTGGAGTACCGCTAATGGCCCGCAGCTGCGCGTTTATGGTGGCACCCTGACGTTCACGGCTCCCTATGGTGCCTTCATCACGGGGCTGGAGTTCAATTATGCCAAGTGGAATGATGGCAATGACTTCAATAGCGGTGACTTTGACGTTGATACAAACGAAAAGGTCGTCCTTTGGGAAGGTAGCGCTCAGTCCGTCGTCCTGACCATTGCCGCCAACACGCAGTTCAACAGCATCAAGGTATATCTGGGTGCCCCCGAGGCGCTGGAAGTTCCCGAGGACCTGGAGGCTACGATGTGGACATGGACGGGTCAGGCTGTGACCATGACCGGGGGTGAGGAAGGTACTGAAAAGGAACCCTTCACGAGCAGTGTTTACGTCGGATTCTACGGCGATGGTAGCGAGGTGTACATTCAGGGGCTCAATCCTTCTGTACCCGATGCTTGGGTGAAGGGCACGCTCGCTGACGGCAAGGTGACCATCCCTGCCGGCACGTTCGCTGGCACCTATGAGTATATTGATTGGGAGACATACCAGTATGTTACCTCTTATCTCTACCTCACGGCTGCTGATGGCGAGGATGGCCCCGTTTTGGAGGACATCGTCTTCAACTACGATGCGGAGGCGAAGACGCTGGCAAGCACGCAGAACATCTTTGTCTGTGAAGACCCCGACAATCTGGAGATAACCTTCTGGCTCTGGCTCATCGACAACCAGATGACCTATGTTCCAGACGTGGCTGCCACGCCGGCTGCGCCTTCTGTGGCGGATTGCAACCTGTCCGGAATGTACCCGTATGTGGCTTTCGAAATTCCTACTACCGACACCGAAGGCAATCCGCTGATCACCGACAAGTTGTACTATGTCATCTGGGTACGCACCGAGAACGGTGAACCCGAGAAGCTGACGCTTTCGACAGCGGACTATGAAGAACTGGAGGTTGACATGACGGAGATCCCCTACGGCTACGATGACGACTGGGATATTTATGCTGGTGGCAGCACCGTCTATCTGAATCAGGACGATGAGACGCTTGCATCCTGGAAGTACATCGGCGTGCAGTCCATCTACTATGGTGGTGGCGAGGAAAACGCTTCCGAGATTGGCTGGTTCGAGCTTACGACCGACGGCATCGGCAGCGTAGAGGCCGGTGCAAAGAACGGCAAGCCCGTCATCTACAACCTCAGCGGACAGCGCGTACAGAAGCCCCAGCGCGGCCTCTACATCATCGATGGCCGCAAGGTGGTTGTCAGGAAATAACGATTAATGGTCTTTTAGTAGAAAAGGTTGGCACCCATGTGCCAACCTTTTCTCTTTTTCAATTTGGTAGGTCTTGGCGGAGCCAGACTTGCATGGTGCTGCGACCGCGGTGACACCAGGCGTAGTAGGGGATGAGGAGGAGGCGGACATCGGTCGCGGTGAGGCGTCCCTGCGCGTCGAAGCCCAGCACTTGGGCGTCGGTGGTCAGCGTGGTAATGGGGGTGTCGGCGATGGTGCCCTGACCGAGTGCAAAGGTGGGGTGCTGGTTGATGAGCACGCGGGTGATGTTGAAGTCATTGGCCAGAGGATCGTCGCCTTCGCCCTGTTGGATGGGTTGCTCGGCACAGTAGATGAGGGGGCCGCGCTGCACGCAGATGCGTCCTTCATCGTCGCGGACACGGTCGTTGGCGCGCACCGTGCGCGGCTGCATATCGAGGTGGAGCTCCACGCGGTCGCCGCGCTTCCAGCGATGCGTGATGGTGAGGTAGCCGTCGTCGGTGAGCTGTGTGGTGGCCTGCTGGCAGATGCTGCCGTCCTTGGCACGCACCGCCACTTGATAGTCCTGCAGGTGGTCGTCGCTGAAGCGGTAGAGGTCTGAGGGCACCACCTGGTTGCGCGCCCATCCCGGGATGCGCACCTTCAGGGCGAAGGCGCCGGCGCGGTTCTCATCGATGGTGATGGTGATGTCGCCCTGCCATGGGTAGGCGGTCTGCTGCGAGAGGCGCACACGGCGCCCGCCCACCTGCACCTCACCCTGATTGGCGAGGAAGAGGTTGACATAGACGTTGGCGTCGCGAACGGCATAGACATAGCCGGGCAGTGAGGGGATGAAGCGGCAAATGTTGGACGGGCAGCAGGCACAGCCGAACCACGGCTGGCGCAGGTGCTGGCCCTTGGAGGCCAAGGGGTTCGGATAGAAGAAGTTGCCGCCGTCGAGGCTGACGCCGCTGATGAGGCCGTTGTAGAGGGTGCGCTCCAGAACGTCGTAGTACTTGGACTCGCCGTGCAGAAGGAAGAGGCGGTGGTTGACATAGACGTTGCCGATGGCGGCGCAGGTCTCGCAGTAGGAGGTCATGTTGGGTAGCTGGTAGTTGCGGCCGAAGGCCTCACCCTGGTTCGTGGCACCGATACCGCCGGTGATATAGAGCTTCTTGCTCACGATATTGTCCCAGATGCGGTCGATGGCGCGGATGTAGGCGCTGTCGCCCGTGAGTGCTGCCACGTCGGCCATACCGGCGTACATGTAGGCTGCACGGACGGCGTGTCCTACAGCCTCGTCCTGTTCAATGACGGGTCGGTGTGCCTGGGAGTATTCATGCACGATGGTGGTCTTGCCGCGATAGTCCAGCAGGAATTTGGCCTCGTCGAGGTAGCGCTTGTCACCAGTGACGATGTACAGCTTGGCCAACGCCATCTCTGCAATCTGATGCCCCGGCACAACGCAAGCCTGCCCGGCATTGGGCCCCACCTCGCGACAGACGCAGTCGGCATAGCGGATGGCGATGTCGAGGAACTTGCGCGAGCCGGTGGCCTGGTAGTGTGCGATGGCGCTCTCCACCATGTGGCCGAGGTTGTAGAGCTCGTGGCTCAGGTCCTCCTCCTTCTCCCATCGGTGGTCGCCGGACCACGGGTGCGGGTGCTGCGGGTTTTGGGTGCGGGCCGTGTAGAGGTAGCCGTCAGGCTCCTGGGCGGCACCTATGATGTCAATGACGGAGTCGATATAATGACGGAGCCGCTTGTCGGGGTATGTCTGGAGCAGGTAGCTGGCACCCTCGATGGTCTTGTAGGGGTCGGTGTCGTCGAAGCTGAAGGTGCCCTCCTTGATGTCAAATACTTTCGAGGGGTCTTTCAGGTGCGCTGCCGCATTCTCGAAGTTCTTGTAGCGCCCCGTCTCCTCGCATTTGGAGAAGGCCAACGGCACTGTGACCTCGCGGCTGGCCTGCAGGCGCTGGCCCCAGAAGCCGTCGGTCACCTTCACGCTGGTGAAGGGCACGGGGGTGATGGGATAGCCGGTAGATAGCGTCTGGTGCTGTTGGGCGTTGACGTGCAGGCTGAGAAGTGTAAGGATGAGTGTGGGGAGAAGTCGTTGTTTCATGGGAGGTATGGGTGTGTTTGGGGTTAGAAATGGAACTCGTCGGGTACGGGGTCATAGCCGTAGCCTCCCCAAGGGTGGCAGCGCAGGATGCGGCGTATGGCGAGGTACAGGCCCTTGAACGGTCCGTGTTTCTGGATGGCCTCGATGGCGTACTGCGAACAAGTGGGGGTGAAGCGACACGAGGGCGGCGTCAGCGGGCTGATGCAACGCTGATAGAAACGGATAGGGAGTATGAGGAGACGACGGAGCAAGGGACAATTATAAATTGAAAATTGAAAATTGAGAATTGAAAATTGAATATTATTGTACCTCGGCAATGCGGTGGAGGAGGTTCTTCACCTTGCGATGGACGAGGTCTGTCGGCTGGGGCTCATCGGCCATCCATAGGAAAGCGATATGGAGGGGTTGCATCATAGAGGCTACAGGCCCTTCAAGGAGTATGTCGCGGTGGAGGCGCCAGGCCTCGCGCAGCTGCCGCTTGGCACGGTTGCGGTCCACGGCATGTTTGAAATGACGCTTGGAGACGGAGAACAACACCTGCGTGGTGTCGCCGGCGGGCTTGTAGATGGCGCGCAACGGATAGGCGGTCAAGGAACGGCTGCCTTCACCAAAGAGCGACTCTATGGCTTTACGGCTACAGAGGCGGCTGGACTTGGGGAAGGTGTGGGGACCGCTCATCGCTGGGGTGGGGCGCCACTTAGTGCTTCTTATTGCGCTCCTCGATAAATGCCTTGAGGGCTGATGTGATGCTGGGATACTGGGGCGTGGGAGCCTCCAGGTCGAGGCGCAGGCCTGCTTCCTTGACAGCCTTGGCAGTGGTGGGACCGAAGGTGGCAATGGCCATGTCGCCCTGCTGGAAGTCGGGGAAGTTCTTGAGGAGGCTCTGTACGCCGCTGGGACTGAAGAAGACGACCATGTCGAAGTCAAAAGGTTCGTCGCTGTTCAGGTCGTTGGGCACCGTGCGGTACATGACACCCTCGGTGTGGCGCAGCTTTTTGCTGTCCAGAAGATTCTTGATTTCATCGTTGTGGACATCGCTCATGGGAATGAAATAACGTTCATTCTTGTGCTTCACCATGAGGGGGAGGAGGTCCGCAAAACGTCCCGTTTCACCGAAGAAGATCTTACGCTTGCGATACTGCACATACTTCTGGATATAGAGTGCCACCTGCTCCGTGATGCAGAAATACTTCATGTCATCGGGGACTACGAAACGAAGCTCCTTGGCCAGCTGGAAGAAATGATCGATGGCGTGTCTCGATGTGAAGACGACGGCCGTGTGCTCTGACAGCGAAATCTTCTCCTGACGGAACTCACGCGACGAGATTCCTTCAACCTTGATAAAAGGATGGAACACAATATCCACACCGTATCGTTCGGCGATGTCAAAATATGGAGATTTTTCGGAAGAGGGCTTGGGTTGTGAAACCAATATCTTCTTGATCATCGTGTATCTTCTATATAAGTGTCAGATTGCGTGTTATTTCTATCAGTGAGGCGCCTAATATGACGGCAGAAGTGCCTTCGAGCGTGCAAAAGTACACAAAAAGATGCATAAAACCATGCTTTTTCCTAAAAAATGTCGAAAAACACTTAAAAAGTAGTACTAATTTGACAAAAAGTAACGCAATAGCACCTATGAAGAGGGGCCAAAAGGGGTTTATAGGCAGAAAAACGATGATCAACAGGAGCGGGAACATGAGGGCTGTCTCTATGAAGAACAGGAAGGCAAAACGATTGCGCCAAAGGGTGTTCTGCTGCCGTGAGAAAAAGATGCCGTGAACGACGTGGTAGAGGAATTGCTTGAACGCGATATAGACGAGGAAGACGAGCGCATAGATGCCCAGCAGCAAGGCGGGTGGCACCAGATAGTTGGTGAGTCCTGCCATGCCTGCCACAGCCGACGTGAGCAAGGCACTCTCCATGCAGAAGAGGATGGCAACAAGCATGCGGCGTCGCTCCTTGCGTTGGGCCTTGACGTCATCGGTGAGGCTGGGGGTGGGGAAAAGGAAGTCGGAGAGGGTGTCACGCCAGTGGGGCCGCAGGAGGCGCCAGAGGATCATGACGATGAGGAAGCATACGAGGAGCGTGACGATGAGCACGTCGGCGTGGCGCAGCAGCTCGTCGGCCATTTTCCCTGATAATGCTCCGTCAGGGGATGTGAAGTTGAAGAAGGAATACGGGAAATCCACGTTGCGTAGTGCGGGGTCAGATGGCGGCGAACTTGCGGACGCTGGCATCCCACAGGGGTGTGGAGAGTACGAGGTCGATGGCCTCCTCGGGGGTGGCAGCGACGCGCCATATCTCGGCGTGGCGGGCTCCCATGAAATGCTCGTCGATGCCGCGCTGCAACTGCTCCAGCAGCGGGTCGTAGTAGTTGCGCGTGTTGAGGATGACGATGGGCTTCAGGTAGAGGCCGAGCTGCTTCCACGTAATCACCTCCATGAGCTCTTCCAGCGTGCCGCAGCCGCCGGGAAGGGCGATGCAGCCGTCGCTGATGTTGGCGATGATCTGCTTGCGCTTGTGCATGTCTTTGGTCTCAATGAGGTGAGTGAGGCCGGTGTGGTGCCAGCCTTGCTCGACCATGAAGGTGGGTATCACGCCGGTCACACGGCCGCCGGCAGCCAGACAGGCATCGCTCGTGGCTGCCATGAGACCCATCCTGCCGGCACCGTTGACCAGTTCGAGGTCACGCCGCCCCAGCTCACGTCCGAGCTGGCTGGCGGCCTCGAAGAAGTCGGGGTGTATCTTGGTACTGGAAGCGCAATAGACGGCTATCTTCATAGAGTTGATAGTTTAGAGTTGATAGTTTAGAGCTGGAAGGCTTCGCGGATGCGCTCCACATAGTCGAGCTTCTCCCAGGTGAAGAGCTCCACATCAACGGTCACATTGCTGCCATAGTGGCTGTAGAAGGTCTTGGTGATGTGCTGCGGCTCACGACCCATGTGGCCGTAGGCGGCGGTCTCTTCGTAGATGGGGGCACGGAGTTTCAGGCGGTCTTCGATGGCACGTGGGCGCAGGTCGAAGAGCTCCTTGATGCGGCGTGCGATCTCGCCGTCGGAGACATTGACGTGGCTCTTGCCGTAGGTGTCAACAAAGATGCTGACGGGCTCTGCCACACCGATGGCGTAGCTGAGCTGCACGAGCATCTCGTCGGCTACACCTGCCGCCACCATGTTCTTGGCAATGTGACGGGCTGCGTAGGCTGCCGAGCGGTCCACCTTCGAGGGGTCCTTGCCGGAGAAGGCGCCGCCGCCGTGGGCACCCTTGCCGCCGTAGGTATCAACGATGATCTTACGACCGGTGAGGCCGGTGTCGCCGTGGGGACCTCCGATGACGAACTTGCCTGTGGGGTTCACGTGGTAGGTGATGTGGTCGTTGAAGAGCGCGCGCACCTCGGGAGCCTGAATGCTGTCGATGACGCGCGGCATGAGGATGTTGCGCACGTCGTTGCGAATCTGCTCCAGCATCTGGCGGTCGGCTTTCGCCTGGTCGCCGTCAATGGGGAAGATGAACTCATCGTGTTGCGTGGAGACGACAATGGTATCTACGCGTACGGGGCGGCCGTTATCGTCGTACTCGATGGTCACCTGGCTCTTGGCATCCGGACGCAGGTAGGTCATCTCCAGTCCTTCGCGGCGGATGTCGGCGAGGATGCGCAGGATGCGGTGGCTCAGGTCGAGGGCCAGCGGCATATAGTTCTCGGTCTCGTTGGTGGCATAGCCGAACATCATGCCTTGGTCGCCGGCACCCTGACTCATGGGATCCTCGCGCTCTACGCCGCGGTTGATGTCGGGGCTCTGCTCATGGATGGCGGAGAAGACGCCGCAGGAGTTGGCCTCGAACATATATTCGCCCTTGGTGTAGCCGATGCGGCGGATGGTGTTGCGGGCAATCTCGGGAAGATCCACGTAAGCCTCGGACTTCACCTCGCCGGCCAGGACGACCTGTCCGGTGGTGACGAGTGTCTCACAGGCAACCTTGGACTGCGGGTCGAAAGCCAGCAGGTTATCAAGGACTGCATCACTAATTTGGTCGGCAACCTTGTCGGGGTGCCCTTCACTAACAGATTCAGAGGTAAATAAATAACCCATTCTTAATAGTAATTTAAGTGTTAAACATTAAATCATGAATGGGATGTCATTGGGATGAAAATGCATCAACCTTGTCGGTTGTCCTTTTAGCATTTTTTTCTGTGGTTGCAAGCAGCCCAAATCTATCCACATTGAAATTCGGGCGCAAAGGTACAAAAAAGTCGTGAGCTGTCTATGCTTTTTGTGGAAAAAGTATTCTCAAAGGCCGTTTTTCAGTAAAAGACGATTCCTACAAAGCCGCCGACGATGCCAAGGAAGGTGCCGGCGAGCACCTGCCACAGGTTATGCTGTCGTAGCATCATGCGGCTGCTGCCCACGAGCCCGGAGATGAAAATGCACAGGCACATCCAGCCCAGCGGGTTGAAGGAGAAGAGGAAGCTATAGCCGGCCAGGGCGCCGATGACACCGCCCGCGCCTGCACAGTGCATGGAGATCTTCCAGCGCAGGTTGATGAGGAAGCAGCTGCCTTGTATCAGCAGCGAGCCTATGAGGATGCCCGACATGTAGAGGGGCAGGTGGAAGCGGTTCAGGGTGTGCAGCGTGAAGGCGTAGTACAATATATATATAAGGTACGGGAAGTAGCGGTTCTCACGCCAGCGCAACAGATGAGGCTCCCAGCCGCGTGCCTTGCGCCAGAAGAGGATGGTCCAGCGTGGAAGCAGTACCGTGCCCAACAGTACCAGCGACAGGATGGCGCCCTTGAAGGCCCAGGGCAGGATGGCCAGGTAGGTGAAGAAGAACAACCCCACGAATCCCAGCAGCGGGAAGAACTCCGGTCGGAAGACCGTAGAGAACCAGCGCGCTGCCTTCAGGAGGAAGACATCGACGCTTTGTCCTTGTGTCTGTGGAATGTAGCTGCTCATGTGGGTGTAGAGAGGGGTTTATCGTAGGATGTATTTCTTTCCCTGTGTCACATAGATGCCTTTCTGCTGCGGTATGCCTTGCAGCCGGCGGCCATCGAGGGTGAAGAAGGTGGCGGCGGGGTGCTCGTCGGCGGGCAACGCCTGGAGACCGTCGTAGCGCTTCTCGGCACGCGGAAGTGTGATGACGGGGGCGAGGTCGTCGGTGACGCTGGCCTGCGGCGTGTCATATTGGTTGGTATCTGTGAGGATGCTGAAGAGCCCCGGGTACAGCTCGGTGCTGAGCATGTCCTTGATTACAATGTTGATGACGGGCTTCTCAGCCAACTCATACCATTTCAGCTGGTCCCCAAGTAGGTTCCATACGGCATCCTCGATTTCCTGCTGTGCCACTTTTGGCGTAACCGAGCCTTGGGGCTCATTGCCTTCGAGATGGGCATAGATGATTTTGCGAAAGGTGGCATCCAGGTATTTGGTTGCCAGGTCGCTGAGTTCCTCCGGAGATTGTATGTTCTCGAGATGAATCCGCTTGAGGTTATCGTAATTATCCTCCAGCACTTGTGCAATGGGTTCCCAGTTCGCTACTATCAGGTTGGTGAGGATGTTCTTGAAGTTGGCCTCGGCGTGGCCTTTGCTCAGTACCTTGGCATTGCCTACATTGGGCACGTTGGTGACATAGCCCGTCCGCCCCGACCATTCTGTGAGCGTTTCGTTGACGGTGAAGAGGCGCCACGGGGTGGGATACATCGTCAGCGTACCCGTGGCCACGTCGATGAGGGAGTCGGTACGCTCCTCATTGACGTATAACTTGGCTACATCCTGCACATGCTGGTGCCCTGTGAAGAAGAGGCGCAGGCCGTGTCCTGCCAGCTCCTTAGCGACATTCTCCCAGTCTCTCACCACAAAGTCCGTAGCAATATCACTTTGTTTCTTGAAGTGCTCGATGGCATTGCGATGCATCATGCCGATGAGTTGCTTGCCTTGTGCCACCGCCTCGTCGGCGATGCCTGTCAGCCACGCCATCGTCTCGGACGTAAAGGCACCTCCCGTAGGCTGCAGGTCGATGCCAAAGACAACCAGTCCCTCGATGGGTTCACAGGCATAGGACAATGTCTGCGCATCGCGCTGCGAGGTCTCACCATAGCCATACTCCTTGTACAGCTCCACAAACTGTTCAGCGGTCGCAGACGCTGCGGGCGTGGTCTCGCTGCCGTTGTAATAGACCGCATCGGGGTGGTTGATGTCCTGGTCACCCGGGATGACCAGCACGGTAGCGCCCATCTGTTGCATGGTCTCCAGCGCGCCGATGACGGTCTGGTGGCTCAGCAGCTCGCCGCATTTCGTCAGGTCTCCCGGGATGAGGACCAGGTCAGGGCGGTACTTGTTGACGGTGTCTATCATCGTGCGGAAGATCTGGCTGCTCAGCTTGAACATGAAGGGCGACAGCTTGGAGGCTTCCGTGAAGGCGCTGCCTTCCTGCACCAGCAGTTCCGGGGACATCACATTGAGGTTGCTCATCACCATGACGCGTTTCTCCTGCGCTGTCGCAGACAGCACCCACAGGCTTAGTAGCAGGCAGAGCATTCTTTTCATCTTCATAGAAAGATGCTTAATCATTGTATTCTGACCATTTTATCGTCGCAGACGGGCTATGGGGATGCCCATCGCCTCGCGGTATTTGGATACGGTACGGCGCGCCACATCATAGCCGCGCTGTTGCAGCTCGCGGGCCAGGGCTTCGTCGGCCAGCGGGTTCTTCTTGTCCTCGGCATCAATGATCTCCTGCAGGGCGGCCTTGATGTTACGGACGCTCACCTCGTCGCCACCCTGCAGACGTGCGGCAGAGGTGAAGAACCAGCGCAGCGGGTAGATGCCGTAGGGTGTCTGCACCCATTTGCTGTTGCTCACGCGCGAGATGGTGGAGAGGTGCAGGCCCGTCTGTGTCGCCACATCCTCGAGTGTCATCGGGCGCAGGAGGGTGTCGTCGCCGCTCTCGAAGAAAGGTCGCTGCATGCGGATGATGGCGTGCATCGTGTCGGTGAGCGTGCGGCGGCGCTGTTGCAGGGCTTCGATGAAGCCGCGTGCTTTCTCCACCCGTTCGCGCAGGTAGAGGATGCCTTCGCGTTCAGAGCGCGGCAGGCTCTTGAGGTCGCGACCCTCATAGCTCTGCAGGAACGTGAGGTCGTCGTCGCTGACGCGCAGGGGCGGCACATGTCCGCGGTTGAGGGTCATCGTGAGCTGGCCGTAGGGGTCGGTATCTACGATGAAGTCGGGCGTGATCTGCTGTAGGTTCTTGCCGAGGGCTTCGCCCATGGAGCTGCCGGGGCGCGGGTTGAGGCGGCGCACCTCGTGCTGCAGTCGGCTCACCTCGGCATCCGTCAGTCGCAGGCCGCGTTGGATGCGGTCCCAGTGTTTCAGCATCAGGCTGTCGAAGTGATTGGTGAGCAGGCGCTCCAGCTTGTGCTTGATGGGTGAGTCGTAGTCGGGCGCGCGACGTACCTGCAGCAGCAGACACTCTTGCAGCGTGCGCGCACCGATGCCGGCAGGCTCGAACTCCTGCAGCGTGGCGAGCACGCGCTCCAGCTCCTCCTGCGAGGTATTGATATTGTGATACACCTCCAGCTCATCCTGTATCTGTTGCAGGGAGGTGTGCAGCAGCCCGTCCTCATCCAGTGAACCGATCAGATAGCGGATGAGCTCCTGCTCGTGGTCGCTGAGGTGGAAGAAGCCGATCTGCTCCTCCAGCTGGTCGTAGAACGACAGCGTCTCGCCGACAACCGTCTCGGGCACTTCTTTCTGCGCGCCGCCGGGGAGCACGTCGTCGGACAGCCCGGAGAGGTCCGAGAGCTCGGAGTAGTCCGTATAGTCGGTGGAATCGTTGGTCTCGGCGTAGTCCTGCGCCTCGGAATTCTCCATTTCACCGGCATCGTCGCTATGGTCGGTGTCGCGTTCCAGGGCGATGTTCTCCTTCAGCTCCTGATCCACACGCTCATAGAGCGCCTCCACGGGCATCTCCGTCAGCTGGCTCACCAACAGCTGTTGGGGCGTCAGCGTCTGTGCCTGTGTCTGCACCTGCGTGCCGATTTGTGAGAACTTGTTTGCCATGAGAGTTTAGAATCGCCAGTAGCACTGCAGATCCACGGCGTGATAACGCTCGTCCTCCATCGTCTTGTTGACATGGAAGCCGTAGTTGAGCTGCAGCATCAGATTGGGGTGGAAATGGTATTGTGCCGAGGCGCCGTAGATGCTGTGGGCATTGTCCCAGCTGCGACCTTCGCGATAGACGTCGTAGTGTACGAAGAACTTGGCGCGGTGCCATGAGGGCGTTCCAGCTACGAGATACCAGGCATCGGCCTTCCCGGCAGCCTGGTCCACGGCGTATTCGGCACGCGCGGTCCAGTCGCCAGTGTAGTTGATGCCGAAGCTGTAGCGGCGGCGATCCACGGTGGTGCCGTCATCGCGGACGTAATCTCCATACCAGCCGAAGGCACCGATCTGGAGGTCCTTGATGGGCATAAGCCATAGGCCGCCGATGAAATCCTTCATGGTGTTCTTGTCGGCGTGGTTAATGCCCTGACCCGTATAGACGCCCGCCATGTAATGCAGCCAGCGGTGGCCGTCGCGGCGCGAGGTGAAGAGGTCGCCCTGGAACTGCAGACCGAAGTCGCGGCCGTTGGAGGCGTGTTCGCCTGTGCGGTCGTTGTAGCCTGCCAGACGGTCGGTCAGCTGGGCATAGGTGCCCTCTCCCAAGAGCCACGGGTGCATCGGGTTCTCGAAGGTGAAGCAGCGCTTGAACTGTCCGAACTTCACGCGGAACTCCTTCCAGTGCTGCCACTCCACCCAGGCATCGACCAGTCGGATGGCATTCTCCTTCTTGTTCAGGGGACTGCCCGAGAGGTGCAGCTGCAGCTTCATGGCGAAGTCACCGATTTTCGTATCTACGTAGGCACGTGCCAGGCGCACACCCATGTCGGCCTTCACGTCGGTGTCCTTACAGGTGGTGCCATTCACGCGGCCGATGACGTAGCCGCCGAAGGTGGTGTTCTGCTTCAGCTGCTCGCCGATGCTCTGTGCCGACAGCGGCATCGCCGCCATCACCACCAGCATTGCTATGAACGTTCTCATTTTATCCATAAACCAGAAACTCTCAACCATAACCCCTCAACCCTCAACCGTCCTTTTCCTTCCTCGCCACATCGCATAGCCGCCGACCAGGATAAAGGGCACGGAGAGCAGCTGTCCCATATTGAAGAGCATGCCATTCTCGAACGCCACCTGTACCTCCTTCGTGTATTCGATGAAGAAGCGGAACGTGAAGATGGTGAAGATGCAGTAGCCGAAGTAGTAGCCGCTGCCCACGCGCTCCGGGTGGCGGCGGTAGATCAGCCAGCCCACGATGAAGAATACGAAATAGGCCAATGCCTCGTACAGCTGTCCCGGGTGGCGGGGGACGTTGTCCACCTGCTCGAAGATGAAGGCCCAGGGCACATCCGTGGGTTTGCCGATAATCTCGGAGTTCATGAGGTTGCCCATACGGATGGCGGCAGCACACAGCGGTGTCACGATGCCGATGTTATCCCACACGGTGAGGAAGGGAATCTTCATCCTCCGTGAGTAGAGCCATAGGGCGAAGATGAAGACGATGGTGCCGCCGTGCGAGGCGAGACCCGTGTAGCCCGTGAAATGCCACGAGCCGTCGGCCCCCATCTTGGCGGGGATGATCATCTCCAGCATGTGAGTGGGTGAGGACAGGAAATAGTCCGGCTCATAGAACAGGCAGTGGCCCAGACGCGCACCTATCAGGATACCGAGGAACGAGTAGATGAACAGCGGTTCGAACTTCTCGTCGGGAATCTTCTGTTCCTTGAAGATCCTCTGCTCCAGCAAGAAGACTGCCAGCAGTCCCAGGCACCAGCACAGCGAGTACCAGCGGACACCGAACGACCCGATGGTGAAAGCCATCACATCAGGGTTCCAGATTATGTATAAAAAATGAGACATTTTTTATGATTATGGTTTATGGATTAGGGATAATGTATTAGGAATCACGCCTTAATCTTTAATCCTTAATCCTTAATCTTTTTTCTAAACATTGAATCTAAAATGCATGATGTCGCCGTCCTGCACGATGTAGTCTTTGCCTTCGACACCCATCTTGCCCGCCTCGCGGACTGCAGCCTCGGAGCCATAGCGGATGTAGTCGTCGTACTTGATGACCTCGGCGCGGATGAAGCCCTTCTCGAAGTCCGTGTGGATGACACCCGCACACTGCGGAGCCTTCCAGCCGCGGCGGAACGTCCACGCCTTCACCTCCATCTCGCCGGCGGTGATGAACGTCTGCAGACCCAGCAACGAGTAGATAGCCTTGATGAGGCGGTCGCAGCCGCTCTCCGTGAGGCCCATGTCCTCTAGGAACATCTGCTTCTCCTCATAGCTCTCCAGCTCGGCGATGTCAGCCTCGGTCTGGGCGCTGATGATGAGCAGGGCCGCCTCCTCGTCCTTCGTAGCCTCGCGCACCGCCTCCACATAGGCGTTGCCGTTGGCGGCAGAGGCGTCATCGACATTGCAGACGTAGAGCACCGGCTTCGTCGTCAGCAGGAACAGGTTCTTGGCGGCAGCCATCTCGTCCTCGGTGTCGAAGGTCACCGTGCGGGCGCTGCGACCCTCCACGAGTGCTGCCTTGTAGGCTTCCAGCACGCCCAGCTCGATCTTTGCCTGCTTGTCGCCGCCCACGCGCGCCTGCTTCTCCACACGTTGCATGCGGCTCTCAATGGTCTCCAGGTCCTTCAGCTGCAGCTCCGTGTCGATGATCTCCTTGTCGCGCACGGGGTCCACGCTGCCATCCACATGCACGATGTTAGGATCGTCGAAGCAGCGCAGTACATGGATGATGGCGTCGCACTCACGGATGTTACCCAGGAACTGGTTGCCTAGACCCTCACCCTTCGAGGCCCCTTTCACGAGGCCCGCGATATCTACGATCTCACACGTCGCCGGCACGATGCGCCCCGGGTGTACGAGTTCCGCCAGCTTATTCAGTCGCTCATCAGGGACCGTGATCTGTCCCATCTGTGCGTCGATGGTGCAAAAAGGGAAGTTGGCTGCCTGCGCCTTGGCGCTGGACAGACAGTTGAACAGTGTCGATTTGCCCACGTTGGGCAGCCCCACAATACCTGCTTTTAATGCCATAATAATTTATAATGTGTAATTTGCGGGCGCAAAGGTAGTGAAAACTTCCCGTTTACGACCACGAAAACCACTATTTTCATCGCCCCATCACAAAAAAAGTCATATTTACCCCACTTTGCATAACACTTTTAATCGATAATGTCTCTCATGTCTTGAGGATTTACAGCCCATGAGTACACAGGTTCCCTTTAAACTCGTGCTCGGTCATAATATCGCCCGCACGGTCTTTACCAGCAAAGCGCACATACTGGATATTCTTTTAGGCCTATTATTTATCTGCCCTTTTATCTGCCCTTTCAAACTTGCCGATATACAGTTGTTTAAGAGTTTTTTTGTATGAAATCAGCCTTTTTTAGCAGTTTCTTCGCCCTTTTCTTCGCCCTTTGCCAATACATAATCTTTGGCCTTACAGGGGCCGCACCAGGTGGCAAAGAAGTCGGCCAAGACCAGTTGGCCGCTATTGATGACATCATTGAAGGTTTCCATAGGAATCTGGTATTTCGGATAGAAAGGACAAAACGATAAATTGGAATTTACCTAATCTCTCTCTTGTGAAAACAGCCACTTTATTCTTTTTGTCGAAAAGGCATTGTCACACGCATTGCGATGTTTCTGCCCAAACAGAACGTCAAACTTTACGTTTCCTCCTGCTTTGCGGATTTCTGTAGTAAACCATTTCAGGGCATTATAACTCCTTTCTTCCGAGCCTACTGTCACATATAAAGGGGTGTCCGTATAGTCAGAAGGCTTTTCATGTTGGGCCTGACCTGAAGCGATTAAAGCAGCAGCAAAGAGTTT
>Ga0310691_10001260_pt1 | contig 39676 bp, 31 predicted proteins | sample 176DNAGHGlowgp2_FD_203887 | JGI IMG/M metagenome (GOLD analysis project Ga0310691, IMG submission 203887) | Sheep rumen microbial communities from Palmerston North, Manawatu-Wanganui, New Zealand - 1766 DNA GHGlow gp2 (v2) (version 2) | ecosystem: Host-associated > Mammals > Digestive system >... | reverse complement strand
CCCGACGGCTTCTGATGGTAAGGGAAGCAAAGGCAAGGAATCATCAACGTCCATCAAGTTTGACGGCAAGTACTTCCGCTGGTCGCTGACGCCCGTGCTGACGTCGCAGACCATCGGCACCAACAGCCTGTCGACCGAGTACAACCGCACGGCCTCGTTCACCATTGCTGCTGCGCCGACGAGCCGTCTGAGCGTGGACGTCTACCGCGTACCGATGGCCGACATCACTACCGAGGGCAACAAGTGGACTGCGGAGGATGTGTTTACCAACTACAACTACGACAAGCTGACCAAGGAGACCCTGGAATATCTGACCCGCGAGGCCAACGTGCCGCAGCACGGTGCTGCGAGCAGCTTCGTGTTCCGCACGCGTGGCGGCCATACGTCGAATCCGTGGGAGGACCAGCGCAAGACGCGCTTCTACCAGGCCGGCTCGATACTTGACGAGCGTACGCTGAAGGTAGACAACCCGACCATCAGCCTCGACAAGTACAGTGTGAGCGGTGTGTCGGTGAACGACCCTGCACGCTTCACCCTGTTCCTGGCCAACGAGAGCGAGAAGCCCGAGGCCACGGGCGGCCTGAGCGTCTTCTCGCTGTTCTCCGTCGACCAGGCCAATCCCAACGGTGCGAAGATAAGTGTCAACGGCCAGACGCTGACCACCGGCGGCATGAACGTGAGCATCGTGCCCGGCGTGACCACTCAGTTAGAGATGGAGGTGCGTGCCGGCAACGGCTTCGACTACGAGGGCCTGACCGTCGGACTGATGTCGCCCGCCGATGCTGAAAACGCGAAGGCTACGGTCAAGTTTGACGTCCACTTCCTGCGCGAGGCCGGCGGCGTGAGCATTTCGGCCCCTGCCGACAAGTGGGTGCTGAACACGACGGCCCAGAAGGACTCGCTGCGCGGCTGGTATCTGCCCGTGACCATCAGCGGCTTCGACCGTCACCAGCACAACTTCGACCACATAGAGTTCCAGTATAAGGAGTCGCAGCGCGGCGACGACACGTGGACGAACCTCTGTTCGTACTATGCCGACTCGACGCTGATGGTCAAGGCCAATGGTGTGTGTGAGCTGATGAAGCCCAACGACAACATTACGACCCAGTTCTTTGGCGACGGCTGGGAGATGGAGCGCTCGTACGACCTCAGGGCCGTGCTGTTCTGCCGCAATGGCGGTTCGTTCCTGACCACACCGTCGAAGGTCATCAGCGGTGTCAAGGACACGCGTCGTCCGAAGCTGTTTGGCATGCCCGAACCCAAGAGCGGCCTGCTGCACCTGGGCGACAACATCGTGTTTAACTTCTCAGAAGACATAGAATACAACAACCTGAGCGACAAGAACAACTTCGAGGTGAAGGGAGAGGTGAACAACAACAACCTCTCGGAGATGGTGAGCCTGCAGTTCACCGGTCAGGCCAGCGTGGAGACGGAGGCCCGCCGCAACTTTGCCGGCAAGAATCTGACGGTGGAGATGCGCGTGAAGCCCGAAAACACGGGTCGCGACATGCCGCTGTTCTCGCACGGCACCAGCGGCCACAAGCTGCAGCTGTGGCTGACGAAGGACAAGAAGCTGAGGGCCGTGGTGAACGAGCAGACCTTCGAGTCGCAGCAGGCGATGAAGGACGGCGGATTCCAGCAGGTGGCCCTGACCATCAACCAGGTGGACAGCACGCTGCTGATGAGCAGCGGCGGCGAGATAATCGGCGACGGCTTCAAGCTGAACGCCCTGTATCACGGCACCGGCCCGCTCATCTTCGGACGTACCAACGAGCAGGACCGTGCATCGAGCCAATACTACGAAGGCCGCATGATGGAGGCCCGCCTGTGGTACCGGGCAATGGATGTGGGCACGCTGAACAGCTATGGCTCGCACCGCCTGACGGGCTTGGAGAAGGACCTGGTAGACTACTACCCGATGAACGAGGGCACTGGCGACTATGCCGCCGACCACACGCAGGGTGCCAACGCCAAGCTGATAGGCACCAACTGGGCCATGCCTCACGGTCTTTCGCTGCACGTGGACAAGGCGGACAATGGTCTGGAACTGACCCAGAAGGCCATCAACCGTACAGCCGAGCAGGACTACACGCTGATGTTCTGGTTTAAGACCGACGCTGAGGGTCGCGGCACGCTGCTGGCCAACGGCCGGGGTCTGAAGGAAGACGCTGACGCCCGCCAGCTGTTTAACCTCGGCTTCGAGGGCGACACGCTGGTGTACCGCTCGAACGGCTTTGCCACGAAGGTGGCCGGCCAGTGGAGCGACAACCAGTGGCACCACTACGCCATGACGGTGAACCGCAGCCGCAACGTGGCCAACATCTATGTTGACCAGACGCTGCGCGAGACGTTTGCTGCCGACAGCCTCGGCGGCATCAGCGGCCAGAACATGCGCATCGGTGCCACCCGCTACTACGACCACCAGAAGGACACCGCCATCTACATGACGCCCATGAAGGGCAACATGGACGAGCTGCTGGTGTTCGGTCAGGCACTGCCTGAGACCCTCATCAAGACCTATGCGACGAAGAGCCCGCAGGGCGACGAGTCGGGTCTGCTGACGTACCTGAGCTTTGACCACCAGGAGCGCAACGCGGAGAATGAAATCGTGCAGACACCGTACGTGTACAGCAAGAAGATTTATCTGGACGACAAGGGCGACGTGGTGTATCAGCAAGACCCCGAGACCCACGAGTACACGGCAACGCCGGCCCGCGACTACCTGTTCACGGACGACGAGGCCAAGATACTGGCCCACATCGACGGCTCGATGGCTGCACCGGTGGTGCCCGCAGAGAATGTGGAGAACCTGAAGTTCAGCTTCATCGGCAAGGACAACCAGGTGCTGATAGAGCTCGACGAGCCTGCCGCCAAGCTGCACCACCGCAACATCTACGTGACGCTGCGCGACGTGGAGGACAGGAACGGCAACGCGATGGCTTCGCCGCAGACGGCCACCTACTTTGTGACCAACAGCAGTCTGGAGTGGATGATAAACCGTCTGGACACTACCATCAAGTATGGCGAGGGCGGCTCGGTAGACCTGCCGTTCTTCAACAACAGTGCGGTGAACCACAACTACACTATTGAGAACTGCCCGAAGTGGCTGACGCTGGACCACTACAAGGACGTGATAGCCCCGCAGAGTATGGGCACCATCACGGCCACGGCCAGCAAGGACCTGAACGTGGGCACGTATAACGAAATCATCTATCTGACCGACGAGGAGGGCATCAGCGAGCCGTTCTACCTGAACCTGACGGTGGAGGGCGAGCAGCCCGACTGGGCTACGAGCGTGAGCAGCGACCTGCTGCGCTTCTCGATGAGCATCAGCGGCCAGGTGTATGTGTATGACGAGCTGGACACCGACAGCCGCGACATCGTGGGCGTGTTTGACAACGAGAACGTCTGCCACGGCTTTGCCAACATCAGCCATGACGCACTGAGCGGCGACAACGGCCTCTATCTGACCGTCTACGACAACATGACGAGCGGCCGCAAGCTGAACTTCCGTCTGTGGCAGTACAACACGGGCCGCGAGCTGGTGCTGACGCCGAAGGACAGCATTAAGTTTGAGGCAGGCGCCGTGCTGGGCACCGAGACCCCGGTGCGCTTCGATGCCGGCGAGAGCTTCGTCCACTACTATGACCTGAAGACCGGCTGGAACTGGGTGTCGTTCAACCTGAAGAGCCCGCAGCTGGACAACGTGAACGAGCTGCTGAGCAGCATGCGCTGGAACGAGGGTGACATCATCACCGACATGAGCAGCGACACGACCATGGTGTACAAGAACCAGCAGTGGCTGGCCACCGGCAGCACCAAGTCGATGAAGCTGTCGCCGAAGAAGTCGTATGCCATCAAGGTGCAGGAAGACTGCAAGTTCCCCGTGGGCGGCAACGTCATCAAGGAGCGCTCGGAGCGCACCATCACCGTGAAGCAGGGCTGGAACCCCATCGGCTACACGCCGATGACCAACCTGACGGTGGAGACGGCCCTGAGCGACTACTACGACAAGGCCCAGCAGGGCGACGTCATCAAGAGCCACACGCAGTTTGCCTACTTCACGAAGACGGGCAACACGGGTCGCTGGCGCGGCAGCCTGCAGTATCTGAAACCCGGCGAGGGCTACATGATGCTGCGCAAGGGTGCCTCGAGGGAGACGTTCGCCTATCCGTTCTACGACCTGGCCAGCAACTTCCGCGAGGACTGGTCGGCCACACCGGCCCAGAACGCTGCCCCGCAGCTGCGTAACACGATGTCGGTATCGGCCGCCGTCGAAGGCTTCGCACTGGAGGAGGGCGACCGCCTGGTGGCCTACGTGGACGGCGAGCTCGTGGGCAGCGAGGTGGTCAGCGTGGAGCATGAGGAAGATGCCGTGACGCAGCAGCCTGTGCAGTATCTGACCATCGGCGGCGACATGACGGCCAACGTGCGGTTTGCCATTGAGCGCGACGGCGTGATAGTGGCTGCGTCGAACGATGTGGTGACGTTCCATGCCGACGACGTGCTGGGCACGCCCGACGAGCCGTTTGCCATCAACTTCAACAGCGACGCGACGAGCATTGACCAGTTCAACGCCGACGTGGACAACGGCAAGTGGTTTACGATGAGCGGCATAGAGCTGCCCCACCGTCCGACCAAGTACCAGAAGGGCGTGTATATCCACAATGGTAAGAAGGTAGTAATCAAGTAAACAAGAAGGGCAGCGTCCCGCTCATGCCCCGCAGGGGGCGTGGGCGGGCGGCGCTGACCGAAACAAGTAAAAAGGACACAGATATGAACTACAAGAGACTATTAAGTACTGCGCTGCTGACGGTGGCCCTGGCTCTGCAGGCCACGGCATACACGGTGACCCCCGTGGAGGGCGCACCCCAGTGGCAGATAGACTGGAGCGCAGACCTGCCGCGCCCGGAATGGCAGGAGCCAGACGCATCGACATTCTCGAGCTTTGCGGTGATGCTGGTGACCATTGAGGAGGCCCTGCAGCCCTACGTGTCGGCGGACGACCTGTTGGCCATCTTCGTCGACGACGAGGTGCGCGGTGTGGCATCGCCGCTGGTGCTGGCCGACGGCACGGTGGACGCTACGCGCTTTCTGCTGAAGGCGTATAGCGACGAGAGCGAGGGCGACGCGGTAATTGTCAGCCTGAAATACTATAACGCACAGCTGAAGCAGCTGTTCGCACTGTCAGAGAGCATGACGCTGGGCGAGGACAACAACCTGGGCATCTACGACGACTTCGTGCCGAAGTTTACGGAGGGCACGACGAAGTATGCCGTGGTGACTGCCGTGGATGCCAGCGACCTGCTGGCGCAGGCTGGCGTGCAGCCGGGCGAGGGCGACATGCTGGCCGCCTTCGTGGGCGACGAGTGCCGCGCGGTCATCTCGTTGCCGGCAGACCAGGACCAGTGGCCCGTGCTGAACGTGCTGATGAACGAGGAGGGCGAGGAGGTCGTGGTAAAATACTATGACGCCAAGAACAACCGCATCATCAGCTTCGACAAGACGCTGAAGGGCGACGTGAACATCGACGGCCTGGTGAACGGCACCGACGTGGTGGCGCTGACCAACATTATCCTCGGCAAGAGTGAGCCGACGGATGTCGCTGACGTGAACGGCGACGGCGTGGTGAACGGCACGGACTATGTGGCACTGGTGAACATCGTGCTGGGCAAGGACAGTAGCAGCCCCATGATGCGGGCAGCCCTGGACGAGGGCACGGCCACCACGGGCTTGAGCATAGAGCCGTATGAGCTGGCTGCCGGCGGCGAGACGGAGATAGTGATTGACCTGACGAACCCGGAGGACGAGATAACGCTGGTGCAGTTTGACCTGCGCCTGCCCGCCGGACTGTCGCTGAAGACCATCGACGGTGAGTATGACTACGACATCGCCGGACGTACGACGTGGCGCAAGCACTCGCTGGAAGCCAACGCGCTGGAGGACGGTGCCATCCGCTTCCTCCTGTACTCAGGTAGTAATGCGGTGCTCAGTGGCACGGAGGGTGCCATCATCAAGATGACCGTCGTGGCCGACAACAGCTATAATGGCGAGGCCATCGCGCTGGAGAACATCCTACTGGTGACGCCGGACCTGAAGGAGGTGAAGCCGGAGGATGTGGAGTCGCTGCCGACGGGCATCGTCACGGTGACGACGGACGTCGCCGCAAAGGATGCGCCGGTGTACTCGCTCTCTGGCCAGCGCCTCACGGCTCCGCGCAAGGGTGTGAACATCGTTGGCGGACGGAAGGTGCTGGTGAAGTAGCACGCTTTCCGTAGGACTATAAGCAACGCCGCCGGGTCATTCGCTGAATGGCTCGGCGGAGTTGGTTTTTGTACGCAGAGACGCAGCGGCGTATCCTTTCTTGATTTGTACGCAGAGACGCTGAACAACCACAGCGAAACCTCTGTGCCTCTGCGTCTCTGCGTACAGAAGTCACAGCTGGTCGATTTCTTCGGCGGAGAGTCCCGTGTACTTGGCTATCAGGTCTGTAGCCATGCCGTCAGTTTTCATCCTGCGGGCATTGTCCAGTATCGCAGCGGCACGTCCTTTTTCCTCGCCCTCGGCAAGTCCTTTAGCGTGGCCTTTTGCCTCGCCCTCAGCAAGTCCTTTGACGCGGCCTTTCGCCTCGCCTTCGGCAAGTCCCTCGGCGCGGCCTTTTGCCTCGCCTTCGGCAAGTCCCTCGGCGCGTCCCTCAGCGCGGCCTTTCGCCTCGCCCTCAGCCAGTCCTTCGGCCTTGCCCTTCTTGTGGGCGGTCTTCATGGTGCTGTAGTAGTCCCAGTAGTCTTTGACGCTCTCGGCATACTCGCGGCGCTCGTCCACGGTGAACTGGGCTATCTCTGCCTGGTCGAACAGGTGCTTGAAGATGCGCTCCTGGAGGGCCTGCGGACGCTCAAGGAGGCGGGAGAGGTTGCGCAGGGCAAACATCCACTTGTCGAACATCGTCTCCAGCTCGTCCTCGCGCTTGTTGAACTTCGGCATCTCCAGATAGACGAAGGTCAGCTTGTCGTAGAAGATATGGTTGTCGTCGGTGTCCTTCAGCTTCACCTCGTGGATGTAGCTGCCGGCAGGATACTCGTCGTTGGGGAACACGAAGTTCAGCAGGCCGATGGTGTAGATGCCGTCCAGGTGGTAGTCCCACTCGCCCTTGGGTGCCTGCTCGCGGATGGCGGCGGTGGCGTAGTAGACGCTGCGGTCCTTGAAATACTCCTGCTCGGCCTTCTGCATCTCGACGATGAAGCGGGTGCCGTCGGCCGTGGTGCAGTAGACATCGAACACGGCACGGCGGTCGCCGTAGCCGTCGCCCAGATGGTCAGGGTTCAGGTACTGCACGTTCTTGATTTCGCGCTTGGGGTCGTTGAACAGGGCGTTGAGGAAACTGATAAGCAGGTCTTTGTTCAGCTCAGTGCCGAACAGCTTCTTGAATCCGAAATCGGTGTACGGATTGATGTATCGCTCGCGAACGTCTATTCCCATAGTGGCTTGCTTTAAGATTTGTCACCTGCAAAGTTAGAAATAATTCTTGAAACGGCAAAGAAAACGGGCGGTTTTTTGGCACGGCGGCAGTTTGGGCCGGGGTTGGCGGCGGCTTGGGCCGGGGTTGGCGGCGCTGAGGTACGGGGTCAGCGGCGCTGAGGCCGGCCCAAGCTGGTGGTGAGGCCGGCCCAAGCTGGCGGTGAGGTACGGGCTGGAACAGCCGGTGGGGAGGAGCTGCGGGGTGGGGGAATACGAAAGGAGGTGAACATGCTTTGACGCGTGTTCACCTCCTGTTGCTTGTAACGTTAAACTAAGCCAGTGCTGTCATTACTTGGCAGGCTTGGCGGGAGCGTCCTGTGCAGGAGCCTGCTGTGCGGGAGCGTCCTTGGCAGGAGCCTCAGCAGCGGGTGCGGCAGCATCCTTGGTCTGGCTGGCACCAAAGCCCGGCAGGTTGTTGGGGTTGGTGACGGGGTTCTCAATGTTCTCCATCACTGAGCCATCGGTGCTGGCGGTGGGAGCTACCCATGCGCAGAGGATGCTGATAGCGACCATGCCGGCGGCTAAGGCCCATGTGGCTTTCTCGATGAAGTCGGTGGTCTTGCGTACACCAGCTACCTGATTGTAGCCGGCAAAGCTGGATGACAGACCGCCACCCTTTGATTCCTGGATGAGCACGATGCCTATCATGAGCACGGCTACGATAACGATTAGAATTACGAATAATGTGTACATGTTACTTTTGTTTTTTATTGTTGTTAATGATTAATTTCTCAAGGAAGCGCATCTGGTCGGCATAGTAGCTGTTCTTCTGCGGATGCTGGTTGCTGAGCCGGCTGATGATGTCGCGGGCCTTCTGGTAGCGGCCCTGCTTGATATAGATGCGGGCGAGGGTCTCGGTGAAGTATTCCTCGTCGTTGTCGTCGCCGTCCTGAGCGCTGGAGTCTTCAGCCGACGAGAGGTCGGCGGCATCGGGGGCAAACTCATCGTCGTCGTCGGCGGTGGCGGGCAGGGCGGTGAGCTGCATGCGCCCCTTCTCCTGTTCGAGGAAGGTGTCGATAAGGTCCTGGCCTCGCATTTGTGGCGTCTGGCTGTCAGCGTCGTCGCCTTCGGTGGCAAGCAGGTAGCCAACGTAGTCGATGGTGGCATCGGCCGGCGTGGGCTTGCGCTTGCTGGCAGGCTCGTCGATGTCGGCAGGTATGGAGTCGAGGAAGGTGTCGATAAGGCTCACCGTACGGTCGCCACCGGCGGCGGCCGGCGAGGGGGTGTTGTCGGCTATCTGCTGGCGCAGCTGGTAGTGGGCGGCCTCGAGCATGTTGAAGATGGTGTGGCGGTCGGTGATGTAGATGGCCGCCCGTTGCAGCTCGTCGTTGAATGTCGGGTCGTGGAGCAGGTAGAGGTTCTGCAGCATCAGCAGCCGCGGCGTCTGCCAGTAGGGGTGCAACGCCAGCGTGGCCCGCAACTCGTAGAGCGTGTCGCGGTCCATATGTTCTGGATGTCGGATGAGGTCTACCACGATTAGACGATTTGACGATTGGACGATTTGGCTATTTGACGATAGGACGATTTACGATAGGACGAGTTACCAGTTGGCCACGGTGGCGTTGAATATTTCCTGGCAGATGTTCTTGACCATGAGCGTCACCAGGTCCTCCTGGACGGAGGCCAGCGACTGGCTGGTGTCGTACGACTGCGAGTCAGAGAACTGGCGTTCAAAGTCCTCGCTGTGGTTGGCATTGTTGGTGAAGCGCACGTTGACGGTGAGCGTCAGCTCTGCCTGTGCGGAGTATCCCTCGGCGGCCACCGACTTGTTGCGCTGCTGGTAGGACACTATCTCGCCCTCTATCTTCAGGTCGCCGTTGCGCTTGACCAGTTGCAGCTGGGTGTTGTTGGCAAACTGGTCCTTAATCTGATTGTTGAACAGGGGGCCCATGGGTCCCCAGACATAGCTGGAGCGGATGGGGAACTCGGCTATCTGTATGGTCTTTGTCTTCGTGTAGTCGATGCTGGCACCGTTGAACTTATAGCTCACGGAGCAACCCATGAACAGGAAGAGCGTCAGGGTGACAAGAAACGGGGACAGCAGCTGGCGCAGGCGACGGCCTGCGCAATGGCTCTTGGTGATATGCTTCGGTCTCTCTCTCATGCTTTACACTATATAACGGTTACTTCTCCAGCCCGTACTGCTTCAGCCGGCGGTAGAGGGTGCGGTCGCTGATGCCCAGCTCCTGGGCGGCACGCTTGCGGTTGCCGCCGTTGCGTTCGAGGGCCTTCTCCAACATCTGACGGCCCATGATGCCCAGGTTCAGATTCTCCGGCTCGTGCTCCGGCTCTATATACTCCTCGGCCACGGCATCCTCCATGTCGTTGGCTATAGGCTGCAGCGCCGGCTGCAGGGGAGCCAGCTGGGTGGACGGAATGGTGGCGGCCTGCAGGGCGCTGCCGTTGGCCTGTACGTCGTCGAGCTGTTTCTTGAGGGTGCTCATCTCGCGGCGCATGTCGTTGACGTTGCTGCGTAGCTCGAAGAGAATCTTGTAGAGTATCTCGCGCTCGTTCTCAAACGAATGGTCGCTCTCGGAGTGGATGGGGGCCAGCTGGGTGGTCTCCTGGTCCTCGGGGATGAAGCGCTTCAGCACGTCGGGCGTTATCTGTCGGTCGGTGGAGAGGATGCTTATCTGCTCGGTGATGTTCTTCAGCTGGCGTACGTTGCCCGGCCACTTGTAGCGCATGAGCACCTGCTTGGCTTCGTCGGTGAGCACCACCTTCTCCATGTGGTACTTCTCAGCCATCTGCATGGCAAAGAGGCGGAACAGCAGGATGATGTCCTCGCCGCGCTGACGCAGCGGGGGCATCTGTACGGGTACTTGGTTGAGGCGGTAGTAGAGGTCCTCGCGGAAGCGTCCCTCGCTGATGGCCTGGCGGATATTGACGTTGGTGGCGGCCACGATGCGCACGTCGGTCTTGCGTACCTCGGTGGCACCTACGGGAATGTATTCGCCATTCTCGAGCACACGCAGCAGGCGGGCCTGGGTGGCTATGGGCAGTTCGCCGACCTCGTCGAGGAACAGCGTGCCCTTGTTGGCCACGCCGAAGTAGCCCGGCGAGTCGTTGATGGCCCCCGTGAAGGAGCCCTTGACGTGTCCGAAGAGCTCGGAGTCGATGGTGCCTTCGGGTATGGAGCCGCAGTTGATGGCGAAATACTTCTCGCGGCGGCGCGGTGAGTTGTCGTGGATGATGCGTGGAATGATTTCCTTGCCCACGCCGCTCTCGCCGACAATGAGTACGGAGAGGTCGGTCGGTGCCACCTGTAGGGCGACGTCGATGGCGCGATTCAACGCATCGCAGTTGCCCACGATGCTGTAGCGTTGCTTGATGCTCTGTAGCTCTGACGTCTTCATTGTTCTGTTGCCTGTACGCTCAATTTAGCGTGCAAAGGTACAAAGAATATCTGACATATTGGCACACTTTGGCAGAAATTTAACTTTCTTCCTGATTTTCTTGCCTTTCGTGGCCCTCTTTCTTCTTGGGCAGGGTGAAGCGTGCCTTCTCGCCGTCCTCGCGCTTCTCGTGGAACAGCTTGGGCAACGGATTCTGCAGTGGCTCGTCGTACTGCTGGCGGTTGCGCCAGATGTCGATGGCGGTATAGACGGCGTGGCGGAACGACATCTCGTCGGCCTTGCCCTGACCGGCTATGTCGTAGGCGGTGCCGTGGTCGGGCGAGGTGCGTATGATGTCCAGACCGGCGGTGTAGTTGACACCGTCCTCCAGGGCGATGGTCTTGAAAGGGGCCAATCCCTGGTCGTGGTACATGGCCAGCACACCGTCGAAGCGCAGGTAGGCGGCACTGCCGAAGAAGCCGTCGGCGGCATAGGGACCGAAAGCCTGGATACCCTTGTCGGCCAGCTCCTGGACGGCCGGTTTTATGATGTCCTTCTCCTCGGAGCCCAGCAGGCCGTCGTCGCCGGCATGGGGGTTGAGTGCCAGCACGGCAATGCGTGGCGATGAGATGCGAAAGTCGCGCCTGAGTGACTGGTGGAAGACGGTGGCCTTCTCGACGATGGCCTCACGGGTGATGGCCGTGGCTACGTCCTTCAGGGGCAGGTGGGTGGTCACGAGGGCTACGCGCAGCGTGTCGTTCATCAGTATCATCAGCGCCTTTTTGCCGTTGCCCACGCTGGTCTCGATGTATTCGGTGTGGCCGTTAAAGTGGAAGTCGGGCCGCTGGATGGTGGCTTTGTTGATAGGGGCCGTCACCAGCACGTCGAAGAGCCCGCTGCGATAGTCGGTCATGGCACGGTCGAGGGCCACGAAGGCGGCGCGGCCAGCCTCCTCAGAGGGTTCGCCGAAGGCTATCTTCACCTCGTCATCGAAGCAGGTCAGCAGGTTCAGCCGGTTGTCGCGGGCCTCGCTGGCCTGACTGATGGTGTTGAAGTTTACCTCCAGGCCGAGGGCCTTGCGGTGGTAGGCGGCTATCTTCGGCGAGCCATATATAATGGGTGTACACAGCTCCAGGATGGTGGGCTCGGCAAAGGTCTTGAGGATGACCTCGTAGCCGACGCCGTTGGTGTCACCATGCGTGATAGCCACGCGTATCTTTCTTTCTGTTTCCATATCTCTTGTTGACAATAATTAGGGGGTTATGTTGTTGGGTGGGTGGCCGACTGGCGTGCCGTGCTGAGCAGCCCGCAGGCGGCCAGGATGTCTTGGCCGCGGCTGGCGCGGATGGTGGTCGTAATGCCGTGGTGCGTCAGGTAGTCGCGAAGCTGTTCCATGCGCTGCTCGTCGGACGCGGGGAGGGCCACGCCGGGAATGGCGTGGAAGCGTATGAGGTTGATGCGGCACTCCAAGCCTTGCAGCAGGCGTACCAGTTCACGGCCGTAAAGGGGAGAGTCGTTGAGTCCGCCGAAGCAGATATACTCGAACGAGCAGCGCCGCTGGTGGGTGAAGTCGTACTGGCGGAGCAGGGCTACGGTGTCGGCGATGGGCATGGCGTGCTCGGCAGGCATCAGGCTCAGGCGCTGCTCGTGCAGCGGCGAGTGTAGCGAGACGGCCACGTGGCAGTCGCTCTCGTCGAGGAAGCGTTTCAGCTTGCCCCTGACGCCCACGGAGCTGACGGTGATGCGCTTGGGACTCCAGGCGAAGCCCCAGTCGGCGGTGAGCACCTCGCAGGCCCGTAGTACGGCATCGAGGTTGTCCATGGGCTCGCCCTGTCCCATGAAGACGATATTGGTCAGCCGGTCGCACTCCGGCAGGGCGACTATCTGGTTCAGGATGTCAGCGGCCGTCAGGTTGCCGTGCCAGCCTTGTTTGCCCGTCTGGCAGAACAGGCAGTTCATCTTGCAGCCTACCTGGCACGAGACGCACAGCGTGGCCCGCTCGCCGTCGGGGATGAACACCGTCTCTACGTAGCGCTGGGCGGCGGCAGCCCCTTCGTGGGCTGTTGCGACTGAGTCGCAACACACAGGGAAGAGGTACTTGATGGTGCCGTCCTTGGAACGCTGGCAGTCGGCGGGAGCCATCAGTCCGACCTCGTAGGCGGCCTGCAGGCGCTCACGGTTGACCTTCGAGAGGTTGGTCATCTCGTCGATGTTCGCTACGTGCTTGTCGTAGAGCCACTGCGCTATCTGGCGTGCGGCAAACGGCGGCATCCCCAGCTGTGCCACCACCGTCTTCAATTCGGCGGGTGTCATGCCGAGGAGCCGTTGCCGGAGGGGTGTCGCCTGTTCAGAACGCTGTTGGGAGTCACACATGCAGGCTACGCTAACTTTGAGAGGTCGGGCTCCTCAATGTAGCGGAGCTTGTTGGACGTGATGACCTTCTCGGCTTCGTCGGCATGCTCGGTGCGGAACACCATGATGCCTTTCCCTGCCAGGAGGAAGGTGTACATGTAGGCAATGGATATGCCGGCGTTAGAGAAGGTCTCTACGGCGTCGGCACATCTGCCGGGCTCGTCGTCCAGTTCCAGTGCGAAGACGTTTGACAGGGCGACGGCCACGCCTCCCTTCTTCAGTTCCTCATAGGCGCGGAGCGGTTCGGAACAGATGAGGCGGTAGATGCCATACTCAGCAGTGTCTGCTATCGTGGAGGCCACAATCTGGATGTTGGCCTGCTTGAGAATCTGGAGCACCTTGATGAGCGTGCCCGAACGGTTCTCGATGAAGATGGATAGTTGGTGGATTGTCATGATTGTTGCTTTTAGGGTTGTATCTGGATTTCGTTATGCCGTGCTATCGTAGTACGGAGGGGTTACTGGTAGACCTTTCGCTTGTCGACCACGCGGACGGCCTTGCCCTCGCTGACGGGCAGCGTGCCTTTGGGCACGATGCGCACACGGGGCTTGAGGAGAATTTCGTCGCTCACGCGGCGGAGTATCTCTTTGGCCAGCTTCTCTATCAGCGCGTAGTTGTCGGTGGGCTCGGCCAGCTCCACCTCGATAATCATCTGGTCGTTGCTGTCCTCGGTGACGAGGGTGATGAGGTAGTTGTTGCCCAGTTCGGGGAACTGCATCAGTATCTTCTCTACCTGTATGGGGAAGATGTTGACGCCGCGCAGCACTATCATGTCGTCGGAGCGGCCGCGCATGCGGTCAAGACGGATGTGGTTGCGCCCGCAGGGACAGCTGCGTCCCAGCACGCGGGTGAGGTCGCGGGTGCGATAGCGCAGCAGGGGCATGGCCTCGCGGCAGAGGGTGGTGAGCACCAGCTCGCCAATCTGACCGTCGGGCACGGGCTCCAGCGTCTCCGGGTCTACTATCTCTACGATGTAGTAGTCTTCCCAGAAGTGCAGCCCGTTCTGCTGGGGACACTCGAAGCCCACGCCCGGTCCGCACATCTCCGACATGCCGAACGAGTTGTATGCCTTGACACCCATCATCTCCTCAATGCGCTTGCGCTGCTCCTCGGAGTGCGGTTCGGCCCCGATGGCCAGCACCTTCAGCTTGGTGTCGCGTCGCGGGTCGATGCCCTCCTGCTGCATGACCTCGTAGAGGCGGGTGACGTAGGAGGGGATGGCATGGATGGCGGTGGTGCCGAAGTCCTTGATGAACTTTATCTGGCGTAGCGAGTTGCCGGCGGCAGCGGGCACGGTGAGCATGCCCAGGCGCTCGGCACCGTACTGGAAGCCCAGTCCGCCCGTGAACATGCCATAGCCGGAAGAGTTCTGGAACACGTCGTCGGGGCGCAGGCCTACCATCCACAGGTTGCGAGCCACCTGGTTGGCCCATTCGTCGAGGTCGTGCTGGGTGTGCAGGATGACGGTGGGGTTGCCCGTGGTGCCCGACGAGGAGTGCAGGCGTACACAGTTGCGCAGGGGCACGCAGGCCATGCCGAAGGGATAGTTGTCGCGCAGGTCCTGCTTGGTGGTGAAGGGCAGCTTGCGCACGTCGTCCAGCGTCTGGATGTCGTCGGCGGTGATGCCTGCCTCTTGGAATTTCTTCTGGTAGAACTCGTTGGTCAGACAATGGCGGACGGTAGCCTTGAGGCGGTCCAGCTGGAAAGCCTCTATCTGTTCGCGGGTCATCGTCTCCCGTTCAGGGTTGAAATACTTGGATTGTTGCATGGTGATATTTAGAGTTTACGATTGTCTATGACGTGGGCGCTCTTGCCCTGCGAGCGCTCGATGGTGTTGGGGGCCTTGAGCTGCACCTTGGCGGCGATGCTGAGCACGCTCTTGAGCTTGTTGGCCAGCTTCTTCTCCAGGGCATCGACGGCGGCGGGTGTGTCGAACAGCCCGGTGAAGTGCTCCTGGCGAATCTCCACCTGCACCTGCAGCGTGTCGAGGTTGTTGACGCGGTCTACTATCAGCATGTAGCGCGGGGCAAACTCCGGCATGGAGAGCACGACGCTCTCGACCTGCGAGGGGAACACGTTGATGCCCCGGATGATGAGCATGTCGTCCGAGCGTCCCTCGATGCGCCCCATGCGTATAGCCGTACGGCCGCAGTCGCACTGGCCGTCCATCAGGTGGCAGAGGTCGCGGGTGCGGTAGCGCAGCACGGGCATGCCCTCCTTGGTCAGGGTGGTGAACACCAGTTCGCCGGTCTGTCCGTAGGGCAGGGGCTCCAGCGTGGTGGGGTTGATAATCTCCGGGTAGAAATGGTCCTCGCAGATATGGCTGCCGTGCTGCATCTGGCACTCGTAGCTCACCGACGGTCCCATGACCTCGGAGAGTCCGTAGAGGTTGTAGCCCTTCAGTCCGAGGCGCTCCTCAATCTCCTTGCGCATGTTCTCGGTCCAGGGCTCGGCTCCGAAGGCACCCACGCGCAGCTTTATCTGGTCTTTGGTGATGCCCATCTTGTCCATGGTCTCTGCCAGGTAGAGGGCATACGACGGTGTGCAGGCGATGCCCGTCACGCCGAGGTCGCGGATGAGCTTGAGGTGCTTCTCCGTGTTGCCCGTGGACGCCGGCACCACGGCGGCACCGATGTGCTCCACGCCGTAGTGGGCACCCAGTCCGCCGGTGAACAGGCCGTAGCCGTAGCTGACCGAGAAGGTGTCGTCGCGGGTGATGCCGTAGGCCGTCAGGCAGCGTGCCATGCACTCGCTCCACACGCCGATGTCCTTACGGGTGTAGCCCACGATGGTGGGGTTGCCGGTGGTGCCGCTGGAGGCATGGATGCGGATAATCTCGCTCTGCGGGGCAGCCTGCAGGCCGAAGGGGTAGTTGTCGCGCAGGTCCTTCTTGGTGGTGAAGGGCAGCTTGCGTATGTCCTCGATGGTCTGTATGTCGTCTGGACGGATGTCCAGGTCCTGCATCTTGTTACGGTAGAAGGGTACGTGGTGGTAGACGTACTCTACAATCTTGTGAAGTCTCTTGCCTTGGAGCACGCTCATCTCGTCGCGGCTCATACATTCTTTGTTTGGGTTCCAAATCATGGGGTGTTGGGTGTTAGGGTGTTAGGGTGTTGGGTGTAGCACTCGAATATCTTGTCGACGGTCTGGCGGCTCATCTTCTTGGTACACAGGCTGACCAGCCAGACGACGGGGAATCCGCCGAGCATGGCGATGGCTCCGCAGTTGATAGGGTTGATGGGGTTGCCCACCAGCATGTTGACCACCGTGATGCCCACGCCCCAGACGAAGCATGCCCACACGCTGGCCGTGGTGACCCCGCGCCAGTAGAGTCCGAGCATGAACGGTGCCAGGAAGGCACCGGCCAGTGCGCCCCACGAGATGCCCATCAGTTGGGCAATGAACGTGGGCGGGTTGAGGGCGATGAGCAGCGAGATAGCGATGAAGAACACTATCAGCACACGCATGACTACGACCTTGCGGGCCTCCACCTTCTCAGAGACGATGTCGTCGATGGTGCCTTCCTCCACCTCGCCAGGCAGCGACTTCTTGTCGCGGTAGATGAGGTCGAGGGTCATGGTGCTCGACGAGGTGAGCACCAGCGAGGCCAGTGTCGACATGGATGCCGAGAGCACCAGCAGCACCACGAGAGCTATCAGTATGTCGGGCAGTGTGACCAGCATGGACGGCACGATGCTGTCGAAGGCCAGCTTGCCGTTGGGTAGCAGGGGTGGCGTGCCGAACAGGCGGCCGAAGCCGCCGAGGAAGTAGCATCCGCCGGCCACGACGAGTGCGAAGACGGTGGAGATGACAGTGCCACGGCGTATGGCACTCTCGTCGGTGATGGAGTAGAACTTGCCCACCATCTGGGGCAGTCCCCAGGTGCCGAGCGAGGTGAGGATGACCACGCCCACGAGATTCCAGGGGTCTGGTCCGAACCACGATGCAAAGCCGCCATTGGCTGCCGGGTCGTTGTCGGCGGGCAGCTGTGCCAGCTTGTCGACGGCCGTGGTCAGTCCGCCCTGCACGTTGAGCACGGCGATGATGACGGCCACGATGCCGAAGAGCATGATGATGCCCTGTATGAAGTCGTTCATGGCCGTTGCCTTGTAGCCGCCGAGGATGACGTAGACGGCGGTGAGGATGGCCATGATGATGACGCAATACTCGTAGGGAATGCCGAAGCCCATCTCAAAGAGCGTGGAGATGCCCTTGTAGACGCCTGCGGTGTAGGGTATGAGGAATACGAAGGCGATGATGGATGCCGCCACGCGCAGTCCCTGGTCGCCGAAGCGGGTGCCGAAGAAGTCGGGCATGGTGCGGCTCTCTATGTGCTGTGTCATCAGCTTGGTGCGGCGGCCCAGCACGAGCCATGCCAGCAGCGAGCCGATGACGGCGTTGCCGATGCCTATCCACGTGGACGATAGTCCGTATTTCCAGCCGAACTGTCCGGCATAGCCCACGAAGACCACTGCCGAGAAGTAGGAGGTGCCGTAGGCAAAGGCCGTCAGCCACGGTCCCACGGCGCGTCCGCCGAGCACGAATCCGTCAACGCTGCTGGCCTGCTTGCGGCTGTAGATGCCCACGCCCAGCATGACGGCGAAGAATATAATGGTAAGGAGTATCTTGATAACCATGGTGCTACTTGACTATTTGACGGTTCTGCTATTTACTCTTTTTGCCTGCGTAGTCGATGCGCACCTGCACCTGTGCCATGATGGCATGGTTGGCACCGTGATAGAACTGGCCGTCGCGGGTGTAGGCACTCTTGTAGACGTATTGCAACTGGAAGCGGCAGCTGCGGTAAAACCAGTACTGCATGCCGGCAATGACCTTGTGCTGGTCCATGCCCAGCGAGGTGTTGAAGTTGAAGAAGTCGTAGCTGCCCACCAGGTCGAAGCCCTTGCCCAGCGGCATGTTGCCCATGACGTAGGCCCCCCGGCTGCTGACGTTGCCGTCCTTGCCTTCGAGATATTCGCCATGCACGTTCACCGCCGGCGATTTGTAGTCGAAGCCCACGGTCAGTCGGTTGCGCTTGTAGTTGTCGCCCACCTGTATGTCAGGGTTGTAGAGCGAGGTGGCTATGGCGTGGCCACGGCCGAGCTGCCCGGAGGCCACCAGTCTGAGCGCCTGCGTCGGGCGGTACTCCAGCTTAGCGATGAAGTCCTTCTCCTTGTTCAGGTCCTTCTTGTTCACGCCCTGTCCGTTCATCACGTCCAGCTCGTAGCGCAGGCGGCCGTTGTTGGTCTCGCCAAAGAGGGCCAGACCGAGGTCGCGGCCATACTGCACGCCGAAGAGCGGGTCGCTGCCGCATCCCGCGAGATAGGTGACGCCGTCGGCATAGACGTCGATGGCCTCCATGACGGTCGGCGACAGGGAGTTCTCTATCGAGAGGCCGTTCTTAAACTGTCCGAGTCTGACGGTCAGCGCCTTGTTGTTGGTGACGCGGAAGTCGGTGTAATACTCCTGCACCACGCTCGAGAAGTCGTGCATGAACAGAAACGACCATCGGTCGGTAATCTGTGCGCCACCGAGTATGATGGCACGCTTCATCTCGAAGGTAGCTTTGTCGTCGGCACCGGCGTGCGTGTAGTTGAATCCCCCTTGTGCGTAGGCATGCAGGTGGACGCGCTCCGTGACATCCCTTAGCCAGTCAATGCTGTTGCTGTCTGACGGTTGTTGTCCCATGGCGGCAGTGCTGCTGAACATGGCCATCAGCACTGCGGCCGCATAAGTAATCGTTCTCTTTCTCATCACTATAAGTGCTTGGCTCATTTATTGTGCCGGTAGGGTTACCGATTAGGGTTGTTCTGGGCGAAGACGGCCATGCGCTCGTCGAGCAGGGCGTACTGGTGGTCTTCTATGAAAGATGTACACACGCGAAGGCCCTCCTGGTGGGAGCCGGTGGTGATGAGGCATATGGCCGACACGCCATAGTACATCAGCTCGCGTGCCAGCTGTCCGCTGGTCATGCCCTTGTAGCCGATGGTGAAGTAGAAGCCGTCGGCAATGGGCTCGTCGAGGTCGCGGTCGTAGACGATGTGGAAACCGTGGCGCAGGAATATCTCCTTCAGCCGGTGGGCGCGGTCGCCGTAGACCTTCACCTCGTCGCGGAAGTTGTAGTTGCCGTCGCAGGCGGCCTGCAGCATGGCGGCCATGGCATACTGTGCCGAGTGGCTGGTGCCCGACGAGAGGGCATAGAGCATGCGTGTGGAGAACACCAGTCCGAAGGGCAGTCCCTCGTAGCGTGCCGAGAGGTCGGCATAGTGGCGGTGGAAGAGCTTGTCGCTGATGCACGTCACGCCGATGCGCTCGCCGGCATAGCTGAACGCCTTGGAGCCGCTGATGAGCAGCATGTAGTTGTCCGTATAGCGGGCCACGGTGGGCTGGTAGGGCGGTTCGAAGGGCCGCGAGAGGTCCTGGCGGAAGTCCATGGCGAAGTAGGCCAGGTCTTCCATGACGATGGTGTCGTACTGGGTGGCCAGCTGTCCGATGGTCTTGAGCTCCTGTTCGGTCAGGCAGAACCATGCCGGGTTGTTGGGGTTGGAGTAGACGACGGCGCAGATATTGCCCTGGCTGAGGTAGCTCTCCAGCTTGTCGTGCAGCCTTGCGCCGCGATAGTCGTAGACGTCGAAGGTCTCGTACTTCACGCCCTGCACCTGCAGCTGCATCTTCTGCACGGGGAATCCGGGGTCGATGAACAGCACGGTGTCCTTCGTGTGGTCGGCCTGCGAGCAGGTCAGGAACGAGGCGAAGGTGCCCTGCATGCTGCCGCAGACGGGCACGCAGCCCTCCGGGGCGATGTCGACACCGATGAACGCCTTGACGAATCGCGATGCCTGCCGCTTCAGTTCCGGGTAGCCCTGGATGTCGGGGTAGCTGTGTGCGATGCCGTCGCTGAGTGCCTTTATCTGTGCGTCGACACCCACCTGTGCGGCGGGCAGCCCGGGGATGCCCATCTCCATCTTGATAAACTCCACGCCGCTCTCCTTCTCGGCAATGGCGGCCACCTGCTTCACCTCGCGGATGGTGGCCTTGGCGAAGTCCTGAATGCCGAGCTTGGCTATCAGTCCGTCGACGATGTCCTTGCTAATGGGGGTTGCCTTCATGGTTGTGCCTCCTTGCCAATGGCCAGTGCCTTGATGTTTGCCTCGACGATGGTCTCGCCCTTGCGTCCGAAGACGCGGCGGATGGCCTCCTCCAGCTTGTCGTACTCTATGCCGAGGGCCTGCTGGGCGGCCCCCAGGAGGATGACGTTGGCCGAGCGGGGCACGCCGGCATCCTTGGCCTTCTGCTCAATGTCGAGCATGATGACGTTGGGCAGCTGGGCCAGGTCGGCCTTGATGACCTCCATGTCGGGGTAGTTGGGTATGTTGACGAAGGGTGTCGACGACGTGATAATCCATCCGTTGCGCTTGAGGAAGGGCAGGTAGCGCAGGGCCTCCATGGGCTCCATGGAGATGATGACGTCGGCGGTGCCCCGTGCGATGAGGTCGCTCATGATGGGCTCCGACGATATGCGCAGGTTCGACTGCACGTCGCCGCCTCGCTGGCTCATGCCGTGTACCTCTGCCTGCTTGATGTAAAGGTTCTCGTTCATGGCTGCTTCGCCGATGATGGTGGCAATAGAGAGGATGCCTTGTCCGCCCACGCCACAGAGTATGATGTCTGTCTTCATGTACTATTTGACGGTTTACGATTTACGATTTGGCTTGCGCCTTCTTCTGCTTCAGGTGGCGCTGCAGGGTCTGCATGCACTCGCGGCGGGGAATGATGACCGAGGTGCCGTGGTAGTTGATTTCGTCGCGGATGGCCTGCGTAATCTCAGGCATGTTCTTGGGCAGCGGCACCACCACCTTCAGGTGCTCGTCGCTGAGGCCCAGTCCACGGCAGATGGCTTCAAACTTGTTGGTGCCGGCGGAGTCCTGGCCGCCGGTCATGCCGGTGGTGAGGTTGTCGCTGATGATGACGGTGATGTCGGCATTCTCGTTGATGGCATCCAGCAGGCCGGTCATGCCGGAGTGGGTGAACGTAGAGTCGCCGATGATGGCCACGGCGGGCCACTGGCCGGCGTCGGCGGCACCCTTGGCCATGGTGATGCTGGCACCCATGTCCACACACGAGTGGATGGCGTGGAAGGGTGGCAGGAAGCCCAGCGTGTAGCAGCCGATGTCGCCGAAGACGCGGGGGTTGTCGTACTCGCGCAGCACCTCGTTCAGGGCGGCGTAGACGTCGCGGTGGCCGCAGCCCTGGCAGAGTGCGGGCGGGCGGGGTGCCACGTCCTCGCAGGGGTCGTAGCACTGGCCGCAGGGCATGCCGAGTGCCTTCTTGACGATGTCGGGATTCAGCTCGCCGGTGCGGGGCACCTCGCCGGTCAGGCGGCCCTTGATGACGGCATTGCCGGGCATGACGCCACGCACCTGCTCCTCGATGAAGGGCTGTCCCTCTTCGAGGATGAGCACCTCCTGGCAGTCGTCGGTCATGCGGCGGATGAGCTTCTTGGGTATGGGATACTGCGAAATCTTCAGCACGGGGTGGGGGCATCCGTCGGGGAAACACTCCATGAGGTAGTTGTAGGCGATGCCGCTGGCAATGATGCCCAGATACTGGTCGTCGCCGTCCAGATACTGGTTGTAGGGGCTGTCGACGGCCATCTGCTCGAGCAGCGGCTGCTGGGCGGTGACAATGTCGTTGCGCTTGCGGGCGTTGGCGGGCAGCAGCACCCAGTTGCGGGCCTCGGCGTCGTAGTTGAGAGCGTTCTGCTGTCGCGGCGTGTCAGCACACTCGACGACGGCGCGCGAGTGGGCCATGCGAGTGGTGACCCGCATGAGCACGGGCAGCTGGATGCGCTCCGAGAGGTCGAAGGCCACGCTCATCATGTCGTAAGCCTCCTGCTGGTTGGCGGGCTCCAGGGTGGGTATGAGTGCGAACTTGCCGTAGAAGCGTGAGTCCTGCTCGTCCTGCGAGGAGTGCATCGACGGGTCGTCGGCCACGAGCACGATGAGTCCGCCGTTGACGCCCGTCATGCCACTGTTGACGAAGGGGTCGGCACAGACGTTCAGTCCGACGTGCTTCATGCACACCAGGGCGCGCTTGCCCATGAACGACATGCCGAGGGCGGCCTCCATGGCCGTCTTCTCGTTGGTCGACCATCGGCTGTGTATGCCACGCTCCTTGGCCAGCGGGTTGCCTTGTATAAACTCGGTAATCTCGGTCGACGGGGTGCCGGGGTAGGCATAGACACCGCTGAGGCCGGCGTTTATGGCTCCCAGCGCTATGGCCTCGTCGCCCAGTAATAGTTTCTTTGCCATATCTACTGTTTCCTTTGGTTGTTTGGTTTCCTATCTGTTCATGCTTGCCGCTCCGTGGGGTGGCCTGCGGGTGCAAAAGTACAATAAAATCCTGTAATCCCCAAACGAAAGGGGCGGAAATGTTCATGCCTTGGCCCCGTCGGTCATGGGTGGCGTCTCGTTCTGGCGCAGCGACTCGACGAAGTCGCTGATTTTGCGCAGCTCGCGGGGTATGCGTATGTTTTGCGGGCAGTGGGGCTCGCACTGGCCGCAGCCGATGCAGTGGTCGGCCTGGCGCAGGCGGGGCACGGCACGGTCGAGGCCGATGAGGTAGTTGCGGCGCAGGCGGGCATACTCCTCGTCCATGTTGGGGCGGGGCAGGGTGCCCTCGTTCTTGCATTTATTGTAGTGGACGAAGATGGCCGGTATGTCGATGCCGTAGGGGCAGGGCATGCAGTATTTGCAGTCGTTGCAGGGTATGTTCTCCAGGCCGACGATACGCTGGGCGACGTCGCGCTCGAGGTACTGCTGCTCCTTCTTGCTCAGGGGCACCAGGGGACAGTAGCTGAGGAGGTTGTCCTTGAGGTGCTCCATGTAGGTCATGCCCGACAGCACGGTGAGCACGCCTTCGGGTGTGCCGGCATAGCGGAAGGCCCACGAGGCGACGCTCCGCTGGGGGTCGCGCTGCTTAAGCTCGGCGGCCAGATACTGCGGCAGGTTGGCCAGTCGGCCGCCCAGCAGTGGCTCCATGATGACGGAGGGTATGCCGCGCTTCTGCAGTTCGGCGTAGAGGTAGCGGGCGTCGGTGTTGCTCGAGTTGACCTCGTTGGCGAAGTCCCAGTCGAGGTAGTTGAGCTCTATCTGCACGAAGTCCCACTTGTACTTGTCGTGCATGGACAGCAGCCAGTCGAAGACGGCAATGTCGCCGTGGTACGAGAATCCGAGGTTGCGTATGCGTCCGGCCTTGCGCTCCTCGACACAGAAGTCGAGCATGCCGTTGTCGATGTACCGCTGCTTGAAAGCCTCCATGCCGCCGCCGCCGATGCTGTGCAGCAGGTAGTAGTCGATGTAGTCGGTCTGTAGCTGCTTCATGCTGTTGCGGTACATGGCGATGCTGGCCTCGCGGCTCTGCGTGGCGGGGTTGAAGTTCGACAGCTTGGTGGCTATGTAGTAGTCGGAGCGCTTGTGGCGGCTGAGGGCGATGCCCGTGCAGGCTTCCGACTTGCCCTGGCAGTAGACGGGGCTGGTGTCGAAGTAGTTGACGCCGTGCTCGATGGCGTAGTCCACCTGGCGATTTATCATGTCCTGGTCGTAGTCGTCGGCGTTCTCGGTCTTCGACGGCAGGCGCATCATGCCGAAGCCCAGCAGCGACACCTTGTCGCCGGTGGTGGGGCTGGTGCGGTAGGTCATCTTGCCCACGGGGGGCTCTACCTGTTGGATGTACTCCTCTACGGCCTTGGTCTCGGCCGTCTTCTTGCAGCCGGTCATGACGGCGGCGGTGGCCACGGCTCCTCCGCCTAAGAGCTTGAGGAACGAGCGGCGCGATATGTCTTTGTTCATATTGGTTTGCGTTTTAGCCGGTTAATATTGGTGCTATAGCTCGCGGTGCTGCTCGTGGCCTTCGACGTAGATGGCCGAGTAGGGGCGGGCGGGGCAGAGGTTCTCGCAGGCTCCGCAGCCGATGCAGGCGGCCTCGTTGACGACGGGAATCTTCAGCGACTCCTCGTCGTCGGGGTCAGAGGCCACCATCGCGATGGCTCCCGTGGGGCAGTGGCGGGCACAGTTGCCGCACTCCACGCCGTCGGTCAGCGGCACGCAGTTCTTCTTCAGCCATACGGCATGGCCTATCTGCGTCGAGGCTTTCACCTCGCGGGCGATGGGCTTGATGGCCCCCGACGGGCACACCTCTGAGCAGCGCGTACACTCCGGGCGGCAGTAGCCCAGCTCGTAGCTCATGGTGGGCTGCATGATGCTGAGCCAGTTGGTGCCGGGGCGCAGCACGTGGTTGGGACATGCCGTCACGCACAGCTGGCAGCCCGTGCAGCAGTTGGCCATGTGCTGGGCCGACAGCGAGCCCGGCGGGGTCAGCGGCGTCTGGCGCTGCGGGGCTATCTTGTCGGCTATCTCGGCCAGTCCGCCGTCGTTGAGCTTCTCTTTCTGCTGGGCCAGGGCGGCGGTGGTCAGCAGGGCGCTGGCCAGCAGAAACGAGCGGCGCGAGGCGTCGCTCCCGGCGGGCTGGCCGGGCTGTGGGCCCTGCTGGTCGTGGGCGCCTGGGTTGTCGGCACTGTGCTGACGGCCAGGGGCATATTTCAGCGCCCCGAACTTGCAGCTGTCGAGGCAGTTGCCGCAGACCACGCAGCGCGAGTAGTCGACGCTGTGGCTCTTGTAGTCGATGCACGACGCCTTGCAGCTCCGGCTGCACATGGAGCAGTTGCGGCACTTCGCTTCGTCGAAGCGTATCTTCAGCCACGAGAATCGGCTCAACAGCGAGAGCACCGTGCCCACGGGGCAGACGGTGTTGCAATAGGTGCGGCCGTAGCGCCACGCCAGTATGGCCAGGCAGAAGAAGGTGGCGGCGGCCACCACCAGCACCAGCTGGCTGTTGGCCACGGTGCCGTCGACGCGGTAGAAGAGGTAGCTGTCGCTGTTCTCGGCCACCGTGGCCAGCATGTTGTTCAGACTGACCCACACGGGGCGCAGACACATGGCGGCTATGCGCCCGAAGGCGGAGTAGGGGGCCAGCAGCTGGACGACGCTGCCCACGCCCAGCGCGGCGCAGCCGATGAACACGGCCAGCAGGGGATAGCGCAGCCATCTGACCTCGGGCGAGTAGCTGTAGCGCTGCTTGTGCGACCGGCGGCCCAGCCATGCGACGAGGTCCTGCATGATGCCGAGCGGACAGACGACCGAGCAGTAGATACGCCCGAAGACGAGTGTCAGCACGACGAGCACGGCGATGACGACGACATTGACGGCCAGCACGGCTTCGAGCAGTTGCAGCTTGGGCATCCACGCCAGCCAGTGGCGGGCCGTGCCCGTGAAGTCGACAAACAGCCACGTGAGTCCGATGAACATCACCGTCGCCAGGGCAATTCTAATTTTCCTTAGTGTCATGAGTGGTTCGTTTGTATTGTTTAGTTGTTATTGTTTGCTTCTTTGGGGTGCACCAGCCGCACGATGACGATGCTCGCCTCGTAGAGCAGATAGATGGGCAGCGCCACGACCAGCAGCGTAAACACGTCGGTGGTGGGGGTGATGACGGCCGCCACCACGAGGATGGCCACCACGGCGTGCCGCCGGTAGGTGGTCATGAGTGTGCCGTCGATGAGGCCCAGACGGCCCAGCAGCCCACTGACCACGGGCAGCTCGAACACCACGCCCATGACCAGGCTCATGCCCAGCAGGGTGTCGACGTACGACTGCAGCGTCAGCATGTTGGCCACGTCGGGCGACACCTGGTAGGTGCCCAGAAAGCGGACGGTCAGCGGAAACACCACGAAGTAGTTGACCAGCGTTCCCACGAGGAACATCACATAGGCCGCCCCCACCAGCCACACGGCATAGCGGCGCTCCTGGCGGTAGAGGCCGGGCGACACGAAGCGGAACAGCTCGTAGAGCACGTAGGGCGAGGCCGCCAGCAGTCCGGCATAGAGGGCTGTGCGCATGTGAATCATAAACTGCTCGGTCAGCCCCGTGTTCATGAGGTGCAGGCTGAAAGGCCCGATGCCCAGCAGGCGGTAGGTAACAAACTGGCTCGTGCGCGGCGCCAGCACCACGGCGAACAGCTCCGTCTTCAGGGCGAAGGCCACCACGGCCATCACCGCCACGGCCGCCACGATGCGCAGCAGCGAGGAGCGCAACACGTCAAGGTGCTCCCAGAAGGTGAGCACCCCGCCTGTTGACTCCGGCACCACGGTCGGCTTGCCGCCATCGGCCATCTTAGCTGGCCCCGCCTTTCTCCCCGTCGTCCGAAGGGGCAGGGGAGGATACATCCTTCATGCCGTCCTTGAAGCTCTTGACACCCTTGCCAAGACCGTTCATCAGTTCGGGAATCTTCTTGCCGCCGAACAGCAGCAGCACGATGAGTGCGATGACGAGGACTTCCTGCATTCCTAATCCAAACATACGCTATAGTGTCTTTGTTGCTCTTTATTACGCTATTGTGTCTTTGTTGCTCTTTATCGACGGCAAAGTTACGCAAAAATGAGCAACCCGCCCGCACTCAGCCGCTGACTTTTTGTTTTTTTAATACTTGACCCGCCCCGTCCGTGCAGGGCGCTTTCCCGGCCCCTGGCCCGTCGCCAGCCCTCTGCCGCCCGTGGCTCAGCCCCGTCCTGGCCCGTCGCCAGGCCGCCGCCGCCCGTGGCTCAGCCCCGTCCGTGCAGGGCGGTTTCCCCGCCCTGGCCCGTCGCTACCCCCGCCCAAACCGGGCGTTACCCCCGCCCAAACCTATTCGCAGCGGCCGCCGCGAATATCAGCAGCGCCCGCTACCGATATTGATGGCGGGCGCTGCTGATATGAATGGCGGGCGCTGCTGACCATGGCTCGTCGGTCGTTCCTTCTGTTCGCCCCATCAGCAAAGGTACGAAAAAATAGCCTCACGACCAAGAAAAAACCGACATTTTCTTTGCCCTTTGCACATTTTTCGCTATCTTTGCCCGCAAAACAAGGAAAGACCAATCGGAATCATGGAACAGAATATAGAGTTTATCCTCAGAATACTGTGCGCCGCCCTCTTAGGCGGACTCATCGGACTGGAGCGTGAGTATCGCTCGAAGGAGGCAGGCTTCCGCACCCATTTCCTCGTGGCCATGGGCTCGTGCCTGTTCATGCTCGTGTCGGCATACGGCTTCAGCGACTCGCTCAACAGCGACCTGCAGCGATGGGACGTGTCGCGCGTGGCGGCTCAGGTGGTCAGCGGCATCGGCTTCATAGGCGCCGGCACCATCATCTTCCGCAAGACGGAGAACGTGGTCAGCGGACTGACCACCGCGGCCGGTGTGTGGGTGACGGCGGCCATCGGACTGGCCTGCGGCGGCGGCATGTATGTGCTGAGCATAGCCAGCACACTGACGGTGCTGGCCGGACTGGAGGCGTTCAACTACTTCCTGCATAAGTTCGACAGGAAGGTGAAGCCCAGACACGAAGAATAATCACTGCTGATAGTAGAGCGCGGCACCGATGGCCGTGCAGAACTCTGCATACTTGGGTATGTGGAAGTGTACCTTGTAGAACTTCTCAAGCATGGGGTAGATGTCCTTGCACTGAGGCAACAGCGTCAGATTGCCAATGAGCACGAAGTCCTTGATGCCGCTGTTCAGCGCGCTGAGTATGGCCGCAGAACCGATGGTCTGCAGCACCATGACGATGAGACCCAGGGCAATGTCCTCCTTGGGCGCGTCGTACTGCGCCTTCGAGAACAGCGATGCCGTGGCATCCATGGGCAGACCGGGCAGCGGATGGGTGGATATGTCGCCGATGAGCAGGTTGATGTTGCGGATGTCGCCCTGCATGGCCAGACTCTGAATCTGCTTCCAGTCGCGGGTGTTGAGCATGACACGTGCCAGACCCTGAAGGGTGCCGCCGCCGATGCCCAGGCCGCCGATGTGGCGGATGTCGTCGCCGTCGCACTGCACAAAGCTCGTGCCCGTGCCCATCGACACGACGATGGCCTTCGACAGGCCCGACTCGAAGCGCGCCCCCAGGCCGTCGGCCACAAACTCGTCGACCTTCTGCGTGGGAATGCCGTAGACGGGCTCGTCGACATAGGCGGCACCCACGCCGGTAAGCATGACGCGCTCTATGTCGCCAAGGCTTATCTTGTTGTCGTGAAGATACTTGCCGAAAGCACCGTAGAGTGACGTCACCTGGTCGGCGGCGGATATGCGGATGGGTGAAACGACGCGCCCCCCGTGCAGGCCTACTATCTTTGTGGTCGAGATGCCGGCATCGATACCGATAATGATTCCCATAGTCGTGTGGATGATAATATTGTTAAAAACGCCGCAAAGTTACAAACTTTTTCGTATCTTTGCATCCGTAATGCTGTTTATCAGGCTTTAATTCATATTTATTAACTTATCATGATGCCAGAGAGCATGGCTACGGCATCGGGGCAGTGGACGTGTGTGCTGAGGGCTGCCAGACTGGTGGAACAGTCGTTTCCACCGCGCGACGCTGACAGCGTCTATGCGCTGACGGCCGCACTGAACCTGCTGAATGCCGAGGTGAAAAAACCAAAAGGACAACAAAAGGTGAGCTATGGCTATATCAAAGGTATGGTCTGCTGCACCTTCTTCTGGCTGCTGCGCAACCCCGTCAGCGGCGTCGACATCTATTGGGACAACGACATCCGCGTGGCCTACATCAGGGTCGGAGGCAGGCAGTTCAGCTTCCACTACGTGCCCCTGCTGGCCGAACACCGCAAACTGATGTGCGGACTGCGACGGCAGCTGTGGGACGGCCGGCGGCTGCAGCCCGAAGCCCTGCAGCTGATGCCCAGGGGATGGGACGACGCTCCGCTGACCGACACCCCCAAGGGACGGCTGGCCCGCAAGATACGCCACTTCGGCATGTGCAGTCTGCGACACATTCTGACCGATGTGGTGGGCATGGCGGTGCAGCGACCGGCAGGTGCCGACGTGCGTCGCGAACGTGTCAGCGAGCACAAAGACAGACTGAACAACTGGCAGCGCCTGATGCACAACCCGAAGCTCCGACGAAGGGTGCAGGCATTGAAGTATGCCCTGCACTTCCATATCTGGACCACCGACTACTGTGACCTGCACCACCGCCCGGACACCAGCAGGATGAAGCTGGTGAGATATACGGGCAACAACTACGAACAGGTGCGCCAGGTGGTCATGGGAGAGGACTTGCCCATGAATCAGCGGCCGGAACAGACGCTCCGCAAGGGACGACTCTACTACCGCCCGCGCGGACTCTTCACCTGGCGCGCGCTGGCACCTGCCAGCCATCTGGTCATGCTGGCCTACTACTGCAACCTGAAGATTGGCAACCACGTCTACAACCTGTGCCTGACCTATGCCATCGTGCGCTACTTGGCACAGCGGTTTCCCGACCTGCGATTCATCAATATTCTCAACTACAACCGTCACAAGGTGCACGGACGCATCTACACGCCGACTGCACTGGACAGGGTGCCGCCGAACTCAAAGGCACGCAAGCTGAAGGTATGGATGGTGGTGGACACCATGCAGACGCTGCGCAACTACCAGGCCTGCCAACTGCCTGTCAACCTGCTGACCGACTATCTGCGCACGCCCGACTACCTTGATACCTATCGCGTGGTCAGCCACCGCGACAAGGTCGGCCTCTATGCCTACAGCCGTTTCCACCTACTGCCGGCCGTCTACAGGCACATTACAGTACACGGAAACTATGCTCAGGTGACACGCGACGACGGAAAAATGGCCGTCTACAGCCTGCACCTGGAGCGCTTCGTGACTCCGTTTGCCTACGACGACATCTGGTACGACCGGCAGCGCTACGCCATCCTGGGCCGACATGACGGAACAGTCGACGTTATCCACGACTTCGTGGTGTGGTAGAATGAAACGGGTGGGCACGAAAAAACCCTCTGACGCACGCTTGCAATGCAGAGGGTTTCATAATGAAAGGAGGAAATTTTTGTGGTACCTCCAGGAATCGAACCGGGGACACACGGATTTTCAGTCCGATGCTCTACCAACTGAGCTAAGGCACCATCGATGTTGTTGCATTCCTTTCGTTTGCGGTTGCAAAGGTACGACAAAAAAAACAATCGGCCAAACTTTTGACCGATTATTTTTGCCAAACACCCAAAAAAGTACGTCTGACGGCCTCTGTGTGGCCGATATTTCATCATTTCCTACTCGCGCTCTTGGTCTTTGAAGCCTTTCTTGCCGTCTGTGACGGGCTCCTCTGACTGCTTCAGACCTTCGCGCTTGTTGCCCAAGATGACACTGCTGCTATTCGCCTTTATGGCGGGTACGCTTGTTCTGCAGCGAGGTGTAGCCCTTGATGCCGTCGGGGTTGTAGATGTCCAGGTGGTCCATGTTGTACATGACGAGGTTGCCCTGCTGGTCGAAGTGCAGCAGGTCGCTGTTGCGCTGAATGGTCTGCGGACCGTTGGTAATCGGGTTTTTCACCGTGGTGGTAATCTTGTCGGTCACCTTCGGCGCAGCCGAGAAGTCGGCAGTAGGCCATTCTACGTAGTACTGGCCAAACTCCTCGCACTCGGCAAACATACGATGGTCGCCCAGGACGAAGTTACGGAAGCGGTTGTCCTCGCTGTCCAGCTGGTAGAGCTGCTCCCAGTTGGCTTCCTGCCACGGCAGGGCTGTCCTGGCGATGACGCGACCCCAACAGCCATAGAGGTAGCCGTCCTTGATAGCGGTGGCCTTGATGTCGTCCTTCAGCTTATAGTATTTCGCGCCGCCCTCGGCTTCGTGATAGGGCTTGATGTGGGGCTGGGCCGTCGTGGGCATGGCCACTATCTCGTCGCCGGTGACGGCTATCATGGCGCCGTCGTCAAAGACAAAGGCGTTGCGGATGCCGTTGCTGCTATATTCGCGCACAAACTTACACTGTCCGCCATCCATATCGAACAGGATGGCACCCTTGCCGTAGGCCACGAGCCAGCGCTTGTTGGGCGAGAAGGTGATGCCGGTGAAGGCTTGCTGGTGGCCGATGAGCCCTTTGCCGTAGTCGCTGGTGGGATAGAGGCAGGGCGATGTGTCGCGGCTCTGGCCGTCGTAGCGTACTAATCCTATGTTGGTAACCATCAGGTAGAGGTCTTTACCGTCGTGGCCGATGGCGGTAATCATCTTTTCACGACTGCCGGGGATGTACTGGCTGATGGTGCCCGTCTGCTTGTCGACGCTGAGCACCGAACGGCCCAGCTGGTTGATGAAGTAGAGGGCATCAGGGCCTTCGGCCAGCGGCTTTTCTAACGAGATGTCGTTAAAGCCTACGATACAGATGTTGGCCGGCGTGCCCGCCTTGGGTGCTGCCGTTGAGGCTGCCGATGCCGCTGTTGGCTTGCGTACAGGGGCTTTTCCCCTGCGTTGCTGTGCGCTGGCTGCCAGCGTGACAGCCAACATGAGCAGGATAATGATACTGGTACGTCTCATGTTTAAGTGATTTTTAGTTAGTGGTTCGTGACGGTGTATAGGCCATATCCGCTTGTCGGCGGGGCTTCCCTGAAACTGGCGGGCAAAAGGCCGCGTCAGTTTACTGGGGATGGTTGTCGCCCCCCAACGGATTCCAGCCCTGAGCCTTGAGGGCAAACTCCTGGTCGTCGCGGGTGACGAGGACGTGGCCGAGGCTCTCCTTGGTGATGTGGCCGATAAGGTGGACGTCGTCAAGGGCCTGCACCTTCTCGTGGTCGCCAATGGGGACGGTGAACACCAGCTCGTAGTCTTCGCCGCCGTTGAGCGCACAGGTGGAGACGTTCATGTTCATCTCCTCAGCCATCACGGCCGTCTGGTAGTCGATGGGCAGCTGCTTCTCATAGATGCGGCAGCCCACATGGCTCTGATGGCAGATGTGTAGCAGCTCGCTGCTCAGACCGTCGGAGATGTCCATCATGGCCGTAGGACGGATGCCAGCCTCGCGCAGCCGTTGGACAATGTCGCCACGGGCTTCGGTCTTCAGCTGGCGTTGCAGCAGATATTCCTTGCCGGCAAAGTCGGGCTGGAAGTCGGGGATGGCTGTGCCCTTCTGCTTGGCTTCATCTACCAGCTGGTAGTAGACGGCCTTCTCGCGCTCTAACAGCTGCAGACCCATATAGGCTGCGCCCAGGTCGCCGCTGACGCAAATGAGGTCGGTCTCGCGGGCTCCGTTACGGTAGACAATGTCCTCCTGGCGGGCCTCACCGATGCAGGTGATGCTGATGGCCAGGCCGGTGTACGACGATGTGGTGTCGCCGCCCACGATGTCTACCCCCCACTTGTCGCAGGCCATGCGCAGACCGCTATAGAACTGCTCCAGGTCCTCAACGGTGAAGCGCTTCGAGAGGGCCAGCGAGACGGTCAGCTGGCGCGGCGTGCCGTTCATGGCGAAGATATCGCTGATGTTGACCATGGCGGCTTTCCAGCCTAAGTGCTGAAGGTCGATGTAGGTGAGGTCGAAGTGGACACCTTCCATGAGCATGTCGGTGGTGACGAGCACTTCGCTGTCGGGATAGTGAAGTACGGCGCAGTCGTCGCCTACGCCGTACTTCGTGGATGGGTTCTTGGGCGCTATGTCCTTGGTCAGGCGCTCTATAAGCCCGAATTCTCCTAATGTTGCTATTTCCATTGCTCGGTAGGATGTGCTGTGTTAAACTTCTCAGAGGTCGCTGAGGTTATACGTTCTGAGCGCATAATCATCTCACGCATGATTTCCGTCATGTAGGGCTGTGCCTTGTTGGCGGCCTCCTGCACCTCCTCATGGCTGACCTCGACGGGGGTGTCGAAGCCGCCCAGGTCGGTGATGACCGAGATGCCGAAGGTGCGGATGCCACAGTGGTGGGCCACGATGACCTCGGGGACGGTGGACATGCCGACGGCATCGCCGCCGAGCTGACGGTACATCTTGTACTCGGCAGGGGTCTCGAAGGTCGGACCCTGCACGCCGACATAGACACCATAGGTGATGCGTATCTTCTTCTCATTGGCAATGGCGGCTGCTTCCTTGATGAGACTCTTGTCGTAGGTCTCGTGCATGTCGGGGAAGCGCGGCCCGGTGGGGAAGTTCTTGCCACGCAGCGGGTGCTCAGGGAACATGTTGATATGGTCGGTGATAATCATCAGGTCGCCTATCTTGAAGGCAGGATTCATGCCGCCGGCGGCATTCGACACAAAGAGGGTCTTGATGCCCAGCTCGTAAAACACACGAACGGGGAACGTCACTTCTTTCATGGAGTAGCCCTCGTAGAAGTGAAAGCGTCCCTGCATGGCCAATATGTCCACGCCACCCAGTTTGCCGAAGATGAGCTTGCCGCTGTGGCCTTCGACGGTGGACACGGGGAAGTTGGGAATGTCGCTATAGGGAAATTCCTGCTTGTCAGTGATTTCGGAAACTAATTGTCCGAGGCCGGTCCCCAGAATGATTGCGGTCTTGGGGCTTGTAGTCATCCTTGCCTTTAGCCAGGATGCTGTTTCTTGAATTCTTGTGTACATAGTCAATGATAAATGCGTTAAACTTAGGTTCTTGGTCTTGAAGGAAACTTACGTGAACGGGAAGGACGTAGAGCTGACGGCGCACCTCGGCATCAAGGCCCGTAGCATGCTGCAGGCGGGTGGCATCTTTCTCGGTGGTAATGATGCAGCGGGGCTCTGGCAGACGGGCAAAGGCCTCGTTGATGTGGTGGATGTCCTTCTTCTTGAAAAGATGGTGGTCACCATAGGTTAGGGGAGTGAGGTGGCGGATGGTGGGCGAAAGGTCGTGCATCATCTGTTCGGGTGAGGCAATGCCCGTCAGCAACAATACATGGTAGTCTGAGAGGTCAGATATCGCGTGCTTGGGTATTGACGACGAACTAGGCTCCTCGGCAAACAGAGGACGCAGCTGCCCGTACTCCAGCGTGGTGAAGAACAGCGTCTGATAGGGGTACAGGTTCATGGCCTTGGTGATGACGCGATACTCCATGGGCTTCAGACCTTGTGGACACTTAGTGACGATAACAATGTCGGCACGGTCCTTGCCGTTGAGGGGTTCGCGCAGCCGGCCGGCAGGCAAAAGATTGTCGTAGATGACGAGACGGTGATAGTCGACCAGCAGGATGTTGATGCCAGGCTTGACATAACGATGCTGGAAAGCATCGTCAAGCAGGATGACATCCAGGCTTTTATCGCTTGAGGTCAGTTGCTCAATGCCGTGGCAACGGTTCTTGTCTACGGCCACCGTAACCTTGGGGAACTTCTGCTTCATCTGATAGGGCTCGTCGCCTATCTCAGGCATCGTGGTGTTGGCAGATGCCTTGACGAATCCCTTGCTCTTGCGCTTGTAGCCTCGGCTCAGCACGGCTACGTGGCATTTCCCGCTAAGTGTCTGGATGAGGTATTCTACATGGGGGGTCTTGCCTGTTCCGCCCACCGTGATGTTGCCCACGGAGATGACAGGCACCTTGAACGAACGGCTTTTCAGCAGTCCGAGGTCGAACATGGCATTGCGTATTTTCACCGCCAGACCGTAGAACCAGCTTAACGGCAGTAGCCATTTGTTGATTTTGATGAAGTCTCCCTCCATGCTTTACGCTTTTATGCTTACTTCCCCCTATTATTTAATAATAAGGTAATAGGGCAGACGGGCCTGGATGGCATTCTTGCGGTTTATGTGCTTCAGATACGTGAACGGCTCGTAGTACTCGCCTAAGGTGGCGCGCATCTGTTCGTCCAGGTAGCTGCCCTTGTCACTTATGTTCAGGAGGTTCTCAAACCACAGCGGGGGCTCTGGATAACTGGTGGCGTGATATTCACTGAGCTTGGCCAGTTGGGCAGCTTTGGCAATGGCCTTGTCAAGACCGCCAAGCTCGTCGACGAGTTTGTTCTTCAGTGCATCGGTGGCCAGCCATACACGTCCTTGTGCTACTTCTTCAATGGCATCGACTGACTGCTTACGGCCATTGGCCACACGCTTGCGGAACAGCTCGTAGCCACGGCCAATATACTGCTCCAATAGCGCCATCTCCTCGGCGTTAAAGGGACGCGCCATCGTGCCGAAGGCAGCATGCTTGTTGGTCTTCACCTCGTCAAACTTGATGCCTAACTTCTCAGTGAGCAGACCGCTCAGGTCTGGGAACATGCCAAAGATACCGATGCTGCCGGTGACAGTGGTAGGCTCGGCAATGATGTAATTGGCCGGACAGCTGATATAGTAGCCGCCGGAGGCTGCATAGCCACCCATTGACACGACAACAGGCTTTTTGGCCTTCAGCTGTGAAACGGCGTGCCATATCTGTTCTGAGGCATAGGCCGAGCCGCCAGGGGAGTTGACACGCAGCACGACGGCCTTGACATCGTCGTCCTTTGCCAGCTTCTCCAGGTCTTTCGTCACGGTGTTGCCCACGATGTAGTGCTCTTGGTTGGTGATACCGGCAATGTCGGTGTCGATAATCTCACCATAGGCATAGTAGACGGCCACTTGCTCGCCCTTCTCTTTCTCGCCTTTCACGCCCTCCATGTCGGTCAGCGTCAGTTGGGGGATGTCCTCGTCGGCATCCAACTTTAGCATCTGTTTAATCTCTTTCTTTACCTCGTCGGTGTAGAGCAGCTTGTCTACCAGCTTCAGGCGAAGCAGCTCCTGGGGTGTGGAGAAACTGACAAAGCGGTCGGCGTAGGCGTTCAGCGAGTCAACGGGAATCTTACGGCTTTCAGACACGTCCTTGAGCATGACCTGCCAAATGCCGTTGATATAGGCCGTTACCTGTTCACGGTTGGGTCCGCTCATGCCGTCGGCAGTCATCGTTTCAGGCGCGCTTTTGTATTTCCCAACCTTTGCCAGCTGGTATTTTACGCCAAACTTAGCCAGGAGGTCTTTAAGGAAGTACGGGGTGGCAGCTAGTCCGTGCCAGTCGACCATGCCCTGTGGGTTTAGGAATACCTTGTCGGCAACGCTGCATATATAGTAGGTGGACTGCTCGTAGGAGTCAGCATATGCCACAATCCACTTTCCCGACTTCTTGAAGTCGAGCAACGCCTCACGGATGGCATGTGAGGAAGCAGGAGCATCGGCGGCAAACAGGCCGGCCTCGATGTAGATACCTTTGATGTCTTCGTTGGCCTTGGCTTTCTGGATGGCACTGAGTATCTTGTCCAGTCCCAACGTCTCAGTGACCTGTCCGGTCAGCATGCCGATGGGGTCTTCTTGTGTCCGCTCGTCCATCACACCCGACAGTGTCAGGGTGAACACCGAATTGTCCTTGACACTGGTGGAGCTGCCAGCTGCCGAGGCGGCCAGTCCTACCAAAGAGATGACTGACAAAATGCCCATGATGACCGTGAGCAGTATGATACCCGTGATGGTTGCCAACACGTACTTTAGGAAGTCTTTCATGCTAATGATGTTTTGATGATTAGTAATTGTTGTACATAGTCTACTTGCCTTCGGTCAGCCCTCCAGAGGAGCCTGTTTTAGCTGCTCCAGTGCGCGGCAGAGCTGGTCAGGGCATGACGTGCTCTTTGTGCCACAGCGTATGCCGTCTATCTTTCGGATGACGTCGTCAATGCGCTGGCCACATACTAATTTGCTCACTCCTTGTAGGTTGCCGTTGCAACCGCCAAGGAAGAAAACTTGCTGGATAATGTCATTCTCGTCGGCAGTCACGTCAATGAGTCGTGAGCAGGTGCCTTGTGTCTCATACTGTATATGTCTTGTTTTCATGCCACAAAGATACGAGTTATTTATTGAACAGCCAAGAATCTTTCGCTTTTTCTTTCATTTTTCTTTCTTTTCCCGTCAGGAGTGTAGTGCCGTTTACTATATATTATGGTGTAACAGGTGTCGTCCTGGTAGCTTCTTGCCGACTATCCGATTCTGCCAAAGTGTCAGTCCTGACGGTTTGGCACGGTTTTCGCACTGCAAGGGGCAAAACAATAAAGCAATAAACAATTAACACTTAAAGTACAAGTATTATGAGCATTAAACCATTAGGCGACCGTGTGTTGGTAGTGCCAGCACCGGCAGAAGAGAAAATCGGAGGCATTATTATTCCTGATACCGCAAAGGAGAAGCCCTTGCACGGTACTGTCAAGGCCGTCGGTCAGGGCACGAAGGATGAAGCAATGATTCTAAAGGCTGGCGACGAGGTGCTGTACGGCAAGTACAGCGGTACGGAGTTGGAGTTCGAGGGCGAGAAATATCTGATGATGCGTCAGTCTGACGTTCTCGCTGTGCTGGAGAAATAAGTTAATCAAGGGTAAAACGTTTAAAAGACAGATAATTATGGCAAAAGATATCAAGTTTAATATTGAGGCCCGCGACCTGCTGAAGAACGGCGTGGACCAGTTGGCAAACGCAGTAAAGGTGACGCTGGGCCCGAAGGGTCGCAACGTCGTCATTGAGAAGAAGTTCGGTGCTCCCCAGATTACCAAGGATGGTGTGACCGTAGCCAAGGAAATCGAGCTAGAGGACAAGTTCGAGAATACCGGTGCCCAGCTTGTCAAGAGCGTGGCTTCCAAGACCGGCGACGATGCCGGTGACGGCACGACCACCGCAACCATCCTGACCCAGTCGATAGTCACCGAGGGTCTGAAGAACGTCACCGCCGGAGCCAACCCGATGGACTTGAAGCGTGGTATCGACAAGGCCGTCAAGGCTGTTGTTGACTTCATCAAGGAGAACGCTGAGAAGGTTGACGACAACTACGACAAGATAGAGCAGGTGGCTACCGTCTCTGCCAACAACGACGAGGAGATAGGCAAGCTGCTGGCCGATGCCATGCGCAAGGTGTCGAAGGACGGTGTCATCACCATTGAGGAGTCAAAGAGCCGCGACACCCATATCGGTGTGGTAGAGGGCATGCAGTTCGACCGTGGCTACCTCTCCGGCTACTTTGTGACCGACTCTGAGAAGATGGAGTGTGTCATGGAGAACCCCTACATTCTTATTTATGACAAGAAGATTTCCAACATCAAGGACTTCCTGCCCATCCTGCAGCCCGCTGCCGAGAGTGGCCGTCCGTTGCTGGTCATCGCTGAGGATGTCGACTCCGAGGCTCTTACCACGCTGGTTGTCAACCGCCTGCGTGGCGGTCTGAAGATTTGTGCCGTCAAGGCTCCTGGCTTCGGCGACCGTCGTAAGGCCATGCTGGAGGATATTGCCACGCTGACCGGCGGTGTCGTCATCAGCGAAGAAAAGGGTCTGAAGCTGGAGCAGGCAACGCTTGAAATGCTGGGTACTTGCGACAAGGTGACGGTGTCGAAGGACAACACCACCATTGTCAATGGTGCTGGCGACAAGCAGGCTATCCAGGACCGCATAGCCCAGATAAAGAAGGAGATAGAGCTCACCACCTCGTCTTACGACAAGGAGAAGCTGCAGGAGCGTCTGGCCAAGCTGGCCGGTGGCGTTGCCGTGCTCTATGTCGGTGCCAACAGCGAGGTTGAGATGAAGGAGAAGAAAGACCGTGTCGATGATGCCCTCTGCGCTACCCGTGCAGCCATTGAGGAGGGTGTCGTTGCCGGCGGTGGCACGACCTATATCCGTGCCCAGCAGGCCTTGGCCAATCTGAAGGGCGACAATGCCGACGAGCAGACTGGTATCAACATTATCTGCCGTGCCATTGAGGAGCCGTTGCGCCAGATTGTCAGCAACGCTGGCGAGGAGGGTGCCGTTGTCGTGCAGAAGGTTCGCGAGGGCAAGGGCGACTTTGGTTACAATGCCCGTCTTGACAAGTACGAGGATTTGCGCGAGGCCGGGGTCATCGACCCTGCCAAGGTGGCTCGTGTAGCCCTGGAGAACGCAGCCTCTATTGCAGGCATGTTCCTCACCACCGAGTGCCTCATCTGCGACAAGCCCGAGAAGGAGCCTGCCATGCCGATGGGTGGCGCTCCGGGCATGGGCGGCATGATGTAATTGTCTACCGATAGTTGATTCACACCTATTGTAAAGGCACTGCTACCGTTATCTGGTAGGCAGTGCCTTTTTGCAACGCGCAGTTTTCAAAACTGCGGGTGAGGGGACTGGAAATGCGTAACTTCCTTGATATAAATCAAAAACGCATTCGATTTTTGCTCGAAAAGCTTGGAAGTTGTGTTTAAAGTTCCTATATTTGCAGTGTGAAAGGTTAGGCGTAGCCATTTCCGGGTTAGTAAATTTAGCAAAAAGCAAAATACATATTTTGATTTGTTTTAGTAGATTAGTTTTTAAGTAGTTTGTTTAAAACCGGCTGTCGTGATGACAGCCGGTTTTTCTATGTGTCCAGCCGGTCGTTTTCTCATGCTTCTGGCCGCCGTGGGTTGCTCGTCGGCAGGCGAGGAAACAGAGCAGCGGCGGTGGCTGGCAGTGGCTTGCAGTATACTTTCAAGATAGAAGTGCAATTTCTTGGAGTAGAAAATAGACATCCCTCTCTGTAGGACGCAGACGTTCTCGGAGCGTAGCGACGAGGTTGTCTGCGTCCTACAGAGAGGAAAAAACCAA